>JAAIGE0100887623.1_pt1 | contig 48003 bp, 45 predicted proteins | sample 6487951 | NCBI WGS metagenome assembly JAAIGE01 (sample SAMN13974128, study PRJNA590717) | phyllosphere metagenome | biome: tomato field; feature: multiple bacterial spot infested tomato fields; material: tomato leaves; isolation source: leaves from tomato fields | host: Solanum lycopersicum ...
GAGACGGCGGAACGATCTGCCCGATCATCGAGGCACTGATCAGAGAGTAATGCCTGGCGGGTGAGCTGGAGATCGGAAAGCCCCTTTACGGTGGGATTCAGAGCTTACGTTGGTTTTTGGTTCCATTGCTCCCCAAACCCCAGGATCATCCAGTTGCGCGTGACCGCCTGCAGGTCCTGCCATTTGCTGATGTAATCGGTGTCCTGCTCCTTGGCCAGCGCCGTGGAAAATGCCTGATACGCCGCCGGGTATTTGTTTTGGCGCATCAAGGCCGTGCCCAAGGCGCCATAGAGGCTTGAGTCTTCGGGATACACCTTAAGGGCGCGGCGCAACAAGCCTTCGGCGGTGGCGTTGCCTGTGGCGATGTCTTGCTCAAGCAGGTGCTTGGCTTTGACACCCGCTTGCCAGGCGGGATCGGCCAACAAGCCTCGCTGCAAAGCGAGCTGTTGAGTGGCTTGCCGGGCAAAGGGTGAATACGGGTAATAGCCGATGAATGCCTGCCAGGCCTGAGCCGTGCGGGCATTGACCGGCAACTTGATCAGGTAGTTGTATTCCCGCTCGGCCGCATTGGCACTGGCCTGAGGGTCGCCTGCCAATTCATGGAGCACGGCCAGCGCTTCGTCGTTGCGATCTTCGGCAAACAGAAGCCCGACCAGCATCTGCCGCACGCCGGCATTGCCGGGATAATCCCGATCCAGCGCCTGCACATGACCCAGCACGACCCCGCGCTGGCCCGGGATACGGCTGCGGGCGCTCCAGTATTCCAGGGCCATCGCCAGGTCCGGCGGTTCTTCGCCGAACAGTGCTTCGAACGCCCCACGGGCTTCCTCGAAACGCCCCGCCGCCGCCAATAGACGCGCCTGCTGCAACTGGCGCAGGCCGTCCGGGCTCTGCAACTTGATCAACGCCTGAGCCTGACGCAGCGCTGCCGAGTGGGGGCCTTGCTGGCGCAGACGGGTCATTAATTGCTCGATCCAGGCCACGTTCTGCGCCTGGGTCTTGTCGGCCAGCGCCTGACGAATCTCGCCCACCAGCACTTGAGGGTGGTCGGGGGCTATCAGCTCCAGGCGCGCCAGCGAGTCGCGGACCAGATCATCGCGCTGCAAGGCTTCCCCCATACGCATCTGTTGCAGCAGCCATTGCTGTTGTTGTTGCTGCGAAGCAGCGAACGCCTCGGCGCTCACGCAGGACAGCAACAGGGTGCCGCCCAGGGCCAGGACCTTGAACAGGCGAAACGGGAGTGCCGGGTTCACTGCGCGCATGGACGTTTCCAGTTCGGTTGCAAGCGTCCATCCTTGTCGAATCGATAACGCTGTTCGTCCCAGCCCTGACCAAACATCAGCAGTGACTGGTTGTAATAGGCATCGGCCAAGGGAGGTGATTGATTCAGGCGTTCACGCTGAGCGGCAAGCGCCGCCGCCGTCGACGCTTCCCTGGCCAGCAAAGGCAGCAGGGCGGCGGAAAACCCCACCGGGCCTGTGCCCTGATCCTTGCCGGTGACGGCATCGACCTGTTCCGGCACATACCCAAGGCGCGCAGTGGCCTCAAGCATGGGTCTGAAGTGATCAAGCAACACATTGCGCTCGGCTGCACCGGGGGCCAGCATGCCCAGCCACAGATAGACACGAATCGCGTCGTAGCTGCCCGTTGCACCCTTGGCGTCAGGAACGAAGCCTTTTGCGTCCTGCCACATCACCCAGTCCGGTGCAAAACCTTTGGGTGAACCTTCGATCCACAGGCGCCGGGCGTTTTGCGCCACTTCGCTCCAGACCGGCGCGATCAGCGCGAAGCGGGCCAACAGTTGCGGGGGCAGATAACTGGGGTTCAAACGCCAGCCCTGACCGGCCTCAAAACCGTAATCTGCTGGCAGCAACATCAGACCCAGCCCCGGCAGCTTGCCCAGGGTTTGCGCGGCGCTGCGCCACAGCATGTGATTGCCCAGGGCCAGATAATCCGGTCTGCGCCACAGACGGCCGGCTTCAAGCAGGCTGTAGGCAATCCACAGGTCAGCGTCGCTGGCATTGTTGCTGTCGAGCACGCGCCATTGGCCGTCCTTGTCCAGGCCCCACTGCCAGGCGGGCAGACGCCGGTCAAGATCGCCGCCCGCCAGATTATTGCGGGTCCAGGTCAACAGCTGTTCAAAGCTTTGGGCGTCGTTGGCCACCAGCGCGAAAAACAACCCGTAGCTTTGCCCTTCGGACGTGGTGATCTGTTGCGCGGTCGACGCGTCGATGACCCGACCGTCCGCACTGATCAACTGCTGCTTATAGTTTTCCCAGGCCGGCCAGGCGCATTGGCTCGCGCCCAGCGTAGGCCCTGCCAATACAGGCAAGGCAGCAAGCAGCAACGAGCGGACGCGGGTCAACGGTTTACTCTTCATAAGCCAGACGACGACGCGCCAACAGTTTGAGGATGCGCCAGGTCAGGAACGCGGTGAGTAGCACACCGAACACCGCCAGGAATGCCAGCAGGATCGGGTGCTCGGACAGCTTGAACCAGAGCATCAGCCACCATGGCAGGTTGCCGACGTAATACTGATCGCCGACCATCTGGCTGTGCACGCCACTGCTGCGGATCAACGCCACCGAACCGGCCACCGCCTCCATCTTGCCGCTGTCATTGAGCGTCTGGCGCAGTAATTCGAAGTCGGCATCATCCGTGGCCAGCAAGGCCACGATGCTGCGTTGCTCATGGAAAGGCGATTGCAGGCCGACAATGGCGGCTATCGGGCCCTTGGCCGACACCTCGACACGGTTGGCCGCCGGGTTGCCCGCGCCCTGGCTCTGCGACGAACCCGGCCCCTGATTGTTCGCCTTGAGCAGCCAGTCCCGGGAACGGTCCAGAAGCAGATTCATGTCCTGGTTATCGCGCATGTCCGGGGCGAAGGAGCCGAGGATCAGCAGGTCCGCATCGTGCCGGGAAGCCTCTTCCCAGTTGTCGCTCAGGAGCAGGTTCATGGCCGGCAGACCCGAGCGGGCCGAAATCCCGGCCACCGCCTCGAGGTAGGTGCTCAGTTGCACGGCGCTGGGCTGCGGCGGCATCATCACCACGGTCTCGGACAGATCCGCCATGCGGCTGTACGGGAAACCGCTGCGGGCGAACGCGGCCAGATCCGGCATGGCGATGTAATGGTGATAGCCCGACATATCGATGGTCGACTGATCGTCGATCACCGCCTGGATATCCACCGGCAACGACGTCTGGCAGTGATCACGCTGGGAACTGCTGGTGGTCGTGGCAAAGCTGAAATTGAACTTCAGGTTGTTGCGATCACCGATTTTCAACGCCGGGACCGACAGTTTTTCGCTGACGTTGGCCGACTCGCTGGACAGCACCGCCAGACGCAGTTCTTCAAGCCGGTCATTGCTGTTGACCAGTAATGGCAAGCTGGTGATGAACTGGTTGTTGAGGCTGATGTTCAGTCGCGAACCGTCGTTGTAAGGCGGTGGCGTGTAGCGGTACTTGGTTTGCAGCGGGATGCCCTGGTTGCGCCAGACAAACAGGTCCGGCGGCAGGTTGATATCCAGGCTGATGGGCAGAGGTTGCAAGCCGGTGGCGCGCAATTGCTCGGGGTACTTGATCAGCTCGGCGAAGCGCACAGCCCGATCGGTGCGCATCCAGTTCGGCGCATCGTAAGGCTGGCGCGGCTGAATCTGCTGCACCTTGTCGATGACGACCCGCTCCCCCCGAAACAGATCGCCGCCCAGCGCCAACGCTTGCGCAGCCACCACCAGATCGGCTTCGTCACGGCCCAGCACCAGCAACACCTTGCTGTAGCGGTCATTGGGGTTGTCGATCATCTGCACCACCGGCGCCTCGACCGCCGGGAACTGCTTCAGGTCGGCCAGAAACGCAGGACGATGGCTGTTGGTGGCGAACACGATGGACGAGGTCACCGGTGTCGCCGTCGTGGCAACGGGCAACCGGTCAAACAGCACCGGGAATTGCGTACCGCGCCACGCCGCCTGACTGCCGAAATACGAGGCCAGAATCCCCGCTGCCCGCTGCTCGCCCTGAGTCGGAGACGCTGCGAACACCATGGTCAGCACCGGCTCGTCATAGCCGCGTGGATCGTAGAAAGGCGTGGGGAAATACGCCAGATCGTTCTTGACGATCAGCGCCTGTTCTTTCAACGACACCAGGCTGGTGCGGCTGATATTGACCCACAGCGTGCTGTTGGAAGGGTCTTCGCAAATGTCGGTGTAATGGCCGACGAACTCCAGGCGAACCCGGTTGAAGTCGCTGACCAGACGCGGGTCAAGATCGACCTGGCGCACGGTCTTTTTACCCAACTGCTCCTTGTCGATGGGGATCACGCTCATCAACACATCGTTGAGGTAGACCCGCAGATGCGACAGCGTTGGCAGCAGCGCCGGTGACGGCGTGTATTCCAGTTGCAGCTTCGCGTCGCTGGCGATGCGGTCGCGGCGCAGAGTGAACTCGAACTGATCGGTGGTGTGGGTGCCACGCAACAGGCTGTCAGAAGCCCGCCCCAACTGTTCGAACGTGCGCTTGACGTCCCAGGTCGGCGCAAGGCTCACCTCGGGCGAATCCACGAGTGGGGCCACGACCAGCGCTGGCGCCTTGGGGGGTTGCTCCTTGAGGGGCTGCGCCTGAGCACAACCGATAGCCAGCGACAACAGGCCCAGCAACGTGAAACTGAAATAGCGACTCATGGTGCGCATACCGATCGAGAAGTAGAGGAAAGGGGTGAGGCCTTGGCAAAACGCGGCACATAGCTGATCAGCCAGGCGAACAAGCGCACCACGGGACGGGCCAGGGTGCGGATCCAGGCAGGCACGTATTGATACAGGCGGTAATAACCCGTGGCCCCCAGACGCAGCACGTCGATAAAACTGTGCAGCGGGCGGTCCGGGACGAAGTCGTCGTTCCAGTTCAGCCAGGCGTCGGCACGGGCGAACGTGCACTGCACGTAGTCGATCTTCTGTTGCGAAGACAGCTCATTGAGGACGATGCCAATGAAGTGCTTGTGGCTGCGGCTGACGATGCCGGGGAACAGAAACTCGCGCTCGCCGCGCTGCATCATCAGGCAAACCCGTTCACCCAACGGCAGTGCAAGCTCGACGTCCAGCTCGACGCCGGTACCGCCATCGGAGTAGTCCACCAGCATGCCTGGATAGAAGCGTCCGTTTTGCAGACGCACCGCCGCAGGCAATCTGGCCTGCACCCGCTGGGTGCGGCGCACCTGGCGCACTTCAGCGGCAATCGCCACGGCAGAACCGATGATCAACAGGTTGTAAATCACCCACAGGCTGCTGACCAGCGTGGTGCCGATCTCATTGGCTGGCCCGTAAAACAAGCGCCACACTGCAAACCCCAGGCCCGCGATGTTCAGCACCGCCAACACCAGATACGGCTTGGCGATCCCCCAATCGAACTGGTCCTCGGTGATCAGGCCGCCTTTGGCCGTCACGTTGAAAGTGCCTTTTTTCGGATTGAACAGCGCAACGGTGGTGGGCCGAGCGATGTACCAGGCCAGCACGGTTTCATAGACCTCCCCCCAGAACGTCAGGCGGTATTCGCCCTGCATGCGGGAGTTGGTCAGGCTGGCGTGAACCATGTGCGGGATCACGTACAGAACGATCATCAGCGCTGGCGCATAAATGATGTAGGCGTGCATCAGCAGGAACGCCAAAGGCGCGGTGAGGAACACCAGACGCGGCAGGCCCGCCAGAAAGTGCAGCATCGCGTTGGCGTAGCAGACGCGTTGGAAAAAACTCAGGCCTTTGCCCAGCAACGGGTTGTCGGTGCGGAAAATCTGCGCCATGCCCCGGGCCCAGCGAATGCGCTGACCGATGTGCGCCGACAGGCTTTCAGTGGCCAGCCCGGCGGCCTGGGGGATGCGCACATACGCCGAGTTCCAGCCCTGGCGATGCAGGCGCAGCGCGGTATGGGCGTCTTCGGTGACGGTTTCCACGGCGAAGCCCCCGATCTCGTCAAGCGCGCTGCGGCGCAGCACGGCACAGGAACCGCAGAAAAACGCGGCATTCCACATGTCGTTGCCGTCCTGCACCAGGCCGTAGAACAGCTCACCTTCATTGGGCTGATGGCGAAAGGTATGAAGGTTTCGCTCGAACGGATCCGGCGACAGGAAGTGATGCGGAGTCTGCACCAGTGCCAGCCTGGGATCGCGCAGAAACCAGCCCACCGTGAGTTGCAGGAATGAACGCACCGGCACGTGGTCGCAGTCGAAAATCGCCACCAGCTCGCCATCGAGTTGCGTCAACGCATGGTTAAGGTTGCCGGCCTTGGCGTGTTTGTTATCAGTACGGGTGATGTAGTTCACCCCGGCCTGTTCGGCGAACACGCGGAATTCATCGCGTTTGCCGTCGTCGAGAATCGAGATGCGCAACTTGTCGTGGGGCCAGTCGATCCCCAAAGCGGCGTAGACCGTACCCCGCACAATGGACAAGTCCTCGTTGTACGTAGGGATCAACAAATCCACCGTGGGCCACAGGCGCGTGTCGCGGGGCAATTGCGCCGGGGCGCGGTTCAACGGCCAGCAGGTCTGGATATAGCCCAGCAACAGCACCAGCCAGGAAAAGGTTTCGGCAATCAGCAGCAAGATGCCGCAGGCCAGGTCCAGCGGGCTGTTCCAGTTCAGGGTCGCGGTGTAGCGCCACCACAGGTAACGGCAGGAAACGATGACCGACAGTACGATCAGCAGCAGCGTCGGAAAGCGCCCTGGCACCCGGCGAATCAACATGGCCACCGCCCACAGCAGGATCACGAATATCAGCTGCGACAGGTAGCTGAACGGCTGGGTGATGCACACCAGCACGAGCATCAATCCGACCACCGCGCAAAAACCATTGAGCCACTGCTGTTGGCGAGGGTCCAGACGCTGCCACCACTGGGTGCCGTCGTGCATGGCCTTGCTCTGATTGACCCGCTCAGGCAGGGCGTTGAGCACAACTCCCGCACGATGCCAGGTCTGCCTGATCATCTGACCTGCGAGGCTTATCCAGTGCGGGCTCGAGCGCCGTCGGAACTGCGGCCATGGGCGAGCCACCAGCAGCCAGAGGCTTTGCAGCATGATGCGCAGCGGATCACCGGCACTCGGCGTTTTGCTGGCCAGATGCGGGTACCAGCGCTGGCGTTGCTCGATCAGGCACTGCCAGACAGGCGACTCCAGGCGCAAAAACAACCAGGCCAATGCCGTGAACGAGGCCAGCATGAACGCCGTGGGCGGATAGCAGTCGTAGCGACGGCGCAGTTGCAGGTAAGGAAACCAGTGAGCCGTCATGTCAGCTCCCGGCGTCGTGTCAGGCACCAGGTCGCCAGACTCAGCGCGTCTTTCGCCGCAAGGCTGTCCGGTGCGTATTGCCCCACCGGCTGCTTGCACGCCAGCGCTTCGCACATGGCTTCATCGGCATGCACCGTCAGCGGCAGCAGACGCGCCGAATAGTGCTTGCGCCAAATGAGCAACAGGTCCCGTTGCAACTGCCTGCCCGGGTCGAAGCGGTTCACCAGCACGGGGCTATTCATCGCCTGCTGCAACAGCAACACATGGCAAGCGGCGTCGGCCTCGACCACCTGGATCGGAAGCAGGCAGGGACCCACCGCGCTGTGCCCCGGCAAGCGTTGCGGCAGGTCGAACAGCAGCCAGTCATAGTGCGGCGCCAGACTCGCCTGACGCCGTGCCCAAAGCTGCGGGTCAGCCACCAGTTGTTGCTCGATGCTGGCCGACTCATCGGCCGTCAAGCCGCCATAAGGCAGTATGTGCAGGGTTGGCGTCAGGCCCCAGGCGTGTGTGTGCCAGCTCTGACCATCGAGCATCCCTCGCGCCCAGCCCGACGCCTGCTGCGCCTGCAGATTGCAATGCAGGCGCAGCAGGTTTTCCGGGCACATGTCGATCATCAGCACCCGTTCGCCGAGACTTTCCAGGGCATAACCGATGGCCGCCACCAACGAAGTGGTGCCGACACCCCCGCGAACCCCGCGCACACTCAGTGATGTCACTTGAGCGCTCCGAACTTGTCCTGTTGCACCGGCTGGGCAACCGGCAGCGGCGGTTGCTCGTCATGGGCGTCAGCGGGCGTGAAGTCCGCCAGCAATGGCCAGCGCTTGAGCGCGCGGCTCAACTCCAATTGCGCCGAAATATCGACATATTCCAGGCTTGGCAGGTGCAGTTCGGCCTTGAGCCGGGCAATGTCATCGGCCCGCTCGTTACGCGACAGAACCTGGTTTTTTACTTGAATCTTTGCGGGTAAGGCAGCCATGCGCCCTTCTCCTTGATCCGAACGTAAGGCTTGCCCGCGTAGTCGAGGACAACGGTTCCGGCATTTTCCGAGACCACCGGGGTTTGCGGCAGATTGGCCAGCAGCGCCTGCCAGTCCGGGCCCAGCCCGTCGCCCTGAGGTGGCGCGGCGTAGAGGCGCGAGATGATTTCCGACAAGGCCAGATAACTGCTCGGCCCGGAGACGTGAATCGGCTCGGTGCGCGGGTTCTTGCCCATGCCCACCAGCTTGATGCCCACCGGTACATGGGTAATCGACGGGCTCGGGATTTCCCGCATCCCGGCGATCTGCATACGGTCACCGTGCAGGGCCGCGCCGTGCTCGGGCACGATCACCACCGCCACGCGACGTCCGCTTTTCTCCAACTCTTTGAGGAAGGCGCTCAGGTCGTCTATCAACGTCTGGGCACGGGGCTTGTACTCTGCGCTCTTGGTGCCGCCGTCCAGGGTCAGAGCGCGGTTGCCGTCATGCAGCGTCGTGGTGTTGTAGAACAGCGCCACGCGTGAAGCGTCCTGCGCTTCCCGGTGCTGCCACCATTTATTGAGCACGTCACGGTCACGCCAGATCGGCGAGCCATCGAAACCCACCAGGGCGCGTTGCAGGTTGGCGGTACTGACTTCCGGTCCCGGCAATGAACCCTGGTCGCGGACTTCGTCGATGAACCCTTCGAACTGACCGGTGTGGTTGAGCATGACTTCGCTGTTGAAGCCCAGCTTTTTCAGGTCATCCATCAACAGGCATTGCTCGGGCGCCACGCCGTAAAGCTTGCTGTGGGGTTGCTGGCCGCAACTGGCGCGCAACAACCGAATGGCGGCGGGCCCACTGTAGGAAGTGGCCGAATTGAAGTTGTCGAAGACCATGTCCATCTGCTGCAACAGGCTGTTGTCGTGCAAACCCACGGCGTCCAGATCATCCCAGGCCATCGAACAGATATTGATAAGCAGCAGGTCGAACGGCTGGGCAGCCGACTGCGACGGCTGGAACACCACTTGCCGACCGGCTTCGGTGCTGTAGAACTTTTGCAGATACGCGTCCAGCGTCGGGCTGTCCGGCTCGCCGCTGACAATCGCTGTGCCACCGGCAACATTCAGTTGTGTCGTGCTTTGCGGAGCAGGCGCATGCATGGCCATCAATCCCGCCCCGCCCAGCCAGGCAAAACCGGCCAGGGTCAGGGTGGTCAAACGCAGCCATTGGCGCACAAAGAAATACGCCACCACCAACAGCAGCAAGGCGCCGCACAGGTTCCAGTCGATGAAACGCCCGGCCAGTTCCAGCAGGTAATCCCCGGTGAAATTCAGCACCCCCGGTTGATCCAGCAAGCGACTGAACGGCGGCAACCAGGTGTCCTGATAAAACAGCGCCACGCCCACCGGAATGGCGATCAAGGTGCGCAGCAGCCTCAGATAGCGATTGCCCAGCGGCACCATCAGTACGGCCGCAAACACCATGTTCGGCAGGATCTGCAGATTCAGATAACCGGCCCACAGCAGCGCCAGTTTGATGATGAAATACAGATTCCATAGCCCCAGACCCGGCCAGGTCCAGGTGTTTTGTGCGGTGGCCTGGCTCACATCAATACGCTCAGGACTGTTCATCAGCGTTCCTCACCGCGGGCACCACAGGCGTGCGACGGCGCACCCCACGTGGCTGCAAATAACGCGGTGGCAGATACCGCTGAAACCAGCGACTGAGACGCTGACGGAAACTGCGCAACACCAGCATGAAGGCCACGGTCATCAGGCAGCTTGCCGCCATGACCTGCAGCAGTTGGGTGTAACTCATGAACACGGCTCCGACAGCGACAGCGTGATGCGTTGCGGCACATAACCGGTCTGGACAATCGCGCGGGTCAAATCAGCGCTCACCTGTCCGGTGGCCAGGCGTGCGGTTTCGGAAACCTGAGGGGCGTCAATGAAGTCCTGGCGCGGCAGCACGTCCGCGGCAGAAAGCACCTTGCACTCGCTGAACATGTCCCGCCACGGCAGACGGCAGATATTGCCCAGCGCAGGCTCCAGCCCGTCGCCACGGCAAGCGAACAGAAACAGATAGAAAACGCCATCGAGTACGCAGGCCACGTCGCCAAAACGGCGCAAGGTGATCTGGCTCAGGTACTGCTCAATGTTCAAGTCGCCTCGCGGACGCAGGCGCAACAACTGGTGAGCCAGCTCCCCTGAAGCACCGCCGTAGATCTGGTCGAGCAGCTGGATGAATTCCCTGGGCGGCAATATCCCGCGCTGGGCCGGGGGCCGCAGGCGTTCAAACAGCGAATGGATATCGGGCGTCTGGCGATAACGCCAGGTCTGCCCTTGAGCGCTCTCCACCATGCTGAAGAAGTTCGCCAGCGTGGTGTTGGAAGGCACGATCAGATTGGCCCCGCAGGCGTGCAGCAGACGCTCGTCGCGGTAACGCAGGCAAGGCTCCATTTCCCGCACGATGATTTTCAAGGCCGGGCCACATTGCTCGCGCAACGCATACAACTGCCGAGCCAGGGGTTCGACGTCCTGGTTGGTTTCCAGAGCCACGATCACGCTGGCAGCACGGGCGTGACCAGCCTGTTGAAGCAGTTCGTCACGGTGCTCGAACAGGCGCCACTGCTCAGACAACGGCGGCGCCCCCTCCAACACTGAACGCTGGGTCAGGTAGATGCGCTGGTCGTCGGTACGGGTCTGGGCAGGATTGGACCGCTGAGAATCGCTCAGGGAAAAACCATCGTCGGAGACTTCCAGCTCAAAGGCCTGAGCGGCACAGACACCCAACTCGCTGTGCCAGAAGTTCAGTTGGTAATGAATCGAGCCGTCCTGGCGATACAACTGCGACAAGCCGGAAAGTTGCTCATTCAGACTCAACAGACGCTCATGCAGTAAGGGCGCCTGACCGCTGCACAGCACTAACAAGGTGCAATTAACTCCCATTAACCATTGGCGCGTAGTTCTACACCAGTGCTCTAACTGTTGGGTGTTAAACGTGTCCAGATGGGCCGCAGACAACATCACCACCAGCACGCTGCCCCGTACAATATTGATTCGGTGCAAATCCGAAGTCAGTGCCTTGAAAGCCAGACGGGCGCGCGCATCATCGGACATGGCAAACAGACGCAGCGTAGAAGGACCGCAGTCCTCAGCCATGGTCTGAACGACCGATTGAGGATCGATGCCGCAGCCTACCAATGTAGCGACAGCCTCTTCAGGCAAGGACGATAAAAACTGGCGAGCCATGAATTGCGCATCGGTCGCATGATCCAGGGCAACCCAATATAACCCTCCCTGGCGCAGCAACATTTGCTCATCCTGCAGATGCCGGATGGCTAACATGACTTGACCCACAACCTTTTACTCCAACGATCCGAATGCAATAAGCGACAATCAGCCTGAACGGCTAACTATCGGCAGAACTACCAGAACTTTAGGTAGCCAGAAAAAAGATCATGAGTATCCGACGCCGCGTTTTTTGCGACGGTATTGATCGTTATCGTTGAACGACAAGAATCACTCACAATGAAAAACTGAATGGGAAACCGCCCGAGGTCGAACAAGTCAATCCGATGGGGCCGCCTAAATAATGTGCCATCAAAGTGACACTGTCAATATTTTGTAACAGAGAATTGAGCCTTCGGATGAACGGCAAATTTCCGTCACAAAATTGGCGACTTAAAAGTGTTGAGGGAGGTGACGAGCACCATGCCAGTGAGCGGTTAGCTAGCTATATAGCTAGCTATTCCGAGCGGCGACTCGGGTTGATTCATGCTGGGTGATATCAACGGTTAACCGTTTTACACGGCTCCCAAGATCCCGGCCATGCGCTACCTGACTTCATAATACGAGGCAAAAACACTCATGTTCGAGCGGGTTTCGGGCAGCACGTACACCACACCATTCGTGTCACTGAACGCCGGGCTGACCAGTTTTCGGTAGAAATCGGCCGGCACGTTGATGCAGCCATAGGAAATGCGCTTGTCCTTGATAGTGGCCGACGCTAGACGCTCTGTACGGCGCTCTTTCGGGTTGCTGGTCACGACAGGATGCATCGCAATGGCATTTTTATAGTCCACCCAAAGAATTTCTTCGCCTTTGAGGTTGCGGGCCAGTGAGGCGACAAAACGCCCGGCGGGGGTTGTGCGCTCGTACGGGCGAATGCTTGATAGCTTCCGGTCCCCGATGCCGGGTACGGAGTCATCGCCGATTGCCAACCCCAACAGCGCCGGAGCCGTGCCGCCGAGCTGACCCTTGGCATTGAACACCAGAACGCGGGCCTGCGCCTTGTCGATGATGATAAAGGGCATACCCAGATTATCACCCGAGTCCACAATCCAATTAGCGGTGTCTCGGGCCGCTTGGGACACATCGTTGTTCCTGAAATCCGCACGCGTGGAGGTGGATGAAGAACCCGGCTGGCCGGCCGGTGCGGAAGCGGAAGGGTGAGGCACAGGTGCAGCCAGTGCAGGCAGTTGGAAAACAGACGCAACGGCCAGCAGACTAAAACAGACGAGTTCAGATGCCAGAAGAAGAACTTTCCTCAGGGCGGTGCTTTTTTTTGCCCTGGGCAAAAGGTGCAAGGCAATACTCCCATCACTGCTTATGACGCGCTCAACGCTCCAGCAGCCAGGGCCTGGGCCCTGACTGTCGATTGGGTTGGCGTGGTTTATCAACCCGCTATGCGAAAGCCGTGTTTAGTTGCGCTCCTGTTTAGGCAAATACACGGGGGCTTTGTAGACATAAGGTATCTGGTGGACCGGCGCTTTTTCCGATGCCCTGACCGGTACCGGCAGGATTGGCGTGACCTGCGCCAACTGATTGCCTGGCACGTTAATACCGGTCCCGACCACGGTAAGCGCGGGCAACAACGGGGCGTACGAGTTGCCATGATTCGGGTAGGCAGTGGCAAGCGGCCTATCGGGGTCGCCCGAGTTGCCGGTATCGGGAGTCGTTGCCCCCCGGTAGGCCTGCACCGGCAAGCCGGGTTGATTAGAAGCGACTGGCAGCTCCGGCAGGCTCGCGCCAGGGGAAGTCGCGCCGGGAGAGGTCGGTGTTGGATCGCTGGATGTTGGATCTGCAGGCGTCGAGCCTGGAGGCGTAGAGCCGGGATCGGCCGGATCGGTCGGTGTTGGATCTGTAGGTGTCGAGCCCGGTGGCGTCGAGTCCGGTGGTGTCGAGCCAGGATCGGTCGGATCGGTCGGATCAACCGGTGTCGGATCGACCGGTGTTGTAACCGGCGCCGCCGTGATCAACAAAGTGCCCTGAACGTAGTTGATCAAATAGTTAGCCGGATCAAAAGTTCCAGCCGTCGCATTGCTGGGCGTGATCCGGTAAGGATTGCCGGTTATCGGGGCGGTCGCGGCTGTTCCGGGGCTCGTCACTGTGACACTGCCAACGGTCTCGTTATTGACCAGTCCGGTCGAGGTGAAACCGGAAGTCGGAAGAACAATCGTCTGACCGAACTCCTTGGTGGCGTCGTTTGCAGTGATCGTCAGTGGGGCCTGCGTAATGCTCGCCAACGTGATTCCAGTCCCTGGGGTACCTGCTGCTGCCGTCAGGCTATCGAACGGCGCAAACAAGGCAAACAGGTTTGCATCGGCACCGCCAAGCGAATAACCACTGTAATTCACCGTTTTGCCAGTGCCCACGTTTGGAGAATCAAACGTCGCCGTGCCGGCCTGCAGCGCAACATCACCTGCCAACGTCGGGTTGCCTTGCAATGACAACGTCGCTGCAGTGTTGCCGTCGTAAACCTTATTGTCAGCCTGGACAAATACCCACATGAACGGCGTCAGCGTGGCGCCTCCGGACAACGTGAAATTGCCGGTAAAATCCGTTGGCGTCGCGTAAGAGACGGGCGCGTAATAAATCCTGACGGTGGACAGCGGCCCTGTAACAGCAGGCGTGACGCCGGCAGCGAGGTTTACCATACCGACACCGGTGCCATCATTTGCGCCCACGAGCAATACATTACCGTTGGTCGCAGTGAACATCGCGTTGATGTTGACATTACGGCCAGCCACCATCGTGATATCGCCGCCGGTACCGCCCCCCGTCGCGGTCACTGCGGCGTTCTGGTTGACATCACGGCCGGCAATCAACTTCAGATTGCCTCCGGTCGTGGTGATGGCTTCCTGCACGACCACATCACGATTGGCACTCAGGGTCAGCGTTGTCGGGGCCGTCCATGTCACGGCCTCCTGGACAAGAATATCGCCGTTGCCTGTGCCTGGAGCGTTTGTGTAGGAGACGTTGCTGGTCTGCAAGTTATTGGAGAGGGTGGTGCCTGAAATATTGCCCGAACTCGAGACAACGAAATCAAGAGGGTCTATCAGCCAGGTTCCCGTCGTTCCAGCGGGCGCCAGCGTAGTGACCGTTGAGCCATTTGCGACATTGACACGGGCCGCAGAGGTCTCGATAAAGCCTCCGGAACCGCCATTGGGCGCACTGGCATCCAGCGTGCCGGCAACGTTCACGGTGCCGCTCTGCATATCCCCCATCAACATGATGGTGCCGTTGCGATTTTCGATGGTCTGGGCCCGAATGACACCGGTATTGTTCACGCTGGACGTCAACAGATTGCTCGCCGACTGAGCGGTCATCAGCACCCGACCGCCATCCGCCTGGATCAGCCCGCCGTTCTGCACCAGCGCATCTACAGCACCCTTGTTGACGGCCACATTGAGCAGCCCATCACCCGCCACATCCAGGGTGAACGAGTTGCCCGCCGCCAGTGCGACAGTGCCCAGTTGCGCCTGGATAACGCCCTGGTTGCTGACATTGGCACCGAGCAGAGCAACAGAGCCTCCATTGGCATTGATCGAACCGTAGTTGACTACGCTGCCGTCCCCGGTGCCTTCAAAGTTGTATTTACCCGCCATGAAATCGCTGTCGGTGATGTTCCGTGTAGATCCCACCAATCCGCCGACATTGACCGACGCGCCTTGACCGAATACGACACCGTTCGGGTTGACCAGGAACACTTTGCCGTTGGCGTTCAGGCCCCCCAAAATACTCGAAGGGTCCGAACCCAGCACACGATTGAGCGCCGTAGCGCTGCTGTTGGGCTGCACGAAATTGACCGACTCGCCCGTTCCGATGTTGAAACTCTGCCAGTTGATGGCGGCATTCTGGCTCGTTTGGGTAATGGTCGTGGTACTGGCACCCGAACCGATCGTGGCACTGCCCGCCGACACCGCTCCGCCTACCGGTAATGCATAGACGTTAAATCCGGCCGAAAGCAGAATGGCAGTGGTCAGCAGCTTCAGCGTGCAATGGACAGGAATCATCACGGATCCCTCGCTTCGGCCTGCCGCTTTCTTGCCGCCGGTTTTCGCATTTTCCGAAACGGCCACGAAGGTGCCGGTCTTGGCACTCCAGATTGATTGGTAACGGGTATTCATGGTGTTTACCTACTTGATTCAGGCATTGCTAACGTGGGGTGCGCTGCGGTAACCGGGCCTGCGATCAAAAATACTTGACCATCTGGACCCAGAAGCGACCATTCGAATCGGGCGCCGAGGTCGCTTTTTCGCCACCCAGCTTCTGCGCGTAGTAGGTCTTCACGGAGAAGTTATTGAAGTCGAACCAGTTAACGCCCACCCCCGCCCCGCTCAGAGTTCTGGTTCTTTCCGAGTCATCCCAGCGATTTTCATTAAGCGTGACCGTACCGGTATCGACGAAGCTGATCAGTTGCACTTGCCCTAACCATCGATCAGAGAATTGCGGCAGCAAATATCGGGCTTCCACGGTCGCCAGATAACCTTCATCACCAAAGGCTTCGCCTTGGGGATAAGCCCGTACGCCGTCTATACCACCGAGGTACATCTTTTCCGAGATATCCAGGTTTTTAGAGGCCACTTGTCCATTGACCGCGCCATAAAGCGAAAACGCATCCGTAACACGCTGCAATCGCATGACACTGAAACCCAACTTGTCGTAATGGCCGTTACTGCGGGCCGTAAGACCATCCGATGAGCGTGCTTCTGGAGTTTCGATGTCAAGGTTGCCCGTTGACCAGGTCACGGAACCCGCCGTCATCCCGCCACCGCCAAAGTCATCGCGGTGATCGCCACGCAGCGTTGTCATCAGTACCTGGGCGTTCCTGTCGACGTGGGACGACACTAAGTCGATTCGGTCTTCGAACGTTTTGTAATCAAAACCCATCTGTACATAAAGATTGCTTCGGCGTGAACGAAGCAGTGGGTAGCTGCCATAGACACTGGCAATGTTTGCCGTGCCGTTGGCATGTAAATCACTGAACTCCCTGCCCAGCTCATACTCCAGCCGGCTGTAGGCTACGCCAGCCGTCGCCTCGCCAAACTGCATCTGATAAGCCGCGCGGGCATAATCCAGACCTTCGAAGCTGGAGAGCGCGCGAAGTGTGGCAACGTCCCCCTGCCCTGCCAGATTGTTGATATTCAAGGTCCCGCCCAAACGGTACTCACCGGTATAGCGGTTACCTGCGTTATCGGCGTCGATGCTGCCTGTCACCCGTTGTCCAGGTGTCACGTCGACAATCAGGTCAGCAGCGCCCACCGATGCGCCGGGTACCAGCGTAGACCGTACGTCTACGCCAGGCGTGTCCGACAGCAGCAGCAAATCTCTTTCGAGCGCAGAAGAGTGGATGACATCGCCGCGGTGCAGGTCGTCCACCGCGCCATTGGCCAACCGGTCGGAAAGATTGCTCTGATTACGCATCGATACGGCACCGTATTGGCCTTCGATGACCGTGATCGTTACAGCGCCGTTCTTGATTTCCTGGGCTGCCAAGTAGGCCTGGGCAACGAAATATCCCTTCTGGTGATAGAAATCGGCAATCTGCGCGGCCATCGTCTGCAATTGGCCAAGACTTAGTTCTTTGCCTGCAGTGAAGCCCGTGAGCTTAAGCAAGTCGGCTTCGGAATAGAGCCGCTGCCCCGTCAGATGCAGCGAATTGACCTTTATACGGACGTTGTCCGAAGCAGGGACTGCGGGAGTCCGGGATGGCTCGACACGAATTTCCGGCTCCACTTTTTTCAGTGTGGGAGTAGCGGGAATCTGTTGTATCTGGCTCCCTGCGCCTGGAGGAAGCTGTACCGCATAGACCCCTTGGCTCAAGGTCAATAGCACACACGCCACAAACTTCTTCTGCACAATAATCCTCTCGGTATTTCTACCTGATGGTATTTCTACCTAATACAAGAGTCCTGTGGTTCCACAGGCTCAGTGCGTTCCAAATAACGTCATGCGAACCCTGTAGCCAATGCCCTTTAAAGCATGTCCAAAAGCGCAAGGTGCGTTCTTGACACTTCTAACCGCGCCCACAGTAAAAAAACATCCACTATGGCGGCCTGCAAATCTCAAACGAACTTTTGCCTGGAAGCTATGAATTTTTGCTTGCAGTAAAATCTCTACAAACAACTCTTCGGCTACAGGACGGATTACTTTAATTTAGAGTGTTACTTTCTGTGCTTGCTCATCAAAAAAATACATTCAAGCGGCAATCAGCCCCTCTAGACTTGAGGAGGAATAAAATCGCCACAGGAAAGTATTAAGAAAAGGGATGAACAGCACCTTGGTCACCATAGTTTATTCAGGCCATTTGTTTTTGCAAGCGGGATAATACGCCTATATGTAACGACCTGCAAACGAAAACACCCCGACCTGCAATCGACACCGATTTTGGCCAGAGTTAACTGCGACTGTCCGAACTCGCAAACCAGCATTACCTGCGAATGAACCTGCATTGATCCGCGCCGACCTGCATTCCAGCACTACCAACCAGCATTAATTGCAAATGACGGGGCTCAGATCGGCAGGCCCGCTGCTAGCATCTTGTCGCGCAAATCGGCTGCGCGTGTTGGGTCGAGCGTGTTGCTGAACAACGCCTTGATTTCGGTGGGTCTGGCGTCGAACTGCTCCACCAGATCCTTGATGCGGTAACCGTGGCGAGTGAGCGTCGGTTCCAAGTCATCCAGTTGGCGCGACAGCACCGATTGCACGAGTTCCGCCGACACGGGTTTCTCGCCGGTCAAGTAGCCGGCTTCCAAGGCCAGACTGAGGTGCAGTTGGATTTGCAGCGGTGTGCGCAGCTTGGTGGCCAGCAGATCGATGGCGTCCTCGGTCAGAATCGACTCGGGTTCGACCTTTCCCTCCGTGCAGGTTTCCAGCAACCAGTGAATGTATTCCCGCTGGCTGCCGGTGATGCCGTCGAGCGAGAAGATGTCGGTGCGGTAGCCGATTTCCTCCATCGTTGGTCGGCGCAGGTCATTACGCAGTTTGGGGTGTCCGGCGAGCACGATCGATAGCCGCCCGTCACCGTCCTCGACCAACTCCATCAGGCGTTTCAGGCCGGTCAGGGTGTGGCCGTTGAGGTCATGGGCCTCATCGACAAACAGGGCCACCGGACGTTTGTTCTTCCTCACCAGTTCGCGCAGGTCACGCTCACGTTTCTCGCCTTGGGTGGGGATGCGTACCTGCTTCTCGGTGGAGAGGTCATAGAACAGCGCGGCGATGAAGGTGGCCAGCTTGATGCTGTGTTTCTCTATGGCCAGCGACTTGGATACCGTGATCTTCCTTTCCTCCTCCATCGCCTGCTGAAGCCGGCGCAACATCACGGTCTTGCCGCTGCCGATGACGCCGCACAGGGCAATCAGCCGCCCTTCGAAGATCGCCCCCTTGATGTCCTTGATCAACTGCTGATGGTGGCCGGTTTCAAAGTAGCCTGCCTGGTTCAGTGGTAACGCCAGTCCGTAGTGCAGCATCACTTCAGCCCGCATGTTCTTCTCCTGCTTTCGTGTGGCGGAAGTAGCCCCGCACGCGCTCCAACACGATGCGGCGTGTCAGGGTTTCGCTCAGCACCTGGTGGATGAAGGTTTGATCGTCGGCGGAGAGCTTAGCCAATGGCTGCGCCAGGTCATCGGCAATAGCCAACTTGGCGGCGATGGCGTTGGGAAACCGATATTCGTGCGCCTCGGCATCGAAGGGTTGGCGCGGCAATACCATGGGCGTCGCGGGAGGCGTCAACCGCACGTCATCGCCGGCCAATGCGGCGATAGGCAGGCCAAGCTGGTCGGCCAGCGAGCGGATTCGATCGGAGCGCTCATCCGCCTTGCCGCGTTTGAAGGCGCGGTAACGATGCAGGGGAATGGGGCCAGAGACGGGGTAGTAAGGTCCGAAACGCTCTCCCTCGAATTCAGCATAGAGTTCGTCATCGAACAAGCCCCAGAGCAACAGCACGGTTTCGCCCGCCATGTCGGGCTCTACCTCGTAGGCCGTGCCGTCGATGGTGACGCGGGCATCGACGCCGACCTTGCGTCGTTCCGGCTCGCGGGCGAAGCGGCAGAACTGTTCCCAGGTGCACATTTCGCGCAGGCCCTCAACGGGCAAGTTGGCCAGCCAGTCCTCAATCCGCGAATGCGGCTCGGAGCGATGCCGCTGAAGGTTGTAGGTGCGCACCAGGTAACGCAGCAGCCACTCATTGGCCTGCGCTTCGGTTTCCGGCTTGTGGAAGTGATACAGCGTCTCGTGGGCTTCCTTCACTGTGCGGAAGGGGCGCTCCACTTTGCCTTTCGAGCGCGCCGTGGTGCGGGTGCCATCCTTGCCGGCCGGGATGTGTGTCTGCCATTCGATGTCCAGCGCCTGCATGACGTTCTGGAAGACCCGGCGCTTGGCCACTGGGCCGTTGTCCAGGTAAATCATCTTGGGGCGGCCTTGTAAGGGAAAGGTCGGATCGACCTTCGGTGCCATGGCGTTGAACAGGAAGCGCAGCGCTGACTCCGCGTCCTCGCCGTATACGCAGTGGTATTCCTGATAGGCCACCCCGCTGCGATCATCCACCACGCTGAACAACATCAGCGTCGGCATGCCCCTAGCCGGATCGATCCAGACCGGCTTATCGATGTGCTTGAGGTCGGAGGGCGACAGGTCGAATTGCCAACAGTCGTTACTGTGCGCCGCTTGAAAGCGGATGGCCGGTGGTTGCCGCAACAGCCGAGACTGGTCCAGGTGCCAGCGGCTTAAGTACTCGTTCACCGTGCTGCGGGTCAGAACCCCTTGGGGCGCCTTGACCAAGCCTTGCTCGGTTTCCACCCCATAGCCCTCCAGCAGATCGATGGCACGGCGGGTAGATAGGTGCCGCCCTTGTTTGTTGGTGGTGCGCAGTTTCAGCGCGGCAATTAGCTCGCAGTAGCGCTCTAGCTCGGCCTGCTGCAATACCCGCGGCTTACCATGGTCGGCGCGGTGAGCCGTGTGGGGTTTATGGATGAGGTTCAGCGCCCGGTATACGGTACTTGGGGACACGCCGTACAACTCGGCTATCGCGGCCACCTGAACAATCCGTTCCGGGCTTTTCTTGGGTAGGCGGTCGAGCCGCTGCCGCAACTGCATCAGCGAATCGGTCGGAATGGTTTTACGCCGCCCGCTGGGCATTGCGTTCGGCCTCGGTGAGGTAGTTGTAGAGCGTCGAACGGCCGATACCCATCATCCGGCAGATTTCCGCCACGGTATGTTGCCGCTCGTGGTAGAGGCGCAGGGCCAATTTCTGCTTTGCCGGATCGAGCCGTTTCTTGCGACCGCCCTTACGGCCGCGAGCCCGTGCAGCGGACAACCCGGCTTGGGTGCGCTCGCGGATTAGGTTGCGCTCGAACTCGGCCAAGGCGCCGAACAGGTGAAACACCAGGCGGCCACCAATCGAGGCGGTGTCGATGTTTTCCTGCAAGCTGCGCAAGCCGACGCCGGCGGAGTCCAATTGCTCAACCAGCCGGATCAGGTCCTTCAGCGAGCGGCCGAGGCGATCCAGGCGCCAAATCACCACGGTGTCGTCACGGCGTAGCGTGGCCAGCAAAGCGGTCAAACCAACCCGCTCAGCCTTGGCGCCGCTGGCGGTATCCTCGAACACGCGCTCGCAGCCGGCCGTTGCCAGCGCATCACGTTGCAGATCGAGGAGTTGATCGTCGGTCGAGACGCGGGCGTATCCAATCAACATGGCGTTGTCCAACTATTCAGCGATAGCTCAGTGTAGTCGGATACTGAAAGATGGAAGCTATAGTTGGATGCCAGCGACGCGGGTTGCTTGAGAATTTCCAGCTCGGGGTGTGTAGTCCAACAAACGAAGGTTTGTTGGACTATGCGTACCATTGGTGTTTGAAAGCGTGAATCCATCGCAATGGAATACAGGTTCGGTTGGTCAGGCTTTCAATGCCAGGATTCGGCGCGCACCGTTCAGCACGATGAGGCCAACGACCGTGCCAATCACCAAATCTGGGTAGGGAGAACCTGTCCATGCAACCAAAGCACCTGCGACGATAACGCCAAGGTTCGCGAGCACATCGTTGGCCGAAAAAATCCAACTCGCTTTCATGTGTGCACCACCTTCGCGGTGGCCATAGATCATCAAGAGACAGCTGACGTTGGCAATCAGTGCGACTAAGCCAATCCCCATCATCAACATCGACTCAGGTTCGCTGCCGTAGAGAAAGCGTCTAGCCACTTCCACCAGTACACCCAGAGCCAACACGATCTGAAAGAAACCCGCCAGGTGCGCAGCGCGAACCTGCAGCCGTGCACCCCGGCCGACCGCAAAGAGAGCCAGGCCATAGACGGCAGCATCAGCAAACATGTCCAGCGAGTCGGCAATCAGGCCCGTCGACTGGGCGATCAAGCCTGCGCCCATCTCGATGACAAACATCGCGGCATTGATACCGAGCAGGATTTTGAGCGTGCTGGCCTCCTTGGAAGCAGTCAGCTCTTCACTGGCGCTATTGGCCGAAGCTGCTTCCTGACTGGCCGGTTGAGTACCCAGCAACGTTGCCCCCAGGCCAAGTGACTCCAGCTTGGTCGCGATCTGGTCAACCGGACCGTCATGGAAAGCGCGTACCTGTCTGCTGGTCAGATCAAAGGACAACGAATTGAGCTCAGGCAAGCCATTCAGCGCGAGCCGAATCATTCGTTCTTCTGAAGGGCAATCCATCTTGGGCACAGAAAAACTGCTGACCCATGTTCCTTCATTCGACGACGCGGTTGCCGCTTCAGTGGTTGCCGACACTGGGCCACAGCCACAGGATTTCTCACAAGAACTCATGATCCGTTGCTCCTATTGGACTTGATTCTGCCGATTGAAAACCATATAGCAGGTATAGGGTCAAGCATGGATATACTGGCTTTTTTACCAAGGGGCAGATAATGCGCATTGGCCAACTTGCACAGCTGGCGGGGGTGGACATTCAGACGATCCGTTTTTATGAACGCCAGGGACTGCTTCCCCCTCCTAACCGCCAGGACAACGGCTATCGAACCTATAAAGCAGACCATGCGGAAAGACTGCTGTTCATTCGCCGATGCCGCTCTTTTGGCATGTCACTGGAAGAAATTGGTGTTTTGCAGAGCTATCAGGAACAGCCGCAGCAACCCTGCACGGCGATCAATGCGCTCCTTGATACACATATCACCCAGGTAAGGGCTCAGATCGCATCCCTGCACGCCCTCGAAAACCAGTTGGTGACGTTGCGGAGCTGCTGCGATAACGAACGACAAAGCCTGGACTGCGGAATACTTTCGGGCCTGCTGGAGGGCGACAAAACTCTTTCGTAATTCACGGCTTAAAGTCATTTTCGCGGCGCCTCAATCCATAGCGCTTGACCCTATAGCGGCTATAGGGTGTTCACTTGCCCATCTGCTGCGTAAGTGAGATCCAGATGAATACCGCCCTTCGCATTGCCATCGATGAGGCCTTCTTTCGGGCAAGGAAAGCACTCGATGCGCCAACCGAGGCTTTCCCTTGGCTGGAACGAGTCCACCATTTTGAGCCAGCGACTGCCTGTTCTTCATGCTCAGAGTCATTGGCTGATGCTGAGGGCTGGCTGGCAGTTGCGCGACTTTCGGGAGATGCTCAGCCAAATACCGCGAATCATGGCGGCCCTGCTGTTCTCAAAGATCTGGGTGCCGCTCGGTAACACCGGGCGCGCCAGGGTCAGTGCTTTCGCGCCAATGCCCCTCTCACAGGAGTTGCAGCGACTTCTTGAAGGAGAGACGCGATGAGTTCGTCTCCTAAAAGGTCGCCTTTCGTTGCTCCATGGTTTTGGTGGACGCTATCGCTGGGCATTGCCTCGGCCGATCAAGCGTTCAAGACTGCAACTGAGGGCTCACTCCCAGTTGGCACCGTAATTCCTCTCGCCCCGTTCTTCAATCTGGTTCATTTCTGGAATACCGGTGCAGCGTTCAGCTTCCTGGCTGATGCAGGTGGTTGGCAGCGTTATTTTTTCATCGTCATCGCCTTGGTCGTTTCGATGGTGCTGGCTCTGATATTGCGTAAACCCAGAGCCAACAGCGAAGCCTTGGGCTATAGCCTCATCTTGGGCGGGGCAGTTGGGAATCTGATTGATCGCGCATTTCGAGGCCATGTAATCGACTACCTGAATTTTTACTGGCAGTCCTGGCATTGGCCTGCGTTTAACTTGGCGGACATCGGCATCGTGGTCGGTGCCACCACATTGGTCCTGAGCAGTGTGCTGAGTCCAAACGCAGAACTGGACCGGGGCAGATAATGCGAAGTTCAGATGCCGGAGAAGTGGCTCGTTGGTCAGGCCATGTGTGGGTCGGCCCCGGTATCGGTGTCTTTTTCGGCTATGCCGGCCACCAGGATTGGCACCGCCATCAAGCGCATCAAATTGCAGTAGGGCTCGACGCTGCGATAACGGTTGAAGCCCCGTTGGACAGGCTGTCAGGGAATGCCATCTTCATTCCGGCAGGCTTGAAGCACCGGCTCAGTGCCGGGCATGTCCTGTCGATCTACCTGGATGTGTTGTCCGATGAGGCCCGAACCTTGCAGGTGAGTGAAACCGCGAGGCTGATGGAGATCCTCCCGGCCGACGTTGCGGCGACCGTTGAGGCTTTGAGCACATCGGGGCATTCGGCAGTCCAGTTGCGAATGCAGGTACGGCAACTGCTGCGGCTTCCTGATCCGCCGATCTGTGATCCTCGCTTGACCAGAATCACCACGGCTCTGCGTGAAGGCCAAATGGGGCGTGAGGCAATGGCTGCGTTGGTGCATTTGTCTCCCACGCGCTTTTCCCATTGGTTTGTAGAGCAAACCGGCCTGCCGTTGCGCAGCTACGTCAAATGGCTGCGCCTCACCCAAGCCCTGCAACACCTGGCCAAAGGGGTACGGTTGACCGAGGCCGCTCATGCGGCGGGCTTTTCCGACTCCGCGCATTTCTCCCGAACATTCAGAGCGCTGCTGGGCATCGATCCGTCCTCCGCCCTAGTTGAGGTCGAACTCCAAGAGTCTTAGCTCTTTCGTTCAAGTCGCACGTCGCTCTCTCCCTATACCGTGAAGGCTCTCTGCACAGGAGCTGAGTGATGCCTATTTCTCTACGATTCGCCCTACGCTGGTTAAGCTACCCGCTTGTGTTTGGTGGCAGCACCGCCTTCATGGTCTGGGCCTTGTACGCTGGAGTACCGTACTGGCCCACCAAACCCTTGGTTGCCGCAGTCGGTCTATTGGCTGTCGCAGGACTAGAGCGTGTCCAGCCGTTCCGGGAGGGCTGGCTGCACGATCACCAGGACACCCTGACGGACCTGGTGCACATGCTGGTAAATCTTTCCGTCATCCAATTCACCGCCGAAATCCTGGCCAGGCTGGGCGATGCCGTGCCGGCTGCAGTTCGTCTCTTCCCAGTTGAGAGCCCACTGTGGCTGCAACTGCTGCTGGTCGCCGCCGTGCTCGATCTGAGCCTTTACGGTATGCACCGAGTCAGTCACCACGTCCCCTGGCTGTGGCGCTTTCATATGATTCACCACAGCGCCGAGCGCTTGTACTGGATGAACGGGCAGCGGCGGCACCCGCTGCATGCCGCACTCATGGCCGGCCCTGGGTTGGTGGTGTTGTTTGCATCCGGCGCACCTTCAGTAGTAGTTGCCACTTGGTTCGGTATCCTGACCGTGCATCTGGCCTTCCAGCACTCGAACCTCGATTATCGGGTGGGTTGGCTGCGGTATGTTCTCGGAGTCGCCGAGATTCATCGCTGGCATCACAAGCGCGACTTTGAGGATGCCCAGGTGAACTTTGGTGAGTTTCTGATGGTGTGGGATCGGATCTTCGGCACCTTCTACGACAGCACTGGAACGCTGGGCGACGCCAATGTCGGCTTGCGTGAGAGGGACTACCCCAAGGGTTACCTTGGTCAGTTGGCCGAACCCTTTGGGCGAGGCCGAGCACGCACATAGCGTAGGGCCTCAACGATTCCTGCAACCTGTTGACTGTGTCATTGCAAAGTGAGCGTGCTCCGATCTGCTCGAAGCAGGGCAGTCAGTGGATACTTTGGACTCAACATCGCCTACCTGTCATTTGCAGCTAATGCTGGCTGGCGGCGATGGAATGCAGGTCGGCATGGATCAATGCAGGTTCATTCGCAGTTAATGCTGGTTCGCCGGGCCGGACAGTCGCAGTTAATCCTGGCCGAAAATCGCCTTGATTGCAGGTCGGGGTGTTTTCGTTTGCAGGTCGTTACACCTAGAGGGGCTTCTTTTTCCTCTCGTCCGTCTTGGGGGACGTCTCGTTGTAGAAGCTCCTCAGTTCACAGCTCTAGTGCGCCTCTGTACCGATTCCAATATTCGATTCGTTCGACCACGTAAGCTACGGGGTGCTCGTATTAACTGGTTGTTACGTGAATCGCAACGCCCTGAACTGGTCGCGGAAATCGCACAGCACACAGCTGAAACGTTGATCCGTGTGTACGCTGAGCCCAATCCGCAAATTGCGATGATTGAAATTACTCGATTTCACCGGCAATCAGATCCCGTCATTTGCTCACCTGCTCCAGGTGCTTGTGCGACGTCCTTGCCAGAATCGGTCGTAGATGCTCCGACGAATGCACCTGATCCCGATTGTATCAACGCTGCTGGTTGCCTCTTCTGCGTCAATCATCGGGATATTGAAAGCGAAGATCACGTCTGGTCGCTAAGTAGTTTGCGCGTGCTCAAGAGCTTGGAGCTAACTAGATATCGTCCAGCTTCCACGGATAGATCTGAGGAGGCTGACCATCCTGCAATGCTTGCGATTGAGCGTCTGAGTGCGAAGCTGCGGTTCTTTCAAGAAAGTAGCGAGGTGCGTCGGCTTTGGGTTGAGGAGGCACTGGCTCGCATAGCTGAGGAGAGTTATCACCCAGCTTGGGACGGATTTATTCGGCTGGCGGAAGTTACAGCGGGACCTTCCTTATGAATATCCTCACGACGTTAGGGCTTTCTATTGAGTCGCCTCTCGCCGTTCCCGGAGCGCCAAATTACCGTCCTGAGAGCTGGCCTCCGCCACCTGATTGGCCTGTCGTAATTGATGCACAGGGCAAAGTAGTAAGCCGTTGGGGCGACCCAGTTTGGAGGCTTGACCCATGGGCCAAGAAGGCGTTAACGCTAAATTTCGGGGATGGCCCCGCCACAAAAGTCGCGGCGCCCATTAGCTCGGCGAACGCTGATCTGCTTCGTATCATCACAGGCTGGTGGCTATACGGGCCGTACGGCGCTCGCGGCTATCGATCTCTAAAGACGCGGTTCGATCAGATGCGGCGGTTGTTTGTTTTGTGTGAAGAGGCAGGAATACTGGCCAGCGAATTGAGCCGCTTTCCACGCGTATGCGAGGAAATCCCTGCCTTTCTTCATGCCTCAAGAAAGACTGAGTTTCTGTCGTTAATGCATGAGCTATACGCGTCTCGCAGCGCCGTAGGGTTTACTTTGCTGGATTCGGGCTCGCTAACCCGTCTGGCTGCGCTGTTTCCACCCCACCAAACAGCTCAAACACCGTACATTCCTCCACGTATTTGGCACTACCAAGTCACCAGGCTGCGAGAGTGTCTTGATGACTTCCTATCCCATCAACAACAAGTTGAAGCTTGTTACCGGTTCAGCATTGAGGCTTACGAACATAATCATAGAGTTTCAAAAAGAGTGGCGTGCGCAAACGCACAACCTTTTTGCGGCCATAAGATGCATTTATCAGGCGCTAAAACGGGGCTTCGTTTTCTCGGAGCGTTTGCAGATACCGCGAAACGCTTCGGCATTTTTGAGCTACTTGAACGTTGGGTGGGGCGCAGTGGTGAATTGCAAGTAAGAACGCTGACTAGCTATCTGAAACTGGTCAATAGCGCAGGTTTAGCTTACATCCTTAACTTCAGCCTCATGCGAGTCGAGGAAGCTTGGAATCTTCGAGCGGGATGCCTTGAGGTCGAGCACGACAAGAATTTCGGCGACATTTTTTTGTTACGTGGACAGACGACGAAAACGCAGGCCGATAGCGACGCCCTGTGGGTCACATCCCCATCTGTAAAGGTCGCAGTGAGGGCGATGGAGGTCATTTCTCTGTTTCGGTCATTATACGCACCTCATGTAGCTGCGAGCGGGCTCACGGGGCGTTTTTTAACCTCGTTTTCTTACGAACCGTGGGCCCCATCGAGCAAGAAAAATGATCACTCACTGAGACCAAGTATTCCGTCATATTCCGACCTTTTGAGCCACTACGGCAAGGTGTTTGACTTGGAGCGTTTGCGTATCACGAGTGAGGATTTGAAATTGGCCCGGCTAGCTACTCCTACATTGCCGGAGGACTATCAAGTGGGCGCGGTATGGCCGTTAGCATGGCATCAGTTGCGTAGAACTGGTGCAGTAAACATGCAAGCTTCCGGGCTCGTAAGCGATGCCTCGCTTCAGTACCAACTCAAGCACGTCACCCGAGCGATGAGCCTTTACTACGGACAAAATCACTCGCAGATGCGTCTAGAGGATAAGGCTCACACGCTGTACGTTCGCACGATGTACGAGACGCTTGGTAGAGAGTTACAGCAGCTTACGAGTGAGCGTTTTGTAAGTCCCCATGGAGATAAACGTAAGGCTGAGATCGTTCGGCTGATCACGCCAGAGGATGCAAAGAAGATGATCGGTTTGGCGAAGAAGGGTGCCGCAGCATGTCGCCAAATCCTTCTTGGCGTTTGCTCGAGTCGCAAGCCTTGTCCGTACGGAGGAGTCGACAACATTGCTCATTGCGGGGGCGGTGATTCGGAGGATGAAAAACCTTGCCCTGATGTGCTGTATGACTCAGAACGATTGGACGCAGTCGATGATCTTGAACATGTCCTCAAAGAGCGGCTTGTTAATGCTCAGTACGGAAGTCCGCTAATGGAGTCCTTAATCGCTCAACAACGAAGCGTAGAGAGCTTCCGGCGAGTCATAGGGGGAGCAAATGGACGTTGAACTCACGGCGCGTCGCAGCGCGGCCGATCAATATCGCGAGGCTTTTGAGCGCTTGAAACTCAATAAGCCGCAGCTTCTAACGAAGGGGACACCGGTTACTCAAAACAACGTGGCCAAAGAGGCCGGGAGCGATCCGTCGGCACTTAAGAAATCACGTTTCCCGAGTCTCATCGCAGAGATAAAAACCTACATCGAACAACATGCGGAGGAGCGACCTCGTTCGTTGAACCAGATAAATCATCTTGCCCGTCAGAAAAGCCGCGCCTTGCGAGATCGGATTGAGCAGGTTGCCCGACAGCGCGACCAGCTAGCAAGTTTATTGAGCGAGGCGGATGCGAAAATCATAGAGCTGTATGACCGTATTGCTGAGCTTGAACGACAGTTACCTGCGTCCAACATACTATCGTTGGATCCACGCGGGCCCAGAAAGCTTTGAGATGGCAGTCGTGGGGGTACACGATCCGCAACTAGCCGCAAGGCTAGGGGCGATACTCAATGAGCGTGTTGTGAGGCTATGCTCAACGAGCGTCCGCTTTGGCTGACCTTGCTGACTGACCAGGGGGACGAGACGACACCTGGAGTATCGTCGAGGCGGATCATCACGACAGTCGCGGTGGATTTAGAGAATTAAAACTGTCGCTGCGAAGCCCGGCTTTCTGGGGCTTCAAGCCAACTCTGGAGGAAACGCAAAACTGTCGCAAACCCTCAAGTCTCTGCTGTGGAGCGGAGGCCTAGAGAATTAAAACTGTCGCGACCACCCGATTAGGCATGTTGCAACTGTTCAGCGAGTCACGCCTGCGCAATTGCCGACCTGAGCGGGTAGATGAATTCATCCTTCCATCTACGTTCACACATTACAGACTCAACCCAGCCGTCCTTTCTGCTCATTCTCCAACTCGGTGTGACGCTAAGAACAGAACGCGCATCGACGGTAGTGGCGACGGGGACCGGGCACATCGACAGGGCTACATTCTTTGGTAAGCCCCGCGTCAGCGGTTCAGGCGTGCTGGTGCAGGTCGGGCAGCTATAGCTTCGCTCCCATACCCGAATGCCTGATTTTGAGTTTCCAAAGCGCCCGTAACGATGCCAGACCTCAGATGGCCGTCCAAACCCAACGCCATATTTTTCGGCGCTAACTTTCACGGCAGACATGCCCAGGTCAAAATATCTTTCCACCGCCCTCATTCTAGCTGTAGGTAGAAGCCCCTTTCCCACCCTGCTTGTCCTAAAGCAACTAATGAACATTGGGGCAGTTTCACCGGAGATTCTGTTGAGAAGCAAAACACAGCCGAACGGGTAGAGCCATCTGTCTCCGCATGCACAGTTTATGAGCAGCGCAACTGGTCTTGCTGGCGTTTGCTGGTAGTGCGACAAGTCATCGTAGAATGCTTGGCCACGACACACTGCACTCGCTATATCGGCTGCATCCAGTGGTGTTTTTGCGACGAACACGGGGTTTGTTCGTGCTAGATCCTCGTTGATAACGCCCGTCAGGCCGATACTGCCGAATATCCAAAGAGTCGGAACACCAGAGCGATTGCGTTGTTCAGTGCGCTCATATGTCCGCTGCGCAGACTGAGGCGAAATCTGCACTTCTATTGCTAGGCGCGGAGCAAAGGCCGAGTCGCCAACCAGAATGTCAGCCCGCCAATCGTCTACGCCGTCTTCAAGCTCGGCTTGAATGCCTAGAGCAACCAGCTTCTTGTAAATGGCCACCTTCATGGCGATATGGTCTGGGCTTTCAGTGCTGGAGTAGCCCTCAGGGCTCTCTCCAGGAAAATGGGAAAAGTACCTGGTGATGCCTCCATCCCGTCTGAGGGTTTTGGCCTGTGCCGGAAGTTTCGTATCCGGCATGAGCACCTGGCGGCCTTTCGATATTTTCACTACTTTCTTCCAATCTTCATCGCTAAGCACTGAGGCCACAGTACGACAGCCGTTCACTAAACCCACGCAAGCCAAGGCAACCTCCTTTTCCAAAGACGCAGTTCAGATTCACAACAGAGTCAGTATTTGATCTTTAGTAATCTGAAACGTCTGTCAGGTACGACGCCTGGAGAATACTTATTTGGCAGCGACCCGTCACAACGGCGACCAGCCTGCGACAGATTTTTATACCCTGCGACAGTTTTAATTCTCTGAATTTAGCGGGGACCATCGCAGGATGTACTTATGCTTGTGGTCGTGCGCTAACGTTTTAGATCGTTTTGGTTACGAGACACAAGCCCAGTGAGTACGGCACGGGCCCTTTGACGTCGCAAACAATCCAGTGAGCATGAGATGCTGCTATCATCCAGGGTTCAGCGGGGGTGAACGTAAACAAAGGTGATTTGCGGAAGCGTAGTAAGCGTCTAGCCAACACACCTTACTGACCCCAAAGCATACTCCGAAGCTACCAACAAACACCTGAACACCGCTTCTCCAAAGGATAGGCGCTGCGAAATATGCCCGATCCTCGTAGAGACTATTCAAGCTCTGGCTAGAATCAATTATTGTCGATGCCGAGGTTCCAACCATGACCCTAGCCCAACTCCTCCTATTTCTCCCCGCAGCAGCAATCGTTGCCGTCTCACCGGGCGCCAACAACCTGCTTGCATTCGCAAATGGCAGCAGGCAGGGTTTGCTGCCTACAGTGGTCGGTCTGTCAGGTCGGTGTACGGCCTTTGCATTGATGATCGCAATGGTGATTGTCGGTTTAGGCGCATTGCTAGAGGCGTCTGAACCCGCTTTCCAGATTATTAAGTGGGTAGGTGTCCTTTACCTCGCCTATCTCGGCGTAAGAATGATGATAGGCCGTGATTGTCACGAAGATGGGGCTTCGGTATTCCAGCCTGTCGATGCCTACTCCTTGGCACGCAGGGAGTTCATGACTGCCATGACCAACCCCAAAGCAATCTTGCTCTTCACTGCTTTTGTTCCCCAATTCATTGTTGCTGGTACTGGCGCCTCCTTCACTGCCCAGTTCGTCGTTTTAAGTGCAATCTACATTGCGGTCGAGTTTATCGCCGCTATAGGCTGGGCCCTTGCTGGCAGCATCATTCGATCTCTGCACCCTTCGAAGCGGAAATTGTCGATCATCAATCGCATAACGGGTGCAATGATGCTCGGCGCAGCCGCCTTATTGGCTACAGCCAGACGAACTTAAGTGTGTACGTCCGAGCGTCACCCTTACATGATTAAACGGGCTCCCACTTATGCGGAAGCAACTGCTTGATTTCACTCACCCGCTGCGTCGGCAGGCGTCTGAGAACGTCTTTCAGATAAGCATACGGATCATGACCATTCAGCCGTGCAGACTGGATCAGGCTCACGATCGCTGCCGCACGTTTACCGCTGCGCAGCGACCCTGCAAAGAGCCAGTTCTTCGGCCCAAGAGCCCATGGCCTGATTTGGTTTTCGGCCCATTTGTTGTCTATGGGTACGGCACCGTCATCAAGGTAGCGCGACAGCGCTGCGGCCGTGTAAGACCCGACTTGCTGTGACAATGCGCTTTCTAGACTGGCGCTCACGACTAGACAAAATCCATGTTCGAAGGCAAGTCTGAAAGTGGTGGCGACGTAGGGATGGGCGTTAACTTGGGTAAACCAACTCAGACGGCCTATGGGTCACAATTTATTGGTATAAAGGACGGTAAGGAGATTCGCTCCTCGAAATATTGCGATCCTATTATCTAAAATCGGGCGTGTAAGCCCGTCACAGGAGAGGCGATGTCAAAATCCTATGTGATTGGGATTGCAGCTGCAATTTTCGCTACGTTCAGCTGGGCGCTTAATTTTCTGTCTCCTTACATGATGGGAGATTTTGGACCGGTTGATTTTATTACATTGAGATTCATCATCTCTGGCTGCATTGGTCTTGTTGTTATTCGTGTTTATTGGCCTGGCGATCCAGTTTTAAGCTGGCGTTCAACTATGATGGCCGGGCTGCTTGGCGTCCTAGGATATGCTCTTTACATAGGATGCATTATGGGAAGTGTACTTCACGGTGGGGCTATAATCGCACCCGCATTTTTGAGCGCTACGCCGGTTATAGTTGCCATCACAGGCAATTTGATCAACCGAACAGTTTCCTGGAGCAGCTTCTGTGCACCCATAATTCTGGCAGTTTTTGGTTTGGTTGCAACGAATTATGGAATTTTGGTCAGCGTTTTAGATGGAGGCGCGCCCTCGTACCTTGTGGCAGTAGGTTATGCGTTAGGCGCAGTATTGGCTTGGTTAATGTTCAGCATATTAAACCAAAAGATATTGGCAAAAATTCCCCAAGTACATTCAGGTCTTTGGACTGGACTAATGATGAGTGGAGCAGGTGTCAGCGTCCTGCTTTTCTTACCTTTCGGGCTTGTGTTTGGGGTATATAGCTACCCGCACATTGACCTACGTTTGGACAATACTCTACCGGTTTTCGCCGCAGCATCAGCGCTGGCATGTTTTGCCTCCGTTGGAGGGGCATGGGCTTGGAACATTGCAAGCCAGCGGTTACCCATGGCCCTGTCTGGGCAGCTCATTTCTGTAGAAACGATCTTCGCCGCTGCGTTCGGCCTTATCGCCGAAAACCGTCTACCTACCGGTCTTGAGATGCTGGGAGTAATAGCCCTGTTAACAGGTGCCACAATCGCAATAAAGGTCATGACGCCAAGTTACCGCGCAGGTTCGAGTGTACAGGCGTGATTTGCTCTGAAAGCCCATCGGAGAAAGTTCTTTGGTAAGCGTCGTTTGGAGTCACCTACACAAACCCAGCTATAAGCGCGATGGTGTTCATTTTAAAACCGGAGACACCGTGGCGCTTAATGCCGGAGCTTGGAAGATGTGTTGGCTGGACACCGCTGACAGGACGCATACGTCAGTGCGCATTCCACGAACTGGCCGTCGACCGCTAGTGAGCAGGAACCGGGAAAATCGTATACTAAGGTTTTCCGACCTGCCGTAGCGGCCTGAATTTTCCATCTTCCAGTTTGTGGCTCTGCCGCCACACGTAATCGCCTGTCAGGTTGATGTGCTACCAGCCCAACGGCGACAGGTACTGATACAGATCTGTATTCACCGGCTTTCCGGCGTCGGCTGACCTTTGGGCTGCCCGCTCGAGAAACACCGTGTTCCACAGCACAATGGCTGCGGTCAAGTCCAGCAAAGATGGCTAGACACCCGTGTGCACCGGGGCGACATTACAATGTGTGATGCCCGGTGCTTGCGCATTATCACAAAGCGACACGTCCCCCTTTCGCGGAGTATACCTATGTTCAGTCACGTGCACGTCGGAGCTAGGGATCTTGAGTGTTTGGTAGTCTTTTACGACGCCTTGCTGGCGAAACTAGGCCTTATCCAGATGCCTGAAGGGAACGGTGGGGCTGCTCGCGGCGTAGGCTGGCGATACCCCAATAGGCGATGGCCCCAGTTCTACGTCCAGCACCCTATAAATGGTCTTGCAGCCACTTGGGGGAACGGTGTTCAAGTGAGTTTTCTGGCAGCTTCGGAGGCCCAGGTTCGTGAGGTCTGGGCGCTTGCTATTGAGATGGGAGGAACCAATGAGGGTAAGCCGGGCTTTCGAGAATATGCTTCAGATTTCTATGCAGCATATTGTCGGGATCCAGAGGGGAATAAGCTTTGTTTTGCATATGCTCCGGATCCCTAAGCGTAGCTTGAAACTTTGAACAGTCGAGAATCGAGGGCGCAGCATTATCTATCGGGAAGCAAGGCGTGTTCGCCGGACGGATACGGCAGTGGAGCTGCCGTCAAATGCGAGCATCACCTTTTCGGGCTTTTTATAGCTGCTAGCTGTGATCAGGATAGGCCGGTGAATTGTTCGCACCACAGCTTCTATCTGGCTGCCAAGGCTGTGCGCGTTGCGTGAGTTGTCTTCACCCACTCTTCCTATCACCAACAGTCGAATCCTCCTGAAGGTCGCTCAGATTTCTACCAAGTGTCCGTGGCGCTGCTTCAGCTCAGGAAACGCAGCGCCGGAAATGGCCGTTCGCTCCCTGGCCTTTTCCAGCATGTGTTGGCCATGCTCCAAGGCCAGTTTTGCACGCTGCGCATCCAGCGTGGCCAGATCTTCCAGTAGATGTTCACTGCTGCCGAGACCGATATTGCCGCTGAGGTCAGCGGATGCAGGATATTTCTCCTTATCCAGCACATGAAGCAAGGTCAGGGGGAGCGCTGAGACGTTGCGAAGCCCATGCTGCGTAATCACAGACCGCCAATGCGGATTGTGAGTTATCTGCATGCCATTACGTGGGTCATTGTCGTCCTCCTTAGTGGCTCATGAGCTTGTCGATGGCACCGGGTTTGTCATGCATACCGAAGCGGTCAACGATTGTTGCGCTGGCTTCATTGAGACCGAGCACTTCAACCTCAGCGCCCTCACGGCGGAACTTGATCACGACCTTATCCAGCGCTGCGACGGCGGTAATATCCCAGAAATGCGCCTGTGTGAGATCGACGGTGACCTTTTTCAGCGCTTGCTTGAAGTCAAAACCCTCAGTGAACTTGTCTGCAGAGCTGAAGAACACCTGGCCCACAACGTAATAAGTCCGATGCGATTGCGCCTCTTGCAGAGTGCTCTTGATGTCCAGATAGTGTCCGACCTTGTTGGCAAAGAACAGGGACGCCAGCAGCACACCGACCAATACGCCGTAGGCCAGGTTGTGAGTGGCCACGACGACCACGACGGTCGCCACCATGACGAGGTTGGTCGACAGCGGATGCTCTTTCATATTGCGCAAGGAATCCCAGCTAAAGGTACCGATGGACACCATAATCATCACTGCCACGAGTGCCGCCATCGGGATTTTAGAGAGCCATTCGCCAAGAAATACCACCATCAGCAGCAGGAAAACGCCGGCACACAATGTCGAGAGGCGGGTGCGGCCACCAGATTTCACGTTGATGACTGACTGGCCGATCATCGCGCAACCTGCCATCCCGCCGAGCATGCCAGCGGCGATGTTGGCCACACCCTGACCTTTGCACTCGCGGTTTTTGTTGCTGGTGGTATCCGTCAGACCGTCGACGATGGTCGCGGTCATCATCGACTCCAATAGGCCTACAACTGCCAGCGCTGCGGAGTAAGGAAAGATGATGCGCAGGGTTTCAAAGTTCAGCGGCACTTCAGGCCACAGAAAAATCGGCAGTGTGTCCGGCAATTGGCCCATGTCACCCACGGTACGGATGTCCAGCCCGAGGTAAAAGGCAAGTGCAGTCAGTGTCAGGATGCACACTAATGGCGAAGGAATCAGCTTGCCAATCACAGGTACATACGGAAACAGGTAGATTATCCCTAGGCCCGCTGCGGTCATGGCGTAGACGTGCCAGGTCACGTTGGTCAATTCAGGTAACTGCGCCATAAAAATCAGAATCGCTAATGCGTTTACAAAACCCGTGATCACAGAGCGAGAGACGAAGCGCATCAGCGAACCTAGCTTCAGGTAACCCGCGAGGATTTGAAGTACCCCACAGAGCAACGTGGCTGCCAGCAGATACTGAAGTCCGTGCTCTTTAACCAAAGTAACCATGAGCAGTGCCATGGCGCCGGTAGCCGCCGAGATCATGCCGGGACGACCGCCGACGAAGGCAATAACAGCACAGATACAGAAGGAGGCGTAGAGACCAACCTTGGGGTCGACGCCGGCAATGATCGAGAAGGCAATGGCCTCCGGGATCAATGCCAGGGCGACTACGAGACCTGCTAGCACGTCTCCACGGACGTTGGAAAACCACGTTTGTTTGAGCGATTGCAGCATCAGAATATCCAAGGCAAAGCATCGCGCACGCCAAAGGAATGGCGAACGAATCGATACAAGTTCAAATTTTGAGGATTTTTTGCTGTGTGCTTGAGGTGCAAAAACCAGGCGTACAGCAGTGTGCGCCCGCGAGCGAGACTAGCGGAAGCAGGTGTTGCGAGGGGGGCGTAGCGCTAAGGCGGCGTAGGCTGCCAGTAGATCGTTTGGAGTACAGTCATGCTGATGTTCCTGTGCTCAAGGGGTATGCGGAACCGAAGTATACAATGAAGCCGTCGCCGATTGCGACCCGTTGCCAAGCTCTGCATGAGCTACGTCAGATATAGGCTTAGTCAATCGGTATACCTGCGGGCAAGACTTTGCTTTCCATTCATTCCTGTTCGAGCTGGTCTGTGTGCTGAGCGGTGAGTTGGCCAGACGGTTACTGTTAGCTGCCTTCGTGGCCGACCGGAGGCAGTTCTGCTCGCGTTTGATCGTCCAGGCTTATCGTCATGCTGGCGTGAACCTAGTGTCGGATGCGGACTTCTGCCATCCGGGGTGTTCCGGAAGGCGGCCGAGAGAACCCGGAAAAAACGTACGCTAACCTTTTGGTTTCTTCTAACCACAAGATACCGGCGCACTGAGCGCAGCGTAGGATGTCCAGCTGTTCCGCACGTAATAGTGTAGCAATGCACACTCTGCTATCATCCAATTTGCTCCCTGTGCGCGAGGCCATAGAAAAGTTCCAATTTTTTTGGGGCATTCCATCGAACCCGAGAGCACAGCTACTGGCCTTATTCCTGTGAGTGCACACTATGAACACCGTGACTCATCCCGTCAGTTCTAGTAAGTCCGCTCAAGAGGAAGCGCTCAGGATGAACGCTGTTCGCAGGTACGCCATCCTAGACACGCCTCCGGATGGCGCATTTGATCGTGTGACCGCGATAGCAGCTCGTCTTCTTGGAACTCCGATAGCAATCGTGAGCATCGTCGATACAGACCGAATCTGGTTCAAATCTCATCACGGACTCGACGTAAAACAAATTCCCCGCAATTCAGGCCTTTGTTCTTCCGCGATCCTCCAGGCAGAACCTTGGTTAGTAACGGACGCTAGACACGACCCTCGTACGCTCGTTAATCCCCTCGTCGCAGGCGAATTCGGGTTACAGTTTTATTTGGGAGTACCGCTTCATACCCACGACGGTTTCAATCTTGGCACGCTATGTGTTTTGGACACGCAGCCGCGTACGGTCACCCAAGACCAGCTAGACACATTGACGGATCTTGCAAGCGTTGTGATGGATCAACTGGAGCTGCGCCTGTCTGCTATGCGATCCATCGCGGAAAAGGAAGCGGCGCTGAATCATTCCCACTTAATGGCCGAAGAAATCGACCATCGTGTGATGAATAGCCTTCATCTGATTGTGTCGATGTTGAGCATTCAAAGTGCTCAGCTGGGCAGCTCTGAAGCGGCTAAGGAGATTTCCAGAGCGGCAACCAAGATATTTGCTGTAGCCAATGTGCATAAACATATTAATGTCGGCAAGGCAGCCTCTACGCTGGATAGTGCTGACTATCTCGTCCAATTGTGCGCTGGCTTATCTACGATGCTGGGATCTGAAAGCCAGATGGTAATCTCAGTCGACGCCGTCCCACTGGCGTTGGATAGTGAACAACTCAGCCGAATCGGTCTGATTGTTAACGAATTGGTGACCAATGCATTGAAATATGGAGCCTCTAAAATCAACGTTCATTTAACACCATATCAGCACCAATGCTGCTTGACTGTGAGCGACAATGGCAGAGGCCTCCCGACTGACTTTGATGTACATAAAATGTCGGGGCTGGGAATGAAGGTGATCACTGAACTGGTAAAGAACCTAGATGGTTCGCTAAGTCATGAGCCCAACGCAGACCTTGGAGGCACCGCGTTTCAGATAATTTTTTCTCCTGTGTTCAAGACTCGCCTCCCCGCAAGGCTGGTTCCTGATGGTCTTCTGAGATGAGCAGGGAGACCGTAACGTACAAGGACTTTAATGGAAACGGTCTGCAACTTCATCTCGGCGAGCGCTCTGTGTAAGGTTAATCTGAAACCCGTGTCGGGCAATGGATTGTCAGATATCGTATCCCTCGGATGCTCAAAAAGCCCGCCCAGCGTAGGCTTGAATGATTGGCGCTATCCAAGAGCAGCAATTATCCGCCACTGCTCATTACTGTTTTGTAGAGGTAACGACAGAGCTGCTCTTGCTGGGTTCTGTATTGGATTTCAAGACACACCACTGCTTCCATCTGACCCAGCCAAACGTCATCTGAAACGTGTTGCAGGTGATTAACCGTATCCCGCCAAGCAATGCGAGCCAGCTCAACGGCTTCCACCAATTCCACCAGGTACGAATCTGAAGCCAGCGTAGAGACTGTGTGCATTTAAAAAATCGCCACCCATGAGCCCTTCAAGGGCGCTGGCAGCGATCCCGCTTCGTGGTGCTCAACGTAAAATTCCAGCCAGCCAACGTACGTTCGGAGATTTTGTTCATTAAGTTGAGTGCCAAAATTTAAGGAAAATATTCGCTACGAATATGGCTTTCTCACGATAAGCAGCTACCGTAAAGTTGCCAATAAAATCTAACTGTGCTTTGTCCCTGCCTCGCAAGAGTCACGGCTGCTCCATGGAGGGGTAAATGGGCTGCTTGATATGCGCTCAAAAGACTGGTTTGCAACGGTCAATTGGCGATTGGGAGGAGCGTCACTGTGCTACCTGCGGGCATTACCGAATCTCAAGAAACTTTCTCGTTCTTATGGAAATACAGGGTCTGAAATTCAATATCGAGGAAACGAGACTCTGGCTGTCAACTCTGAGGAGAACTGATCCTCTCCCTGGAATCGTCGCGGAGAATGCGATTTGTGTTAAAAATTTATCTATCGGTTCTCGCGTTTATGCCACACGCGCAACAGGTAGACGATAGATCCCGTAATTTCGTAACGCATCTCGTAGTGGCCAATCAGGATTCGGCGCACATCGCTAGGTTCGAACTCATCTAGCCGCTCACCGATGCGTGGATTTGCCAGCAACGTTGTCGGGGCAACTGTTAGTTGCTGTACAGTACGAGCAGCGGCAGGCTGATCCACCACCGTCGCCAGAAATTCATATAGGCGAGCAAGGTCAGAAAGCGCTTTGCTGGTGCAATTCAACTCCATCAATTCGGGATTGCTAATGGCGATTCGGTGTTGGGGCTGTCGGCCCAGGCTTGGACAGCTTAGTGGTCAATCACATGACCAGCGTCTACATCGGCCAACGCTTCGCGTGTCAGGCGACTGCGCCCCCCTTCTTGGTCTATCCAAGCAGCCAGAGTCTGCTTGACGATCCAATTCTTGGAGCGCTCCAGCCGCTCAGCCATTAAATCTACCTTTTCGGCTAACTGCATAGGTACATGAGCGGTGACGGATCGAGTTTTTGCGGTAGTTGCCATGAAGACTGCTACTTCTAACCAATTGGCTGCACAAGGTGCATGCCTTGCCGGCGTTCAATCACAGCAGCTTCCGATGCCGCTTGGCGTAACGTAATGGCACGTTCGCTGGCTTGGCGTGCTTCGGCATAATCGCCATTTTTTCTGAGTTCATTGGCGCGCCATTCCGCCGCTTCGGCAGAAGCAAGCAACGCCAAAGAGTGCGGCACGTTTTGCTCTGATTTTTGATTCAGTTCTTGCGTGCTTCGATGGCGCTCGATCACGTGCGAGGCCTCGCGGGCCGCATTACGCAATTGGGTACGGGCAATATCGTAACTGTCATTGGGTACAGCTTCGAGGGTTTGGAGGCAATTATGCAACGACTCCACTGCCGTCAGCAGCTTATCAATTTTCTGTAACAGCTCAACTGTGTCAGGATGATTTTTCATGAAGCGTCACTTCTCTCGAATTGGTACGGTGGGGTTCGAGTGAGGAATGTCATCAGCAGCCGGTGGAATGACATGTGATTGAGCCTCTCATTCTACGCCAGCGTCCAAAAAAAATGATTCAAAGTAATCATAACTAATAATATTATGTTGACAAGCTGCGGTGTCAGGCTGGGCTATACCCTAACCTGATGTCAGCTCCTGCTGCTCGCAGTCAACAGCGGCTTTCGGTATGGACAGATTAGGCTCTGAAAGCGCTTCGTAGGTGGATATCCATGGTCATGGTGTATTCAGCGGGAAACTAGAGTTGGCGTGGGCTTCACTCATGTCCATGGGTTGACATCTTTCCTTTAAATCGATGAATGTTTTGCAGACCTGAGTGGCCTAACGGGCGATCTCGATGCGCTGGGCCGAAGGATACGGGCGGCTGTTTACCGTTGCACGGGTATTCCGGTCGGGGTCGGTATCGCCAAAACCAAAACTCTGGCCAAGCTGGCCAATCACACGGCCAAAAGGCTACAGGCGGAAACCGGAGGGGTGGTCAACATCAGTGAACCCTTCCAGCGGGACTGGGTGTTGCGCAATACCGACGTGGCTGAAGTTTGGGGGGTTGGTCGTAAAATGAAGATTCATCTGGCAGGGATGAATATCAAGTCGGCGATGGACCTGGCTAAAGCCGATCCGTGGATGCTGCGCAAGAAATTCAGCGTGGTGATCGAAAAGACCGCCCGCGAACTGGGCGGCACGCCGTGCCTGGAACTGGATGAACCGAACCCACCCAAGCATGAAATTTGCTGTAGCCGCGCCTTTGGCAAGCGATTAAAGGAATTGCCACCGATTAAAGAAGCGGTAGCCACGTACATGATGCGTGCCTCTGAAAAGCTTCGTGCTCAGCATTCTCTGTGCAAGAAGATCCGGGTCAGCATCCGCACAGGGATGTTTAGTCCAGAGGAAGCCAAGTATGCCAATGGGGTGCTGGTTGATCTCCCTTACCCAACTGACGATGTTCGTCTGCTGACCAAAGCGGCTACAGGAGCACTCGACCGGATATTTCGGGCAGGCTTCCGCTATAGCAAGGCCGAGGTGTTATTACTCGATCTGTGCCAACGTGGTGAATTTACAGATGATCTATTTGCTACGTCCCAGCCAGAGGCCGCTGAAAGAGTGATGAGGGTACTGGATGAAATTAACGGACGCTGGGGCAGAGGGACGCTGCGAACAGCAAGCGTTCCGATTCAGCCCGATTGGGGGATGCGTCGGGAAATGATGAGTCAGAGCTATACCACACGGGTTGATCAGCTTTGGCGTGTGTCGTAACGAACCTGGGGTTTGGGAAGCGATGGAACCGAAACTCTGCGTAGGCCCCCCGCGAACGTCCAATTGAAGTACACCTCAATCAGGCGTCAGGACGATTACTCGCCCCCCGTCAGAGTAGGGTCTATTTCTGCATTTTCTGACGCTGTCCACCTCTACGACCTCAACCTGACAGACAGAGCGCTTAGCGTACGATTTTTTCCGTTTTCTCTATTCGCCCCGGCCTGAATCGGGAAACAAATTTCCACAGCTCACTCAGGTGACCGCTCGAGACCAAGGTGAGGCCAGTGCATAGCTCAAGCGTGACCCCAGTGATATTCAATGAGCGACCCAGAATGGGAATAGACACGCAGTGGTTTGAGCGTTTGTACAAAGAAGTCGACGATCGGGTTGAGGCCCATATCCTCTCGAGAGCAATACAGGCAAAAAAAAGCCTCGGTTTGGACTGGAAGAAAGAGTTTGATTTGATGGCTGCACTGAAGCCGAAATTGAGAACCTTCGTCAGGTACCTGCATATCCAGGGATTGATCATCAAACCGATGTACGACGAATACCCCATCTCCTACGCTTCTTTCGATTCGGACCATAGTCATTCTGTGATGCTTAAGCCGTGCTCACTTTCTCAAGCCGTAAAGCTGGTTGACACAAGATTTGTGAAAGAGACCTGGGCTGAAGTTGCTGAAGGTCTGGATGAGGATTGCTTAGGGGAAATAACGCGCTTCAAGCTTCTCGATAGCTATGAGCGTCCTGTTCTGTTGGGGAGCCTGGTCGAGGGGAAAGTGCTCTGGGAGGACAACTCGTCATTGGCAGAAAATGATTTCGTATCGCTCCGCCTTCATGTCACTCAGCTACTGGATCAGGCGAGTGAAGAAAGTCGTGGAGACAACTACGACTCCTCGCGCAGGTTGATAAATCAGGCCAACAAAATCCGCGACCAGATCGAGGCCGCCGTTGCGGTTCATCGACTGACCAACTTCAAAATCGTATAAAAAAGCCCTGACCATTTAATGGTCAGGGCTGGTACTGGTTTGGTCTTGTAGTGATCTCATGCAGGTCGTGCCACATCACCGGTGATGCTTGCCTCACGTGTTCGGCGATAAAAATCCAGGCGTTCATCCAAGGGTTGCTGGCGCAAGTCTGTACTTTGAAAGCCGCTCTTGATCCTTACCACCTCAATGGTTCCGCCCGATGAGAGCTCCCAAAGGAAGATCGTCGTGTCCTTTGCGTGAACTGCCGCTTTGCGCAGAATGTGGCCGTTGCTCAAAAGCTTTGAAGCTTCGATTATTGGGTGCATAGAAAGCACCCTCTGCCAAATTTATTGGCGAGTGCGTCAAAGGCAGAACCTCGAACGAGCTGGTGGTGGGAATGATTTAGGGACGGCCGGATACAGAGGAAGCGTTGTTGATGCATGGTGGATCTCCTGAGGTAGCCAGGCCTTGCGTTGGCCTGGTACTCGGAGATGCGATTCAGCACTGCGTAAGGTTGGTCAGGGGACTACTATTTCAGCGTAGCCATTCGCGATGTTTCGTTCATCTAATATGGCCAAAGTAAAAGCGCTTCTAACGATTGCGCTGAGCCCTTGAGGCTGTGGACCTGGAACGCGTCTCGAGGTGAGTCCGTCGCGGCTTACAGTGACACCTCGCCAAAGTGAATGGTGAGGCCTTTCTTGCGTTCTCCGTTGCACCCCAAATGACGCTGCATGCCGGTCTATAAATTGTGCATAGCGGCATACGAGCTGAAATGATCTTGCTGCTCCGCAGTCCTGTGCGGTCTTAAAAGCGATTCGATTACCGGGCAGCAACCGAAATACACCAGTCGTCATTACATGAGCTCGTGATGGATTCTGGAGCCAGTCAATTGTCCAGACCGCAGAAAATCTCAGGCCGCCCAAGACTCGTTCAAAGTACGCTTCACAGTGCCCACTGCTGCCGCCGGCAGCATCTGGGCCAGAGAAGTACGCCACCCACAATTGCTCACCGACTTTGAGACCGCGCAACTGGGAAACTCTGTGGTATTCAAGGCGTAGCGACCTCATCCAAGCATGAGCATCGATATTCATCACAGGGCTAAAGGCATCTATCGACACTGTCACCGGTGGGGGACCTCTTTAGCTGATTGGAAGCAGTAGTTGATGTTTCCGTGTTTGTCAGCCTCCCCGCATTGCGGCGCCCTGTCCGGCAGGTTTAAAGGTTTACCAGAGAGGCGCTGGTACAGATCGGCACCTTCCGCAGCAGCGTCTTGAAACAAAGTGGTTGCGCTATCCCATAGGTCGCCTATTTCCAGGGGCCCCGATTGTGTGACGAGAGGGGCCTGGCCGTGCTCTCGTAGATTGTTGTTCACGAAATAAAAACCTCCGATCGCAATCGCAATGATGAGGATCATTCGCATTTTTTAAGTACCTTTGGAATGGGTAAGCGGTGAGGGAGAATGTTGGGGCAAACATCTAGTAGGTCTTCTGGGTTGTCGGGAAACGGCACTCCGGCCTGTACACCGATACTGATCACGGCCTCGATAAAGCCGGTAAATTCCTCCCTGGTAAGACCTGATGTACTGATGGGTTGGGTTTCGCTCGCCCCTGATTTTGAGGGGACGTCCTCATATCCCAAGATGATCCCCTTTAGCTCGCGGTGCAGATCCTGCTCTGCCTGACTTAATATCTGGTCAGGGAGAGCTGTCAAAGCTATATGCCGTACGACGGCCCAGTAATATCGTCGCTGCAAAGGTGTTTGGGGGGGCTGTTGCATAAGATGCTCTTGGGTGTTTCGGATACACGTAGCGTACCAATAAGACGGGAGCCTGGATAGGCTCAGCGAAAAGCCCTTCACGCAGCAATTTAGTGATCGACTTAACGTTTCAGATACTGCAAGAATCTTTTTTCACGAAAGTGTATTGCGCTGATCGAGGGGCTTTGTTTTAATGATCCCAAGCAGGCAGCAATGCCTCAACCCTTCCCCTCTCCTGAAAGGTGGGAAATCAACCGAAAGGTTGAACTTGCGACCACAAAACCCACTTCCGTGGGTTTTGTGGTTTCTGGCCTCCGCTATTTCCTGATATCTCATTTCGACTGCGACTGCACGCTATTGCCGCTGCCATTTCGCCAATCGTTCCAGGACGCTTGCAAGCGTTCAGCCGAAATCAATTGAGTGAACCCCATGCATTCAGCTACCAGCGCCGGGCTAGCATTTTGCTCAAACAGGACGGCCCCGAACGTGTTTCTCAGAGTTTGAGGACTGGCTCGGTGGCCCTCGCGCATAGCTTTAACGCCTGACTCCGCAATGATCCCATCAGTGATCCGCTTCAGCGTCGCTGGATGGATATTGACGTTGAGTTTATGGTTCCGAATCCGCGGAGCAACGTCTGTTGGAAACGCTAGATCTCCATCAGTCCCAGCCGCTGCCCTGATGGCCAACCAATCCTTCAGCAATTGAACAGCCCACTCGACAGGTCGTGTGCGGTGCGAAAACTGCGAGTCTGGATAACGGATGTTTATCCAGGGACCGTCTTTTAGGTTGATGCAATTAACAGTCAGGGATGCAACTTCCGATACCTTCAGGCCGGCGCCCATGAATAAACCCACGATTGCTCTGTCACGGGTGTTTCGCCATGTTTGCTGTTCACTTTTTGTTGTTACGGCTGTGATGAGGTATTGGATCAAGGATTCACGTTCGGCAGGAGCAAGAAAGCTCGTGGGCAAGTTCCCATCGACGTCCTTCCATTTAGCGCCTTCCTCATAAAGAGCAACTGCCGCGGGATTCAGAGCCCCTGTTATGGCGCTTTCCTGGAACAGGTCAGCTAATACGCGTTGTATGAGTTTCCTGTAACGGTCGCGTTGGGCCCTGTTGTCCTCTTTCAAGTGAGCCAAGAACTCAGATATGTCATCTGAATTTACCTCAATCAACTTAATCTCTTTAGCTCCTATCCAGTCAGCAAAACGCCCCCACTGAGCCCGGTATACCTCAGCTGAGGACACACGTATTTTTTTCGATGTTCCTCTACCTGGTTGATGAGCCATCCAGTTTTCGAACGATTCCTTTGCATCGTTTAACCAAGCTTCTGGTGTAGGTTTGAAGAGGTCGTCTGATTCTTTCATGGATATACCCAGGTGTAAGGGGAGGATCAATATGCCTGCATAAATCTCTGACTGTTAATTGCATCAAATCAGATATTAACAGGACTCTTCTGACATGGCCTGATGAAATTCAGACTTCCCGCCGTTTGGAGTCTTGGCCTACAGGCCCATGTGGACCATCCCTGAAGGCAAATCAACCACCTTTCAGGGTAAAAAACTATGAACAACACCTTCCTGCAATTTGTTTCCATGGCTCAAGAGGCACCGAGCATCCGTATCACGATGCCTGAGTTTGACTTGGAGTCGAATGTTGCCACTTGCGAGGCTATGCCCTCCCCCACTTGTCATCCGCACAATCCAGTACTCCGATTCACTGTCGCAGCTGATGGTAATCGTGAAAAAATAACAATCGTAATGACTGAGGAAAACATCGACGGAGGTAACTGGACGGATGGTGCATTCGTTTCTCGCGATCAAGCAGGTTTCTACCTTGAGCTGGAATTTGAGTTGGCTAATCAGACAATTGAACCTAATGCCATACCGGAGAAGGTACGGCAGTTCATAAACCTCGCCAGTGCGGCTAAGCAAATCGTTATTACCATTCCTGGCTCTCAGATTGATCACGCGTTAGCAACATTTACTTTCTCGGAAACAAGCGGGGAACCCATAAATGAAGTTCTGCGTCTGGCAGTTAACAAAAATGGTTGGCATGCCGTTGTCTTAACAGAGGAAGGTCTAGCAACCGGCAAATGGCAAGGAAACACATTCTACTGCGAAGACAGCGAAGGCTCTGCGATTCAGCTCCAGTTGCTGGCGCTGAGCTTTATCGTACCGGAGGCTAATGATGAAACCCTCGATGTAGGTGTAAATGCAATTTCCAAACGCGATGCAGTGATCGAGCTACTTGGCATGCTCAAGGATGCCACTGAAAACCTGGACGATGAAACTGAGATACTGTGGCGCCTTTTGGTGGCATCAGTCCAGCAGTTGGACGGGCCACAGCTCAACGCCCTTCTCGACAACGTGCTGGCCAGGTTAGTCGATACCCAGGATGACACTGTGGATCTGTTGACCATGTCCCTAAACGACGCGCAGGAGTCCGTCCAGCAACTTCGTCAGGTTGGACATATCTGACGGCTCTCTAACTGTTACAGAACCCTCGGCTTTCAGCCGAGGGTTTCTTTTTGCGGGCGAAAAAAAACCGGCGCATGGCGCCGGCGTGGATTGATGTCAGAACGCAGGAATCGCTAATCCTCAGCTGAATCGAGTCGTGTCATTTTACGCTTGATAGCGTCGTGTTTTTTCTGCGCCGTGCTGGTGAGATACGTTCGATACCCGCTGGAAAATGCCTTCTTTCCACCAACAATATTGTCAGGGTGCATCAGCATGCCTTCAATTGCATCTGCACAAGCACTGTAGGTGGCCAGGTCGGCCAATACCAGGGCGCTATGCCGTACCGGTAACACACTCACTGTGTAGACCCAGGTGCAGCCTTGCAGAGAGCGTTGATTACGTCATGTAGCTGAAGTACTGCCTTGGAAAGCGCTGCGATTACGATCTGTTGCGGACATTCTGCACCCATCGATACCTCGTTGATTTCTGAAGCAATGAAATCAGCGAGTAAATCGCCACGCGTGCCGACAGGAAGCACATCTGCTATCCGAGTTTCCCCGCCGGCGTAATGGGCATCTGCAATATCGAGCAATTGTTGAACTGAAAGAGTGCCGCTGGACATATTTATACTCCTGAAGGGTAGATCTTGCCCCCAGTTATGAAAAACATGGACGCAGAAGCAATGGCGTTACGGGATGCGGGGCACAGCCAAAAAAAAACCGTTAGCCTTGAGAGGCTAACGGGTCGTGTGGTTATGCCGCTTGGCGTTCCCGTAGAACAAGCACCTTCTGCGGGACAAATACCGTCTCTTCGATAACTTCAAGCGACAGTAGCGAGATGAAATTGCTACGAATTTCTTCGCAGGCTTCATCGAAAGCTATTACGAGCTCAACGCGCTCCTTCAGTTGGCTGATACTCCACTCACTGAAGTCACGATCTGTGTCGATGCCACAATTGGCAACTGAAAGCTGCCGCGGTGGCGAAACGAAATTCCGGCGCCCGCGCTCGCCAACTGCATGGCATCGGCCACAAGCGTTATCACCATCTACTAGACCGCATGCCTTGAAGTTGCGCTGCCCGCAACTCTGACAGACGGACAAATGTCCGGTGGTCTTATAGTCACTTTCGTGCAGAACGAGATACCCGCTGGAGCGACCGTTGACGCAAATGGTGTAATTTCCCCCCATTTTTTCGGTGAACGCCTGGATTGGTTCATCGATTTCTGACCAGTAATCTGTTTGCAGCACATCAAACGCCCTGCTCAGCTCAGCTTGCGACAACCCGAGGTGGGTGACCTTGATGTTGTTGGCGTAGCTCGAAAGCCCGTTCCAACTGTTCATAGTGTGATACCGGTAATGCCCCGACAGGAAGGCAATCATCGATTGGCGGCTGCGGCGATCTACAGGTGTTGTGAAATGGTTCATCAGGGCATCTCCCATTGTCTTAGTGACGTGAGATGA
>JAAIGE0100718574.1_pt1 | contig 47974 bp, 38 predicted proteins | sample 6487951 | NCBI WGS metagenome assembly JAAIGE01 (sample SAMN13974128, study PRJNA590717) | phyllosphere metagenome | biome: tomato field; feature: multiple bacterial spot infested tomato fields; material: tomato leaves; isolation source: leaves from tomato fields | host: Solanum lycopersicum ...
CGGTAGTGGCATCCGTGACCGGCGCAAGCAGATCGTAATGCGGTTCGGCAAGCGTAAACCCGCGATTTGCTTTGCCCTGATACTGCCGCGCCCGCAAGGTCTGATTCATCTCATAATCGGTACCCGCCACCAGCGTGTGCGTCATGCCGGCAAGCTGCTGCGTACCGGTCAGATCCCAGGCGATATATTTTGTCTGATGATTAAAACCGCGATTGGCGTCAGCGCGACGCGTCACAACCCCGCTGTCCGGATCGATGGCGGTAACGCGCACTTCATTATTATCATACTGGCGCTGGTTCCAGCCCAGCGTCACACGCGTGCTCCAGTCGTCACTAAACTGCCAGTCGTAGTGGGTATTCAGCGTTTTATTATGGCCCCAGGCGTGGCCAGCTTTATCATCCAGCCGATCTTTGTAGCCGATATCAACCGGGCGGTTATGGATAAACGCCGTACCGCGATCGTAAGGAATATCATACTGGTAATCTTCGTAACTCAGCAGAAAGCTGGCTTTCTCGCCATACCACTGCAGCGAGGGTGCGATGAGCCGGTGTTTATCACGACCAAAATTGCGCCAGTAATCCTGGTTCTGCTGCTCTGCGACCAGCCGGAAAGCAAAACCGTTATCCAGTGGTCCGGTGATATCGAACGTACCGCTGCCGCCGCCGCTGCTGGCGGTCCGGCCGCTCAGCGCGGTACGCCATTCATAAAGCGGTTTTTTGCTGATGATATTGATGACGCCGCCCGGATTCTGGATGCCGTAGAGCAGTGAAGCGGATCCTTTCAGTACTTCAACCCGCTCCGTTGCTGCGTTGACATTGAGGCCCTGACTGCTGCGTATGCCATCGCGATAGATCGAACCGTCGCTGTTGCCGCCAAACCCGCGGCGCACAAAGCCATCTTCCGTGCCTGCCAGCGTATTACCTTCGCTTACGCCGCTGACAAAGCGCATCGCCTCCGTCAGGCGACTGACCTGGTAATCCTCCAGCTGTTGCGGCGTTACAATGCTGACTGACTGGATCTCATCAAGCCGCGCAACGGGCAGTTTGCTGCTGACGGTGCTGCTGCCGGCGCTATAACCGGACGCGGTTTCACTATCAGCCTGAACCGTGAGCGTGGTTTCCTGCTCTGCGGCATTGGCCGTAACGGAGACAGGGATAAGCCCCTGCAGCGCAACATATAACGCAGGGCGTAACGCCTTTGGCACAAAAGTAGAGGAAATAAGCATGTCAGCAAACCTGGTAAAGACGGAGTGTTCCGTCATAAAGCCATCGGCAAAACCTGCCGCGCGCGGGCAGGGAGAATAATCATTCAGCGGCCACAATGCAGGCTTGAATGTAATTGAGAATCATTCAAACATGAAAGAATGTAGTAGTAAACGGATATAATGCAGGTAATACTACATTTATCCGGAATCCGTCTAATGACGGTATATTTAAATATTGATGTTATAAATCAATATATTAATCACTAAAATGCGAAGAGGTTTCTCGTTCTGTGAGTAAAGTGAATAGGGCGCATCTCATTATCACGAGACCAGCCACTACAACATATCCGCCTTTCACAGCGGGTAATGTCAGGAGCCTCAGCCCATGGCGCTGAAAAAAAAGGGTGTCCGGACAGACATTTTTGGCGACCGCTGCCGGGCTCGTATCGCCAGTCTCTCCCCCCGGCTGCAGACGGTCGCCCGCTATATTGATGCGCATCGTGAGAGCGTGGCGGAAGCGACGGCTATCGATATTGCCGCCGCAACGGGAACGTCTGATGCGACGGTGATCCGTGCCGTACAGGCGCTGGGCTTTACGGGCCTGCGCGATCTTAAACTCACGCTGGCGGAGTGGGCGGGGCCGGCCATTAACTCTGCGGCAAAGATGAGCGCGACCGTTAGCGAACTGGCCTGCGATATTAATGCCAGCATCGATTTTGTGCTGCTGGGACACCAGCAGGCGTGTCACGCGCTGGCACAGCCCGAAAACCGTCAGGCGGTGGCACAGGCGGTGGCGTTGCTAAGCGAAGCGCGTCAGGTCGCCCTCTTTGGCATCAACGCGTCAGGTATTCTTGCGGACTACAGCGCCCGTATGTTCAGCCGTATCGGGCTGCCCGCCACAACCCTGAACCGCACCGGCATTGCGCTGGCAGAGCAGTTGCTGAGCCTGCAGCGTGGTGATGTACTGGTGATGATGGCGCAGAAATCGGCGCATCGTGAAGGGGTCACGGCGTTAAAGGAGGCGAGAAAGCTGGGCATTCCTGTCATTCTGCTGACGCATGCGATGGAGTCTGCCTTTGCGCGCGAGGCTGATATCGTGATCAATGTACCACGCGGCGGGGAAGGAGGACGCATGCCGCTGCACGGGACCGTGCTGGTCTGTCTTGAAATGCTTATCCTGTCGGTTGCCTCAGTCAATGCCGGACGCACGGTGAAAACCATGAAGCGGATTCAGGAGCTAAACCGATCGCTTAAGTCCGGTACTAAACGCTAAGTATGAACCGATCGTGAATATCCGGCGCGCGCAAAATTCACGAAAAATAACACCTGCCGGTGCGGTTTTATCGCTATAAATGCAGGCAAAAGAAGGAGTTCTTGTGCGTGCATTTCTGACAACTATTACCCTGTTTATAACACTCGTTCTGACCAGCCCGGTTAGCCTGGCGGCAGACGCCATGGCGTTCTGGTCAGCATCGCGGCACGGGGCCAACAGTTTTAACCGGCTGCCGCCTGACAGCAAATATTTTACGGCTCTGCATGACTACGGTGCCAGCTGGGTACGGCTCTCCTGGGATAAGTGGCCCACGCAGCAACGCGATTTTTTGCTGGGTAACGCAGATGAGTATCGCGGGCTGGACGCCGGCGATCTGCAGACGCTTATCCACACCCTCGACCGCGCCTGGGCAGCGGGCCTGCGCGTGGTTATTACGCCTCTCTCTCTGCCCGGCATGCGCTGGGCGCAGAATAACGGGGGAAAATTTGACGATCGGCTCTGGCAGGATAAAGCCTGGTGGGAAGCCAGCGTGCGCTACTGGCACGATCTGGCTGCTGCTCTGCACCATCATCCCGCTATCGCCGCCTATAACCTGATCAATGAGCCCGCGCCGGAAAAAAATGGCGGACTGGCAGAGCACGCCAGCAGCGAGGCGATGGCGCGCTGGTATCAGCAGCAGCGTGGCGGAAGCCGCGATCTGCCGGCGTTTTATGCCGCGCTGATAGCCGCTATTCGTGAAGCAGATGCCGTTACACCGATAATGGTCGACAGCGGCTGGTATGCCGCCGCCGATGCGTTTGACTACTGGCCTGAGGCGCTGCACGACACGCGCATACTTTACAGCGTGCACATGTATGAACCCTATGCTGCGACCAGCGCACCCAACGCACGGCGTGAAAAGCCCTGGCCCTATCCGGGTTACGTACCTTTCGGCGAGGATATGCAGCAGTGGGATGCGGCGCGTGTCGCGGACTATCTGGCACGCCCTTTTGAATGGGCTGCGCGTAACGGGATCGATAAGCGGCAGCTGGTGGTTAGCGAGTTTGGCTGCGTGCGCACGCTGGCCGGTTGTACCCGGTACCTGGAAGATGTGCTGACGGTGCTGGACAGCCATGACGCGCACTGGGCATTTTATAGCTTTCGTGAAGATAGCTGGGACGGCATGGATTATGAACTGGGTCGTCAGAAAGTGCCGTGGCGCTACTGGCAGGCGGCAGAGAAAAATCTGCCCGATCCCCTGCCGCGCAGCGCCACAAAAGAGTTTGAGCCGATACGCAAGCGGCTCGCCGGTCAGTAAGGCGTGCCGGGCCATGCGGCCCGGCACGCCCCGCCTCAGGCGATAGTTTTGCGATTGCTGAGCAGATCTTTCACGCTCTCTGCTACCCGCTTGCCCGCCAGGAAAGCGTGATCCGAATTGTAATACTCCCATTCGCTGTAGCGCCCGGCCAGATGGATACTTTGCGTGGCCAGCCAGCTACGGATCAGCGCCACGTTGGCACTGCGCGCATGATCGTAAACGACATAGGCGTACGGCATGTTTACGATACTACTGGTGAGGATCTCATCATCCTCATTGATAATGCCTACCCGGATACAGTCATCGATACAGCGCTGGATCAGCGCTTCACCCTCACAGGGCAGCGGTTGATCGTCACGCCAGGTGATTTCACAGGTCAGACCGAATCCGCCCGGAGGATTACAGTGCGGGCTGGCATTACCCTGCAGAAAGATGCGATGGAACAGCGTGTCTCCCGGATAGTAAATCCAGTGCTTTTCACTGATCGCCGGACGTCCGATACCAAGATTAACGCAGCACACAGAGGTATGACGCAGCTGAGAAGCCGCCTGCTGTACCGCCTGCGGCGCGCGGGCGCCCATCAGGCGCACCAGTTCCGGTAAGGGCAGCGTGCTGATGAGCTGGTCATACTGCAGATGCCTGCCGTCGCTGAGCGTGACGCTGCGCGACTGCGGCTGAATCTCGGCTACCGCCGTTCCGGTCTCCAGCGTACAGCTAAGGTGAGGCAGGAAACCGTTCATCAGCGCCTGAAAGCCGCCGCGCAGCGGATAGCCGAAGCGCGCGTTGGGCCCGACCGGTTTCTCCAGCGGCGCAAGCGCACCGCTGACGATCTGCGCCAGATCCGGCAGGGGTACGCGACCGCCCAGCCACGAGGTCTCCATGCTGGCCAGCGGCGTTTTCCACAGTTTACGGTTATAGGGAACGGCAAAATGACGGGCGATGCCTTTGCCCCAGACGCGATAGATAAAATGTTCAAAATCTTCACTGTCGCGCTGTTCAGTGATGCAGCCCTCATCCGCTACCACGCCGTCGGCGCAGCAGTCGCGCGATGCGTCTGCGCCAGGCAGTATGGCGGTATCGTTTTCTGCCGCGCCGTAGCGCGCTTCAATCGCGCCCAGCACACATTCACTAATCACCTCCGCCGGCAGGCCGTGCAGCGCTGACTGGAACGGGTAGCGCGTATAGACATCGTGGCTATAGACCCAGGCTTCGCGCATCTGCCAGTGCTGATTCTCACCCAGCAGCAGATCGTAGAGCTCCAGCACGTAGGGATCGTTGGAGAACATGATGTGACCGGCATAGTCGAAGGTAAAACCCTTATCTTCGATTGACCGGCACCAGCCGCCTGGCGACTCATTTTTCTCCAGTACGACGGCCCCTTTACCGTAATGATAACCGGCACTCAGGCCGGTAGGCCCTGCGCCGAGGATAAGACATTCAACCGGATGCAGCGTGACCGGCTGCGTGCGTTCAGCGGGTGCAGCGGCCTGCGTCGCAGGCCGGGCGGGCTGACGTTTAATGGCGCTGAGGTGCTGCTGCATCTGCGCCACCGTATTATCCCAGGACGTCGCGGCGACTACGGCAGCCATCGCTTCAGCCTGCATATGACGCCGTTCAGCTGTCTGGCGCAGAGCGTGTTCGCAGCCCTGAATAAAGGCTTCCTGCGAATCGGCTATTGTCACGACGTCAGCATACTGGCGCGCTACGTCAGCGATCGCTGTGCTGACAATCGGCAGCTGCGCGGCCATGTACTCCAGAACCTTTGTCGGGCTGATAAAGCGCGTGGAGGCATTGAGCGCAAACGGCATCAGGCAGACATCCCAGCCCGCCAGAAACTGCGGCAGGGCGGCATAAGGCTGCTGTCCGAACCAGTGCAGGTTTTTACGCTGCGGCAGCGTCGCAGGATCGATCTTGACCACCGGTCCCACCATGATGATCTGCCAGTCAGGGTGCGCGTCAGCCAGCGCGGTGACCAGCGGCAGATCCATGCGCTCATCAATCACACCGTAGTAGCCGAGGCGCGGTTTAGGCAGAAACTGCTGCAGCGGATGGCCGTTGCTGCGGTCGAGCGCCTGTGCAAAGTGCCCGGCATCCACGCTGCTGGGAAAACAGTGAACGCGCGAGTGACGATCTTTTTTCGCTTCATACAGGCTGCGTCCGCCGGTAAAGACCAGGTCAGCGCGGCTCAGAAGAGCCGATTCGCGCTGCTGCAGCTGACGCGGCGCCTGGTCAAACGCGGAGAGTTCATCCATACAGTCATAAATGATCCCGCGGCTGTTAAACGCACTAAGCAGCGGCAGCGCCATTGGGGTGTAGAACCAGACCAGCGGTTCAGTGCCAGGCTCCAGCAGGTTGCTGAGCAGCGGCTGCAGTAGCGCAATCTGGTCGTCATGAAAACCGGGGGCGTGTATCGGCGTATGCGGCTCGACCACGGTGACATTGGCCGCCGGCTGCGAGGTGCGCAATCCCGCTTCACCCGCCTGATAAACCGGCTCTTCAATAAAAATAATCCGGTGGTGCTGTGCAAGGCGTGAGAGCACATGCTGCGGCCGCTGAAACACAAATCCCCAGCGCAGATGACTAAATACCACCAGTACAGATTGATTCATGACGAACTCCTTTGGCCCAGCGGCCGGTGTGAGAAACCCCTGAAAACGCGCGAGTGCGCGTTGTGATTGCCGCAGCGCGGCAGCATAAGCGTGGTTAAGCAGGCGAACGTTTTGCGAATCGCTATCCCACAGACCGCTATGCGGCCAGTGCGTAATATCTTCCCAGAGAGGCCGATCGATAATCGGGTAGAGGCAAATGCCGCGAATATCGCAGCCTGCCAGCTGCGCCTGCGCGACCTGGTCGGTAATATGGGTTATCCAGGCCGCGCGGCCGCTGCCGACGTGGCTGGTTTCTGCCAGCAGCAGGGGGCGCTGATAGCGCGCCGAGAGACGGGCAAGCATGTCGGATAACGGAATGCGCCGGGCATCATCCAGATGCCACTCCAGCCGCTGGCCGGTCTGCGCCAGCCACTGGTTACCGTGATAATAGTTGGCTCCGATCAGATCCAGATAGCGCGGCGACCCGCCCAGCTCCGGTTCACGCAGCCCTGCCAGCATATCCCACGCCTGATACTGCGCGGCCGTCAGAGCGGCGGCGTGCTGTTGTGCGTGCTCGCTTTCATCCTCCGGCACCACATGAATAATGGGATCGCAGTGCAGAAAACGTGCGCGCGGATCGACGGCCAGAATGGCATCACAGCCCGCCAGGGCAGCGCGTACCAGCTGCCGCTTAATGGCATCGGGATCGCTATCGGCGTTGTTACCAAAGAGTCCTACTGAAATACCCCAGGCGAAAAAAGAGAGCTCGTTAACCGGTGAGTAAACCGGGGGCACGTCACGGTAAAATCCGGCCAGACAGGTCGCAACCTGATGGCAGAACCGCGCAAAACGCGGCACAAATTCAGGCGAGAACAGGGTGAGATCGTCCGGCCAGCCATAGTGGCTCAGCGTCCAGTTCACCTGAATACCCTGCTCGCTGGCCGACTGCATGCAGCGGGTCAGCCGGGCAAAGGTACGCTGTGGATCGGCTTCAGCCAGCCGCCAGCCCACGCTTTCACGCACTGACCGAATATTAAATGCAGCGAGCGCGGCATAATCCGTTGCAATATGCACGTCGTGTGCATTGATTACATTCATATCAAGTGCAATCCCGGCGGGATTAATATGATCGGCACCCTCAAAACCGGCCTGCCAGAAGCTGGAAAATGGCAACATTTAATTCTCCTGGAAAACAGGACAAAACAGCAGCCCTGTAAAGTAAATTACAGGACCAGCTTTAGTTGAAATTTATCAGGGCTGTGACTGGATAAATAAAAAGGCTGCCAGCGGGTTACACGACAACGTCAGGGCAGCGGTAAAAATTTATAAAGGTTGTTTGAGGAAATTATAGTCAGGTGCCGGGTTTCAGCAACCCTGTGAAGTTGCTGAAAAAAAAGCAAAGCGGCAGCCAATGCTTTGCTTTATTGACTGCTGATCCTCTCTTTTTTCGGCGAATAACGCTATTTTTCAATGGCTACAGTAGAAAAATGGAAAAATTACTATTTCAGCGAAGGATAATTTATTCGCAGCGATTTTTTATTTGCGCTTCACGTTTTTTAATCCAAAAAAAAGCTGCCGCTATGTTCAACATGTTGAATGGCATAATAATTGCGCCTGACGGTTTTTATTTGCAGCACTTTTAGGTTTAATTTTTGCGGCTCTGATTAGGCTGCAGAGAAAAAATTGCGTTACGTATTAAACCGGCCGCTGAGCAAAAGCTGCTTCGGCCAGCGCTGCAAGGTAGTGTGCAGCAGGCAACAGCACATCATCGTTAATGCGAAACGCAGGGTGATGCAGAGGCCAGGCTTCACCGGTGCCAATCATGATAAATGCGCCGGGTATGTGCTGCTGATAGTAAGCAAAATCTTCGCCAATCGGGGTGGCAGCAATTTCACGTGCGTCCAGCCCGTTAAGCGCTGCCTGCTGCAGGGCAAACGCTGTCCAGTGCGCATCATTTATCACTGCGGGTGGCCCGGCCTGCCAGGTGATTGCTATTTCAGCCGCAAACGCTGCGCTGATACCTTTTACCAGTTCACGAAATCGCTGTTCAATACGTTCGCGCGCTGCGGCGGAAAAGGTGCGCACGGTGCCTTCCAGCCAGGCGCTTTCCGGAATGACATTCCACGTGCTGCCGCTGTGAAGCTGGGTAATCGAGAACACAGCATTCTCTGCTGAAGGGAGGTTACGGCTGATCAGCGTCTGGACTGCAGAGACAATGTGCGCGGCAATCACAATAGGGTCGTTACCCTGATTCGGGTGTGCGGCATGGCTGCCGGTGCCGGTGATCTGTAGCGCAAAGCGGTCAACGGCGGCGGTCAGGGCGCCCGCCCGGCTGCCCGCCACACCTGCCGGCAGAGAGGGATCGTTATGGAGACCAAATATGGCAAACGCATCCTGCAAAGCACCGCTGGCAAGCACCGCGGGTGCGCCTTCACCGGTCTCCTCTGCTGCCTGAAAAATAAAGCGCACCTGGCCAGCCAGCTGTGTTTCGCGGGATTTCAGCAGAATGGCTGCGCCCAGTATGGCCGCACTGTGAAAATCGTGACCGCAGGCGTGCATGACTCCGGGATGCGCTGAAGTAAACTCTACTCCGGAGTGCTCTTCAATCGGCAAGGCATCAATATCGCCCCGCAGCACCACCAGCGGACCGGTTGCGGGACCCACTTCAGCGACCAGTCCGGTTGTCAGCGCCAGGGGGAGAATGCGGATATTGTGCGCCTCCAGCTGCTCACGAATGCGTTGTGTGGTGGCAAATTCCTGGTTTGACAGCTCCGGGAAACGGTGCAGCTCCTGCCGGAAAGCGACCAGCTGTTCTGTTAACTGCGTTAATTCTGACGGCGACATAGTTTGTTCCTTTCTCACGATTACGCTGCGCGGCGTGCAGCACGTTATCCGGGGAAGGTAACAGCAGAACGAGTGAGCGATATATCTCAATACCCGCAATGATATTGCAATAAGTGAATAACAGCAGCGGCTGATCGGTTCAGGGTTATAAAGAAGGGCAGGAAGAGTGGCGAAACCAGCCCCGGGGAAATGAGGCTGGGAAATATGCGTGTCAGCTAATCAGATTAAAAAATCGTCCAGCGATGCGCCGGCATCAATAGCGCTCTTAATCGGAGAAGGCGTGCGGCCCTGACCGGTCCACTGCTTTTCATTACCTTCTTCATCGGTATATTTATACTTAGCCGGACGCGGCGCGCGTTTGGCTTTAGGTTTAGTTTCTGCCTGGTTTAATTGCGCAAGTTCACTAATATCGATGCCATCATTCATCAGCATCTCTTTGTATAACGCCAGTTTTTCTGCTTTTTCGCGCTGAGCAGCATTATCTGCTTCAGCTTCTTCACGGCGTTCTGCAACGACCACAGCGAGCTTTTCCAGCATCTCATTTAATACCGCTACTTCAATATCACGCGTCTGAGCACGCAGTGTACGAAGATTATTCAATGCCTTTAGTGCATCGCTCATGAATATAACCCTTATTACTGATGTGAAAATTTGAAAGCGCGCATTCTACGATATTTTTTCTCAAATTAAAATATGCATCAGGGCGTTAAATCCGCTATATCGCACAATTATCAGACTCATTGAGTTATCACCTGCATCAGAAATTTATTAGCCGCAAACTGAATATTTAACGGACACCAGAATTTATAAAGTGGTCACGCTACCGGCAGATCGATCTTTCCGCTGTTATACCTTCCTGGGCGGCCTGCCCATGCCGGCGCCCGGCGCAACGCTATGGCGGCCGGCAGCAGGCGGTGACTTTCTGTCGCGTTTTGTAACGAACCGAACGGATAGTCATGCAGTTTGTTAAGCTAAAAAAGCTTAAATCCGTATTAATCAATGAAAATTATGGTTTTTTATCGGATTACAGGGTGTCAGAAGCAGTAACAATTTCTTGCAATAGTAATCTAAATGAGTATATTTCTCATTTGCTTTCTTAGCTATGCCTGCTCCAGGTGACCGGCAGGGTGCGCTGACAGATAAACTAAAATGAGAATTAAGGATGGCTATGTCTTCTAAACCGATGCGCGTCCGCGCTGCGGCTGCAACGGCACAACCTGCGCTGAAAATGTCATTGCTGGCGATGCTGATTGCAGCCGGTGTTGCACAGGCGGCGGAACAGACCCTGATGGTGGAAACCAGCGCGTCTGACGTGGAAAATCAGAACGATCGGGATTACAGCATACCGGTAACGCGCGCAGGCACAAAAATGGCGCTGACGGCGCGCGACATTCCTCAGTCGGTATCGCTTATCAGTAAACAGCGTATGGCCGATCAGCAGCTGCAGTCGCTGAATGATGTTCTGTCCAACACTACCGGTATCAGGGGTGTTTCGGCGGATATGGATCGTACCAGTTACTACTCGCGCGGCTTTCTCATTGACAACTATATGGTAGACGGGATCCCAACCGCGTTTGCATCACGCTGGAATCTGGGTGATGCCCAGACCGACATGGCGCTTTATGAGCGGGTCGAGGTGGTGCGCGGCGCGACCGGGTTACTCACCGGGCCCGGGAATCCTTCTGCGTCGATTAATATGGTACGTAAGCACGCTGACAGTAAAACCCCTACCGGATCGCTGGAAGCGAGCTACGGCAGCTGGAATAAACAGCGCTATGTTGCCGATCTCTCTGCGCCGCTCACCCCTGAGGGTAACGTGCGCGGGCGCGTAGTAGCTGGTTATGAGGATAAAAACAGCTTTATTGAACGCTACGGTTTTGAGAAAAAATTTATTTATGGCGTGATAGACGCCGATCTGACTGAGAGCACCACGCTTTCCGCGGGCTACGAATTTACGCAGGTCGATACCGATTCGCCGATGTGGGGTGGGGCGCCGCGCTGGTATACCGATGGCAGCCAGACGCATCTGCGTCGCGGCTATAACACTCAACCGGAGTGGGCTTACAACAATAAAGAGAACCGCAAGGTTTTCGTCAATCTGCAGCAGAATTTTGATAACGGCTGGAACATTACGCTCAACGGCACGCATAACGAAATGCTGCTGGACAGTAAGCAGATCTATCTCGACGGCTATTTCAATAAGGTGACCGGTGCAGGCAGCTCTGCCTACGCAAATTATCCGGTCATCGGCGGAACCGGTTATAACACCGGCAAGCGCAAAGTGGATGCGGTAGATGCCTTTGCCAGCGGCCCTTATGAGCTGCTGGGACGCCAGCATCAGCTGATGCTGGGGGTTAACTACAGTCGTCAGGATAATAAATATTACAGCGCCTGGACCAACATCTCCTCTGCTGAACTGGGTAACTTTAACGACTTCAACGGCAACTATCCGGAGCCTGACTGGTCGCCGCGCGAACCTGCCACGGACAGCCAGCTGGTGCGGCAAAAATCGGTCTATATGGCTACGCGCCTGACGCTCGCCGATCCGCTGCATCTGATTGTCGGGGCGCGATATACCAACTGGAACCGTCAGGGCATTACCTCTGAACTGGAAGAGAACAATACCACGCCGTATGGCGGTCTTATCTGGGACATCAATGACGCCTGGTCAGCGTTTGCCAGCTATACCTCGGTCTTTCAGCCGCAGGATAATCTGGATGCCAGCGGCAGTTTCCTGACGCCAGTTGTCGGTAAAAACTATGAGACCGGGGTTAAATCGGACTGGTTTGATAGCCGTCTGACCACCACGATCTCTCTGTTCCGAACCGAGCTGGATAATGCGCCGGTTGATACCGGACGTTTCAGCGAGAGCGGAAGCGCTATTTATGAAACCACCGATGGCGTTGTCAGCCGCGGCGTTGAATTTGAGATCAACGGTGCGCTGACGGATAACTGGCAGATGACGTTTGGCGGTACGACCTACATAGCAAAAGACAGCAAGGGTGAGGCCTATAACTCCCAGCTGCCCCGTACCTCTTTCAATCTCTTTACGCACTATCGCCTGCCTCAGTTCGATAAACTGACGCTGGGCGGCGGCGTTAACTGGCAGTCAAAGACCTGGAAAGATATCGGCGGACCTGAAGGTAACGGAACCTGGCGTGTGCGTCAGGGAAGTTATGCGCTGGTGGACCTGTTTGCCCGCTACGACGTGACAAAAAATCTCTCCCTGCAGGCCAACCTGAAAAACCTGTTTGATAAAGAGTATGACGAGAATGTGGGCAGCAGCGGCATCGTGTATGGCGAACCGCGCAGTTACTCGGTAACGGCGAGTTACCGCTTCTGATCCCGGCAGGCGCGTTCTGAACGCGCCTCTTCTCCTCAGGCGGCTAATGGTTTATACCCATCGCACTCTGCTCTCCTCTTAGGCTAAAGTGCATTCAGGCTGAATAGATTTTTTAATCTCCGGACAAAGTAACGCACCTTACTGTTTAACGCGGTTATGCATTGATGCGTCTCTTTTGCATACATCACAGGCGGTCGCATGTATAGGCGTCCGGTTATGAATCAGGTCTGCAGGGTGCGCCTTCGTTTAATGGCATGATAATTAAGAATAATATCCACCATGTTTACACTCTCCGGCCCGTTATTAAGGATTGTATCTCTGTCTGGTATCAGATAATGCCAGGCTGGCTAATGTTATCAACGTTAATCAAAAGACGATTTAATAGTCGTTAATTTCAATTGATTGATAATGTCCGCTATGCATTCAGACAGGGAATTTTTAATTAGCAGGCTATAAGTTAGTGCGGTTATTTTAATATGTGCCGTAAAAATAATTAATATAAAATAACATGCTGAAATGATTTTCGGGGAATAATCCGAATAACCAATATGAAGGCTGATAAAGCATTATACTCGTCGGGCGATCTGCAATTTTTAACTTTTTGAATGCCGGGTTTGTAGTGCTTAAAGTTTATGGCCGGAGTATAAAATGAAAATCATCATTAGCGGCAAGGGATATCCCGAAAAAAGAAATATTGTTACTGATGTTAAGAAAACGTATATCGATTTTCACTCCAGAAATATCTGGACGTATATTAATGCGTTTCGTGGGAAAATTCTGAAACGCAATAAGCTGTTTATATTTTCCGCGCCGCTATGGTCAGCCGGTAGCGAAAAAAAGGTAGTTCATCTCTTTAATGAAGTGGCAACCAGCCGCGAGCGCTGGGTGTCAACCTTTGAAACCGAGCTGCCGCGGGTATTGCCGGTACCGGGCGTCGCCAAAACAGCTAATCCGCTGTTAAAAAAGCTGATGTACTATGTTGCAGCACCGGAATGTGCCGGCATTATCGCCATCTCAGAGGCAACGCGAAAAATTGAGCTGAAACTGCTGGACGCTTTTCCCATTGAGCGGGAAGCGATTAGCGACAAACTGCACGTGCTGCATCCGCCGCAGCCGGTGCTCTATGAGGGCGGACGCACGCCAGCGGCCGATAAAATGATCTTCACCTTTGTCGGTAATGAGTTCTACCGCAAAGGCGGAGCCGAAGTGGTAATGGCTTTCTCCGAACTGATGGACGAGGGTGTGATATCAGCTGACCAGATCGGCGTTAACCTGATCGGCGACATTAAAAAGCAGCATAATATTGCGCATCGTGAGTGGCAGGACGATGCCGCTTTCCATCATCAAATTGAAACCCTGATAGCTGAGCGCTCCGTATTCACCCATCATACTGCATTGTCTAATGATGAGGTGATGCAGCTGCTGCGTGAAACGCATGTCGGATTGCTGCCGACCTGGCAGGATACCTATGGCTTCTCCGTGCTGGAAATGCAGGCGTGCGGCTGTCCGGTGATTACCACTAACGTCCGGGCGCTGCCGGAAATTAATCCGGCTCAGAGCGGCTGGCTGATCAACTGTCCGCTCAACGATATGTTTGAACTGAATGTGGATACGCTGGCGGAGAAAATGGCGCTGCGCATATTAATTGTGTCGCAGCTCAAGGCACATATTAAGGCGATACTTGAAGACCGGATGCGCGTGGCTGATTATTCAGCGGCAGCCGTAAACAGGATCCGTCAGCACCACGATCCGGATAAATTTAACCGCGCGCTCTCTGCCATTTATGGCGCAAAAGATACGCATGATTCATTTGATCGCAGTGAAGCAGTCGCACTCAAACGCTCTTAATCTTTATCCGACAGCTATTCTTTTTTTAATCTGACTCCTGCAGCTGCTGCAGGAGTTTTTTTATTTCTGTTCCGGCCAGCCGGGTGATATGCGCAAAACAGCAATAGAACTAACAATATGATGTTTTACGTAACGGAATCATAGCCTGCAAACTAAACGCCATATTCATCAGGACAAGGACAGGGCGTATGTCTTACCAATTAAGCGTGCTCGATAAGTCGCCGGTTGCGGCAGGAGAAAATGCGACACAGGCGCTGGCGCGCTCGCTAAAACTGGCGCAGCGGGCTGAGAGCTGGGGCTATAAGCGCTTCTGGGTCGCAGAACATCATAACAGCGAGCAGCTGGCCAGTCCGTCACCTGAATTGCTTATCGCCTGGATCGCCGCGCAGACGCGCACCATACGCGTCGGCTCTGGCGGCGTCATGCTGCAGCACTACAGTCCCTATAAAGTTGCAGAGAACTTTAATCTGCTGTCATCGCTGGCACCGGATCGCATCGATCTCGGCGTCGGTAAAGCGCCCGGCGGTTTGCCGCTTTCAACGCGGGCGCTTCAGCTCGGGGTTAACCTGGCTGAAAAAGGCAGTTTTGCTGAACAGCTGGCGCTTCTCGATAGCTGGCTGAACGCATCTCCCTTCGCTGACGAAGAGACGCTGCGCGCCACGCCACAGCCACCGCATCCCGCCAGCCGGTTTCTGCTGGGTGCCAGCGAAGCAAGCGCCGGGCTGGCCGCAGAGCTGGGCTGGCAGCTGGTGTTCGCTGCACACCATAACGGCGATCCGCAGCTGATGGCGCGCGTTCTGCAGCACTATCATGCCCGCAGCCGCGGCGGCCGTGCGCTGGTAGCGGTTCAGGTGGTTGTGGCGGATTCGCCGGCAGAGGCTGAACTGCTTACCGATGCGCTGCGTCTTTATCACGTCAGCGTGAAAAATGGCCCGGCGGTTAACGTTGCCAGTCTGGAACAGGCTGAACGTTACGTACGCCAGGGAGGATACGCGGATTACGTCATAGAGCCGCGCACGCCGTCACTGCTAAAGGGCACGGCTGCACAGGTGCATGCTCAGCTGGAGTCGATGCATCATCGCTACGGCATTGACGAATTTATTATCGATACGCCACTCGCTGACGAAGCCGCCCGGTTTAAATCCCTGGAGCTGCTGGCCACCGCGCGACTGGTTGCGGCCTAGGGATAGCGTAATGATCCGCTCCGCTTTTCTTATCTGCTGCTCATTCTGGCATCGCTGCGAGCGATGTTGCCCGGCACCGATCTGATTCTGCCTGCATAACAACGTTTACCTTTTTCGCCCGGCAACCTCTGCGCTGCCGACGGCTCTGCTTTGTCAGGAGTTTATAATGAGTAAAAGAGAATTACGTCTCGGTACGATATTACACGGCGCGTCAGGCAATATGTCCGCCTGGCGGCATCCGGCTGCGCAGGCTGACGCCAGCATCAGTTTTGAGTACGCCAGAAAAATTGCGCGCAAGGCGGAAGCGGGCAAACTCGATTTTCTGTTTGTCGCTGACGGTCTCTATATCAATGAAAAATCGATTCCGCACTTCCTCAATCGCTTTGAACCGCTGACGCTGCTCTCAGCGCTGGCGGCGGTCACAGAGCATCTTGGCCTGGTTGGCACCGTCTCAACCTCTTATAGCGATCCTTTTACCATCGCCCGGCAGTTCGCCAGCCTCGACCATCTCAGCGGCGGCCGTGCCGGCTGGAACGTTGTGACCTCGCCGCTGGAAGGATCGGCAAAAAATTTCTCGCGTCAGCAGCATCCGGAACACGCGCTGCGTTACCGGATTGCGGATGAGTATTTGCAGGTGGTGAAAGGCCTGTGGGATTCCTGGGAAGAGGGCGCCTTTGTACGCGACAAGCGCAGCGGTCAGTTTTTCGATCCGGCCAAGCTGCATACGCCCGATCACCGCGGCGATTTCTTTCAGGTGCAGGGGCCGCTGAATATTGAGCGTACGCCGCAGGGGCGACCGATCATTTTCCAGGCGGGCGCCTCCGGAGACGGACGGCGGCTGGCCGCGCGCCATGCGGATGCGATTTTTACCCACCATGCGACCCTGGAAGAGGCGCAGGCGTTCTGGCGCGATGTTAAACAGCAGCTGGCCGAAAACGGACGCGCCGCGGATGACCTCCATATCTTTCAGGGCGTCAGCGTGATCGTCGGTGACGATGCCGCAGATGTTGAGCAGCAGTATCAGGCTACCGCGCAGCTGGTCTCAGTGCCGGATGCGCTTAATTATCTGGGGCGGTTCTTTGACCACCATGATTTCTCACGCTACCCGCTGGATGAACCTTTCCCAGAACTGGGTGATATCGGTCAGAACAGCTTCCGCAGCACCACCGATGAAATAAAACGCAACGCCCGCGTGCGCGGTCAGACGTTGCGCCAGGCAGCGCTGGAAGCGGCCACGCCGCGGCCGCTGTTTCACGGCACGCCAGAACAGGTCGCCGATGGCCTGCAGCACTGGTTTGAACAGAAAGCTGCTGACGGTTTCATTATCCAGGGCGGAACGCCCGACACGTTTGAACGCTTTGTCGATCGGGTTATCCCGCTGTTGCAGGCGCGCGGACTAAGCCGGCGCGACTATCCGGGCACCACGCTGCGCGCCAGTCTGGGTCTGCAGACCCCCGAAAATCAGTTCACATCATAATAACGATCAGGATGAATGCTATGCAGAAAAAATCATTGATAGCGCTGCTGTTACTGGGGCTAAGCAGCGCTGCCGGGGCGGAAAACGTCGCCGTTAACGGGCAGCAGGTCAGCGTGGAGGCGAATAAGACGCCCATTAACACTGCAAAAAATGCAGCGGCTATCGCGCAGATCCCGGCCGGACACCGGTTTGCTGTACCTGGCGCGTTTACCGTGGCGGTGGCCGCCCTTAATTCCCCTCCGCTTACGGTGTTCAGCGACGACAACAAAACGCTGCTTGGCAGCGAAGTGGATATGGCGCGTCTGGTGGCGGACAGCCTCGGCCTGAAGCTCAACGTCGTGCCAACCTCCTGGGAAGACTGGCCGCTCGGCGTGGCGTCCGGCAAATATGACGCGGCGATCACCAACGTAACCGTCACAAAAGCGCGCAAAGAGCGTTTTGATTTTGCCACCTACCGCAAAGACTCACTGGGCTTTTATGTGAAAAAGAGCAGCCCAATCGTTTCGCTTAGCAAAGCAGAAGATATTGCCGGCCTGCGCATTATTGTTGGCTCCGGGACCAATCAGGAAGCGATCTTACTGGCGTGGGATCAGGAAAACCGCGCAAAGGGCCTGAAGCCGTTTATCCCGGTTTATACCAAAGATGACGCAGCGCAGACGCTTTCACTGCAGGCCGGACGTGCGGATGCTTACTTTGGCCCCAACGTCATCGGCGCCTGGAAAGCGGCGCTCAACGGGCAGACCAGGCTGGTGGGCAGCGTGGACGGCGGCTGGCCTAAAGCGGCGCACATTGCAGTGACGGTGAAAAAAGATGGCGGGCTGGTGCAGCCAGTCAATACGGCGCTTAACGGCGTGATACAAAACGGCGACTACGACAAGGTGCTGAATCGCTGGGGCGAAGGCATTGAGCGGCTCGACCGCTCGGAAATCAATCCACCGGGCCTGGGCGACTAAGGGGGCAATATGCATTTTTTTCGTGACGTTTCACCCGCAGCGGCAGAGCTGCAGCCGATTATTACCGGCCTGTTTGGTGAATATGCTGCCCGCTATGGCGACTATTTCAGCAGCCAGAATGAGGTGGAGCAGGATGAGTGGTTTCTGCCTGCGCAGGGAGGCCTGTTTATTGTACTGGAGCGGGATGGCGAAATTATCGCCATGGGCGCCTACAAGCGCTATGACGCACAGACGGCGGAACTGAAACGCATCTGGACGCGCTCCGATCTGCGCCGTCAGGGCCTGGCACTACTGATCCTGCAGGAGCTGGAGCGTCGTGCGCTGCGCGCCGGCTATCAGCGTGTCTGGCTGACCACCGGCTTTCGTCAGCCGGAGGCGGTGCGCCTCTATATCGGCCACGGCTATCAGCCGCAGTTTGCCCTGCTGGAAGATATGGAGATCTACGGCCGGCCGCCGCACGACGGCCGCCTGCGCTTTCTGAAGATAATTGATGTCCACGCTGCGGCACAGGCGAGCTGAGGAGCCGAAAATGAGTGAGACGCAAAAACTGACCGTGGTGCCGGCACGCTATCCGGCGCGCAGCCTGGGCGCCGTGGCGGCGCTGTTTATTCTGGCAGCGGTGGTGGATTCCATCGCGTTCAATCCGCGCTGGGAGTGGGGGGTATTTGCGCGCTGGTTTTTTGACCCGGTGATCCTGAATGGCCTGGGTCAGACGCTGCTGCTGACGCTGGCAGGCACCGTACTGAGTCTGATTTTCGGCGGTCTGCTGGCGCTGGCCCGGCTCTCCTCCTCGTGGCTGCTGAGCACGCTGGCGTTTGGCTATATCTGGCTGTTCCGCTCGCTGCCGCTGATTGTGGTACTGATCATTCTCTATAACTTCTCCTACCTCTATGACACGTTATCGCTGGGGATCCCGTTTACGCCCTGGTCGTGGGGTCACTTCCAGACCATTAATGTGCTGGGCCAGTTTCCGGCCGCGGTGATCGGCCTGACGCTGGTGCAGAGCGCCTATAGCGCAGAGATTATCCGCGGCGGGTTCCTCGGCGTGGACCAGGGGCAGTTTGAGGCGGCGTCAGCGCTGGGACTCTCTTCTTCGCGCCGGACCTTCCGCATCATCCTGCCGCAGGCACTGCGCGCGATCATTCCGACCACCTTTAATGAAATCATCAGCCTGGCCAAAGGGACGTCAATGGTTTACGTGCTGGCGATGCCAGAGCTGTTTTACACCATTCAGATGATCTACAACCGCACTCAGCAGGTGATCCCGCTGCTGATGGTGGGCGCCGCCTGGTATCTGATTATCACAACGGTACTGTCGCTGTTGCAGCACAGCGTTGAACGCTCGCTGGCGCGCAGCGTAACCCGCGAGCCGCAGCCATCGCGCTGGCGGCAGTGGCGTAATCGTTATTCAACCCCTGCTGTTATTGAGGAGCGCTCTCATGTCCGAAGCCATTGATTATCGCCCGTCCTATGCTGCCGGGGCGGTTACCATCACCGGCGTCAGCAAGTCGTTTGGTAAACACAAAGCGCTGGACGCGGTCTCGCTGTCGCTGGCGCCGGGATCCGTAACGGTTATTCTCGGGCCTTCCGGTTCGGGTAAGTCAACGCTGCTGCGCACCATCAATCACCTGGAGCGGGTCGATGAGGGCTTTATTCAGATTGATGATGACTATATCGGTTATCAGCGCCGCGGCGATAAACTCTATGAGCTTAAAGAGCGGGCAATACTGCGTCAGCGGGTCAACGTCGGCTACGTTTTTCAGAACTTCAATCTTTTTCCGCACCTGACCGTGCTGGAAAACCTGATTGAAGCGCCGATCGCACATCGTCAGCTTACGCGACGTGCGGCGATTGAACGCGCCGGTGAGCTGCTGGACACGGTGGGACTGCGGCATAAAGCTGACGCCTGGCCGCGCCATCTTTCGGGTGGTCAGCAGCAGCGTATCGCGATTGCGCGTGCGCTGATGCTCAATCCGCGCGTGATGCTGTTTGATGAGCCGACGTCGGCACTGGATCCGGAGCTGGTGGGTGAGGTTCTGGACGTCATTAAAAAGCTGGCGCGCTCCGGCACCACGCTGGTGATTGTGACGCATGAGATTGGCTTTGCGCGTGAAGTGGCAGACAACGTGGTGTTTATGGTTGACGGCCGCGTGGTTGAGCAGGGCAGCAGCGTGCAGGTGCTGAATCAGCCACGCCACGAGCGCACCCGACGTTTTCTGGCCCGGGTGCTGTGATGAAGCGGTTCATCCTGACGCTGGTGGCATCCGGCCTGCTGTTTTCAGCCGCGCAGGGCGCGGCGCTGGATGCGGCTAATAATGAAACGGCGATTCATATCGCCGCCGATCCGCAGGCGATAGCCAGAATTCCGGCGAACTATGTGTTTGTTCACCCCGGCTTTCTGACGGTCGCAACCAGCGCCACTAACTCACCGCCCATCGGGTTATGGGCGTCAGATAACAAAACGCTGATTGGCAGCGATCCCGATATGGCGCGACTTCTGGCTGAAAGTCTGGGCCTTACGCTAAAGCTGGTGCCCGCCTCGTGGGAGGAGTGGCCGCTCGGCATCAGCGCCGGACGCTATGATGTTGCCATGTTTAATATCGCCGTGACCGAGGAGCGTAAACGCAAATTTGACTTTGCCACCTATCGGGCTGACAACCACGCCTTTGCCGTACGGAAAGGGAGTCCCATCTCTGCGATTACCGGACGTCAGGATGTCGCGGGCAGGCGCATCATTGTCGGGTCCGGTACTAATCAGGAGAAGATCCTGCTGGGCTGGGATGCGAAAAACCGCCAGGAGGGATTAGCGCCGGTGCAGCCTGTCTATCTTAATGATGACGCTTCTGCCACGCTCGCGCTGTTGTCCGGACGCGCCGATGCCACCTTTGGCCCGCAGGCGGTGGCGGCGTGGAAAGCGGCGTCGCGCGGGCAAACAGCGGTTGTTGGTCACGGCCCGTATCGGGCATGGGTGGCCGTCACAACCAAAAAGGGTAACGGGCTGGCCCCGGCGCTGCAGCAGGCGGTTAATCATGCCATCGCCAGCGGACAGTATCAGCAGGTACTGACGCGCTGGGGAGAGCAGGATGAGGCAGTAGCGCAGTCGCAGATCAATCCGCCGGGCATCGTTTATCAGTAAAGACGGGTCGCACTGCGGCCCCGTTTTTCACCCTGATATTTTTTCACCCAGCTTATCACCTCTGCCGCTGGCAGAGGCCGGGCAAAGTAATAGCCCTGGAAGAACTGGCATCCGCGACTGCGCAGGTAGTGAAACATCTCTTCACTTTCAACGCCTTCAGCCAGCACGTTCAGCCCCATTTCGCGCGTCAGCTCAATGGTTTTATGCACCACAATAGCGGCAGATTCATTTTCAAAAATGTGCATAATCAGCGACTTGTCAATTTTAATATCATCAATCGAAAAATCGCTGAGCGATTTCAGCGAAGAGTAACCGACGCCAAAATCATCGATCGCCCATTTTACGCCGAGCTGGCTGAAGTGCGCGATAACAGAGCTAATATGCTGCTGATCGTAGATAAAGGTGCTTTCGGTGATCTCAAATTTAAGCCGCTGTGGCTGGATCCTGTAACGCGAGAGCAGCAGCAGAGTTTCAGCGGTAAAGTCGCGATGCATTAGCTGCAGAGGACTGATATTGACAGAAAACACCAGGCTGTCGCCGTGCCGGAGACTCTCCCAGGCAGCCATATGCTGCAGCGTGCGCTCCATAACCCATCGGCCAATCTCAATCATCAGGCCACTCTTTTCCGCTACCGGGATAAAAACGTCCGGTGAAATAAATCCTTTAACCGGATGTTTCCAGCGCAGCAGAGCTTCAAATCCGATCAGATGTTTACCGGTATCCACTTGCGGCTGAAAATAGAGTTCGAGCTGATCCTGGCTGACAGCGGCAGAGAGTTCGCGCTTTATCAGGTCAGTTTCAGAGTAATCGCCGCGAAAGGTCAGCGCGGTCAGCAGCAGAGAAACTACGGGCACGATACAGTTAACAATGTAGAAACTGGCTTCCGCCGGCAGCGCAAAATGAAACGATCCCTGCTGCCAGGTCAGGCCGGTCAGGGTAAAAATGAGGTAACAGGCGAGGCAGATTAGCGGAAATATTTTGCTGAGATAGCGCGGCTGCTGCCGCAGGACGAGTGCCGAGCCGATGGTCAGCGCGATCAGATAATTACACGCAGAAGGTTTAACGGCAGGATGGTCATTGTCCAGCAGCAGCAGAGCTGTAATGATAAACAGCAGCGCATGCGTGACGATCGCCAGATGCCGCTGCAGTTTGCCGTGAAAGGCAACGGCGCAGATATAGAGGCCCAGCGCCACGCCCAGATAGTAGAGCGACGGTATTGCTGGCGAACGGCTATGGGCGTTAAGCAGCGCCATATAAATGCCTGAGGTAGTGCTGGCCACACCCGCAATCAGCAGCGTAAAGCGCAGCTTCTTTTCTGCGCTCTCTCCCTTCAGGCTAAAGGGCAAATTACGTACACGCGAATAGCCCGCAGTCAAAAACGCTATCATCACTCTGCTCTGTAATTGATTAGTTTTATTGTATTCAGGAGCGCTATCTTAGTGCTAAGCGAGACGGCTGTCACAGCGCTTTTTCTGCGCGTTGATCTGCTCCGGAGATTTGACATTAGAGATGATATTTATGCGTGGCGGGGGGTTATCGCGCAACTTTTCACGGAAGCGAACCGCTATCTGCCTGCGCTAAATTGCGCGCGCGGTTGTTCCTTCTGCCGGTCACAGAGTAGAATCACTCCCGGCACAGGCGGATGTGCTAAATATAACAACAGGCGGAAAACAGCCGGAACACCTCACTAATGCAGTTTAACCCTACTTAACATTACTGGTTGCAATGAAAATTCGTTTCTTATCGGCTAACGAGCTCAAACTCTCTGAAGTGCGTACCATCCTTGAACCGGTAGGAGTGGAAGTGGTGCCTATCGCGCGGCGGATTGAGGAGATCCAGACGGAAAATGAGGTTGAACTGGTACGCGATAAGCTCACTAAAGCGTTTTCCATTATCGGGCGGCCGCTGTTTGTCGAGCATACCGGCCTGTTTCTGGACGGGCTTAACGGTCTGCCAGCCGGACTGACGCGCATCTTCTGGAGCCGGCTCAATGCCGATCGCTTTACCAAACTGGTACGCGGCCTTGATACGCCCTGCGTGACGGCAAAAACCGTGCTGGGGTATTGCGATGGTCGCAAGATGTATCAGTTTGAAGGACAGCTGCGCGGTCGCATTGCGCCAGAGCCGGCCGGGCCGCAGGAGTTTCAGTGGGACTGCGTGTTTATCCCGGAAGGGTATACGCAGACCTTTGCTGAAATGGGCGATCTAAAGAATGAGATCTCCAATCGGCGCCTGGCGCTGGATCGCTTTGCCGCCTTTCTCAAAACCGCGCGGGGTTATGTATGAAGCCTGAACTCAAACGCGCCTACGATGCCGGCAAACTGATCCTGTTTGCCGGTGCCGGCATCTCCCGCAATCTTGGCCTGCCGGAGTGGCACGAACTGATTGCCCATCTGGCAAAAGAGCTGGGCTACGATCCGAAAATATTCAACACCTACGGGACACACCTGTCGCTGGCGGAGTATTACAAGCAGCGCAAAGGCTCACTGGGGCCGCTGCGCAGCTGGATGGATCGTGAGTGGCACCGGCCCGATATCGATGTGCGCAGCTCCGAAATCCATACCATGATCACCCAGGGTAATTTTTCGCGCATCTACACCACCAATTACGATCGCTGGCTGGAGATGGCTCACGAGGCGCACAACGTCCCCTATAGCAAAGTGGCTAACGCCGCCGATCTCGTCTCACTCACTGAAGATAAGCGCCACATCATTAAACTTCACGGCGATTTCGATGACGATACCTCGATTGTGCTGGATGAGAGCAGCTATTTTGAACGTCTCTATTTTGATTCCCCACTGGATATCAAACTGACGCACGACGTGATGGGTAACTCGGTGCTGTTTGTTGGCTACAGCATCAGCGATTTCAACATCCGCCTGCTGTTCTACCGGCTGACTAAAATGTGGGGACGAACCGGACTCGCAACGGCCCGGCCTAAATCGTATCTTTTTACCAATCGCAATAATCCGGTGGCTAAAGAGGTACTGGGGCAGTGGGGAATTGAGATGATTGTCTCGGAAGAGGATGACCCACGAAAAGCGCTGGCCACCTTTCTGGAGGAATTGCTTGCCTGAAGCGCGGGCAGACTTGCTCATCGCTGCATAACAGAATATACTGTATATAAATACAGTTAATGAGGTGCATCATGGCAGTCGAAACCAAATATGTTGTAGTCAGAAAAGGTGAAGAGAAGATGACGTTTGCCAGTAAAAAAGATGCCGATGCCTGGGATAAGATGCTCGATATGGCAGATGCCTTTACCGACTGGCTGCAGCAGATCAAGCCAGAGCTGGCGGATGCGGAAGCGGAAACCTGGGGCATGCTGCTGGCAGAGCAGAAAGACGCGGTACAGCATATTCTGCGCACCAGCAAACTGCCTGATGCGGCGGCAGACAAAGATGCTAAATCTGACGTGAAAGAGAGTGATTCTGCCCCTGAAAAAAAGGTGCGCGCGGTTAAAGCGGCCTGATCGTTGTGATGCACCCCGGCGCCGTCTTCCTGACGGCGTTTTGCTGTCGCCTTACTCACCTTTGCTACTTTCTGATTAAGCCTGAAAAAGCCCGGCATGCGGGCCATTTTATCAGTGTGAAAAGAGTGAAAAGGTTCCCGAGTAGTAGCTCACCATCCAGACAACATAAACCAGCCACACCAGTAAAAAACCGGTTAACCCCATTTTACCTGTCATTGTATGCTCCTGTAATCGTAAGGGCGGAAAGCCTGCAGGAGATACGTTGACAGCAGTTGCGCACAAAGTTCTTGCGCCAGATCAACCCGCCAGTGAAATACCTAATTAATCCCCAGGGGCGGCATTTATATGCCAGGGTCGCATAAATGCGACCCCTACGGGGGCGTCTGTAGGGGCGTCCGTAGGGGCGTCTGTAGGGGCGGCATTAATGCCGCCCTGGTCACGTTCCGCACCTAACCTCAGGGTCGCATTAATACGCCAGGGTCGCATTAATGCGACCCCTACGGGCATCGATATTGATTATTTTTTAATCCGGGTGCGGATGCCATCAAGTTCAGCACGGTTGAGCCGATAGAGTGATAAAGGATCGCTGGTGGCCCAGGATGTGGCGCAATTATTGCTCTGATTTGCCAACCCCAGGAGCGCCATCATGGCCACAAAAGCAGTTATAACGCGAAAAATGCGTACCCGTACTCAGATGCTGCTGACGGGCGCGGTCACAATTACCCTTGGTTTTGCTATCACCATCGGCGTGCTCAGCTGGCAATCCAGCAGAGAACAGAAGTCGCTGGCGGAAAACTATCTGCAGCAGATTGCGCAGAGTCAGGCATTGCAGATTCAGCAGGAGCTGAGTTATGCGCGCGATGTGGCGCATAATCTGGGACATAGCCTGATTGCGCTGCCGGCGGCAGGGATCAGCGATCGGAAGGTGGCGGACCAGCTTCTTATCTCCACTCTGCGTGACAACCCCGATTACCTCTCCATCTCTGTAATATTTGAACAAAATGCGTTTGATGGCCGCGATGCGGAGTTTGCCAGCCAGCCTGGTGCTGCACCTCAGGGACGCTACGCCTACTTTGTCGATCGCAACAGCAGCGGCAGCTTCAGGCTGCATCCACTGGCCTCGATGCTGACGCCAGGGCAGGGAGATTACTATCTGCTGCCACAAAAAAGTCGTAAGGATACGCTGATTGAACCCTACAGCTACGCCTATAACGGGGTGCCTGTGTTACTCACTTCCGTCGCCGCTCCCATTATCAGTCAGGGCAAGCTCTGGGGCGTAGTGACCTCTGATATCTCACTGGCGGCGCTGCAGGCGCGCATCAACAAGATCAGGCCCTGGGAAGGCAGTGGCTATGCGATGCTGCTCTCCAGCGGTGGCCGGGTGGTTTCCTATCCGGACCAGACGCAAACCGCGAAACCCTGGCAGGGAGAAACGCATGGGTTCAGCCGTGCCGTTACTGAACAGCATGACGCCATACTGGGGGAAGCGGCGCTGATAACATGGCAGCCAGTGACTATCGGCAGCAGCGACCAGCACTGGTATCTGGGTGTCGTTGCACCGGTGAGCAAAGTGATGGCGGCGGCGCACCGCCAGCTGATGCACGCGCTGATACTGATGCTCATCAGCATCGTTGCCGTGAGTTTACTGCTGGGATGGGTGTTTAGCCGGAAAGTGCTTAAGCCGATTGGCGGCGAGCCGGCCGAAGCCACGGCTATTGCGCTGGCGGTGGCCGGCGGCAGACTTGATAACGCGATTCCGCTGGTGTCACAGGATCGCAGCAGCCTGTTTTACGCGCTGCATACAATGCAGACGCAGCTGCGCGATATGGCAAGCCAGATTCAGGACGCCAGCGCATCAGTGCGGCAAGGCGCGGGCGAAATCGCCAGCGGCAACCTCGATCTTGCATCGCGAACCGAAGAGCAGGCGGCTGCGCTGGAGCAGACCGCGGCCAGTATGGAGCAGATTACCGCTACGGTGAAACACAACGCGGCAAATGCGCATCAGGCAACCACGCTGACAGAAAATGCCACGCATATTGCCAGCCGCGGCGAAACACTGGTGGGTGAAGTGGTGCAGACGATGGCGCAGATAGATAACAGCGCGAAAAAGATCGGCGACATTACTGCCATTATCAACAGCATCGCATTTCAGACGAATATTCTGGCGCTCAACGCGGCGGTGGAAGCTGCACGTGCCGGCGAGCAGGGGCGAGGCTTTGCCGTCGTGGCCTCTGAGGTTCGTAATCTGGCGCAGCGCAGCGCCAGCGCGGTGAAAGAGATTGCTGCGCTGATCGAGGAGTCCGGGGAGCGCGTCAGCAGCGGCGTCGGGCTGGTTCAGCGTGCCGGTAAAACCATGACTGAAATGACACAGGCGGTAAACTCCGTGCGCAATATTATCGATGAAATTGTTATCGCATCTGATGAACAGGCGCGCGGCATAAGCCAGGTGACCATTGCAGTGAATGAGATGGATAGCGCTACGCAGCAGAATGCGGCGCTGGTTCAGCAGATGTCGGCAGCAGCAAGCTCACTGGAAGATCAGGCGGCGCAGCTCGCTCACACCGCCGCACGTTTCACATTAAGCTGACTGACGCAGCCCGGCCGCGTGCCGGGCTGCCGTTAGCGCGGCTTGCGCGAAGGCATCATGCGCAGCAGCGTATTGTCCTTAAACAGATAATGATGCGCCAGCGCCGCCAGCGCGTGCAGGCCGATTAACCAGTAACCCAGCGGTACCAGCGTTTCATGCCACTCAATCAGCGTATCGGCCAGGTCGGGATCGGGCGCGGCGCTGACCGGCATCGAAATACCAAATAGCCACCAGTCGCGGCCAAGCCAGAATCGGGAGAGAATGCCCAGCACCGGCAGGGTAATAAACAGCAGGTAGATCGCCAGATGAGTAAGGTGTGCCAGGCCGGTCTGCCAGTGGGCGGGCTTCGGCACAATAGCCGGCGTGCGATGGCGAAACCGCATCACCAGACGCGACAGCATCAGCAGCAGCACGCAGCTGCCAGCAGAGAAGTGCGTCACCACCATAAAGAGACGCTGCCAGGAGCCGCGCGGTGCCAGGCCGCGAAACTCCATCGTGCAATAAGCGAGAACAATCAAAATAAATGTCAGCCAGTGAAGCAGAATCTGCGCGGGGGCATATTTTGTGCTCATTATTCCATTCCATTCGGTACGAAGCGGTAGCGCTACAATAGCCGAAAGCAGAGTGAAAAAAATGCCCTTTCTGCGTCATTGCTGCCTGAAACTCAGCGCCGGGCGACCTGTTGCGCCTCATTGCCTGACTTACCGGCCGCCGCAAGCTCACTGTTGAAATGTGCGGTCAGAACGGAGTAGGTCTCCTCAGCTTTCATACGATAGAGCTGTTCAGAGGGATGAATACAGTCAGGTGACATCAGCGACTGCCACTCTTTCATTTGCAGAATACGCTGATACTGGCGTGCCAGCGGCAGCGACTCGGCGCGCGCCAGTGCGTCCAGCTTCGTGACATAAGGCGCAACGTTCCACTTTTTTGCCCCGCCACAAATCGGGTGCGGCTCCTGCAATACCACCTGTTTACCCTCTTCGCGGGCAATCGCGATCAGCTCCGTCATCACTTTAGTATACTGATCCGGGCTGACGATATATTTCGCTTCGGTATCTTTGAAATGAAAGTGTCGCGCATCGTTGGTTGCGAAGTTCAGCAGGATTATTTTAGCGGGCGAGCGCTGCATCTCTTCACGCCAGCTTTTATTCTTTTTATAGAAGTATTTCGGGTGCAGTAAATCCATTGCCTGTGCAGAGGCTGCGCCCTTATTTACCACGCGGATGCCCGGGCCATACTTTTCGCCAAGCCACTTATTTATCAGGGCAATCTCATTGTCTTTGATGTTGATGTTATGTTGTTTGCCATTCTCTCTGACTGCCATTGCGCCCAGCGTACTTGAACCACCGTAAGCTTCAATAATAAAGTTATTACTGGTATCAGGCGTCGTTGCCCATGCGGTATTTTGCAGGATAAATCCGGTAACCAATAATGAAGCAAAACGAATCAGTGAATAAGGCATAGCAAATTTCCCGCCTGGTGAGGCTCAATAATATTTAATGGATCGAATAATTAAAACGTAAAATGTAACCATAACAGCTGTGACGCAGGTCATACAATCTTAAAGCATCAGTGAAAAATCAAAATCAGGTTAATTCTTAAACTCTGGTAATAACGCTGTGAAATTATTTGTTTAATCAGCATGATGTGCATAGTGACTATAAAATAGTCTGGACCTGATTTCAGGAGGGGGACAGGGGACTGTTCTGGAGTCTCAGGATGACCACGCTAACCATTTTTATGATTTTCACCTGTCAGGCCAGGATGTAGGAAAAGCGCTCAGGCTAGCGGAGCCGGGCTTCTTTGTCAGTAAGGCCGCCTGCCAGCGCGGCATTAACCCGGTTCAAAGCATTAACTCTCTAACACTTTCAAACAGATAACGCTGCTTTACTGAACAGGTCCGTAAAAAAGTTACAACTTTTACACAATAGCGAAATTCCGAATCGTTAGTCACAGGAATGTATACAGAATTTTCTGGTATTACCCCGTCCACGATTCCCCTATATTCCGCTCACTATCCCCATCAAGGTATGCGATGTGAAAACACAATCCTTTTTGTCCAGCCGAAATATCGGTCTGGATCTGCTGCGTGCCGGGCTAATTCTGGAAGGTGTCTTGTTACATGCCTCAAGAAGTTTGCCCGGCGAGAATCCCTGGTATTATACGGCGCAGCGCGATCCCGCTGAGATATTTACTGCGCTGTTGAGCATGTTTCATACCTTCAGGATGGAAGTCTTTTTCTTTTTATCAGGAATGTTTTCCGCCCTCATTATTCTCCGTAAAGGACAGCAGTTTTTTACCGAGAACCGTCGCAAGCGCGTATTTATTCCGCTTATTTCAGCCTATCTGTTTATTCCGCCACTGATGTATTTTATCTCTGGACAGATAAATGACCGCCCCTACTCGGCGGAAGGCTGGCTGAACAGCTACACTATGATGCATCACCTGTGGTTTCTGGTGTCGCTGAGCATTATGTCACTGGCCATACCCGGCAGCTTTTATCAGTGGAGCGCGCGCCAGCTGGGCAAACTCTCACTGCCTGCGCTTATCGCGCTACTGGTTGTGCTGGGTAACGCCTGTTTTGTGCTGAAATTCCTGGTAAAAGGGCGTGGCGAATTTATCGAGCTGATTCCGATTACGGCGCGCTTCCTGGTCTACTACACGGCAGGCTATGCGCTCTATATCAATCGCGAGAAGATTGCGCATTACGCAAACAGTAAGCTGATGAACAACTGGCTGATTGCCGCGCTGGTGGCTGCCGTCTGGGCGGGCTGCTACTACGTTGCGCATAATCATATCGGCGGCGTGGTGAAGTACGTGCCGGTAATGATGGGCAGCGTGCTGTCCGCCATGCTCTCTTACTGGATGGTGTTCACCTTTGAAAAAATCCAGGTTAAAGAGAATCGCATACTGACCGCTATCGTGGATTCAGCACTGATCATCTATCTGCTGCACTATCCGGTGGTGATTGCGTTCTCCTGGCTTATTGATGACTGGCTGCCTGCCAACTATGCCGTTCTGTATGTGCTGATTGACTGTGCTATCGGTATCGGCCTGAGCGCCGTCTGCTACTGGTTCATCAAGCGTTCACGCATTGCCTCTTTCATGTTTGGCCTGAAGCCAAAAGCGAAGAAGGTGCCGGTGCCGCTCGAAGCCCGCATGTAATCCGTTTTGCCCGTCAGCACGCCTGCTGGCGGGCCCTGCTTTATACCGCCCTGAACCCGATTATTCTGACGGATACCGCAAATCCCCGGTCACAATCTGGTAAATGCCTCTCTGAATGTCTACACCTTTCCTGCAATACCACGCCGCCTGCGGATAAGCCGCACGCGTAGTCCGCCCGTCTCGTCGCCAGCGTGGCGATCGGGTATTTCAGGAGTCTGATATGCCTCATTCCTGTTTTACGCCCCTGGCGCTTGCCGGTGCCATTGCTGCCACTCTTGTTGCCTCAGCGCCTGCTTACGCCTGGGATAGCCTGACTGTATTTGGCGATAGCCTGAGCGATGGCGGCAATGTCGGTCGCTTTACGTATGATGGTGCACAGCATCCCCTCTATGACGAAATTCTGGCAGCAGACTCTGGCCTGTCGCTGCGCCCTTCATCGCAGGGCGGAAATAACTACGCTCAGGGCGGCGCCGTGACCGTTCCGGCGCTTAACCCGGCGTTTAATACGCAGGATCAGCTGGCGCGCTGGCTGCAGCGTAACAACGGCCGCGCGGAGCGCAATGGTCTCTATATTTACTGGGCAGGTGCCAATGACATTGCGGCGGCGGTGCTGGCAAATCCGCTGACTGCGCCGCAAACCGTTGCAGCCAGCGCCAGCGCGGCGGCGGCACAGGTTCGAGCGCTGCTGGATGCAGGTGCGGGTACGGTAATCGTGCCGAATGTGCCGCAGCTTGGCACAACCCCGCTGATGATTGAGACGGTGCTGCAGCTGACAGGCCCCCTGGCAGATTCAGCGCTGCAGGCGGCGTTTCAGTCGCTGAACGCGACGCCTGTGCTGAGTCAGGCTGCCCGCGAGCAGGCTATTCAGACCGCATTCAGCCGTGCGGCGGGAGAAGTCTCTGCGATCCCTGCCGTACGCGATGCGCTGGCGCAGCAGCTGTTCGCGCTCTGGCAGGTGCTGAGTGAGCAGGTGACGGCACTCTCTGATGGATTTAACCAGCAGGAGGAAGCGGGGCTGGCTGCGCTTAAAGGCAATATCGTGCGTGCTGATATCGCTGGCCTGCTCAGCGAAGTGATCGCGGACCCCGCGCGGTATGGTTTGAGCAACACCATCGGTATGGCCTGCCCGCCAGGCACATCCGCCGCCCAGTGTACGTCTGCCACGCCAGGCTTCAGCGAGGCGCAGCGCTTTCTGTTTGCTGACCGGCTGCACCCCTCGCCAGCGGTACATGCGATGATTGCCGATTATATCCGCTCGATTCTCGATGCACCGGCGCTGGTCTCATCGCTCACCGCAGCGCCAGCAGGCGCGGCCCGTGATATGCAAAATACGCTGGAGGGACATCTGCAGCAGCAGCGTCAGCAGGCGCAGAGTACCGGTGAGTTTAGCCTGTTTGGTGGCTACGCCGGGCAGCATGCTGACTATCGCCGCAGCGATCTGCTTACGGGTGATGCCACTCAGGCCAGCCTGACGCTGGGTATGGGATATCAGCTGACCGATAGCTGGCAGGCGGGTCTGGTGCTGTCACGCAGCGACCAGCGCCAGCATCCTGACGATCGTTACTCATACAAGCTGCGCGGCAATCTGGTGGCGCTTTACAGCCAGCTTACGCTGTTCGAGCAGGGCTGGATCAACGCAGACGTGCACTACGGCGATCTCAGCTATGACGCTATTGAGCGCCGTGTTCAAATCGGGCCGGCCACCCGTACAGAACAGGGAAACAGCAGCGGTAAACTGCTGGGCTTTCGCGTGCAGAGCGGCTGGGATTTCCCGCTGACCGCACATCTCTCTACCGGTCCGGTTGTGCGCTATGCGCTCGATTACGCGCGCGCCGGTGGCTACCGTGAAAACGGAGAGAGCAGTACCGCAATGCGTTTTTCCGATCAGACCCGGCATACCCAGACTGGCGCAGCCGGCTGGCGTATCGACACCACGCGGTGGCCCGTCAATCCCTGGGCGGAAATCAGCTACAACCGTCAGTTTGGTGATGCTGAGAGCAGCGTTCGCGGTGGACTAAAATCAACGCGCACGGCTTTTACCCGTACGGTTAGCAATGGCGATGATAGCTGGCTGGAGGCGGCAGCGGGTGCCTCGGTGCCGCTGACTGACGCCGTCAGCGCGTTTACCGGCGTTTCTGCGATCGGCGGCAACAGCGATCGGCGGCAGATAACATGGAATATAGGCATTAATGCCACCTTCTGATCGCTGAGAGCGCCGTCTGCTGCAGATATCCGCTCACGCGGATGCGGCTGGCCGGTACAGCCCGGTGAATAACAGGTATAATCCGGCAGATTAGCCAACAGATTCAGGATCGGACATGACCAAACTTACTCTTCAGGAGCAGATGCTCAAAGCCGGATTAGTCTCCAGCAAAAAAATGGAAAAAGTGCAGCGCACGGCCAAAAAGTCACGCGTGCAGGCGCGCGAAGCGAAACAGGCCGTTGAAGAGAATAAAAAAGCGCAGCTTGAGCGTGATAAGCAGCTTAATGATCAGCAGCGTCAGGCGGTGCTGGAAAAAGAGTATAAGGCGCAGGTAAAGCAGCTCATTGAGATGAACCGCATCACCATTGGCCGGGGTGATATCGATTTTAATTTCACCGACAACAATCTGATTAAAAAAATTACCGTTGATAAAACGACGCAGACGCAGCTTATCAACGGGCGTCTGGCGATTGCCCGGCTGGTTACGGAGAAAAGCGATTACGCGATTATTCCGGCCAGCGTGGCGGATAAAATTGCACAGCGCGACGCCAGCGCGATTGTGCTGAACAGCGCACTGAGTCAGGAAGCGCAGGATGAGGATGATCCGTACGCTGACTTTAAAGTGCCGGATGATCTGATGTGGTAAGCAGTCTGGCGTTCAGAACGGGGCCGGCAGTTGCAGATGCAGCGGCTGCTGGCTGACCGGATGAACAAACCGGATCGCACTGGCGTGCAGCATCAGACGCGGCGCCTCTTCTGTTCCCGGCAACTGCCGGCCACCATAAAAGTCGCAGCCCAGAATCGGGTAACCCAGCAGCTGGCAGTGCAGACGCAGCTGATGGGTACGTCCGGTTTCGGGCATCAGCATCACCCGTGTCAGCGGCGGCCCTTCAGGCGGGAAAAGGCGTGCAGTCACCTGATAACGCGAGCGCGCCGGTTTACCCTTAACCGGGCACACCGACATCAGCGGAAAGTGCGCGGGATCCTTTGCAATCGGCGCATCTATCACACCTTCGTCATCCGGCAGATGACCGCACAGTAGTGCGGTATAGGTTTTTTCCACCCGGCGCGTACTGAACTGCGCGGAGAGCGCAGCGTTGATCGCTTTGTTCCGGGCGACGATCATCAGGCCGGATGTGCCAAAGTCGAGCCGGTGCACCAGCGAACAGCCGGGATAGCGCTGCAGCAGCCGGTAATGCACCGAATCGCTATTTTGCGGATTCTTACCGGAGAGGCTCAGCAGACCGGCGGGCTTACCTATCACCAGCAGGTGCTCATCCTGCCAGACTACCGCGATCTGTTCATGGCACGGCGGTGCAATAAACGCGTCAAAATCAGCAGACATAGCACATCCTAATCGGGCTAACGGGCGCTGATGATAGCGGATTGATGCGGGTCAGTCGCGGCTTTTCCAGCGGTTCTGCAGATAGCGCACGGCCTCCTGCGTCTGCGGCTGCGACAGATACCCTTCCCGGAAGAGAATGGTGCCATCCACATCCGGCAGCGACTCATTCAGCTCAATCTGCTTTTGCAGTTCGGGTACCCCATTCTGACGCGTCCAGTCGGGCTCCATTTTAGACGCCACGCCCACTTTATAGAGCGCAACGCCAATGTAGAGCTGCACCGGCGTCGGACGGACCACGTCCGCCCACCAGCGGGTCAGCACGTCATAGCGCGCTGCTGCGCGGGCAAACGGCCAGTAAAGCTGCGGCGCGATATAATCCAGCAGACCACGCTGAACCCAGAGGCGCGTATCGGCGTAGGCCTCGTCGTAGGCGGCTGCCCCGCGCGTATCGGAACCCGCCGGGTCGTGAGAGAGATTGCGCCATACTCCAGCCGGACTGACGCCAAACGCCACGCCGGGCCGCACTTTTTTAATCGTGCGGGAAACCTGTTCAATCAGCTGTAGCGTGTTATTGCGCCGCCAGTCAGCTTTAGTGGTAAAACCGGCGCCATATTGCCGAAAAGTCGCGCTGTCATTCAGAAGAGAGGCCGCGGTTTCCGTGTAGAAATAGTCGTCAAACTGCACGCCATCCACGGCGTAGTGCGAAACAACTTCAGCCACGATGCTGGTGATCCAGTCGCGTGCGGCGGGAATACCCGGGTCCAGTACCAGCCGGTCGCTGGCAGTGCGGATCCAGTCAGGATGCAGCACATAGACGCTGGCAGGCTGCTGCGCCAGCGTACGCTGTAGTTCGCGCAGGGTGCCGGGTTTGACGTTAGTCGAGACGCGATAGGGGTTAAACCAGGCGTGCACTTTTATGCCACGCTGATGGGCTTCTTTCAGCAGAAACGCCAGCGGATCGTAGCCGGGATACTCTCCGATATGGCCGGTCAGGGTATCGGACCACGGCAGGATCTTTGAGGACCAGAGCGCGGTACCGTCAGGCTTGACCTGGAAAAACACTGTGTTGATCCCGAGCTGCTTTAACTGGTCCAGTTTTGCGATAAGCGACGCCTGCTGCAGACGCACACGCTCAGCGGGTGCAGCCGTCACCGATGTCACTGGCGGCCAGTCGAGGCGCGAAACGGTGGTGAGCCATACGCCGCGCATCGGCACGCGCCGGGCGTCCGGAGCAGGCGTTACCGGCGGCTTTGCCGCGGGCGGCAGCGGCAGCGGCGTCACCAGCGACTTCGGGGGGGTACCGGCACAGCCTGCCAGTAGCAGCGCCAGCGCAGCGGTGCGCAGCAGCGCTGTCAGATGAAAACGCGATAAACAGGCTATGGTAAACTCCCTTTATAAACGGCTAAAACTGGCGCTGCCATTGTCAGGGCATGCGGCAGAAAGTCAACCTTAACGGGTGGTGCAGTGTCGCCATCCACGCGCGGGAATAAATAATATGCAATATGAAGATCTCTATCGCCGCATCGGACAGATTATTTATAGCTGCGGGCCTGAGAACGCACGTCAGCTGACGGTACAGGCTGAACTGTTTGCTGATGAGGAGGGGGGACAGTATCAGTTTAACTATCTGGATGAGCAGGGCGAACCTGACTGGTTTGAGCCTGATGCGCGTGCTGTAGGCGACCTGACGGAGGCGCTGAGAGCGTTTCAGCACTATTTCATTGAGCATGAACTGTCACCGGGCCAGCCCGTCTGGACGCACTGCGTGGTGAAAATTGATGTGCCGGAGTCAGCCATCAGCATCGACGTATACTGAAACCGGGCATCCCTGCCCGGCACTGTGACTCAGGAACGAACGGCGACCATTCTGGCGTGGCGGCGTGCCGCGCGTTTGCGGTGTACCAGCCGGCTGGCAGCCAGCACCAGCAGCGTCAGAATAGCGGTTGCGATGATCTCCGGGCGATGCTGCTGATTAAACAGCATGGAGCCCAGCACGCCGATGATAAACACAATGGTTGCCCAGGTGAGTCCCGGGAAGAGCCACATGCGGTAGCTCAGGACCTCACCACGCGCCTCGCGCTTTTTACGCAGCACCAGGTGAGAGGCTGCAATAACCAGATAGACCAGCAGCGCAATGGCTCCGGAGCTGGCCAGCAGGAACTCAAAGACGGCGCTGGGTGCCACGTAGTTGGCAAATACCGCCAGAAACGCCGCTGCGGTTGAGAGCAATACCGCAACCCATGGCGTACCGCTGCGCGTGGTGCGTGATGCGGCCGCGGGGGCATCCTGACGGCGCGACAGCGAAAACAGCATACGCGAGGCGGTATAGAGCGCAGAGTTCAGGCAGCTGCAGACGGCAATCAGTACCACAATATCGACAATCAGACGCGCGTGCGGGATGTTCATTATCTCCATAGCGGTCTGATAAGAACCGTTCTTCATCAGCGCCGGACTGTTCCACGGCACCAGCGAAATTACCAGGAAAATTGACAGCAGATAAAACAGCGCGATACGCCAGATGACGGAGTTAGTCGCCTGGGTGATCTGCTTTTTCGGTTCACGCGACTCCGCTGCGGCAATGGTGACAATCTCCGTGCCCATGAAAGAGAACATCGTGGTCAGAATAGCCGCCAGTACGGCGCTGATTCCGTTTGGCATAAAGCCTTTGGTATCCCAGAGATGTGAGATCCCCTGCGTATTGCTGCCGGGCAGCAGGCCAAATACCGCCAGGCTACCGGCGACCAGGAAGCCGACGATTGCCACCACCTTCAGCAGGGCAAACCAGAACTCAAACTCGCCATAGTTTTTCACGCTGAACAGATTACTGATGGTCAGAAACGCCGTAATCGCCAGGGTATATTCCCAGACGTCTACCTGCGGAAACCAGCCGTGCAGGATAGTGCCGGCGGCGTTAGCTTCAAGCGGGATCACCAGCACCCAGAACCACCAGTAGAGCCAGCCGATGGTAAAACCGGCCCAGCGCCCCAGCGATTTATCAGCATAGGTGGAAAAAGAGCCGGAATCAGGCGAGGCGACGGCCATTTCAGCCAGCATGCGCATAATCAGCACTACCAGCGTACCGGCGGCAATATAGGCGAGCAGCACCGCCGGTCCCGCTTCGGCGATGGCGTGACCGGATCCGACAAACAGGCCGGCCCCGATAACGCCGGCAATAGATAGCATCCTCACGTGGCGCGGCTTCAGGCCTGGTGCCAGTACGTCGGCATTCTGAGCAGTCATAGTTTTTTCTCCGAATCGTCTCTCAGGCGACGTACAGCGCCGCCTGGCGTGAAGGTGGACAAGTCAGGCCTGCAGCGGACAGGCCTGAGGTGCAGCGCGGTTTAACGCTGCGGAGTGAGCAGACCGCCGAGAATATCGAGCGCCTGACGGAACTGCGCGTCCGGAATCGTCAGCGGATAGAGGAAGCGGATGACGTTACCCTGCGGTCCGCAGGTCAGCAGCAGCAGCCCCTGCGCCATCGCCTGCTGCTGCAGCGCCTGCGCACTCTGCGCATCAGCAAACTCCACGGCCACCATGGAACCCAGCGCGCGGATATCGGTAATAGCAGGCTGCGTGGCGCGTACTCCCTGCAGAAATTCGGTCAGCGCAGCGCCAAGCTGTACGGAGCGTTCGCAGAGCTGCTCTTCGGCGATGACATCCAGCACCGCGTGCGCTGCCGCAATAGAGAGAGGGTTACCGGCATAGGTTCCCCCCAGGCCGCCGGGACCGGGCGCATCCATAATTTCTGCTCGTCCGCTGACGGCGGAGAGCGGCATACCGCCGGCGAGGCTTTTTGCCATAGTGATGAGGTCCGGCTCCACGCCATAGTGTTCCATGGCAAAGATTTTTCCGGTGCGGCCAAATCCGCTTTGTACTTCATCAGCAATCAGCAGAATGCCGTGCCGATCGGCCAGCGCGCGCAGCTGCGTCATAAATTCAGGGGGGGCGATATGGAAGCCACCTTCGCCCTGGACCGGCTCCAGCACGATCGCGGCCACATCCTGCGGGGCGATATCCTGCGTAAAGAGGTCATCCAGACTTGCCAGCGCATCTGCTGTGGTGATGCCGGTGACGCTGTTTGGATAACGGGCGTGGAATACGGAGGCGGGCATCGGGCCAAAGTCGCGCTTATAGGGAGCCACTTTGCCGGTCATCGCCATGGTCATAAAGGTGCGGCCATGAAACGCATTGCCAAAGGTGATGATACCGTGACGCCGCGTGGCGGCGCGCGCAACCTTAACGGCATTCTCTACCGCTTCAGCACCGGTGCTGAAAAACGCGGTTTTCACTTTACCGGCGATAGGAACCAGATCGTTAATGCGTTCCGCCAGCGCAACATAGTTCTCATAAGGCGTGACCTGGAAAGCGGTATGGGTAAACTTCTCTAACTGATCTTTGATGGCCTGCACGACGCGCGGATGGCGATGGCCGGTGTTCAGAACCGCAATACCGCCGGCAAAGTCGATCCAGCTATTACCTTCAGTGTCGCGCAGCGTGGCGTTTTCCGCCTGCTCAACAAACCACGGGCACAGGTTGCCGGTGCCGCGTGGCAAGGCGTCATCTTTACGTTGTTGCAGCTGGCTGTTTTTACCTTCCATAACCTTTCCTTAGCGATAAGCTTCTTTACAAATCACGACAAACACGCTTATTTATGCCTGCAGCGGCACAGGTTGCCAGAGCCAATTCAACGAAAAAGGATGGAGCCAATTGCGGAGTTTGTATGCCGATCATGTTCTGGAACGTCTGCAATTTGTTGCAGAGGGCACGCTGCAGCAGCGCCTGCTTATCTGCATGCAGCAGGCGATTGCTGAAGGTATTTTCCCGCGCGCCTCGCGCCTGCCCGCCACGCGCGATCTGGCACGCGAGCTGGCGGTATCGCGTAATACGGTGCTGAACGTCTATGAAAATCTCATTGCGCAGGGATACGTCACGGCGCGCACCGGCAGCGGCACCTGGATTGCTGAAACGCTGCCTGAGGGGTGTCTGAACAGCCCGCAGCGCGTTCCTGAGCCTGCTGCCGCGTTGACAAAACCTGCTGCGCTGTCGCGACGGGGGGCAACCCTGCTCGGCCACGCCAACGCCTCACCGTGGCAGTGGGGCGCATTTGTTCCGGGCGCGCCCGATGTGCGTCAGTTTCCGCATAAGCTGTTCAGTCAGATCCAGGCGCGGCTGAACCGCGATCCGGAGATAGAGCGGCTGATCTACAGCAGCAGCGGAGGCTGTCCGCTGCTGCGTCAGGCGCTGGCGGAGTATCTCAGCGTGGCGCGTTCGGTACGGGCGGACGCCGACCAGATTATTATTACCGAGGGTGTGCATCAGGCGGTGGATCTGGTGACGCGCGTGCTGTGCGACGCGGGGGATCCGGTCTGGATCGAGGAGCCGGGCTACTGGGGAACGCGTAATTTGCTGCGCATCAACGGCCTTAAAATCCAGGCGAAAGCGGTGGATGAGCAGGGCATCATTCCAGATCTGACGTCGCGCAGTAAACCGCCAAAAATGATATTTGTGACACCGTCACACCAGTATCCGCTGGGCGTACATCTTAGCCTGGAGCGTCGCAGGCAGCTGCTTGATTTTGCGCGAAAACATAAAAGCTGGCTGGTAGAAGATGACTACGACAGTGAATTTCGTTTTTCCGGCCAGCCGTTTCCGTCGCTGCAGGGCTTTGAGGCGGATGCACCGGTTATCTATATGGGCACGTTCTCTAAAACGCTCTATCCGGCGCTGCGGCTGGGCTATCTGGTGGTGCCAAAAGCGCTGGCACAGCCGCTGCGGCTGGCGGCAGCGGAGCTATACCGGGGCGGTCACCTGCTGATCCAGCGCGCGCTGGCAGAGTTTATTCAGAAAGGGTATTACATGGCGCATATCCGCCGCATGCGCAAGCTTTACAGCCAGCGGCGGCAGTTTCTGACCGGGCTTATCTCCCGCTATCTTGGGGAGGCGTTTATGCCTGCGGTGAACTATCAGGCGGGTCTGCATCTGGTACTGCCGCTGCCGCAGGGGTGTGATGACGTGGCGATAGCTGCGCTGGCGCTCAGGCGCGGCGTGAAGGTGCGTGCGCTGTCGCAGTATTATATGCATCCGCAGGAGAAACGCGGTTTACTGCTGGGATATGCCTGCGTTGACGAGCGTCAGTGTCAGGATGCGTTTGGCGCGCTGAGAGGCTGTCTGCTGGAGGCGGGCGTGATCGCGCGTGGCAGCGGCACGGAAAATCTGGCATAAAAAAAGCCGGCAACCCGTGAAGGTTGCCGGCCTGATGTCAGCCGGAGAATCAGGCGCTCAGCAGCTGATCGGCGGTTTTTTCCACCAGAGCCAGCAGCAGCTTGATATCATCCAGCGTCACGGTCGGATTCAGCAGCGTCAGCTTCAGGCAGGTCACACCCTGATTTTCGGTCACGCCTACGTTAGCGCGGCCCGACTCCAGCAGCACATCGCCGATGCGCTGATTAAACAGGGCAATCTGCGCGATATCGGTGAGCTGCTGCGGACGATAGCGGAACAGCACGCTTGCCAGCTGCGGCTGCATCACCAGCTCCAGGCGCGGTGTCGCTTCAACATACTGCGCCACTTCCTGCGCCAGCGTGACGCCGTGGTCGATAATTGCCGCATACTGTTTCTGACCCAGCGCTTCCAGACCCATCCACAGCTTCAGCGCATCGAAGCGACGCGTGGTCTGCAGCGATTTAGAGACCAGGTTTGGTACGCCCGCCTCTTCATCAAACTCAGAGTTCAGGTAAGCCGCCTGATAACGCATCAGTTCATAGTGACGCGCATCCTTCAGCAGAAATGCGCCGCAGCTGATGGTCTGGAAATATTGCTTATGGAAGTCCAGGGTAACGGAGTCCACCATGTCCAGGCCATCCAGATAGTGGCGATACTTCTCTGACAGCAGCAGCGCGCCGCCCCATGCCGCATCCACGTGCACCCAGATGTTACGTTCAGCAGCAATGGCAGCAATTTCGCGCAGCGGATCGATAGCGCCTGCGTCAGTGGTACCCGCCGTAGCAACAATCGCCAGTACCTGTTCGCCATTCGCTTCAGCCTGCGCCAGTTTGGCCTGCAGATCGTTGACGTCCATGCGCGCAAAGTCATCCGACTTCACCTGAACCACTGACTGATAGCCGTGGCCGAGCAGCGCCATGTTCTTCTGTACGGAGAAGTGCGCATTTTCAGAGCAGAACACTTTCATCTTACGCAGATCGCCGGTGATGCCATCCTGCTGCACCGAATGTCCCTGGCGGGCAAAGAAGGCATCACGCGCCAGCATCAGACCCATCAGATTGCTCTGGGTGCCGCCGCTGGTAAAGACGCCCGCGTCGCCGGCAGCGTAACCCACCTGAGCACGCAGCCATTCAATGAGTTTGACCTCAATGATGGTCGCTGATGGGCTCTGATCCCAGGAATCCATGCTCTGGTTTGTGGCGTTGATCAGAACTTCAGCGGCCTGGCTTACCACCAGGCTTGGGCAGTGCAGATGCGCCACACACTGCGGGTGGTGCACTGACAGGCTGTCTTTCAGGAAATACTCAATTGCGCGCTCAATCGCGGCCTGGTTACCCAGGCCGTCAGGATTGAAGTCAAGCGCAATTCGCTCGCGCAGTTCGGCAACCGTTTTGCCCTGATACATCTCAGGCTGTTGCAGCCACTGCACAACCGCGGCGCTGCTCTGGGCAATCGCCTGCTGATACGCCTCAATGCTCTGCGCAGAGGCGGCCAGAATCGGGTTCACTTCACTCATTTACTTTTCCAGTCAAACAGGTTTGACGCCAGCGCCCAGCAGCGCCTGCTCAAATTTATCCAGGAATACAGCCAGCTCTTCGTTTGTGATAAGCAGGGACGGCAGCAGGCGCAGGACAGAACCGTGACGGCCGCCGCGCTCCAGAATCAGGCCCGCTTCGAAGCATTTCTTCTGCAGCAGCGCAGAAAGCTCGCCATCTGCCGGGAAGCTGCCCATGTGATCGGCTGGCTCATCAGGCTTAACGATTTCGATACCGATCATCATGCCCATGCCGCGAATATGACCGATAACCGGGAAGCGCTGCTGCATCTCTGCCAGCTGTGCTTTCAGCCATTCACCCTGTTCCGCAACTTTGGCAGCAATATTCTGCTCGGTCAGCACTTTCAGGGTAGCCAGACCAGTCGCCATCGCCAGCTGATTGCCGCGGAAAGTACCGGTATGGTGTCCTGGTGACCAGGCATCAAACTGCTTTTTAATGCCCAGCACAGCGAGAGGCAGGCCACCGCCAACCGCTTTTGACATTACGATGATGTCCGGCTCAATGCCGGCGTGTTCAAAGGCGAAGAATTTGCCGGTGCGGGCAAAGCCTGCCTGAACTTCATCCAGAATAAGCAGGATGCCGTGCTCCTGCGTGACTTTGCGAATGCGCTGCAGCCACTCTGCCGGTGCCGGGTTCACGCCGCCTTCACCTTGGACCGCTTCCAGAATAACGGCTGCCGGCTTGCGCACGCCGCTTTCTACGTCATTGATCAGGTTATCGAAGTAGTAGGTCAGCGCTTTCACGCCTGCGTCGCCACCGATACCCAGCGGGCAGCGGTACTGGTGCGGATAAGGCATAAACTGCACTTCCGGCATCATGCCGTTAACCGCTTCTTTTGGCGACAGGTTGCCGGTCACCGCGAGCGCGCCGTGCGTCATGCCGTGATAGCCGCCTGAGAAACTGATAATACCGCTGCGGCCGGTGACTTTTTTCGCCAGCTTCAGCGCAGCTTCAACGGCGTCCGCGCCGGATGGGCCGGTGAACTGCAGGCAATACTCTTTGCCCTGGCCTGGCAGCAGAGAAAGCAGAGATTCAGAGAATTGATCTTTCAGCGGTGTGGTCAGATCAAGAGTATGTAACGGCAAGCCGCTGGTAATGACATTTTGGATGCTCTGCAGAACATCAGGATGGTTATGACCAAGTGCCAGCGTCCCTGCGCCAGCCAGACAGTCAAGATATTGCTTATTCTCAACATCCGTAATCCACACGCCGCTGGCTTTAGCGATGGCTAAAGGCAATTTGCGCGGGTAACTCCTGACGTTTGATTCAAACTCAGCCTGACGGGCTAAGAATGCGTCGTTGTTTCCGTTGAATGAGCTGGCACCAAAATTATCAATACGGACTTTATCCGTCATCATATCTCTCCTTCAACCGGGGCTCGCAGTGGCTGGCCGATTGACTAATTGAACAAAAAAGTATCAGTAATGTAAAAAGCGCGGCCAATATAGAGCCTTTTGCCTCACATCACAATGATTAATTTTGTGTAGAATTGTTTATTCTTTTCATATACGAATCATAACGTTGGACAGAAACTGGCCGCTGTTATTTCTCCGCTAAAATAGCCAGCTTTAAATTATTGAATGAATAAAGAGACTTATACCCGCCAGTGAAAGCCACGGACCAAACGGAACAGGGCGGTCTGGCCGCTGAAAACAGCAGGGTTTGATAAAGATCACAAAAATCAGCGCGCTGCCGCAGGCGATAAGCAGCAGCGCCGGCAGCGACGTCCAGCCAAGCCAGGCACCCAGCGCTGCCATTAATTTTGCATCCCCCAGTCCGATGCCGGGCTGATTTCTCAGCAGCTGATAGCACCAGCCGGTAAAGCGAATCACGCTATACCCGGCCGCTGCGCCGGTAACGGCATCACGAAGCGTACCGGGCATCGCATCACCGGCATGCAGTAGCAGGCCAAGCCAGAGCAGCGGCAGCGTAATCGCATCCGGCAGCAGCAGATGCGTCATATCGATAAGCGAAAGCGCCAGCAGTGACCATGCCAGCAGCAGTGCGGCAATCAGGCGGCTGTCCGCGGGCAGCAGCTGCATCAGCAGCAGGGCGATCAGCGACGTCGCGGCCTCAGTAACCGGATAACGACAGCTGATAGGGCCATAGCAATCGCGACACCGGCCGCGCAGCAGCAGCCAGCTCAGCACCGGGATCATGTCATACCAGCGCAGGGCGCGTTCACAGTGTATGCAGCAGGAGGAGGGAGCCAGCAGGGAAGTGAACGTGGCCGCCCCGGCGATGTGTCGTGGCAGCCGGTACACCACAACGTTAATAAAACTGCCCGTCGCCAGCGACAGCAGCGTCACCATTACCAGCATCATATTCTCCTCCTTCTCACATGACGTAATTCATCTGCGAGTAACCTACCTGATATCCGGCGAGTGAGGTATTTAAAATCAATATTTTCAGCGAGTTGCAGAAAAAATTGCGCGCCATATCCAGAAAAATCAGCGTGTAAAAATCTCAACGGCAGCCCTGCTTTTTGTCATGCCGCGCTCTGCACAATTATCAATCAACCCTAAACGCTGAAGAAGTTGGCTGAGTAAACACTGCAAATTTAATGTTGCGTTAAGTTTCGTTGCTTATGGTGATTACGCAGGAAAAATAGCAGGTGCACTAATGTTTTAGTCGATCGGCTATGTCAGCGCTGAGCCAGTGAACGGGCGTGATGTTAACCAGTTTTTCACTATAACACGTTGAGAGTGCGTTGAAGTTGCGCAGAGTGACAGGTGCAGAGTTTATTTCTGCATTGTGGTCAGAGCATAATTGATAAGGTGGATTTATGTCTTTCTTACCCTTTTCGCGTCCCGCTTTGGGCGAAGAAGAGCTGGCCGCCGTCGGTGCGGTGTTCGCTTCAGGCTGGATCACCACCGGCCCGAAAAATGCTGCGCTGGAGCAGGCTTTCTGTGAATTGACTGGAAACCAGCACGCCATTGCCGTCAGTTCAGCGACTGCCGGCCTGCACGTTACGCTGCTGGCGCTGGGCATTCAGCCCGGAGATGAAGTGATCACCCCTTCGCTAACGTGGGTCTCTACGCTCAATATCATCACGCTGCTGGGAGCCACGCCGGTTATGGTTGATGTCGACCGTCATACGCTGATGGTGACGGCACCGCAGATTGAAGCGGCGATCACACCACGCACCCGGGCGATTATTCCGGTGCATTACGCCGGAGCGCCGGTTGATCTGGCGTCAATCTGCGAGCTGGGTGAGCGCTACGCCATTCCGGTGATTGAGGACGCCGCGCACGCTACCGGCTGCCACTATAACGGCCAGCATGTCGGACAGCGCGGCACGGCGATCTTTTCACTGCACGCCATCAAAAATATCACCTGTGCCGAGGGCGGCGTTGTTGTAACGGATGATGCTGAACTGGCCGACCGGGTGCGCAGCCTGAAGTTTCACGGCCTGGGGGTGGATGCCTGGGATCGCAATACGCACGGGCGCAAACCGCAGGCAGAGGTGATAGAACCCGGTTTTAAATACAATTTGCCCGATATCAATGCCGCTATTGCGCTGGTTCAGCTCGGTAAGCTTGAGGCTATCAACCGGCGCCGCCGGGAGATTGCGCAGCGCTACCTGCAGGCGCTGGCGGATACGCCTTTTCTGCCGCTGAAACAGCCGGACTGGCCGCATCAGCACGCCTGGCATCTGTTTATCATTCGCGTGGATGAAGCTACCTGCGGCATCAGCCGCGATGCGCTGATGGAGGCGCTGAAAGCGGAGGAGATCGGCACCGGACTTCACTTCCGCGCGGCGCACACGCACAAATATTATCGCGAGCGTTATCCGCATCTTTCCCTGCCTGACACGGAATGGAACAGCGAACGTATCTGTTCGCTCCCGCTGTTTCCTGATATGCAGGATGAGGATGTCAGCCGGGTGATCGGCGCGCTGCGTACGCTGGCAGGAGGCCGCCATGCTGGATGAAAAACCGCTTCAGAAAATCTCTGTGGTTATCCCGGTCTATAACGAAGAGGAGAGTTTGCCGGAGCTGGTACGCCGCACCAGCGCAGCCTGTAGCACGCTGGGTCTGAACTTTGAGATCCTGCTGGTGGATGACGGCAGCAGCGACCGCTCGGCGCAGATGATCGCTGATGCCGCTGATATGCCAGGAAGTCACGTCGTCGGCGTACTGCTTAACCGAAACTATGGTCAGCACTCTGCGATTATGGCGGGCTTCGCCCATGTATCGGGCGACCTGATTATTACGCTGGACGCCGATCTGCAGAACCCGCCCGAAGAGATCCCGGCGCTGGTCAAAGCTGCGCAGCAGGGTTACGACGTGGTGGGCACAGTACGCCAGAACCGGCAGGATAGCTGGTTTCGCAAACGCGCCTCACGCGCCATTAATCAGCTGATCCAGCGCGTGACCGGCAAAGCGATGGGCGATTATGGCTGCATGCTGCGCGCCTATCGCCGGCATATTGTTGACGCCATGCTGAACTGCCATGAACGCAGCACCTTTATTCCCATACTGGCCAATACCTTTGCCCGCCGCACTATCGAACTGCCGGTCGCACACGCTGAACGCGAGTTTGGCGATTCCAGATACAGCGTCATGAAGCTTATCAATCTGATGTATGACCTGGTGACCTGTCTGACCACGACGCCGCTGCGCCTGCTGAGTATTGCTGGCAGCCTGATTGCGCTGGCGGGCTTTGCCTTTTCGATAGTGCTGGTGATCTTACGCCTGTTTTTTGGCGCCGGCTGGGCCGGCGACGGTCTGTTTATGCTGTTTGCAGTGCTGTTCATTTTTGTCGGCGCGCAGTTTATCGGGATGGGCCTGCTGGGCGAATACATCGGGCGTATCTACAACGATGTACGCGCGCGGCCGCGCTATTTCATTCAGCGGGTGATCCACCCGCAGCAGGAAACTCCTCAGGTTCAGGAAATCAAACCATGAAAACAGTTGTTTTTGCCTATGCGGAAATGGGTTGCGCAGGAATCAACGCGCTGCTGAAAGCGGGTTTTGAGATTGCGGCGATCTTTACGCACACCGACACCGGCGCAGAGAGCCATTTTTTTGATTCCGTCGCGCGCCTCGCCGCTGAGCGCGGCATTCCGGTGCATGCGCCTGAAGAGATCAATCACCCGTTATGGATTGAACGCATCCGCGCCTTGCAGCCTGACTATATTTTCTCCTTTTATTACCGCGCCATGCTGAGCGACGCTATTTTGGGATGTGCGGCACGCGGCGCGTTTAATCTGCACGGCTCGCTGCTGCCCGCCTATCGCGGACGCGCACCGCTTAACTGGGTGCTGGTTAATGGCGAAACGGAAACCGGCGTGACGCTGCATCGCATGGTTAAGCGGGCCGATGCCGGTGACATTGTCACGCAGGAAAAGGTGGCGATCGATGAGCAGGATGATGCGCTGACGCTGCACCGTAAGCTGGTGGCCTGTGCCACACAGCTGCTGGAAGGTACGCTGCCAGCGCTGAAGCGCGGCGAGATTGTAGCCCGGCCGCAGGATGAGCGGCTGGCAACCCGGGTCGGACGCCGCACGCCGGAAGATGGACGTATCCGGTGGGAGCAGAGTGCGCAGCAGGTGAATAATCTGGTGCGCGCGGTAACCTGGCCGTGGCCCGGTGCTTTTGCCTTTGCCGGTACGGTGAAGTTTATGGTGTGGAAAGGACGTGTGCACGCCGGCACGCCGGGTGCCAGAGCCGGGACCATACTCTCTGTTGATCCGCTGCAGGTCGCCTGCGGCCAGGGCGCACTGGAAATTATCACCGGCCAGTGTGACAACGGCGTGTTTATGAATGGCAGCCAGCTGGCGCAGAGCCTGGGGCTGGTGCCCGGCGCGCTGCTTTACTCTGAGCCGGTGGCGGCTGTTAAACGCCGCACGCGGGTGCTGATCCTCGGGGTGAACGGCTTTATCGGCAATCATCTGACTGAACGCCTGCTGCAGGATGATAATTTTGAGGTTTACGGGCTGGATATCGGCTCTGATGCGATAAGCCGTTTTCTGAACGAGCCGCGTTTCCACTTTGTTGAGGGCGACATCAGCATTCATTCTGAATGGATTGAGTATCACATCAAGAAGTGTGACGTGGTGCTGCCGCTGGTGGCGATTGCTACGCCGATTGAGTACACCCGTAACCCGCTGCGCGTATTTGAACTCGATTTTGAAGAGAACCTGAAAATCATTCGCGACTGCGTTAAATATAAAAAACGCATCATCTTCCCTTCTACCTCTGAAGTGTACGGCATGTGTACCGATCGGCATTTTGATGAGGATAGCTCTAACCTGGTGGTCGGTCCGATTAAC
>JAAIGE0100160145.1_pt1 | contig 47602 bp, 44 predicted proteins | sample 6487951 | NCBI WGS metagenome assembly JAAIGE01 (sample SAMN13974128, study PRJNA590717) | phyllosphere metagenome | biome: tomato field; feature: multiple bacterial spot infested tomato fields; material: tomato leaves; isolation source: leaves from tomato fields | host: Solanum lycopersicum ...
ACCGTTTTCATCCACAGTGAAACCGTGGGTCAACAGCTCGCGGTAAGGTGCGTTGTCGTCGATGGCGCAGCCGGTCAGCAGCGAGGAATGGAACCAGCCGCGGTGCTGGTCGGAGCCTTCCAGATACAGATCGGCACGCGGCCCGGTTTCGTGGCCCATCGGGTGCGAACCGCGCAGGACGTGCCAGTGGGTCGTGCCGGAGTCGAACCAGACGTCCAGAGTGTCGGAAATCTTGTCGTACTTGGCAGCGTCATCGCCCAGCAACTCAGCAGCGTCCAGCTTGAACCAGGCTTCGATGCCCTCTTTCTCGACACGCTGAGCGACTTCTTCCATCAGCTCGACAGTACGTGGATGCAGCTCGCCGCTTTCCTTGTGCAGGAAGAACGGAATAGGCACACCCCAGTTGCGCTGACGGGAGATGCACCAGTCAGGGCGATTGGCGATCATCGAGTGCAGACGCGCCTGCCCCCAGGCCGGGACGAATTTCGTATCCTCGATGGCCTTGACGGCACGCTCGCGCAAGGTGCCACCAGCGACAGGCTGCTTGTCCATGCCGACAAACCACTGCGCAGTGGCCCGGTAGATCAGCGGCGACTTGTGACGCCAGCAGTGCATATAGCTGTGGTTGATGGTTTCGGTGTGCAGCAGGTTGCCGACTTCGGCCAGCTTGTCGATGATGTTCTGGTTGGCCTTGAAGATGAACTGGCCGCCGAAGAACTCCAGGGACTCGACATACACGCCGTTGCTCTGCACCGGGCTCAGGATGTCATCGTTGCTCATCCCGTACTGTTTGCAGATATTGAAGTCGTCCAGGCCGTAGGCAGGCGAACTGTGAACCACGCCAGTACCGGCGCTAAGTTCGACGTAGTCGGCCACATAAAGTGGCGACAGACGGTCATAGAACGGGTGACGGAAGTTGATCAGTTCCAGCTTCTGGCCAACGGTGGTCGCAATCACCGAGCCTTCCAGCTTGTAACGTGCCAGGCAGGACTCGACCAGCTCTTCAGCCAGAAGCAGCAGCCTGTCGCCGACATCGACCAGCGCGTAAGTGAATTCAGGATGGACGTTCAGCGCCTGGTTGGCCGGGATGGTCCAGGGCGTGGTGGTCCAGATCACGATGGCAGCAGGTTTGGGCAGGGATGCCAGACCGAACGCTTCGGCCAGTTTCGCCTCATCGGCAATCGGGAATGCGACGTCGATGGTCGAAGACTTCTTGTCCTGATATTCGACTTCAGCCTCAGCCAGGGCCGAACCGCAATCGAAGCACCAGTTCACGGGCTTGAGGCCCTTGAACACGAAGCCGCCCTTGACCATTTCGGCCAGCGCACGGATTTCGCCGGCCTCGTTGGCGAAGTTCATGGTGAGGTACGGATTGTCCCAGTCGCCCAGCACACCCAGGCGGATGAACTCGGCCTTCTGACCTTCGACCTGCTCGGCGGCATAGGCGCGACACAGTTCACGGGTCTTGTCGGCGGACAGGTTCTTGCCGTGGGTGACTTCGACTTTATGCTCGATCGGCAAGCCATGGCAGTCCCAGCCTGGAACATAAGGCGCATCGAAGCCCGCCAGGGTCTTGGAGCGCACGATCATGTCCTTGAGGATCTTGTTGACGGCGTGACCGATGTGAATATTGCCGTTGGCGTAGGGAGGACCGTCGTGCAGAACGAACTTTGGACGATCCTTGCCAATTTCGCGCAGCTTCTGGTACAGGCCAATGCTGTCCCAGCGCTGCAGAGTTTGCGGCTCGCGCTGGGGCAGGCCGGCCTTCATCGGGAAGGCGGTGTCCGGAAGGTTTAGCGTGGCTTTATAATCGGTCATTTCAGGCTCTTGGTTAGGATATGCATGCTAAATGTCTGCGCTCGTTCATGCGGCGTTGCGCACCGTCTCGGAATGCTCATTTACTAAAGTAAAGTTGCCCGCGACTCCGACCGCTTCCTCGCCGGTACGCGCCTTGCCTGACCTTCGCGCAAACATTTTTCATACACATCCGTCAGGTTAACCATGCCAATGGGCACGGGCGGCGGCGACGTCCGCATTGATCGCCGTCTTGAGCGCCTCCAGTGAGGCGAAACGCTGCTCATCGCGCAGCTTATGGTGGAAAGCCACCGTCAAACGCCGGCCATAGAGATCACCGGCAAAATCCAGAAGATGAACCTCGAGGTGGGCACTGCCATCACCTGCCACGGTCGGACGCACGCCGATATTGGCGACTCCCGGCCAGGCTTTGCCATCGATGTTCGCGCTGACCAGATAAACCCCGTTCAACGGCACACGACGACGCTTGAGTTGCACATTTGCCGTGGGCGTACCCAACTGGCGTGCCAGCTTCTGGCCATGCAGAACCCGTCCGGTAATCTGGAACGGGCGACCGAGCAAACGCTCGGCCAGGGCAAAATCCGCGACAGCCAGGGCATTACGCACCTTGGTACTGCTGACCCGGACACCATCGATTTCAACGGTCTGCGCCGCTTCTACGGTAAAACCATGGGCATTACCGGCTTGTTGCAGGAAGTCGAAGTCGCCGTTGCGGTCGCAACCGAACCGGAAATCGTCGCCCACCTCAAGATGCTGCACCCCCAGCCCGTCGACCAGAATGGTCTCGACGAAGCTGGCGGCACTCAGTTTGCTCAGACGCTGGTTGAAAGACAGGCACAGGACCCGGTCAACACCCTCGGCGCTCAGCAGTTCAAGCTTGTCCCGCAGCCGGGCCAGACGTGCCGGCGCGGTCTCCGGAGCGAAGAATTCCCGTGGCTGCGGCTCGAAAATGACCACGCAACTGGGCACGCCCAACTCGACAGCACGCTCGCGCAGACGCACCAGGATAGCCTGATGACCGCGGTGGACACCGTCAAAGTTGCCAATCGTGGCGACGCAGCCCCGATGTGAGGGGTGCAGGTTGTGGAGGCCTCTAACCAGCTGCATAACGCACTTCTTGCTCATAAAGTGGCCGATTATAACCACACACGGCCCCGGGCGACAGGCAGCACACCCAGACCAGACAACAGTTGTCGGACCGCAACGCGTAAATCCGACAACCACCCGTCAAACAACGCTACATGATGGCCTTGCGAGCGAAATCCCGAAGACGAAAACCGAGCAGCAGCAACATACCGAAATAAACCGCTACACCCACCACGACCAACACGCCCAGACGCAGGAAACGCTCAAGCATCTGCCCTTCGCTCCAGGCCGGCATCACATGCATCAGCCCCAGCAGCACTACCGACATGGCCGCAACAGCCAGAATCAGCTTAAACAGGAACTTCGTCCAGCCAGGCTGCGGCTGAAACAGATCCTGCCTGCGCAACTGCCAGAACAGCAGACCGGCGTTGATACACGCTCCCACACTGATGGCCAGCGCCAGACCCGCATGCTGCAACGGCACGATAAACGCCAGGTTGAGCAACTGGGTAACAATGAGGGTGAAAATCGCGATTTTAACCGGCGTACGAATATTCTGCTGGGCATAAAAACCGGGAGCCAGCACCTTGATCAGGATGATCCCCAGCAACCCCACCGAATAAGCGATCAGCGCACGCTGGGTCATGGCCGCATCCAGCGCATCGAACTTGCCGTACTGGAACAGGGAAACCGTCAGCGGCTCAGCCAGCAGGCCCAGCGCCAGTGTGCAAGGCAGCACCAGCAGAAAGCACAGGCGCAAGCCCCAGTCGAGAATCCGCGAATATTCCTGACGATCCTTGTTGGCATAGGTTTTCGACAGGATCGGCAACAGAATCGTCCCCAACGCCACGCCCAGCACCCCGGACGGCAGCTCCATCAGGCGGTCGGCATAGTACATCCACGAGACAGAACCTGCGACGAGGAACGAGGCAAATATCGTGTTGATAATCAGAGATATCTGACTGACGGATACGCCAAGGATGGCCGGCAGCATCTGCTTCATCACACGCCAGACGCCCGTGTCCCGCAGATTGAGGCGCGGCAGGACCAGCATGCCGATTTTCTTCAAGTGCGGCAGTTGATACAGCAACTGCAGCAAACCGCCTGCCAGCACCGCCCACCCCAGCGCCATGACCGGCGGGTCGAAATAAGGCGTCAGGAACAGGGCGAAGAAAATCATGCTGACATTGAGCAGCGTCGGCACGAACGCCGGCACGGAAAAGCGGTTCCAGGTATTGAGGATCGCACCGGCCATGGATGACAGGGAAATCAGCAATATATAAGGAAAGGTCACCCGCAACAGGTCGCTGGTCAGGGCGAACTTTTCCGGCGAATCGACAAAACCCGGTGCAGTGGCCCAGATCACCCAGGGCGCGAAAATGACGCCCAGCAGGGTGACCAGTGCCAGCGCCAGCGTGAGCAGCCCCGTGACGTAGGCCACAAAGGTGCGGGTCGCCTCCTCGCCCTGCTGGCTTTTATATTCGGCAAGGATCGGCACGAAGGCCTGGGAAAACGCCCCCTCGGCAAAGATCCTGCGCAGCAGGTTCGGCAGCTTGAAGGCAATGAAGAAGGCATCCGTCGCCATCCCGGCCCCGAACGTACGGGCAATGATGGTATCGCGAATGAAACCCAGCACCCGGGAAAGCATGGTGATAGAGCTGACGGCGGCTAATGACTTGAGTAGATTCATCGAAAGAGTGTTATGCCCTGGCTAAAGGATAGGCGCTCAGACCTTCATTCATGCGATACTCCGCGCCGCAAAAAGCCCGGAGCGAAAGTCCGCGAGTTTACAGGTCATACGCCGGAAATAAATATCCGGGTGCAGATAGCGACCACTCGGCGGAACACCTCAACTGCCCTTGACAAGCGACAAACTCATCGGCATGATTCGCGGCCTATTTTGTTAGCTATTTCATAAAAGTCTTTCGAGGAGCTCGACGGTGGCCAACACACCTTCCGCCAAAAAACGTGCAAAACAGGCTGAGAAGCGTCGCAGCCACAACGCCAGCCTGCGTTCCATGGTTCGTACCTACATCAAGAATGTGGTCAAAGCCATCGACGCAAAAGACGCAGAAAAAGCGCAAGCTGCTTATGTTCTGGCTGTTCCTGTTATCGACCGCATGGCCGATAAAGGCATCATCCACAAGAACAAAGCTGCTCGCCATAAAGGCCGTCTGAACGCTCACATCAAGGCTCTGAACCTTGCTGCTGCAGCCTAAGCGATAAGCTTTTTAAAAAACCGACCCAAGGGTCGGTTTTTTATTGCCTGCATATTGAGAGAGACGACTTACCAGCGCCAGCGACATCAAAGACTGCTTATCGTCGCCAGCAAGCTGCCTCCCACAACCACCAATCCCACTAAGTCCCCATCATTGCGCATCCGCATGCGGCCAAGGCAGGATCGGAATCGCCGTTACTGCATTCTGCGGACTACCCTCGATAATCCGGTCGCTGTAGACCAGATAAACCAGGGTATTGCGCTTCTTGTCCAGGAAACGCACCACTTGCATGGTCTTGAAGACCAGCGAAGTACGCTCCTTGAACACTTCCTCACCATCCTTGAGCGGCGGCTGGAAACGAATCGGCCCGACCTGGCGACAGGCAATCGAGGCCTCGGCACGATCCTCGGCCAGCCCCAGACCACCCTTCACCCCACCCGTCTTGGCACGGGACAGATAACAGGTCACCCCCTCGACCTTGGGATCATCGAAAGCCTCGACCACGATCCGGTCATTGGGACCGACAAACTTGAATACCGTCGATACCTGACCAATCTCTTCAGCCGCCGCCAAGGCAGGCACGACCAGCAATGCTGCCAAAAAAGCCTTCATGACTCGCATCGAACCTTCCTTTGTGGATACCCCACATCAAACGAGAATCAGGTTATCCCGATGAATCAGCTCGGGCTCAGCCATATAACCCAGCTCACGCACGATGGCATCGGATGACTGACCGATAATCTTCTGCGCCTCGACAGCGCTGTAGTTACTCAGGCCGCGAGCAATTTCACGACCATCAGGCGCAACGCACACAACCATTTCGCCACGACGGAAACTGCCCTGAACCACCTTCACACCCACAGGCAAGAGGCTCTTGTGATCCTTGACCAGAGCAGCCACCGCACCACCATCCAGCACCAGCGTACCGCGAGTCTGCAGATGACCGGCCAGCCACTGCTTGCGAGCCGCCAGCATTCCACGCTCGGGCGACAACAAGGTTCCCAATTGCTCACCCGCCTTGAGACGCGCCAGCACACGATCGATACGACCACCCACAATCACCGTATGCGCACCGGAACGAGCCGCCAGACGCGCCGCACGCAGCTTGGTCTGCATGCCACCACGCCCCAGGGCACCGCCCGTACCGCCGGCCACCGCATCGAGCGTCGGATCATCGGCACGCGCCTCATAAATGAGCTGAGCCTCAGGATTGTTGCGCGGGTCGGCGTCGAACATGCCATCGCGATCCGTCAGGATCACCAGCAGATCAGCCTCGACCAGGTTGGCCACCAGCGCTGCCAGCGTGTCGTTGTCACCAAAACGGATTTCGTCGGTCACGACCGTATCGTTCTCGTTGATGACCGGCACAACCCCCAGCTCGACCAGCGTGCGCAGGGTGCTGCGAGCGTTCAGATAACGTTTGCGATCGGACAGATCATCATGAGTCAGAAGAATTTGCGCGGTATGCCGGCCATGCTCGGCAAAGCTCGACTCCCAAGCCTGCACCAACCCCATCTGACCGATGGCAGCGGCAGCCTGAAGCTCATGCATGGCACTGGGGCGCACAGACCAGCCCAGGCGACTCATGCCGGCAGCGACCGCCCCGGAAGAAACCAGCACCAGCTCGACGCCCGCCTCATGCAGCGCCACCATCTGCTCTACCCACACCCCCATGGCCGAACGATCCAGCCCCTTGCCATCCGCCGTCAGCAGGGCACTGCCGATCTTCACGACCCAGCGCTGGGCACCCGTCACTTTGCTGCGCATCATCTTCCAACCTTAGCCAGAGAATTTTCTTAATACGGATTCGAGATACAAAAACGCCGCTATCAATCAGTAGCGGCGTTCAAGTTTACTGCATGCGATCAGTCTCGGACGTAAATGATTTCCGGACCATCTTCATCGTCCACATCATCTTCATCCCAGTCGTCTTCGCCAATATCATGCACGCTCTTCACACCGCTGCGACGCAGGGCACGCTGATCGTCCAGCGCCTGCAACTGAGCACGCGCCTCATCTTCGATGCGCTGATCCAGCTCGGCCAGCTCTTCAGCATAACCAGGCTCCTCGACCAGACGCAGGCTGCGCTCTTCAAGGTAGCGCATGATGTCACGGGACAACTGCTCGGTACCTTCCTTCGCAATCGCGGAGATCACATAGACCGGCCCCGTCCAACCCAGACGCTCGACGATTTCCTGCTTGCGGGCTTCCTGCTCTTCCTCAAGAAGCTGATCGCACTTGTTCAGCACCAGCCAGCGGTCACGCTCAGCCAGGGAAGGGCTGAACTTGATCAACTCATTGATGATGACCTCGGCAGAATCGGCAGCACTGCTTTCATCCAGCGGCGCCATATCGACGAGATGCAGCAGCAGACGCGTACGCGCCAGGTGCTTGAGGAAGCGAATCCCCAGACCCGCGCCATCGGAGGCACCTTCGATCAAGCCGGGAATGTCGGCAATGACAAAGCTCTTCCAGCGATCGACACTGACCACGCCCAGGTTTGGCACCAGGGTCGTGAACGGATAATCCGCGACTTTTGGCTTGGCTGCCGACACAGAGCGAATGAAGGTACTTTTACCCGCATTCGGCAAGCCCAGCAGACCGACGTCAGCCAGCACTTTCAATTCCAGCTTGAGATCACGCTGATCCCCCGGCTTGCCCGGCGTCGTCTGACGCGGAGCGCGGTTGGTACTGGATTTGAAACGAGTGTTACCCAGACCATGCCAGCCGCCCTGAGCAACGAGCAGGCGCTGGCCATCCTTGGTCAGATCACCGATGATTTCCTGGGTTGTCGCATCGATCACGGTCGTTCCGACCGGTACACGCAACACCAGCTCTTCACCCTTGCGACCCGTGCAATCGGCACTGCCGCCATTGGAGCCGCGCTCGGCATCGAAATGACGGGTATAGCGATAGTCGACCAGCGTGTTGAGGTTTTCGTCGGCGATCATATAGACCGAACCGCCATCACCACCGTCACCGCCGTTGGGACCACCGTTTTCGATAAATTTTTCGCGACGGAAGCTCATGCAACCGTTGCCGCCGTCACCGGCCTTTACCCGAATTGAAACTTCATCTACAAACTTCATAACGCACGCCTCCCGCCACAGGGACGAGCAGAACCACATAAATACATAAGACTCTTGCAAAAATGAGCGTTGCGATACCGATCAGAAACCAGCGACCCGGAAGGTCCACATCACAACAGCCCGCACAAACAGCTTTGCAAGAGACTCACCAACCTCTTACTACAAACAAAAAAGCCCCGTCGCGAGACAGGGCTTTTCAAGCTACTGCGCAATTACGCTGCGGAGACTTCAGTCTTCGGAACGATGCTCACGTAGCGACGACCGAAGGCGCCTTTGACCTGAAACTTGATCACGCCTTCCACTTTCGCGAACAGGGTGTGATCTTTACCCATACCAACGCCATAGCCAGCGTGGAATTGGGTGCCGCGCTGACGCACGATGATGTTGCCTGGAACGATAGCCTGGCCGCCATACATCTTCACGCCAAGGCGTTTGGCTTCTGAGTCGCGACCGTTACGGGTACTACCACCAGCTTTTTTGTGTGCCATGAGTCAATTCTCCAAATGAGGATTAGGCTGAATTAAGCCTGAATACCTGTGATTTTGATCTCGGTGTACCACTGGCGGTGGCCCATACGCTTCATGTGGTGCTTACGACGACGGAACTTGATGATGCGAACCTTGTCGTGACGACCTTGCGAAACCACTTCAGCCACGACGGTAGCGCCAGCAACGACTGGAGCACCGATATTGACGTCGTCGCCATTGCCAACCAGCAGGACGCGGTCAAAAGTGACGGATTCGCCAGTAGCGATTTCCAGTTTTTCAATTTTCAGGTATTCACCTGGGGCGACTTTGTACTGCTTGCCACCGGTAACAATTACTGCGTACATGGTATTTCTCCGAAAATCCTGCTCACCCAGCTCTTTATAAGAAGAGTATCGGCTGGCATGGCTGCATCAGGCTGGAACGGCCTGGTTGCAATTGCGTAAGGCAGGTGCTGCCCAGGAAAGTTAGGGTGCGCGATTGTACGCAAGGCAAGCATGGGTTGCAAGGCCCGGGACGGCATACCTTGACATGCCCTACCCTGCAACCTAGCATGCGGCGCAACCTATCTGGAGCACTTGTCGCTGATGCAACCCCAAGCCTTCTACCGCGCGGTGGCGGACGACTTTAGTGCCGTTGACCTTATCATCAAGAAGCAACTGACGTCTCGCGTGCCGCTGGTCTCGAAAATCGGCGATTACATCACGTCGGCCGGCGGAAAGCGCCTGCGCCCGCTGCTGGTGCTTCTGTGTGGCAAAGCCCTGGGACGCGAAGGCGACGACCTGCGCCTGCTGGCCGCCACCATCGAATTCCTGCATACCGCAACCCTGCTGCATGACGATGTCGTCGACATGTCCGGCATGCGTCGCGGTCGCTCAACGGCCAACGCCCTGTGGGGCAACGCGCCCAGTGTACTGGTCGGCGATTTCCTTTATTCCCGCTCGTTCGAAATGATGGTCGAACTGGGCTCGATGCCGGTCATGCAGATTCTGTCCAAGGCCACGCGGATCATCGCCGAAGGCGAAGTCCTGCAGTTGTCCAAGATTCGCGACGCCAGCACCACCGAAGAAACCTACATGGAAGTGATTCGCGGCAAGACAGCCATGCTGTTCGAAGCCTCGACCCACAGCGCCGCCGCCCTGTGCAACGCCAGCACCGAGCAGAGCGAAGCCCTGCGTACTTTCGGCGATCATCTGGGCGTGGCATTCCAGTTGGTCGACGATCTGCTGGACTACCGCGGCGACGCCGAAACACTGGGCAAGAACGTCGGTGACGATCTGGCCGAAGGCAAGCCTACCCTGCCGCTGATCTACACCATGCGCGAAGGCTCGCCGGAACAGGCAGCTCTGGTTCGTCAGGCCATTCAGAAAGGCGGCCTGGAAGATCTGGAAAGCATCCGCGACGCCGTCGAGAAAGCCGGTGCCCTGGATTACACCGCACAACTGGCCCGCGACTATGCAGCACGCGCCATTGCCTGCCTGGACGCGCTGCCACCCAGCGAATACCGCGACGCACTGGTAGAGCTGAGCGAGTTCGCGGTCGCCCGCACTCACTGACACTCGTCGGAAACACAAGAGCCCGTCCCAGTGACGGGCTTTTTCATGGACGCAGATCAACCATCCGGCAGAAAATGCGAATTAATCTCAAATAGAAGCTTGCTATTATCGTAATAGGAATTATTCTCATCAAATTCAAAGCAGGAGATGGAACATGACTTATTTGATCGATGCATGGCTGGATCGGCCACAGCCCTATCTGAGAATCCTTCACCGGGAAACAGGCGAAGTCTGTGCCGTACTGGAAGAGGAAGCGTTGGAGGAATTACGGGATCAGGGCGATCTGGATGTTCATAGCCTCAGTTCCAGCGAGCCTGTGGTGCTGAAAGAACTGGTGCGCAATCTGTTCCTGTTCTGTTACGCGCGGGCCTTGCGCCCGGCAGGAGAGTTGCACTGAACATGATTGATTCACGTACTGCTGCTGAACGAATCAACGCGATTCGTTCAGCAGCCATCTGCATCGGTCAGTAACCGATTACAGAACAGCCAGCAGTTCTACGTCGAATACCAGAACGCTGTGCGGCGCAATGCTGCCAACGCCTTGAGCGCCGTAAGCCAGCTCGCTCGGCACGTGCAGACGCCATTTGCTGCCGGTGTTCATCAGTTGCAGCGCTTCGGTCCAGCCAGCGATAACGCCGCTGACCGGGAATTCGGCAGGCTCGCCACGATCATAGGAGCTGTCGAAGACAGTGCCGTCGATCAGGGTGCCGTGATAGTGAGTGCGAACCTGATCTTCACGGGTAGGCTTCGGGCCGTCGCCAGCAGTCAGTACTTCGAATTGCAGCCCCGAAGCCAGCGTGGTCACGCCTTCGCGCTTGCCGTTTTCAGCCAGGTAAGCCAGACCTGCGCCAGCAGCCTTTTCAGCCTTGGCAGCCGCTTCGGCCTGCATGATTTCGCGGATCACCTTGAAGCTGGCAGACATTTCTTCCTGGCTGACACGGCTTGGCTGACCGGCGAATGCATCGCTCAGACCTGCCAGGATGGCTTCCAGGTTGACGCCCGGTGGCGGGTTGTCACGCAGTTGGTCGCCCAGCTGACGGCCAATACCGTAGCTGACGCGGGTTTCGTCGGTGGACAGATTGACTTCGGACATGACGCTGCTCCGTAGAGGGACACCCAGACCGCAAACAGCGAGAACATCGCCCTTCGCCCTGAGGTGCCCCGAACCAAAAGGGCAAGCAGCCTAGCACAATTGGCTGTGGTGCCCTATCGCAGTCAGGACCAGGATGAATGAAAGGAGATCGGCAGGCGCATCACCGAGCGATCATTGACCGGCATGCCGCACAGTTCGTCATGAACCACCGCATGGACCAGATAGAACGGCACCACCGGCAATGCCTTGAGCAAGTCCCGTGCATGCTCGACCGAACGCAGATGCAGAGTCTTGCCTTCATCGCTCTTGAGCATGCGCGAGCCACCTTCCATACACACCTCAAGCAGGTAGATACCGCCTTCGATGGAAATCAGATTCAGCTCGTCGATCCTTCCGGCCTGGGCATGATCGGTAAATTCCTGAACATTCATGATCTAACCTCGCAGTTGCTTCAGAGGAATCAGAACAGGTTTTCTACCTCATCTCGGCGCAACACGCCAGAAACGAAACCGCCCGCCCCTTTGTCCATCGCTGAACACAGAAGGCGGGCGGCGGGACAGGCAGCAGACCTCAGTTCTTGGTCAGCTTGTCCAGATAGCCCATGGCAAATGCCGACACCACGAACGTCATGTGGATGATCACGTACCACATCAGATACTGCGTCTCGATATTCTTGGCATCCATGAAAACGCGCAGCAGGTGGATGGAAGAAATCGCCACGATGGAGGCCGCGACCTTCATTTTCAGGGACGAGGAGTCCATGGTGCCCAGCCAGTTGAGCTTTTCCTTGTTCTCATCGATATCCAGTTGCGAGACGAAGTTCTCATAACCGGAGATCATCACCATGACCAGCAGGCCGCCCACCAGCGCCATGTCGATCAGCGACAGCAGGACCAGAATCAGGTCGGATTCGGCCAGGGAAAAAATGTTGGGGAGAACATGAAAGATTTCCTGGAAAAACTTCAGGCCAAGCGCCAGCAGTCCGAGGGACAACCCGAAATAGATGGGGGCCAGCAGCCAACGCGATGCGTACATCGCATTCTCGAAAAAACGTTCCATTGAGACTCGCCAGTGATTTGGAATGACGGGCGAGTATATTCAGGGAGAGCCCATAGCTCTAGAGGCGTGACAAAATGACACAGAAAAACCTTCGCCACCTGTTTCCAGCAGCCTCTAGAAGGTAAACGTGCGCTCACAGCGGGCAATGTCACTGTCGATACGGCGCAATTCGCTCTGCATGTGCAGCCTCCAGATCGGCACGTCTGCAACGCTTTCATAGCCATGCAGAAGAAGGCTTTCAGTGATGGCGAGCATCACCGACTCAGCAGCCAGCAAACCGTTGAACGGCCCCTGGGACTTGATGGCTGATGGCTGTTCGCCGGACATCCCGGCGGCGAAGAGCAACATCCACATGCCCCCATCGCCAGGAAGGGGCCGGATGACACATTCAATGCGGGTCATCAGCCCCAGACATTGACGGGTAAGGCAGAGGCTACGCGACATGGCGAGTTCCTCGTGAGCGACAGTATTCGCCTCTCCCGTTCAAGGGAGCGACGCGCCAGTCCATTTGGCCACTGTGGTAATCACACAGGATAGAAGAAAAGCCGCAGAACAAAAGAACGCCGGATGAACGGGCATCCGGCCTTTTTGCTCAGGGGTAATGCTGAGTAGCCAAAGCAACTGATGGGAGGGGCCAAGGCCGCGACTTCAGCTCACAGACAACATATTTTCAGCGCCTTCAACTGGCTGTCGCGGCCAAGGCCCCTCCTACAGATGTGATCCGGCCACCTGTTTCAGGCTTTCAGCTCGGGCTCCTTCTCCAGTTCTTCCTTGAGCTCTTCATCGCTGAGCATTTCTGCGATATCGCGCAGACGCTCCACCACTCGGGCATTGACGCTGCCTTCGGGGAATTCGCCATTCTCGTCCGGTGTACCGGCAGGCTCGCCAACCAGCAGACTCAAGGCCTCGTCCGCCTGACGCACCGCATACACATGGAACTGTCCGGCGCGCACGGCTTGCAGCACACGCTCGTCGAGCATCAGGGTTGCCACGTTGGCCTGCGGGATGATCGCGCCCTGCTCGCCCGTCAGGCCACGAGCCTCACAGAGACGGAAGAAACCTTCGATCTTCTCGTTGACCCCGCCCACCGCCTGCACTTCACCGAACTGATTGATGGAACCGGTAATCGCGAAACATTGCTTGAGCGGCGTGCGGGACAGCGCCGAAATCAGCGTGCAGACCTCACCCAGCGAAGCGCTGTCACCATCCACATAACCGTAGGACTGTTCCAGAGCGATACTGGCCGAAATCGCCAGAGGGAATTCCTGGGCATAGCGGCTGCCCAGATACCCGGTGAGAATCATCACGCCCTTGGAGTGAATCGGCTGGCCAAGGTTGACCTCGCGCTCGATATCGACAATGCCGCTGCCACCGGGATAGACCGTTGCCGAGATGCGCGCCGGCACACCGAATGCCGAATCGCCGACCTCAAGTACCGTCAGCCCGTTGCACTTGCCGACCGCGGCGCCATCGGTGTCGATCAGGATGATGCCGGCCAGCATGTCATCGAGAATCCGCGCCGAGACACGCCCGGTGCGAGTGGCCTTGGCCTTGAGCGCCCGCTCGATATGCCCGGCGTCGGTCTGCTCTTCGTTGGCCAGTTGACGAATGAAATCCGCCTCGCTGACCAACTGGAACAAATCGCCGATCCGCGCCGACAGACGCCCCTGATGCTCGGCCAGACGTGCACTGTAGGTCGCCAGACGAGCCACGGCATCGGCAGTCAATGGCGCCATGCCTTCTTCCGAGGTACGGGTTTTCAGCAATTGGGCGAACTGTTCCAGGGTTTCGTCGACCAGCGGGATCTCTTCGTCGAAATCCACCAGCACCCGGAACATCTCCTGAAAGTCGGGATCCAGGTCCTGAAGGGTGTAATACAGCGAACGCGCACCAATGATGATGATCTTGACGTTCCACGGGATCACTTGCGGCGTCAGGGTGACGGTCGCCAGACGCCCCATTTCGCCCAGCGGCGACTCCATTTTCAACTTGCGCGATTGCAGGGTGCGCTTGAGTGCATCCCAGACAAACGGCTCACTGAGCATCTTTTCCGCTTCAAGGATCAGGAAGCCGCCATTGGCGCGATGCAGCGCACCGGGCCGCAACTGCCGATAGGTGGTGTAGAGCGCGCCCTGATCGGTGCTGTATTCGATACGGCCAAACAGGTTGTCATAGGTCGGATGCGGCTCGAAGACCACCGGCGCACCGCCGCTGTGGGTGTGACCGACAACCAGGCTCGGACTGTATTGCTCTTCCAGCAGCTTGCGTGCCTGGGCGTCGGTCTTGCTGTCATCGACCAGTTGCTCGACAACGGTCTTGAGCAGATAGACCTGCATCGCCTGCAGATAGGCGCAGACAGCCGCATTCTCGGCGTACTTTTCCGACAGCGGAGCCAGCAGGGGCTGCAAGGTCAGGGTGATGGTTTCTTCGTTCAACTGGCGCAACTGATTGCTGGATTCGCGCTTCCATTGCGGCAGGCTGGCCAGTTCTTCGTTCAGGCGCTCTTCGAGCCCCGAAATATCTTCATGGAAGCGTTCCCGCTCGGCATCCGGCAACTGGGAGAACTCGGCCTCATCCAGCGCCTTGCCATCGGCCATGGGCGTAAAGGCGATATTGGAGCTGTCGCGGTACAGCGCAATGTCCTTTTCCAGCGCCAGACGCTCGATCACATCCAGGGCGCGGTCATAACGCTGGTTGAAAGCGCGGTCGATGGCACTCTTCTTCTGCTGATACGACGGATGCTCGAAAACCGCAGGAAAGGTCGCCAGCAGGTTATCGATCAAGACACCGATGTCGGCCATGAACTCCTGGGCACTGCCCGGTGCCAGCTCCAGGGCCTTGGGCTCGCGGGGTTCATCGAAGTTGTTGACGTAGACCCAGTCCGATGGCGTCTGCATGCGCTTGCCTTCGGCCTTGAGGTAACGTTTTACAAACGAAAACCGCCCCGTGCCGGGCTCCCCCATGACAAACACGTTATAACCGGGACGCGGCATCGCGACCCCGAACTGCAAGGCTTCTACGGCTCGTTCCTGGCCGAGTACTCCCCGAAAGGGCTCCAGATCATTGGTCGTCGAAAAGCTGAACTGTTCAGCGGAAAACGGGCGTGTCAGCGCTTGTGGCGCTAGACGAAGGCTGGCTGCGACAGAATCGGGCATCAGTGTTCCTTACATCAGGCGGGGCAGATGTCGGCATTCTGGCGCTCGCCGGACAAGACTTGCAAGACGCGAAAGCCCGGAATATCCGTTCCTCCAATGAACAGGGCTGCCGGAGCACAAAATTAACCCTGTAACGCGAATAAATCTGCAATTGACCACGGAACCCTTGGAACCGACCTAAACTCCAAATTGCGCACATGGTTACAAATAGCCATTTGCCTTGATGTATCGGTGGGTGCGAGAGGTCAGCCAATGCTGGACTTGTCGCGCCGAACCGGTTCAAGAACCCCGACACTGGTTGAACATAAAGAGAAAAAAGCTATGAAACGGATTCTTCTTGGAACGCTCTTCACCGCAGTCTCTATCAATGCAATGGCACAAGCTCCCGGCGGCCCTGATTGTGGCTGGGGCAACATGTTGTTCGAAGGCCAGCGTGGCACCCCTGCACACTTCCTGGCATCAACCACCAACGGCACTTCCGGTAACGCCACCTTCGGTATGACTTCCGGCACCAACGGCTGCTCCACCAACGGCGCACTAACCTATGGCGGTAAATCCTGGCTGGCCATGAACGGCATGATGGATGAACTCTCCAAGGACATGGCCATGGGCCAAGGTGAAGCACTGACCACCTACGCGGTCGTCCTGGGCGTTGCACCAGAAGATCGTGCGCATTTCGCCGCAGTCACCCACGAACACTTCTCGCAAATCTTCAGCAAGGCCGACACCACTGCCGAAGACGTACACAGCAACACAATCAATGTCCTGAAAAACGATCCAACCCTGGCCAAATACGCGACCCAGGCCTAAAGTCGTTTTCCCGCCCCTCGGTTCCGGAGGGCGGGCCCCATCTCCTGACAAGTTGCTTTCTATGCTCAAACGTCTTGCGTACCTGGCGCTGTGTGTCTGTGCCCCGTTATCTGCCGCCCCACACCTGAGCGCAGACCGTTTGCAGCAATTGGCCAATGAGCGCTTCTGGCTTTCTCTGGGCCATTACGAAGCCGGTAAGCTGGGCGGCTGGCGCAGTTACGTCGACGACCCGAAATTCTTTCTCGCTGCCGACGGTGCCCATGACCCGAAAGCAGAGCTGAGCGCAACACTTGCAGCCCTTTACGCCCCCGTCGGCAACGAACAGGCACATGCCCAGTGCGTTTACCCGGCCCGCACCCGCTGGCTGCGCGACCAGTTGCAACTGAACGACCTGCCTGTCGTGGACTGCAAGGACTTCAAGGCGTGGTTCAAGGACGTGGCACCGGACAGCACCGTGCTGATTTTTCCAGCGGCCTACCTCAACAGCCCGTCCTCGATGTTCGGCCACACACTACTGCGTATCGATCCGGCCAGTGCCAGGACCAGCGGCACAACGCTGCTCAGCTACGCCATCAACTTCGGTGCCTATATCGAAGGCATGGACAACAGCATTCTCTATGCCTGGAAAGGCCTGATGGGGGGTTATCCCGGCCTGTTTGCACTGGTGCCCTATCAGGAAAAACTCTCGGAATACCGCAGCCTGGAAAACCGCGACCTGTGGGAATACCGGCTGAACCTGACCACTGCTGAAACCGAACGCATGGTCGAGCATGTCTGGGAACTGAAGCAGATCCGTTTCAGCTACTTCTTCTTCGATGAAAACTGCTCCTACCGCCTTCTGGAACTGCTGGAGGTGGCACGACCTGGGCTGAAACTGACCGATCAATTCGAGCTTACGGCCATCCCCACCGATACCGTGAAGGCGATAAAAGCCGCCGGGCTGGTGGAGAAAATCGAATACCGACCTTCCCGCGAACGTGAACTGCTGAGCCGGGCCGAACCCCTGAGCCAGGACGAACAGGAGTGGGTACTGAAAGTCAGTGCCGACCAGGCACAACTCAAGGACAGCCAGTACCAAGTATTGCCCAAGGAGCGTCGCGCCCTGATTCAGGATGCGGCCTATCGCCTCGAGCGCTACCGCGCCAATGGCCTGGAACGCGATGCTGCCCGTTCACAGCGCAGTTTTGAACTCCTGCAGGCCATCAATCAGAACCCGCCTCCCCAACTGGACATCCAGCGCCCCGGCCTGCCGGAAGAAGGACACGAGTCGCGGACCTGGCAACTGGGCGTGGGCAGCCGCAACGACCGGGCTTTCGCCGAATACGGCCTGCGCATGGCCTATCACGACCTGAACGACAACGCCTACGGCTTCCCGCTGGGTGCGCAGATCGAGATCCTGCAACTCAAACTGCGTCAGTACGAAGGCAATGACTGGCAGGTGCAGCAACTGGATCTGGCGACTATCCGCTCCCTGACACCCCGTAATGCCCTGCTCAAGCCATGGTCGTGGCAAGTGACGGGCGGGCTGGAACGCGTGCCGGGCAAGCACGGTGATGAAAACCTCGTCAGCCATGTGAATGGCGGTGCCGGCGGCACCTGGAAACTGGGCGAAGAAGTGCTGGGCTTTGCCTTGGGCACCGTGCGGATCGAACACAACAATGACTTCTCGGAGTTCGTCTCGCCAGCAGCCGGTTTCAATACCGGCCTGCTCTGGCGCAACCCGCTGGGCAACCTGAGCCTGGAGGCCAAGGGCGACTACTTCACCAATGGCGAAGTGCGGCGCAGCATCAGCCTCAACCAGCAATGGGAACTGTCGCGCAACCTGGGCCTGCGCCTGAGCGCCCAGCGCGAGTTCAGCCAGTTGGCTACACCACAGAATGAAGTGATGCTTGAGGTGAAGTGGTATCACTATTGAGCATGAACCGGCAGGAGATCGCCCGCCCTGTTTGCAGCGCTGTCGCGCAGCAAACAGATGCGGGATCGCCACCACAAATCCGACACATCTTTGACAAATAACTCACAAGCGGACCACTACACTGAAGTCACTTGTAGAGGAAAACCAAAATGAACCTGCGCTGGGTGTTGTTGTGGCTGGTTGTCGTGCTGACAGGCTGTCAGTCCGCCCATGACTATTTGCTGGCCGAAGGTTATCCACCGGCATTCGCCGACGGTTTCCAGGATGGCTGCGGCAGCGGCAAGGAAGCGGCCGGAGCGTTTACCGGGCAGTTCAAGAAGAACGTTCCCCGCTACCTCAAAGACCCACTCTATGCCGAAGGCTGGAACGACGGGTTCCGTCAGTGCCAGGCCGTGGCAGACAAGCGCGACCGGCTCGACCCCGGCCAGGTCTGGAATGACCGCGACCGAGACTGGGAACGGGAGAAAACCCGAAGCGCTGCCAAGGCCTATCGTCCAAATTGAGGTCGCTTCGAGACATTCGACGAAACCAATCGGATGCAACCATGGACCAACTCTCAAAGAGGAGGACAAACCATGAGTCGCGCTTTCGTCAATGAAGACAACGCCGCCGCAGAGGCCAGTCAGCCGGTCGAGCGTCTGATCAGTACACACCCCAATTACGTCACCGCCCACGGACTCCTGCTGTTGCAACAGCAAGTCAATGAACTGCAGATACAGCACAGTACCCAGACGGCCTTGGGAGACAGCGCCGACAAACAGCGTCTGGCCGATCTTGAGCGCGATCTGCGCTACTTCACCCAGCGCCTGCAGAGTGCACAGGTGGTTACGCCAGCCATCTCGACCGAACAGGTACAGATCGGCAGTTGGGTGACGTTCGCGGATGAAGGGGACAATCGTCAGCGCGTGCAACTGGTCGGTGAGGATCAGGCCGATGCCGCCAGGGGGTTGATCAACTGGAGTTCGCCACTGGGGCGTGCATTGCTGGGGTCTCAACTGGGAGACGAGGTGCTGTGGAAGCGCCCGGCCGGGGATCAGGTCATCGAGATCGTCTTGATCGAACCCGATGACGGAGCGACCGGGGCTTAGTCTTCGCGGGCAAGTGGCGAACCGCTTGCCCGCGAACACGATCAGGCCAGCTTCTTGTGACGTACCCGATGCGGCTGGGCAGCAGCATCACCCAGGCGCTTTTTACGATCGGCTTCGTATTCGGTGTAGTTGCCTTCAAAGAAGACCGCTTGCGAATCGTCTTCGTACGCCAGGATGTGGGTCGCTACACGGTCCAGGAACCACCGATCGTGAGAGATCACAATGGCGGCGCCCGGGAAGTCCAGCAGGGCCTCTTCCAGGGAACGCAGGGTTTCAACGTCCAGGTCGTTGGACGGTTCGTCGAGCAGCAGCACGTTGCCACCCTCTTTCAAGGTCAGTGCCAGGTGCAGGCGACCGCGCTCACCACCGGAAAGGTCCTTGACGAACTTCTGCTGGTCGCCACCCTTGAAGTTGAAACGTCCCACGTAGGTACGCGACGGGATTTCGTAGTTGCCGATGCGGATCTGATCCGAACCGTCGGAAATCTGCTGGAACACGGTCTTGCTGCCGTCCAGGTCGTCACGGCTCTGATCGACACAGGCCAGTTGCACGGTTTCACCGATTTCGATGCTGCCCGAATCCGGTGTTTCCTTGCCCATCAGCATGCGGAACAGGGTCGATTTACCGGCACCGTTACCACCGATCACGCCGACAATCGCACCTTTGGGCATGGAGAACGACAGGTTGTCGATCAACACGCGGTCGCCATAGCCTTTGGTGACGTTCTTGAATTCGATGACCTTGTCGCCCAGACGCGGACCGGCCGGAATGTAGATTTCGTTGGTTTCGCTGCGCTTCTGGAATTCCTGCGACTGCATTTCTTCGAAGCGTTGCAGACGGGCTTTGGACTTGGACTGACGCGCCTTGGCACCTTTGCGAACCCACTCCAGCTCGTCTTTCATGGCCTTTTCATGGGCCGACTGCTGCTTGGACTCCTGGGCCAGACGCTCGGACTTGGCTTCCAGCCAGCCAGAATAGTTGCCTTCGTATGGAATGCCCGCACCGCGGTCGAGTTCCAGAATCCAGCCAGCGACGTTATCCAGGAAGTAACGGTCGTGCGTGATCGCAACCACAGTACCCGGGAAATCGTGCAGGAAGTGCTCAAGCCACGCGACGGAGTCGGCATCCAGGTGGTTGGTCGGCTCGTCGAGCAGCAGCATGTCCGGCGCGGACAGCAGCAGGCGGCACAGGGCAACGCGACGCTTTTCACCACCGGACAACACGGCAACCTTGGCATCCCAGGCCGGCAGACGCAGCGCATCGGCGGCGACTTCCAGCTGGCGCTCCAGGTTATGGCCATCGCCAGCCTGCAGGATCGCTTCCAGCTTGGCCTGTTCGGCAGCCAGCTTGTCGAAGTCGGCATCCGGCTCGGCGTATTCGGCATAGACCTGATCCAGGCGGGCCTGAGCGTCCTTGATGACGCTGACCGCCTCCTCGACCACTTCACGAACTGTCTTGTTCGGGTCAAGTTGTGGCTCTTGCGGCAGATAACCCACATTCAGCTCGGGCATCGGACGTGCTTCGCCGTCGAACTCGGTATCGACGCCAGCCATGATTTTCAACAGCGTGGATTTACCCGAGCCGTTGAGGCCCAGCACGCCGATCTTGGCGCCCGGGAAGAAGGAAAGGGAGATGTTCTTCAGGATTTCCCGCTTCGGCGGCACAACTTTGCTCAGCCGATGCATGGTAAAGACGTATTGAGCCATGGAATGAAAACCTAGCGTCTGTGAGGTGACTGATTAAAGCGCGAGCTTTTATTTGTCTATGCTACTTGCCGCAGTGCCATTCCAAGCCTTGAATGAAACAGACATGGAACGGACTTATGCATCAGGGCAAATATAAAGCTGGATCGATGTTTGCAAGCTGTGGATTCACTCTTGCAGGAGTCGTGTTACAACGCGCATCGGGCAAAGCTACCCGAATGCGGCCTGTAGGGCAAACGATCCGGCCCCACAGGGCTGGCACTTAGCTACAACTCAGGGCATGCTAGCCGCCCTTTGGGCGTCGGGCTTAAATTGCATAACGCACTCGCTGCTTCAGTCCAGTAGTCAGGAACAACGATTTGCCAACACCAACGCCCTCCACGCCATCAGCAACAGCCAATAACACAACGGCTGTGCCTTTGCGTAGTTCATTGAAAGGGCTACTGGCAGCGCTGGTTCTACTGATGCTTGCACTGTTGTTGTGGCAACTGCTCGAGCAGTTTCACCAGACTCAGGAGCGCCAGCGTCAACGCAGCCTCGACTACAGCACGCAACTTGCCGACCGCCTGAGCCTCAACATGGCCCTGAGCGCGCAGATCACCATGAACCTGCTGGATGAAGGAACGCCATTCAGGAGCGAAATACCGCATCAGAAACAGACGCTGCAAAGGCTGCGTGAAACCCTGCCTTCCATGCGCAGCGTGGCATGGATCAATCCTCAAGGCGATGTGATCAGAGACAGCGCCGACACCACACCGGATGGTGCGTTTCTCAAGAGTGCGCTCCAGCAGGCGGTAGGCCGACCTTATTACTACACCAGTTCCGAAGATGGCTTGCAGATCTACATGTTCGTGCATCAGGCAGACGGCCTCGGCGGTGCCTACTGGGTCGTGCGCATGGCGCCGGATGCCCTCAAGGCACTGATCCAGCAGCCCAGCCAGGACTTCCAGCATCTGTGGCGTCTCGAAAACCGCCTGACCCAGCGAGTCATTCTGCGCGACACATCGATGCAGACCGATTCCGGGCACGCCGAAAGCGTACTATTGCAACCCTTGAGCAACAGCGACTGGCAACTGCACGGGCTGTTCGATGCCTACAAGGCGCGCCAGGAACTGATTGCCCCGCTGATCGTGAAGTGCGTGGTCGGCCTGCTGTTTTCACTCCTGCCCCTGGCCGCGATTCTCAGCCTGCGTCGCCGTCAGCGCCAACTGCTGGAAAGCCGCCGCCGTTATCAGGACATCTTTGAAGGCGCGGGCGTTGCCATTTGCGTACTGGACATGTCCGACCTGCCCGAACAGCTCGAAACCTTCCAGATCCACACCACAGAAGACTTCGACCGCTTTATCGAGACACAACCGGGGCTCCTGAAGCGCCTGCTGCAGCAGATACGCATTACCGAGGTCAACCAGGTTGCCCTGAGCCTGTTGAATATCAAGTGCGGCGATGAAGCCTGGCAGCAACTGATAGAAGGCGAATCGCGCAAGCGGCCCGGTATCGGCACTCAGGTGATTGAGGCGGTCCTGAGCCGTCAGCAACGACTTGAGCTGGAAATCCGCCTCACCCGCGAGTCCGGCCAGGACCAGCATCTATGGCTGGTATTGCGGCTGCCTGAAACCCGGTCCGACTATGACGCCGTCATCCTCAGCATCGGCGACATCACCAGCCGCAAGCAGATCGAACTGTCACTGCAGGAGCGTGAGCGCTTCTGGTCGGACGTGGTCCGTACCGTGCCCGATCACCTGTATGTCCAGGATGTGCTCAGCCAGCGCATGATCTACAGCAACCACCATCTGGGACAGACGCTGGGTTACAGCAAAAGCGAACTGCACGCCATGGGTGAGTTCTTCTGGGAAATCCTGCTGCACCAGGAAGATGCCCAGAGCTATCAGGACATGCGCCTGCGCCAACGCCATCACGGGCATAACGAACTGCTGCAATGCACCCTGCGCTTTCGTCACAAGGACACCACCTGGCGCAGCTTCGATATCCGCGAACAGGCCCTGACCCGGGACAAGGAAGATCTGGTCACCCGGATCATCGGCGTCGCCAAGGACGTCACCCGGCAGGTCGAAGCCAGTCAGTCCCTGCGCGACAGCGAGCAGCGTTACCGGATGCTCGCCGAAAGCATCAGCGATGTGATCTTCTCTACCGACAGGCTGCTGGCAGTCAACTATGTCAGCCCCTCGGTGCAAAGCGTCCTGGGTTACGAAGCCGACTGGATTATCCACAACGGCTGGGGCTCGACCGTTGCCAACCCGCAGCAACTCTCGGGCTTCTACAACCTGATAGCACGCATCAAGAGAGTGCTCGACAATCCTCAGGAGCTGGCAAAGCTGCGCAGCACCGTTCCGACCCAGTTGTACCTGTTCGATTGCCTGCGCGCCGATGGCCGCAAGATTCCGGTGGAACTGCGACTGGTTCTGGTCTGGGACGAACACGGGACATTCGAGGGCATACTGGGCGTGGGTCGCGATATCAGCACCCAGCGCCGCGCCGAAAAAGACCTGCGCATGGCCGCAACGGTATTCGAACACTCGACTTCAGCCATCCTGATTACCGACCCGGCGGGCTATATCGTCCAGGCCAACGACGCCTTCACGCGGGTCAGCGGCTATGACGTATCGGAAGTGCTCGATCAATTGCCGAACATGCTCACTGTCGTCCGCGAGCAGGAAGCCCACCTGCGCTATATCCTCAAGCAGTTGAATCAGAGCGGCAGCTGGGAGGGCGAAGTCTGGCTCAAGCGCCGCAATGGCGAACATTACCCGGCCTGGGTCGGTATCACCGCCGTGGTGGACGATGAAGGCGACCTGGCGAGCTATGTGTGCTTCTTCAGCGATATCAGCGAACGCAAGGCCAGCGAACAACGCATTCATCGCCTGGCCTATTACGACGCCCTGACCCACCTGCCCAACCGCACACTGTTCCAGGATCGCCTGCACTCCGCCCTGCAACATGCAGAAAGACAGCAGGCCTGGGTCGTCCTGATGTTCCTGGACCTGGATCGCTTCAAACCGATCAACGACTCCTTGGGCCATGCCGCCGGCGACCGCATGCTCAAGGAGATGGCTACCCGCCTGCTGGCCTGTGTCGCCGACGATGACACGGTCGCACGCATGGGCGGCGATGAGTTCACCCTGCTGCTGCAACCGGGAGCCACCCGCGAGATCGCGCTCAATCGTGCCATCCATGTTGCCGAACAGATTCTCAACAGCCTGATCACGCCTTTCGTGCTGGAAGGCCGTGAGTTCTTCGTGACCGCCAGTATCGGCATCGCCCTGAGCCCGCAGGACGGCAACGAGCTGAGCCAGTTGATGAAGAACGCCGACACCGCGATGTACCACGCCAAGGAGCGCGGCAAGAACAACTTCCAGTTCTACCAGACCGACATGAACGCCACGGCCCTGGAGCGCCTGGAACTGGAAAGCGACCTGCGCCATGCCCTGGAGCAACAAGAGTTCACGATCTACTACCAGCCTCAGTTCAGCGGCGACGGCAAACGCCTGACCGGTGCCGAAGCCCTGCTGCGCTGGCGGCATCCACGCCGCGGTCTGGTGCCGCCCAGCGAATTCATCCCGGTTCTCGAAGAGCTTGGCCTGGTGGTGGAAGTCGGGGACTGGGTACTGGCCGAAGCCTGTCGCCAGCTCAAGAGCTGGCATCAGGCAAAAGTGCGGGTCCCCAAGGTGTCGGTGAACATCTCTGCCAGACAGTTCTCGGACGGCCAGCTCGGCAAGCGCATCGCCCGGATGCTGGGCGAAACCGGGCTGCCACCGGCGTGCCTGGAACTGGAACTGACCGAAAGTATCCTGATGCGCGAAGTCAGCGAAGCCATGCAGATGCTCGACGGCCTGAAGAATCTTGGCCTGAGCATCGCGGTCGATGACTTCGGTACCGGCTATTCATCGCTGAACTACCTCAAGCAGTTCCCGATCGACGTCCTGAAAATCGACCGTACCTTCGTCGATGGCCTGCCATCGGGCGAACAGGACGCACAGATCGCCCGCGCCATTATCGCCATGGCTCACAGCCTGAATCTGGCGGTCATCGCCGAAGGCGTCGAAACCCACGAACAGCTCGAATTCCTTCGTGAACACGGCTGCGACGAAGTCCAGGGCTACCTCTTCGGCCGCCCGATGTCGGCTTCGCAGTTCGAGGCGCAGTTCAGTAATGATGCGCTGTTCATGTTCGACTAGGTCGAACATGAACAGTAGCTGCAAGCTATAAGCGGCAAGCTTCAAGAAAGAGCAGATTGTCTTTTCCGGACACTGCGTCCTGCTCTTGCTTGCAGCTTCCCCCTACTTGCCGTCCGCTAATCCGCCAAATGAACCCCTTTCATATGCCAGATAAAACGCGATGGGGTAGAATGCCCCCCTTTTCCGCTCCAACCCCTCGAGGACTGCCATGTTCAGCCGTGATTTGACTCTCGCGAAGTACGACTCCGATCTTTTTGCCGCAATGGAACAGGAAGCCCTGCGCCAGGAAGAGCACATCGAACTGATTGCCTCGGAAAACTACACCAGCCCGGCTGTCATGGAGGCTCAGGGCTCGGTCCTGACCAACAAGTACGCCGAAGGCTATCCGGGCAAGCGCTACTACGGTGGCTGCGAGTACGTCGACGTCGTTGAGCAACTGGCCATCGACCGCGCCAAGGAGCTGTTCGGCGCCGATTACGCCAACGTCCAGCCACACGCGGGCTCCCAGGCGAACGCCGCTGTTTACCTGGCTCTGCTGCAAGGCGGCGACACCATCCTGGGCATGAGCCTGGCTCACGGCGGTCACCTGACCCACGGCGCCAGCGTCAGCTCCTCGGGCAAACTGTACAACGCCGTTCAGTACGGCATCGACGCCAATGGCATGATCGACTACGACGAAGTCGAGCGTCTGGCTCTCGAGCACAAGCCAAAAATGATCGTGGCCGGTTTCTCTGCCTACTCGCAGGTTCTGGACTTCGCCCGCTTCCGCGAAATCGCCGACAAGGTCGGTGCCTACCTGTTCGTCGACATGGCCCACGTAGCCGGTCTGGTTGCCGCCGGTGTCTACCCGAACCCGGTTCCATTCGCCGACGTGGTCACCACCACAACCCACAAGACCCTGCGCGGCCCACGCGGCGGCCTGATCCTGGCTCGCGCCAATGCCGACATCGAGAAGAAACTGAACTCGGCGGTATTCCCGGGCGCACAAGGTGGCCCACTGGAGCACGTCATCGCAGCCAAGGCTGTCTGCTTCAAGGAAGCACTGCAGCCTGAGTTCAAGGCCTACCAGCAACAAGTGGTCAAGAACGCCAAGGCCATGGCTGGCGTGTTCATCGAGCGTGGTTTCGACGTGGTTTCCGGCGGTACTGAAAACCACCTGTTCCTGCTGTCGCTGATCAAGCAGGACATTTCCGGTAAAGACGCAGACGCAGCCCTGGGCCGCGCCTTCATCACCGTGAACAAGAACTCCGTCCCGAACGACCCACGCTCCCCGTTCGTCACCTCCGGCCTGCGCTTCGGCACCCCGGCAGTGACCACTCGCGGCTTCAAGGAAGCAGAGTGCAAGGAACTGGCTGGCTGGATCTGCGACATCCTGGCTGACCTGAACAACGAAGCGGTGATCGACGCCGTTCGTGAGAAAGTAAAAGCCATCTGCGCAAGACTGCCGGTTTACGGCGCCTGATAGCGCAGTCACTGGTTGCATGAAAAAGCCCGGCTCTTGAGCCGGGCTTTTTCGTTTATCACATACACTAATGAGGGCTCAGTCGCTCTCGATCAGAGCAAAGCCCGCGCGAATCTTCTCCTCCGGCAACTCATCGGCAATGAACACGATCACGCTTTCGCGCTTTTCGTCTTCTGCCCACTCGGTGTCCCAGTCGAAACCATAGAGTTTCAGCACGCCCTGAAACACCATTCTCCGAGGTTCGCCTGCGATATTGAGTACGCCTTTGTAGCGCAGCAGTTGTTTGCCATGGTCTTCGAGCAGTTCGTTCATGAACTCGCTGAGTTTGTCGATATCCAGGTTTTTTTCGCTGCGCAGCACCAGGCTTGAGATGCGGTCGGCGGATTTGCCTGCCGGGGCGAGCGGACGCAGGGTCACCCCGCCGCCGAGGTCGGCGTTGAGGTTGAACCCTCTGACGTCCAGTAATTCGGACAGGTCGATCTTGCCGTGTTCGACGATACGAATCGGTGCGCGGCGGTTGATGCGGGTCAGGCGGGTCGACAGTGCCTGGAATGCTTCTTCATCCACCAGATCGCGCTTGCTCACCAGCAGACGGTCGGCAAAGCCTATTTGTGCCTGGGCGATGGTCTGGGTCAGGTGAGTGTCGGCATGGGCAGCGTCCACCAGGGTGATGATGCCGTCGAGGATATAGCGCTCGCGCAGTTCTTCGTCGATGAAGAAGGTCTGCGCAACGGGAGCCGGATCGGCCAGCCCGGTGCATTCGATGACAAGACGGTCGAAGGCGATCTCACCGCTGTCCAGGCGCTCCAGCAGCAGATACAGGGCCTTGGTCAGGTCGGTATGGATGGTGCAGCAGACGCAGCCATTGGAAAGCGTCATGACTTGCACCGGCTCGGCGCCGAGCAACTGGCTGTCGATGCCGGCCTCACTGAATTCGTTTTCGATCACCGCGATTTTCAGACCATGTTCGGCCTTGAGCAGATGACGCAGCAGTGTGGTCTTGCCGGCTCCCAGAAAGCCGGTCAATACGGTGACGGGGATGGGAATGGGTTGCGCAACAGTCATGTGTACTCCAGCAGTTCAATATGTCCGGTACATCGCCTTCCCGGATGAATCCGGTCCCACAGAGACCTGTAAAAACGACAACGCCACAGGTGTTGGCCTGTGGCGCGTCGATTCAAACGATAACGCAGATCAGAGGATCAGCAACACTTGGGACCACCCTTGCCGCCGTAACGAGCTTCCTGACGCTCCCGAAAGAACTCCTCATAGCTCATCAACGGCTTGTCCGGGTGTTTGGTCTGCATGTGCTCGACATAGGTGTCGTAGTCCGGCATGCCCACCATCAGGCGCGCGGCCTGACCGAGGTATTTCCCGAGACGACTCAGGTCATTGAACATGGGCAAATCCTCTTCTCATGACCGTCATCACACCTGCGATCCCGGAGGCATGGCCTGATATGGCATTTCCTTGTCGCTGCGATCCTTCTTGATCCACGCCGCACGACCGACTTTCAGCGCGTAGAACAGGATGCTGGATACGACGAACAGGAACAGGACGGTCAGACCGGCGTTGGTGTAAGCGTTGAAGATCACATGCTGCATCTGGTCCATGTTCTTGGCCGGGGCCAGGATCTGACCGGCGTCCGCTGCAGTGCTGTACTTCTTGGCCAGGGCCAGGAAGCCAACGGCCGGGTTGGAGTCGAACAGCTTGATCAGGCTCGCCGTCACGGTGCAGACCAGCAGCCAGGACGCAGGCAGCAAGGTCACCCAGACGTAGCGCTGACGCTTCATCTTGATCAGTACCACACTGGCGAGCATCAGGGCGATACCGGCGAGCATCTGGTTGGAGATACCGAACAGCGGCCACAAGGTATTGATACCACCCAGCGGGTCGATCACGCCTTGATACAGCAGGTAACCCCAGAGCGCGACGCAACCACCGGTACCGATAGCGTTGGCTACCCAGGACTCGGTGCGTTTGAGAGCAGGTACGAAGCTGCCCAGCAGGTCCTGAAGCATGAAGCGACCGGCACGGGTACCGGCGTCGACTGCGGTCAGGATGAACAGGGCTTCAAACAGAATCGCGAAGTGGTACCAGAACGCCATGGTGTTTTCACCCGGCAGGACCTGGTGCAGGATCTGCGCGATACCGACTGCCAGAGTCGGAGCACCACCGGCACGGGCCAGGATGGTGTGCTCGCCGATGTCATTGGCCACGGCAGTCAGTTGCTCGGGGGTAATGGTAAAGCCCCAGTTACTGACGGTTTGCGCCACAGACACCACATCACTGCCCACAATCGCAGGCGGGCTGTTCATGGCGAAGTACACACCCGGCTCGATCACCGAAGCGGCAACCATGGCCATGATGGCCACGAAGGACTCCATCAGCATGCCGCCGTAACCGATGTAGCGGGCGTTCTTTTCGTTATCCAGCAGCTTGGGCGTGGTGCCGGAGGAAATCAGGGCGTGGAAGCCCGACACCGCACCACACGCAATGGTGATGAACAGGAACGGGAACAGTGCACCTTTCCAGACCGGACCTGTGCCGTCGGTGAACTGGGTCAGGGCCGGCATTTTCAGCTCGGGAGCCAGAATCAGAATGCCGATTGCCAGCGCGACGATGGTGCCGATTTTCAGGAAGGTAGAGAGGTAGTCACGTGGTGCGAGCAGCAGCCATACCGGCAGCATTGCCGCAACGAAGCCGTAGCCCACCAGCATCCAGGTGATCTGCACACCGGTGAAGGTGAACATCGGGCCCCAGACCGGATCCGCAGCCACCGAACCACCCACCCAGATGGAAAGCAGCAGCAGAACCACGCCGATGATGGAGATTTCACCGATACGACCCGGACGGATGTAGCGCATGTAAACGCCCATGAACATCGCGATCGGGATGGTTGCCATGACCGTGAACATGCCCCACGGGCTTTCAGCCAGGGCCTTGACCACGATCAGCGCCAGCACCGCGAGGATGATGATCATGATCAGGAAGCAGCCGAACAGGGCAATGGTGCCCGGGATACGGCCCATTTCCTCACGGACGATATCGCCCAGGGAACGACCGTTGCGGCGCGTGGAGAGGAACAGAATCATGAAATCCTGTACCGCACCTGCCAGTACCACACCGGCGATCAGCCAGAGCGTACCGGGCAGGTAACCCATCTGCGCAGCCAGTACCGGGCCGACCAGTGGGCCTGCACCTGCGATGGCTGCGAAATGGTGACCGAACAGAATGTGCTTGTTGGTCGGGACATAATCCAGACCGTCGTTGTTGACCACCGCCGGAGTTGCCCGCAGCGGATCGAGCTGCATGACATGGTTGGCGATGAAAAGACTGTAGTAACGATAAGCGACCAGATAAATAGCTACAGCAGCGACCACGATCCACAAGGCATTGATTGCCTCGCCACGACGCAGTGCCACCACCCCCAGAGCACAAGCCCCAATAATTGCGAGAAGCACCCAGGGCACATGGCGCATTAGGCTATTGTTATTTTTCATTTTCTTATTCCAGCAGAGTTGACTAGAAGGCAAGCCCCCCGAGTTTAGCCCTGTCGGAGCGAAAGACCACCCCCAACCATGGTCTAGAGCGCTTTAATAGCCTGGCAAAACGTAAATAACGCCTCCCCTTCCTGCAAATCAATCTACAGAAGCAATAAAAGTTATCCACAGAACTGTTCGGCAACTCCGTTCAGGTCTATCGTGCCTAGACAAGGGTGCCATTATCCATGGCCAGTCCGCTGACACCGCGTCAGTCGATATCACGAGAGTTCACTTGATGACCGACTCCCCCTCAGATCGCCGTCGTTTCAAGCGCATTGCCTTCGATGCCAGGACCGACCTCAGCCAGGGCAACCACAACTGGAAAGTGCAGTTGCTCGATCTCTCTCTGAAAGGACTGCTCATCGAACGGCCGGAACCCTGGACAGGCGACCCGGATGAGCACTTTCTGGTGGACATCCACCTCAGCGACGATGCCTACGTGAAGATGGATGTGAAGTTGACCCATGACGACAACCATCATCTGGGGTTTGTCTGCCTGCACATCGGGCTGGAATCGATCGGCCATTTGAAGCGGCTGGTGGAACTGAACCTGGGAGATCCGGCAGAGCTGGACAGGGAACTGGCGGCATTGATCGAGATTTGAATTCGCGGCGGTTGACCTCCTGCAAAAAAATGCCGATCAACATCATTTTGCGGGAGGCAGCTTGCTGGCGACTAAGGCCTTTTCGCCAGCAAGCTGCCTCCCACAAGTTAGTTTTTGCCTTAACTGATCAGCCCTACTCGAACAACGCATCCAGCGCCTGTTCCAGCCGGGTAACGGCAATGATCTGCAGATTGGCCGGCGCTTCCTTGGGAGCGTTGCCCTTCGGCACGATGGCGCGCTTGAAGCCATGCTTGGCGGCCTCTTTCAGGCGTTCCTGACCACTGGGCACCGGCCTGACCTCACCGGAAAGCCCTACTTCCCCGAATACCAACAGGTCATGAGGCAATGGCCGATTGCGCAGGCTCGACATGACTGCCGCCATCAACGCCAGGTCAGACGCGGTTTCCAGCACCTTCACCCCACCCACCACGTTGAGGAACACATCCTGATCGTGGGTCGGTATCCCGCCATGACGATGCAGCACCGCCAGCAACATGGCCAGACGGTTCTGATCCAGCCCCAGCGTCACCCGCCGCGGGTTGGACATGTGACTGTCGTCCACCAGCGCCTGAACTTCCACCAGCATGGGCCGCGTGCCTTCCCAGGTCGCCATGACCACGCTACCGGGCACTTCCTCCTGAGCACGGGTCAGGAAAATCGCCGAAGGGTTGGAGACTTCCTTGAGCCCCTTGTCCGTCATGCCGAACACGCCCAGTTCGTTCACGGCACCGAAACGGTTCTTCACCGCCCGGAGCAGACGCAAGCGCCCATCCGACTCGCCCTCGAAATAGAGAACGGTATCGACCATATGCTCCAGCACCCGAGGCCCGGCCAGCGCGCCTTCCTTGGTGACATGGCCGACCAGGAAAATCGCCGTGCCGCTCTGCTTGGCGTAACGCACCAGCAAGGCTGCACTTTCCCGCACTTGCGCCACGCCGCCGGGAGCGGATTGCAGTTGCTCGGTGAAGATCGTCTGGATGGAATCGATCACCATGACCTTGGGCTGCTCGACACGCGCCGTGGCGATGATCGACTCGATGCAGGTTTCGGTCATCACCCGCAATTTGTCCTGAGGCAGGCCAAGGCGTCGGGCACGCATGGCCACCTGTTGCTGGGACTCCTCCCCCGTCACATACAGTGCCGGCATGCGTTCGGCGATATTGCACAGGGTTTGCAGCAGGATAGTGGACTTCCCGATCCCCGGATCGCCGCCGATCAATACGACCGAGCCATCCACAAGGCCGCCGCCCAGGACGCGGTCCAGCTCGTTGGACTTGGTGGAAAAGCGTGGAATCTCTTCGACACTGACTTCGGCCAGAGTCTTGATCTGGGCCTGCGAACCCGCCCAACCGGTACGTCCGCTGGGTGCAGCGGCTGCGCCGCTTTCCAGCATGGTTTCGACCAGCGTGTTCCAGGCACCGCAATCACTGCACTGGCCCGCCCATTTGGGAAAAGTCGCGCCGCACTCAGTGCAGCCGTACAAGCGTTTGGCCTTGGCCATGACAACCCCAGTCGTAAAAAGCAGCATGATAACGCAGCGCATGCCGCGCTGCCGGAACCCGGTTTTTACCGCAAAAGATAAAACTTACCGAGCCAGCCCCGGTCGATTGAACGTGTACACGGCAGGATACAAATTGCTCCGTTACACTGAGTCCGATCACATCCATCTGTAACAAGGAATGACCCATGAGCGTATTAAGCGAATTCAAGGCCTTCGCCGTCAAAGGTAACGTGGTCGACATGGCCGTGGGTATCATCATTGGTGCGGCATTCGGCAAGATCGTTTCGTCATTCGTCGGCGACGTGATCATGCCTCCGCTGGGCCTGTTGATCGGCGGTGTGGACTTCAGCGATCTGGCCATCACCCTGCGCGCAGCCGAAGGCACAACCCCTGCCGTGCTGCTGGCGTACGGCAAGTTCATCCAGACCGTGCTCGACTTCGTCATCGTGGCGTTCGCCATCTTCATGGGCGTCAAGGCCATCAACCGCCTCAAGCGCGAAGAAGCCAAGGCCCCGACCCTGCCACCGACACCGTCCAAGGAAGAAGTGCTGCTGGGCGAGATTCGTGACTTGCTCAAGGAGCAGAACAAGCCGGCAGCGCCGGTGACCGTGGACCCCACCCGTCCGCTTTGAGGTCTGAAGATGGTTTTTCGCGAATGAATTGGCTGCCACAGGGTGGGGGCTGATTCATCCGCGAAGCCCCTTACCAGTAATTCTCCACAACGACCTGCCCCGGCCGACGGGTCAGGTTCAGTTGCATGTCCCGCTGTTTGAGCACGGCCCGGGTGTCGTCGATCATCTGCGGGTTGCCGCAGATCATTACTCGCGAATGCTCGGGCGTCAGCTCAACACCGGCGGCACGCTCCAGCTCGCCACTTTCGATCAGGTGCGTGATCCGGCCATGCAGGGCGCCGGGATGTTGTTCACGGGTGACAGTGGGCAGGAACAGGAACTTGTCGGCGTACTCGGCCAGGTAATCGCGCTGCATCAACTCGTCAATCAACTGTTGATAAGCCAGCTCTCTGGACTCCCGGACGCTGTAGACCAGAATGATGCGTTCGAATTTATCCCAGATCTCGAAGTCCTGAAGGATCGAGAGAAAAGGCGCAACGCCGGTGCCTGTGGATAACAGCCACAAATCTCGCCCGTCGACAAAGCGATCCGGCGTCAGGTAACCGGTCGCCAGCTTTTCCACCAGCAAGGTGTCGCCTTCGCGCAGGCGGCTGAGTTCACTGGTGAACTCCCCGCCCGGTACCACGATGGAGAAGAACTCCAGAAACTCGTCATGGGGCGCCGACACCATCGAGTAGGCACGCCATACCGTGCTGCCGTCGGCCTTGGTCACCCCAAGGCGCGCGAATTGCCCGGCACGAAAACGGAAACCGGGATCGCGAGAGGTACGCAGAGTGAACAGATTGTCGGTCAACGGCGTCACGCGCTGCAGTGTCTGCCGGGTGAACTTGTCTTCGCTGGCGGTCATGGGACGCTTCTGGCTCCGGAGCTGGAAAAGGCTTCCAGTGTCCTCCAAAGCGCGCCCGATAAACACCGGCTGTTTATAGTGATTTGGGCGACATCGCATACCGGCAATTTAGAGTGTTTGGTTCTTGGGCCCGACTCTGGTTAGTTGAAAGCCTGTACATCCCGCAGAGCTGCAAACCAGCACACGCCTGTCTTTCAGCTCAAAAACAACTCTTTTGAATACAAAAAAGCCATCACACCACTCGTCTAGATAGCATCGCCCTCAATCTGGATACGGCGGTTTTTTTCTAGACTGCTTAGACAAGACAGCAACATCTCGCCATCAAAGGCATGGAGGCGATCATGGGATCCATGGAATTCAACTCACCATCCCCATTTCCAGCAAAAAACCTGACACAACGAGAAATCGAAATCCTCAAGTGGTCCGCGGAAGGCAAGACTGCGGGCGACATCGCAATCATCCTGAGCCTGAAAGAACGCACCATTCATTTTCATATCGCCAGTGCGATACAGAAAATGGGGGTTTGCAACAAGACCGCTGCGGCCGTCCAGGCGGCCTTGAGAGGGATGTTCTGAGGAGGTCGGCAATCGACCCGCAACATGGAGGGTGCCAAACAGCAAAAAGCACGTAAACTTGCCGATCTCAGCGAGCCCATTCGATGCCGGGCTCGCATGACATACGTCGATTCCCAGAGTTTTCCTGCCCATGCCCGTGCTGACCAGTCCTTTCGCTCAACTTGATCTTATTCGCCAACCCGAACAACAAGATGAGCCGTTGCAGGCATTTGATGCAGCAGATGAATACCTGCTGAACCATGTGGCAGAAACCGGCCTGACCCTGCAGAGCAAGGTGCTGGTGCTCAACGACAGCTTTGGCGCATTGGCCGCAAGCCTCGCGCAGCATGCAACGGTGGTCAGCAGCACCGATTCGTATCTGGCGGCACAAGGCCTGGAAAAGAACCTGACCCGCAATGGCATGGCCTATGACGCCGTGCCCGTGATCCCTGCCAGCGAGCCTTTGAACGGCCCTTTCGACTGGGTGCTGATCCGGGTTCCCAAGACCATGGCGCTGCTGGAAGAACAACTCATTCGCCTGCAAGGCCAGTTGGCTCCGGGTGCCCGGGTGATCGCTGCGGCGATGGTCAAGCACCTGCCACGCTCGGCCGGTGACCTGCTGGAAGAGTATGTGGGTCCGGTACAGGCTTCGCTGGCCGTTAAAAAGGCACGCCTGCTGTTCTGCACTCCAGAATCCAGGCCGGTCCTGACTTCGCCCTATCCGACCCGCTACAAGCTCGATCAACCCGCCATCGAACTGGTCAACCACGCCAACGTTTTCTGCCGCGACAGTCTGGATATCGGCACTCGGGCCTTCCTGCCCTACCTCCCCAAAAACCTGGGCTCGGCCAGAGTCGCCGATCTGGGCTGCGGCAATGGTGTGCTGGCCATCGCCAGCGCACTGGACAACCCGGATGCCCATTACACCCTTGTGGATGAGTCCTTCATGGCCGTGCAGTCGGCTGCCGAGAACTGGCAGGCGACGCTGGGAGAACGCGAAGTGGTCATTCGTGCCGCCGACGGTCTGGCCAGCCAGGCACCGGACTCTCTGGATGTCGTGCTCTGCAACCCGCCCTTCCATCAACAGCAGGTGGTCGGCGACTTTCTGGCCTGGCGCATGTTCCTTCAGGCAAGGGCTTCACTGGTGGTCGGTGGTGCGCTGTATATCGTCGGCAATCGCCATCTGGGCTATCACAGCAAACTGGCGCGACTGTTCCGCGGCGTGGAACAGGTCGCCGCAACGCCCAAGTTCGTGATTCTCAAAGCCCGTAAATGAACCTCAAAAAAAACCCTCCGCGAGGAGGGTCATGAAGCCGTGTCCATAAAACACGGGATGGGAATTCAGTGCGGTTCGATCAGTGGGTGGTCAATCCCGCTGCGTTCATGAACATGCGCATCAGGCTGGCCACGATGAACAGCGCAAATACACTGCCTGCCCAGATACCGACCAGCCAGGCCAGCCGTTGCCAGAGCGGCTTGCTCAGGGCCGGATCCTTGTCGTGCATGGAATCTTTGCCAGACATCGCCAATCTCCTCTATTCGGACTAGTGGTAACCGTCTTCAGCAGTCACCTTGCCGCGGAAAACGTAATAGCTCCAAAAGGTGTACCCCAGAATGAACGGGATGATGAACAGCGTGCCCACCAGCATGAAGCCCTGGCTCTGAGGCGGAGCCGCAGCATCCCAGATGGAGACCGAAGGCGGAATGATATTGGGCCACAGGCTGATCCCCAGACCGCTGTAACCCAGAAAGATCAGCAGCAGGGTCAGCAGGAACGGCGTGTAATGGGCATTGCGGGCTACCGCCTTGAACAGCCCGTACATGGTGACCAGCACCAGAATCGGCACCGGCATGAACCAGAACAGGTTCGGCAGGCTGAACCAGCGGGTGGCAATGTCCGGGTGAGCCAGCGGCGTCCAGAGACTCACAATCCCGATGACCGCCAGCGTCGCCAGCGCCAGGGGACGTGCCAGATCGTGCATCGCCGCCTGCAACGGACCTTCGGTCTTCATGATCAGCCAGGTGCAGCCCAGCAACGCATAGGCGACGATCAGGGCCAGACCGCAGAACATCGGGAACGGTGCCATCCAGTCCAGCGAACCACCGGCGAACTCGCGATTGACCACCGGAATGCCTTCGATGAAAGCCCCCAGCGCCACGCCCTGGAAGAAGGTCGCAACCAGCGAGCCGCCAATGAACGCCTTATCCCAAAGATGACGCTTCTCTTCGGTAGCCTTGAAGCGGAACTCGAAAGCGACACCGCGAAAGATCAGCCCCATCAGCATGAAGATCAGTGGCAGATAAAGCGCCGACAGCACCACTGCATAGGCCATGGGAAAGGCCCCGAACAATGCGGCCCCGCCCAGTACCAGCCAGGTTTCGTTGCCATCCCAGACCGGAGCGACGGTGTTCATCATCACATCGCGGTCGGAGCTGTCTTTCATGAACGGGAAGAGAATCCCGATACCCAGGTCAAAGCCGTCCATCACCACGTACATCATGATGCCGAAGATGATGATGACCGCCCAGATCAGTGGAAGATCGATGCCCATGACTCAGTTCCCCTTGCTCAGGCTGTCGAGGTTGTCGCCGTCTTCGGAGCCTTCGACGGCAGCGGAGAGCGGACGGGCTGGCGTGCGTTTCTGGCCTGGACCGCCGGTCGGCGTGTGCTCGACGTGCTTCTTCGGTCCTTTGCGCACCAGACGCAGCATGTAACTGAGGCCGGCACCAAACAGCAGGAAGTAGACGACCACGAACAGCACCAGAGTGATGCTCATTTGCGTGACGCTGTGGCCGGAAGAAGCATCCGCCGTGCGCATCAGGCCGTAGACGACCCAGGGCTGACGACCGATTTCAGTGGTGAACCAGCCCGCCAGGATCGCGATCAGTCCCGATGGCCCCATCCACAACGCCAGATAGAGGAAGGGGCGCGAGGTATACAGCGCATCACGCTTACGCAGCCAGAGGCTCCACAACCCGGTAAAGATCATCAGGAAACCCAGGCCGACCATGATCCGGAACGTCCAGAACACGGTGGTCGAATTGGGGCGATCCTCGGGCTTGAACTCCTTGAGCGCCGGAACTTGCTTGTCCAGGCTATGGGTCAGGATCAGGCTGCCCAGATAGGGAATTTCCACGGCATATTTGGTCCGCTCTTCCTTCATGTCGGGCCAGCCGAACAGGATCAGAGGCGTCGGCTCGTCACCGACGTTTTCCCAGTGGCCCTCGATGGCGGCGATTTTTGCCGGCTGGTGCTTGAGTGTGTTCAAGCCGTGGAAGTCACCGACGACTGCCTGCAGCGGCGCAACCAGCAACGCCATCCACATGGCCATCGACAGCATCTTGCGTATCGCCGGGGTGTCGCGTCCGCGCAGTAAATGCCAGGCTGCCGAGGAGCCGACGAAGAATGCGGTCGCCACAAAGGCAGCAATCGACATGTGCGCCAGGCGATACGGGAAGGACGGGTTGAAGACCACTGCGAACCAGTCGGTGGGGATCACTCGACCGTCGATGATTTCAAAACCTTGCGGCGTCTGCATCCAGCTGTTGGACGACAGGATCCAGAAGGTGGAGATCAGGGTGCCGATGGCGACCATGACCGTCGAGAAGAAGTGCAGCTTGCGGCCGACCCGGTTCCAGCCGAACAGCATCACACCGAGGAAACCCGCTTCGAGGAAGAAGGCCGTCAGCACCTCATAGGTCAGCAACGGCCCGGTAACCGCACCGGCAAAGTCGGAAAAGCGGCTCCAGTTGGTGCCGAACTGATAGGCCATGACCAGACCGGAAACCACGCCCATGCCGAAGTTGACGGCAAATATCTTCGACCAGAAATGGTAGAGATCGCGGTAAACGTCGTTGCCGGTCTTCAGCCACAGGCCTTCGAGCACAGCCAGGTAACTCGCCAGACCAATGGTGATGGCAGGAAACAGGATGTGGAACGAAATCGTGAATGCGAACTGGATGCGGGCAAGATCTAATGCCTCCAAACCGAACATGATTCTTCCTCTATTCAGGTGATACCGGCCTTTGGCAGAAAGCCATCAGCGATTGCCCCACGGTCATGGAGTCGATGCATCGGAAGTCTTCTGATGAGTATCTCGATGCTGGTTTCATGCTTTCGGTTCACATGAAATGTGTGAACGCAATGACGCAGGTCAACCGACGATGAAAGAGTAGTCCCATTCAGGCCTTGAGGCTGCGTGGTCTATTGACGCGTGGCGAGTTGTCTCACCCCTGCGCAGAGGCTCCGACAAGGGCTGCAGCCCCCCAGGCGATAAGGCGCACTTCACAAAGCAGCCACAGCCTCAACCTGCTGGTATGATGCGCGGCTTTTTCCGACTCGCAGAAACGGCGGGCTGCTGCGTCAGCCTGTGCTTTGCTTCTGGAGTCAAACATTCACGACGCAGGCCGCGTTACGGAGAGCCAGACATGCTGGAAAGGCTGTTTCAACTCAAGGCACATAACACCAACGTGAGGACCGAGATTCTTGCGGGCGTCACGACCTTCCTGGCCATGGCATACATCCTGTTCGTCAACCCGAGCATCCTGGGCGAAACCGGCATGGACAAGGGCGCGCTGTTCGTCGCCACCTGTCTGGCCGCCGCCATCGGCTCGGCCGTGATGGGCCTGATCGCCAACTACCCGATTGCCCTGGCACCGGGCATGGGCCTCAATGCCTTCTTTACCTACACCGTGGTCCTGCACATGGGCCATACCTGGCAAGTGGCGCTGGGTGCGGTCTTCATTTCGGCGGTGATGTTCTTCCTGCTGTCGCTGTTCAAGATCCGCGAGTGGATCATCAACAGCATTCCCCTGCCCCTGCGCTCGGCAATTGCAGCCGGTATCGGCCTGTTCCTGGCCCTGATCGCCCTGCATAACGCCGGCATCGTGGTCAGCAACCCGGCCACCATGATCGGCATGGGCGACCTGAAACAACCGGCTCCGATCCTGGCGACCCTGGGCTTCTTCCTGATCGTGGCGCTGGACCAGCTCAAGGTCCGTGGCGCAGTCCTGATCGGCATTCTGGTCACCACCCTCGCTTCCATCCTGCTGGGCTTCACGCCGTTTGGCGGCGTGGTGTCGATGCCACCGTCCCTGGCTCCGACCTTCCTGCAACTGGACATCATGGGCGCGCTGGACGTTGGACTGGTCAGCATCATCTTCGCCTTCCTGTTCGTAGATATCTTCGACAACTCCGGCACCCTGATCGGCGTCGCCAAGCGTGCGGGCCTGATGGGCAAGGACGGGCACATGCCGAAAATGGGCCGTGCGCTGATCGCCGACAGCACCGCCGCCATGGCCGGCTCGCTGCTGGGTACTTCGACCACCACCAGCTACATCGAATCCGCAGCCGGCGTCAGTGCCGGTGGCCGCACCGGCCTGACCGCCATCGTGGTCAGCGTGCTGTTTCTGCTGGCGCTGTTCTTCGCACCACTGGCCAGCAGCGTGCCTGCTTTCGCCACGGCACCGGCCTTGCTGTTCGTCGCGGTGCTGATGGCTTCCGGCATGGCTGAAATCGACTGGGAAGACCTCACTGTCGCGGCTCCGGTAGTGATTACTGCCCTGGCCATGCCTTTCACCTACTCCATCGCCAACGGCATCGCCTTTGGCTTCATTTCCTGGACAGCGATCAAGCTGCTTTCGGGACGCGGGCGCGAGCTGAACTCGGCGCTGGTGATCCTGTCGATTCTGTTCGTGATCAAGCTGGGCTGGTTCAACGCATGAGTGTTCCTTTCGATCCCGCGAGCTACGATCGTCAGCTCGAAGAAAAAGCCGTCCGGTTGCGTGAGCTGCTGGCTCCTTTCGACGCACCCGAGCCGCAGGTATTCGACTCGCCACGCGAGCATTACCGCCTGCGTGCAGAGTTTCGTCTGTGGCGCGAAGACCAGAAGCGTTACTACGCCATGTTCGCCCCGGGCGACAACAAGACGCCGATCCTGCTCGAAGGCCTGCCCATCGCCAGCGAGCGTATCAACGCGTTGATGCCTGTGCTGCGCGAACGCTGGGAAGCCAGCCCGACGCTGAACCACAAGCTGTTCCAGGTGGACTTCCTGACCACCCTGGCAGGCGATGCCATGATTACCATGTGCTATCACCGTCCGCTGGACGAGGAATGGCAAGCCGAAGCGCAGGCATTGGCGAGCGACCTGAATGTCAGTCTGATCGGTCGCTCCAAGGGCCAGCGTCTGGTGATCGGCCAGGATTACGTGACCGAAAAACTGGAAGTTGCCGGCCGCACGTTCAGCTATCGCCAGCCTGAAGGCGCGTTCACCCAGCCCAACGGCACCGTGAACCAGAAGATGCTCAACTGGGCCTATGAGGCGTTGGGCGAACGCAATGACGATCTGCTGGAGCTGTATTGCGGCAACGGCAACTTCACCCTGCCGCTGGCCACCCGCGTGCGCAAGGTGCTGGCGACCGAAATCAGCAAGACGTCGGTGAATGCCGCGCTGAGCAACCTGGATGACAACTCGGTGGATAACGTCACCCTGGTGCGTCTTTCTGCCGAAGAATTGACCCAGGCGCTGAACGATGTACGACCTTTCCGCCGCCTGCAGGGCGTGGATTTGAAAAGCTATGAGTTCGCCAGTGTGTTCGTCGACCCGCCACGGGCCGGCATGGACCCGGACACCTGCGAGCTGACCCGCCGCTTCGATCGCATCCTGTACATCTCGTGCAACCCGGAAACCCTGGCCGCCAACATCGCCCAACTGCACGATACCCACCGGATCGAGCGTTGCGCGCTGTTTGACCAGTTCCCCTATACGCACCATATGGAATCAGGGGTTCTGCTGGTCAGGCGTTGATCGCCTTTCGCGAATGAGCGGAGCGCCGCTCATTCGCGAACAACGCCACACAAAACAATTTAGTTACTTCATGTGTAGCGCTCCATGGGCTAAGGTATAGCCGCACCCGCATACCCGCCGCTTCGATGGATAACTGTCTTGAGTTCTGAATCCCCCGCCACCTCAGTCAAACTGTCCCGCGCACCAGGCTTCATCAATTTCATCCTTGCACGACTGCTGGCGGTCTTCGCCATGCAGATCCAGGCCATTGTCGTGGCCTGGCAGGTGTATGACATGACCCGCGAGCCGATGGCACTGGCCTATGTGGGGCTTGCCCAGTTCATTCCCATGTTGCTGCTGCTCATGCCGGCCGGGGATCTGATCGATCGCTACAACCGCAAGCTGATCCTGAGCATCAGTTGGGCGGTGCAGGCGCTGTGCGGGCTGATTCTGCTGCTGTTTTCGGCGCTCAAGCTGCAAGACCTGCGTCTGATTTACGGTGCTCTCGTGCTCTATGGCTGCGCCCGTGCATTCACCGGGCCGGCACTGCAAAGCCTGCTGCCGCAGATCGTCCCCAGAGAACAGCTCGCCTCGGCCATCGCCACCAACAGCGTCATCATGCGCTGCTCCACCGTGGCCGGGCCGTTGATCGGTGGCGGCCTTTATGCGCTGGGTGGCGCAGAACTGACGTATTCGACCTGTGTGCTTTCATTCCTGGTGGGCATCCTTTGCCTGAGCCGGGTCGCGACACCTTTTGCAGGCAAGCCTGTAGACCTGGGTGACGGCGCCTGGCAGCGCTTTACCGCCGGCATCGCCTTCATCCGTTCGCGCCCTATCATTCTGGGCACCATTTCTCTGGACCTGTTCGCCGTATTGCTCGGCGGCGTGGTGGCCCTGCTGCCAATCTATGCCCATGAGGTCCTGCATCTCGGCCCACAAGGCCTGGGAGCCCTGCGCGCCGCCATGAGCCTGGGCGAACTGGCGACCGGGGTTTACCTGAGCATGCGCCCTATGGACCGCAACGTCGGCATGACCATGTTCCTGGCGGTGGGTGTGTTCGGTGTGGCGAATCTGGTGTTTGCCCTGTCCACCCTCTTCTGGCTGTCCTGCCTTGCCCTGTTGATCGCGGGCGCGGCGGACATGGTCAGCGTCTACATTCGCTCGGCCCTGGTGCAGTTCTCGACGCCGGATGCCATGCGTGGCCGGGTCAATGCGGTCAACATGCTGTTTATCGGTTCATCCAACGAGCTGGGTGAGTTTCGCGCCGGCACCAGCGCGTCCCTGATCGGCCCGGTTCCTGCGGCGATCATGGGCGGCCTGTGCACGCTGGGTGTCGTGGGTGCCTGGATGGTCGGGTTCAAGAGCCTGCGGCGAGTGAATCACTTTGCCGATGCAGCACCGCCTGTAGAGAACGAGCAGCGGACAAAATCGGCGTAATACAGACCGAATCCATATAGATAGACAGCCGGACTGGCGAAGCGACGTATCACCGGCAACACTCCCTAGAGTTCAGCGGAGGGCTTTCAGAATGCTGTGGAAAAAAGGCCGACGCAGCGACAACGTAGTCGATGCTCGCGATGGCAGTAGCGGCGGTGGCGGCATGCGCATCGGCGGCAAGGGCCTGAGCCTGGGCGGCATAGTGATTATCGTCGCCTTCGGCTTGCTGACCGGCCAGGATCCGATGCAGATTCTCGGGCAACTCGCCGGCGAAATGACGCAACCATCCTCTCAGGTCAGCCCCCAGACCCGCCAGGCTCCGCCCGCCAACGATCAGCAGGCCGAGTTCGTGCGCAGCGTGCTGGGCGATACCGAAGATACCTGGCGGGCCGTTTTTGCCCAGAATGGTCGCCAGTACAAGGACCCGGTTCTGGTGCTGTTTCGCGGTCAGGTGAACTCTGCGTGCGGTTTTGCGACGTCTGCCACAGGCCCCTTCTATTGCCCTGCCGACCAGCAGATTTATCTGGATCTGGATTTCTTTCGCGAAATGTCCCAGCGCTTTTCGGCTGCCGGGGATTTCGCCCAGGCTTATGTCATCGCCCATGAAGTGGGCCATCACGTGCAGACCCTGCTCGGCATTTCAGCCAGGGTCCAGACGGCTCGCCAACAAGGCCAGCGCATGGAAGGCAACAATGGCCTGCTGGTCCGCCAGGAGTTGCAGGCCGACTGTCTTGCCGGGGTTTGGGCCTACAACGCACAAAAGCGTTTGAACTGGCTTGAGCCGGGTGATATTGAAGAGGCACTGAATGCGGCAAACGCCATTGGCGATGATCGCTTGCAGCAGCAAAGCCGTGGCCGGGTCGTACCGGACTCCTTCACCCATGGAACGTCAGCCCAGCGAGTGCGCTGGTTCAAGACCGGCTTTGCACAAGGTCAAATCAACCAATGCGATACATTCGCCGCCAAGAGTCTCTGAGCATATGATCAAACCGCTTGTGGTTCTGTTGTTAAGCACTGCCTTCGCGAGCTTCGGCGCTCATGCCGAGGATCAAGCGGTAAAATCGATCAGCCCGGATCGTCTGACCATCAATGGCAGTCAGGCCACACTGGGCCTGAGCCAGGAATGGGTCCATCCCAAACCGCGGATCGAGCGCGTCGTGATCGTGCTGCACGGTCGCCTGCGCAATGCGCAAACCTACCTGCGCAGTATCGAGCGAGCGGCCAACCAGTCCAAGGAGCGCAGCAAGACCCTGCTGATCGCCCCGCAATTCCTGGACGAGAAAGATATCGTGGCGCACCACTTGTCCGACTCCATCCTGCGCTGGCGTCAGAACACCTGGATGGAAGGTGCCACGGCTGTGGACCCCAAGCCGATCAGTTCCTTCATCGTTCTCGATCATATTCTCAAGCGCCTGAGCGACAGCAAGCTGTTCCCCAACCTCAAGGAAATTGTTATCGCCGGCCATTCCGGTGGTGCTCAGGTGGTGCAGCGCTACGCGATGATTGGCGGCAAGGAAGATGCGCTGCTCAACCGTGAAGGCGTGAAGCTGCGTTATGTGATCGCCAACCCGTCGTCCTACGCCTACTTCGACAGCGAACGCCCCGAAACCGTATCGGCGCAGAGTTGCCCCAACTTCGACGACTGGAAGTACGGCCTGAAGAAAATGCCGTTCTACTCAGGCAAGGAAAAGCCTGCGGATATCGAAAAGGCCTACGTGAAGCGCGATATCACCTATCTGCTGGGCGAACTGGACACCGACCTCAACCATCCGGCGCTGGACAAGACCTGTGCAGCCGAAGCACAGGGTCCGAACAGGCTGACTCGCGGGCAGAACTACTTCAAGTACCTGCAGAAACGTCACCCGGAAGGGCTTAACCAGCGTCTGGTCATCGTGCCGAAAGTCGGACACAGCGGTGACGGGATCTTTACCTCGCCTGAAGGGCAGGCGGTTTTGTTCAAGCCGTTTTGACAGCGTTCGCGAATGAGCGGAGCTCCGCTCATTCGCGAATGATCACTGATCCAGCATGCCCCGCAATGCCACACAATCGGCGACATACCAGTCGGCCAGCTCTGGCCAGGGATTTTCAGGCAGGTTGACCAGAACTGTTCTGGCCCCCGCGGCACGACCACAGTCCAGATCATGGCGGTAGTCACCGATCATGACCATCTGCTTTGGCGATACATCCCACGCCCCCGCCAGCTTCAAGAGACCGGCCGGGTCGGGTTTTGGTGTCGCTTCGTCACGCCCCAGGACATCCTCGATTGCAAAACAGTCCGCAATACCAATCGCCTCAAGGGTGATGTAAGCCAGTTCACGGGCATTACGGGTCAGAATACCCAGGCGATAGCCACGTCCGGACAGCTCGCGCACCAGTTCGACAGCGCCTTCGGCCGGTCGGGAGGCCAGCGCCAGTTCACGCTCATGCTCCAGCAGCCAGGCATGTTTGGCCGCAGAGACATCCGCAGGCAAGGCTGCCAGATGCCGAAGAATGTCGTCCTCCAGCGGAATATCCAGCGCCCGCTTGATGGCCGGGAAGTCATGCACGGCGATGGTCAGGGTGCCGTCCATGTCGAACACCCAGTTCTGAATATCCCTCAGACTCATGACCAGTCCTTGCGATGGCGGATCAGACCTTCCTGGCTGACCGAGGCGACCAGTTGCCCGCCGCGGTTGAAAATACTGCCGCGAGAAAAACCGCGGGAGTTGCCGGCCCATGGGCTGTCCATGGCGTACAGCAGCCAGTCATCGGCGCGCAGGTCGCTGTGGAACCAGAGCGAATGATCGAGGCTGGCGACCTGCATGTCACGTTGCCAGACCGTTTTGCCATGGGGCAGCAGGGAAGTGGTCAGCAGATTGAAGTCCGAGGCGTAGGCCAGCAGGTATTTGTGCAGCGCCGGAACGTCCTTCAGGGTGCCATCGGCTCGGAACCAGACATATTTCACCGGCTCACCCGGCTTCGGGTTGTACGGGTCTTCAGCGGTGACAGGGCGAAACTCGATAGGCTTGGGGCACAGAAACTTGTCGCGCATGGCTTCGGGAATCAGATGTGCCCGCCGGGTCAGCAGCTCCAGTTCCGAAGGCAGGTTTTCCGGGCCGGCGATCTGCGGCATGGAGGTCTGATGCTCGAAACCCTCTTCGTCATACTGGAACGATGCACTGCAGGTGAAGATCGGCTTGCCCTTCTGGATCGCTGTCACCCGGCGCGTGCTGAAGCTGCCACCGTCACGCACACGGTCGACCTGATAGACCACAGGCAAGGCGGCATCGCCGGGGCGCAGAAAGTAGCCGTGCAGGGAATGAACATGTCGATCTTCTTCTACGGTCTGGCTGGCGGCCGACAGCGACTGCCCCAACACCTGCCCGCCAAACAGCTGGCGAAAGCCGAGGTCCTGGCTGCGACCGCGAAAAAGATTTTCCTCGATCGGTTCCAGCGTCAGCAGCTCGACCAGATCATCCAACACTTGGCTCATTCATGGCTCCTCGCACAAAACATACCCACGCGCGCAAGGCCTGCGCGGCAGGGTTGAAATGATACAGAATTTAATGCGGCTGGCTGAATCAGGGTTTGAGCGTGTTGAGCCACTGCTCACGGTTTATTCGATACAAGACATGCGGCTTGAGCGGATGCCCGTCCTCAATGCCGGGATGATCGAAGTCATCACCCGCATCGTGCTGCATGCCAATAGCCTGCATCACTTTCTGCGATGGCTCGTTGCTGCCTGCCGTGAACGACACGATTTCCTCAAGCCCAAGACGCTCGAAGCCACAGCCCAGCACCGTCCAGGCTGCTTCGCTGGCAAAGCCCAGCCCCCAGTGCTCACGCGCCAGACGCCAGCCGATTTCCACCGCTGGCGTGAAATGCGCATCGAAACCCACGACCCCGAGACCGGTAAAACCGATGAAAGCCCCATTGTCCTTGCGCTCAAGAGCCCAGAGACCAAAGCCCAGCTCGGCGAAATGTCCCCGCATGCGCCCGATCATGGCTGCGCTTTCCAGACGGCTCATGGGCTCCGGGAAGTAGCGCATGACCTGCGGATCGGCACACATGGCGGCAAATGTGGGCAGATCATCGTCCCGCCATTGCCGCATCAGCAGCCGAGCGCTGTCGAGTTTGAGTATCGGCTCCATCGATTCCTCCCTGGTACCACGCAAATGATTGCGCCAGTGTAGCCTGTCAACGCCCAAGGTTGCTGTGCGGCGGCCTGCATTACTGGCACTATCCGGCTTCGACCCCAGACCGGACGAAAAATGTCCCTGCCGCTTATCTATCATGATGACTACAGCCCGACTTTCCCGGCTGACCATCGCTTCCCCATGGACAAGTTCCGCCTGCTGCGCGACCACCTGGTCGACAGCGGCCTGGTCCTGGACACCCAGCTTCTCCGCCCGGAACTGTGCCCTGCCGACATTCTGGCACTGGCCCATGACCCTTCCTATATTCAGCGCTACCTGAGCGGAGAATTGTCACGCGAGGATCAGCGCCGACTGGCTGAAAGGCCAGTTAAGCGTGCTCGATGAGCCGCTGGAAGCCGTGATCGACGCCCTGCGCCCCTACCGGCGTGGCCTGCTGCGCCTCGACCCGCAGGTGCGCAAGCTGCGGGTGATCCTCACGGGAGACCGGGGCGAGACCAGCAACCGGGTCTGGCTGCATCCGGGCACCTTCGACGCCGCCGCCGTCGTCGACCGCGTCCGCTGGCAGCTGGCCGAGAGCGGCAGGCTCGTCAGCGGTGTCGCGAAGGTGACGATCGAGCCCGAGGCGGTGGATGCGGCATCCCACCACGCCGTCTCGCTCTTCGGCTCCGGACCCGAGCAGCGTGTGCACCACGCGCTGTCGCGGGTGCAGGCGATGCTGGGGCACCGCGGCGTCGTGACCCCCGTCGTGGGCGGCGGGCGCTGGCTGAGCGAGCGGCAGGTGCTCGTGCCGTGGGGCGACCGGTCGCCGAACAGCGACCGCGACCGCCCGTGGC
>JAAIGE0100821976.1_pt1 | contig 47565 bp, 51 predicted proteins | sample 6487951 | NCBI WGS metagenome assembly JAAIGE01 (sample SAMN13974128, study PRJNA590717) | phyllosphere metagenome | biome: tomato field; feature: multiple bacterial spot infested tomato fields; material: tomato leaves; isolation source: leaves from tomato fields | host: Solanum lycopersicum ...
CTGGAAGCCGGGCAGTTCATCGCGACGCTGGAGCACCGGCAGGGCCTGAAGATCGCCTGCCCCGAGGAAATCGCTTGGCGCAACGGCTTCATCGACGATGCCCAGCTGGCCCGGCTGGCGCAACCCCTGGCCAAGAACGGCTACGGCCAGTACCTGCAGCGGCTGCTGCGGGAGCCGCGCGAGTAGCGCGAGGATCGCAACAGGCCCGGCGCGCCGCCGCGCCAGGCTGGCGTCCGTCGCGCGTGTCCCGTTCTTCCGCCGGTTTTCTTCTTCTTTTCGTTGTTGGCAATTCCTCCATGAACGTCATTCCCACCCGCCTGCCCGATGTCGTCGTCCTCGAACCCAAGGTGTTCGGCGATGCCCGGGGCTTTTTCTTCGAGAGCTTCAACCAGCGTGCCTTCGACGAGGCCACCGGCACGCGCCATGCGTTCGTGCAGGACAACCACAGCCGCAGCGCCCGCGGCGTGCTGCGGGGCCTGCATTACCAGTTGCGCCAGCCCCAGGGCAAGCTCGTGCGCGTGGTGCGCGGCACGGTGTTCGACGTGGCGGTGGACCTGCGCAGGAGCTCGCCCACGTTCGGCCAATGGACGGGCGAGGAACTGAGCGAGGAGAACCAGCGCCAGATGTGGGTGCCGCCCGGCTTCGGCCATGGCTTCGTGGTGCTCAGCGAAAGCGCGGATTTCCTCTACAAGACCACCGACTACTACGCCCCCGAGCATGAGCGCTGCATCGCCTGGAACGATCCGGCCCTGGCGATCGACTGGCGCTTTGCAGGCGAGCCCAGCCTGTCCGCCAAGGACATGAAGGGCCTGCCGCTGGATCAGGCCGAGGTGTTTGACTGACGCCTGCGGCGGGCTGGGCAGGGCCCGGCCTTCATCACCGGCTCACGGGCCCTTGGGCGCCAGCGTCTGCTGTGTGGCCCGGTACAGGCGGTCGGAGCCGAACTTCGGGTTGTCCGGATCGAACGAGAACATGTTGTGCCCCCGGGGCACCAGCGCGCCATGCCAGCGCGGCTCGGCGAAGAACGAAAGAAAGTCCGCCCCCCGCTGGGCATGCGCATCGAACACGCGCTGCAGGGAGGCCGCGTCCATCGCCTTCAAGGGATGGAACTCGGTGATGCCGTAGCGGGTGTGGCCGCTGCGGCCCAGCCAGTCGAAGTAGGAATGCCCGTAGGTCGGCTCGCCGTACAGGCTCACGCCCAGGCGGAGGGAGTCCAGCGGCCGCAGCGATGCCTGGATGGCGAACTTGTTCTCGTCCCAGCCCGGGTTGGTGAACGGCACGATCTGGTGGGTGTAGCGAGGCACGTCCGCCAGGCACGAGCGTGCCACCTCCCCATCGAAATACCGCAGATAGTCGACCACCTGCTGCGCGCGGAAGGCATGCCACAGCGGCACGAGCGGGTTGTAGTAGTACGAGGACGCGTCCCGCGGCGTGTCGATGTGGGCCTGCACGCCGGGGCCGGCGGGGGTGCTGGCCGGCAGCGCTGCCTGGGGCTGCGGCTGCGGCGTGCTCTGCTGCCGGTCCATGATGGCCACATCGCGCCGGCCCAGGTGGGCGAGGGCGCCGGGACGGGTCTCCAGGAAGATATCCAGCCGGTGCAGCCCGGCCGGCAGGCGCCGGAAGTCCAGGTCCATGCGCCAGCCGGTGTTGGCGTCTCCGAACTCCGGCTTGGCCGCCAGCACGTCCTGCCGCCCCAGCCGCACGGCGGTCTTGCCCACCAGGCGGCCGTTGCGGTAGATGTGGATCCAGGCCGGGTGCTCCGGCGTGGCGCCTTCCACGTGCGCCCAGCCCGAAATGGGCAGGCTGCCTTGCGCGAACGCATCGATGTGCTCGGTGTAGCGGCGCAGCGGCTCGGTGCGGATGTCGCGGGACGGCGGCTCCACCTCCGAGAACGCGGCGTAGTCGCCTCCCACTGCGCGGTTGAGCGCCTCGATGCGGCCGAATTCGGCCTGCAAATGGCGCCGAAACCCCTCGACCGAGGCCGCGCTGTAGTCGGTCACCCGGTAGGCGCCATCGAAGCCCATGCCCGCCTGGAAGTTGGGAAACAGGTGGTGCAGCTCTCCCAGCAGCGTGATGCCCCGGATCCTGGCGCGGTCCTGCGCCGGCAGCTGGCAGGCTGCGTCCAGCACGGCCTGCATGGCCTGGGTGCGCCGTTGGGTCAGGGTGTTGCGGGTGGTGGCGAACGTCCAGTTGAAGACTTTGGAGTCGTAGTAGTCGTCGGTGCCCAGCGCGCCGTCCCGGGTGTGGCCCATGTTGGCGGGGTCGGCCGCCAGCGCGGCCTCGATCGGGGCCTCCGCCGAGAAATGCGTGGAGAACAGGTAGAGGATCGCTGGCCGGGGCGTGTCGCGCAGCGTGCGCACCAGGCGCCCCACTTTCTCGTCGTCGATGCGCCATTCCCCGTCCGCCGTCTGGTGGAAGAGCCGCAGCAGGGGCACGGGCAGGGTGTAGCCCAGGGTTTCGCGGGGCGATGCCGGCGCCGTGGGCTGCAGCGTTTTCAGCGTGGATTCGATGAGCGCGGCGGCCGAGCCCTGCGGGCCCTGGCAGCGCTCGGCCAGGTCCCGCATGGCGTCCGGCAGGGTTTCGGGCGAGAGCACGCAGGGCTCGATGACGCTGACCATGGGGGCCAGCAGCAGGTGATCGGCGCGGGGCGGGTGCGCAGGCGCATGCTGCCGGAGCAGCGACAGGCCGCCCGCGCCGGCCAGAAGAACACCCATGGCCGCGAGGGCCATGGATACGTGCAGGGCAGTCCGTCGGGGAGGTGTTGGCATGGGCAGGGGGCAGTCGCTCAAATCGATCGAGGGGAGGCCCGCGACTTTAAGCGAAGGCCCGGCCGGCGTGCGGGGCATGCAGGGCGTGAGGGACGTGCGAGGGGCATGGCCTTTGGCGGGGGCGGCCGCCGGGCCGTCGCGGCTACACTTGGGCCCCATCGCGCGCGCTGGATTGCGCGCACGCCGCCTGCGGCGAGCCATCCCACACCTCCATGACGACGAATACCCTTCCCGACCGCATCGAACCCCTGGCAGACGCGACGCCCGCGCCGCGTCCTCCGCTGGGGGAATTGCTTGTCCAGTCGGGCAAGCTGCTGGACCAGGGTCAGGCAGGCGACAACGCCGGTCTGCTGCTGCGCGGCACCAAGCGTGACGACGTCGAGCGCGGCCAGGTGCTGTGCAAGCCGGGTTCGATCAAGCCGCACACCGAGTTCGAAGCCGAAGTCTACGTGCTGTCCAAGGACGAGGGTGGCCGTCATACCCCGTTCTTCAAGGGCTACCGTCCGCAGTTCTACTTCCGCACCACCGACATCACTGGCGCCTGCCAGCTGCCGGAAGGCGTGGAGATGGTGATGCCGGGCGACAACGTGAAGATGGTCGTGACCCTGATCAACCCGGTCGCGATGGACGAAGGTCTGCGCTTCGCCATCCGTGAAGGCGGTCGTACCGTCGGCGCCGGCGTGGTTGCCAAGATCATCAAGTAAGCAACACCTGCAGCACGGCAGCTTCGGCTGCCGTGTCGCTGGAAAAGAAAAGGTCGGCGAGAGCCGGCCTTTTTCTTTGTCCGCGTGTTGGCCGGGCTCTGACTGGCGCGGGAATGCGCTTGCCGATGCAAAGAGAAAGATGAAGAAAATAGGCGCCTGCCCCACTCATAACGCTGCATCCGGTGGGTGCGTGCGCAAGTCGCATCGGCGGCATGATCGCGGATTGGCAAACCGGCTGTCATGACGTGAGGCGGCATGGCGCGCAGATGCCGGCAACAGTCAGCGAATGCCGTTGATCAAGCCGCTTGTCGGGCTCTTGAGCAGATTCAGGCCGGGCAGGTCGAAATTGTCCAGCTCCTGTTTGGTGGTTGCGATGTTCAGCCCGACGATGGCCAAAGTGTCCGGGTCCACGTCAATGCCCAGTGGCATGGCGGAGAACTGGACGTAATCGCGGCTGGCATTCCATTGCGGGCTGCCGCCGATCGTTTGGAGGATGCGGTTGATGTGGGTGCCGACCGGATGGCCGAGCAGATGGAAGGGCAGGGGCGCCCTCTGATCGGCGAAGGCGATCAGGTTGCTGACACGGTCATTGCGCAATCCCACCGCCAGCTCGCCTTGCACGACAGCTCGACGCGGATGCTGCGCCAGCTGTGCTTTGATGTCGCGCGGGTACAGATACAGCAGGCTGAGTCTGTTCGGATCCACCGCATCGGTGTGGGTAACGTCAGGCTGCCCTAGCGCGGCCAGTACCTGTTGCTTGCGCATTCCAAGTGCGAGCGGACCGATGTGCGCGCATGCCGCCGGCAACGTGGTCGCGCTGGCGGAGGTAATAAACGTCAGGTGCAACGCGCGCGAGCAGGCTTTGCCATCGTTGCTGGCAGCGCGGGAAGGCGGGGCGACGAGTCCGAAGAGTAGTAGGCCGCAAAACAAGAGAGAGTGCCGGGGCATAGGGGGTGTCCGGTGGCGAAATCCTGCAAGGACGAGGCCGGGTGGGAAAGAAAGGTTGGTTACTTATATTGGTTGATACGTCTACCTTATGCCGCCTTTGCAGCTGTCGGTAATCCGGTCCGCGACGGAGGTCGACCCGATAAGCGCCGGTGGGGCCGTCGATGTCGCTGAGACCGGAAGCGTCCACCGCGATACGGTCTAGCATCAGCGCCGTCAAATGGCGCGCCGCTTGCGCGGATACGGACGTCGTTGGTGAGTTCGATATGGATGGCGTTCCCAGTGTAGTGGGCGGATTCTTGCCGGTGGTCGACACCCTGCCACCGGGCGGATCGGGGGGGCGTGCTGCTTAGGTGTTATCTGCAGGGCCATCTTCGGAAGCAGCATTGCTGCAGTCGTGGCAGGCTTTGCCTGCACCAGCACACCGGTGATGCAAACGCGTTGGCAAAGTAGGGCCCTGCAACGATCACCGCAGTATCCCGGCAACGCCGCTGGGGTTAGATATTGCCTGGAGCCAGGGCCGCTATACACCGGCCGTTGTCCATGTCCGTCGTGTTTGATTCCCGGCCCTGAGTCTGGTCAGTCCGGACTAGCGCCACGACAAAGGTGGTGTCCGGGGCGGGTTTATGCGTCACAGCTGCTACCGGGCTAACTCCGGATCAGAGTCGCGCGCTTGCAGGAGCGGAGGTGAGCCGCTAGAATGCGCGGCTCGGTGTCCCTGGGTAGGGCGCTGAGTTACAGCGAAAAGAACGGCAGGATGCCGCTCGTGTTCGCCAGACCGGGAAGGTCGCGTTGCATGGAGCACTCAACAACTCTCACGTTGTTGACCGTGCTCTTGTTGCGCATTATACTTTTCCGTCTGGGCAGGCCGGGTCACCGGGCTGCCTCAGTTTTTGGGCGGAGGAAATGCCCTCGCCAGCAGGATGCGCGGCGATTTCATCAACGTCAGGAATATCGGGGCAGGTATCCCAGAGGCCTTGCCCGTCGCTCTTTTAACGAAGGAACCCACCGTCATGGCGGAGCAAAAGACCGGTCAGAAGGCGGATCAGAAGATCCGTATCCGGCTGAAGGCGTTCGATCATCGCTTGATTGACCGTTCGGCCAGCGAGATCGTCGAAACGGCTAAGCGGACTGGCGCGCAAGTGCGTGGCCCGATCCCGTTGCCGACCAAGATCGAACGTTACACTATCCTCGTATCCCCGCATGCTGACAAAGATGCGCGTGACCAATACGAAACCCGCACGCACAAGCGTGTGCTCGATATCATCGACCCGAACGACAAGACCGTGGACGCGCTGATGAAGCTCGAGCTCGCGGCTGGCGTCGACGTCCAGATCAAGTTGACCTGAGGACTACGACCATGACGAAGAAATATTCGTTGGGCTTCGTGGGCCGCAAGGCTGGTATGAGCCGCGTCTTCACTGAAGACGGCCGCTCGGTACCGGTCACGCTGATCGAAGCAACTCCGAACCGCATCGCGCAGATCAAGACCGTCGAAGTTGACGGCTACAGCGCCGTGCAGGTCACCGTTGGCGCCCGTCGTGCCGCGCTGGTCAACAAGCCGGCTGCAGGCCACTTCGCCAAGGCGAAGGTGGAAGCGGGTCGCGGCCTGTGGGAATTCCGTGTTGAAGATGCCCAGCTCGGCGATTTCGCCGTCGGTGGCGAAATCAAGGCGGACATCTTCGAGGTCGGCCAGAAGGTCGACGTCCAGGGCGTCACCAAGGGTAAGGGTTTCCAGGGCACCATCAAGCGCTACAACTTCCGTATGGGCGATGCAACCCACGGTAACTCGCTGTCGCATCGCGCGCCGGGTTCGCTGGGTCAGCGCCAGACCCCGGGTCGCGTTTTCCCGGGCAAGAAGATGTCGGGCCACATGGGCGCAGTGCAGCAAAGCACGCAGAACCTGGAAGTGGTCAAGGTCGACGTCGAGCGTGGTCTGATTGCTATCCGCGGCGCCGTGCCTGGCGCAGCTGGTGGCGATGTGATCGTCCGTCCGGCGAGCAAGGCATAAGGAGAGATGACGATGGAACTCGTTATCACGGGTAGCAACAACAAGGTCTCGGTCTCCGATGCCGTGTTCGGTCGCGAATTCAGCGAAGATCTGGTTCACCAGGTCGTTGTCGCTTATCGCAATGCCGGTCGCGCCGGTACCAAGGCACAGAAGACGCGTTCGGAAGTTGCGGGCACGACCAAGAAGTCGAAAAAGCAGAAGGGCGGCGGTGCGCGTCATGGCGCGCTGACGGCTCCGATCTTCGTCGGCGGTGGCGTGACCTTCGCGGCCAAGCCGCGCAGCTTCGAGCAGAAGGTCAACCGCAAGATGTACCGTGCGGCCATCTGCGCGATCTTCTCCGAGCTGAACCGTCAGGGTCGTCTGATGATCGTCGACGCGTTCGACCTCGAAGCGACCAAGACCAAGGGCTTGATCGAAAAGCTCAAGGGGCTGGAAGTGGGCAAGCGCCCGCTGATCGTTACCGAAGAGGCTTCCGAGCACCTGTATCTGTCCGCTCGCAATCTGCCGTATGTGCAGGTGCGTGACGTGCAGGGTCTGGATCCGGTCGCTCTGGTCGGGGCCGATACGGTCGTGATCACCGCCGATGCGGTCAAGAAGGTCGAGGAGTGGCTGGCATGAACAGCAACGAAAAAATCTTCAGCGTGCTGCGTGCCCCGCGTGTCTCCGAAAAGACCGCGCGCCTGCAGGAACTCTCCAACCAGTATGTCTTCGAAGTTTCGAACGAAGCCACCAAGGCCGATGTAAAGGCCGCGGTTGAGCAGCTGTTCGACGTCAAGGTCGAAGCAGTCAACGTGGTCAACGTCAAGGGCAAGAACAAGTCCTTCCGTAACCGTGCTGGCCGCCGCGGCGATTGGCGCAAGGCGTACGTTCGCCTGGCCGACGGCCAGTCGATCGATGTAACGGCCAAGGCCTGAGGTACATCCCATGCCATTGATGAAATTCAAGCCCACTTCCCCCGGCCGCCGTTCGGCCGTGCGCGTGGTCACTCCCGACCTGCACAAGGGTGCTCCGCACGCCGCGCTGGTCGAGTCGCAGAGCCGCTCGGGTGGTCGTAACCACCATGGCCGCATCACCGTGCGTCACGTCGGTGGTGGTGCCAAGCAGCACTACCGCATCATCGACTTCAAGCGCAACAAGCTGGGCATCCCGGCGCGTGTGGAACGCATCGAATACGATCCGAACCGCACCGCCCACATCGCCCTGCTGTGCTACGTCGACGGCGAGCGTCGCTACATCATCGCCCCGAAGGGTCTGAAGGCGGGTGATCAGGTGATCGCCGGTTCGGACGCCCCGATCAAGGCGGGCAACACCCTGCCGCTGCGCAACATCCCGGTTGGTACCACCATCCACTGCATCGAACTGAAGCCCGGCAAGGGCGCTCAGATCGCTCGCGCCGCTGGTGCGGCCGTGCAGCTGGTGGCTCGTGAAGGCATCTACGCCACCCTGCGCCTGCGCTCGGGTGAAATGCGCAAGGTTCCGGTCGAGTGCTGCGCAACCATCGGCGAAGTCGGCAACGACGAGCACAGCCTGGAAAAGCTGGGCAAGGCCGGTGCCAAGCGCTGGCGCGGCGTCCGCCCGACCGTTCGTGGTGCAGCCATGAACCCGGTTGACCACCCGCACGGTGGTGGTGAGGCGAAGGCCGGCCAGGGTAACCCGCATCCGGTCACCCCGTGGGGTGTCCCGACCAAGGGTTACAAGACGCGCCATAACAAGCGCACTCAGCAGTTCATCGTCCGCGATCGTAGGGGCTAATCGACCATGGCACGTTCACTCAAGAAGGGCCCGTTTGTCGATCACCACCTGGTTGCTAAGGTGGCTGCCGCTGCGGGTAGCAAGCGTCCGATCAAGACCTGGTCGCGTCGTTCGATGATCCTGCCTGACATGGTAGGCGTCACCATTGCCGTGCATAACGGCAAGAACCACATCCCGGTTCTCGTCAACGAGAACATGGTCGGCCACAAGCTCGGCGAATTTGCCATCACCCGGACCTTCAAGGGTCACGGTGGTGACAAGAAGTCGGGCAAGTAAGGAGAGATGACAATGGAAGCGAAAGCCATCCTGCGCACTGCGCGCATCTCCCCGCAGAAGGCTCGTCTGGTCGCTGACCAGGTGCGCGGTCTGCCGGCCGAGCGTGCGGTCAACCTGCTGAAGTTCTCGGACAAGAAGGCTGCCCACCTGATCAAGAAGGTGGTGGAGTCGGCTATTGCAAATGCCGAGAACAACCAGGGCGCCGACGTCGACGAGCTGAAGGTTCAGACCATCATGGTTGATGAAGGTCCGACCCTGAAGCGTTTCATGGCGCGGGCGAAAGGCCGCGGTACCCGCATCCTCAAGCGCACCAGCCACATCACTGTGGTTGTGGGCGCCGCCAAGTAAGCGGATAAGGAAAAGACCATGGGTCATAAAGTTCATCCGATTGGTATCCGCCTCGGCATTTCCAAGGACTGGAACTCCAAGTGGTACGCCAACAAGGCCGAGTTCGCTGGTTACCTGGCAGCCGACCTGAAAGTTCGCGAAATGCTGCGCAAGAAGCTGGCTCAGGCCGGCATCAGCAAGATCCTGATCGAGCGTCCGGCCAAGACCGCTCGCGTGACGATCCACACCGCCCGTCCGGGCGTGGTGATCGGCAAGCGCGGTGAGGACATCGAGAAGCTGCGCAAGGAAGTGAGCGAGATGATGGGCGTCCCGGCGCACATCAACGTCACCGAAGTGCGCAAGCCGGAGCTGGACGCACAGCTGGTTGCCGAATCGATCGCGCAGCAGCTGGAGCGTCGCATCATGTTCCGCCGCGCCATGAAGCGCTCGGTGGGCAACGCGATGCGCCTGGGTGCCCTGGGCATCAAGGTCAACGTTGGTGGCCGCCTCAACGGTGCAGAAATCGCCCGTTCGGAGTGGTACCGCGAAGGCCGCGTGCCGCTGCACACCCTGCGTGCCGACATCGACTATGGCTTCGCTGAAGCCAAGACGACCTACGGCATCATCGGCATCAAGGTCTGGATCTACAAGGGCGAAGTCTTCGATTTCTCCCAGGTTGGCCAGGAAAAGCAGGACGACACCCCGTCGCGCAACGATCGTCACGATCGCGGCGACCGTGGTGACCGTCAGCGCCCGGCCCGTGAAGCGAGGTAACGACAATGTTGCAACCCAAGCGAACCAAGTACCGCAAGGTACACAAGGGCCGTAACGAAGGCCTGAGCTGGAGCGCCAACGCTGTCAGCTTCGGCGAATACGGCCTGAAGGCAACCGCCCACGGTCAGCTGACCGCGCGTCAGATCGAAGCGGCCCGCCGCTCGATCAGCCGCTACGTGAAGCGCGGCGGCAAGATGTGGATCCGCGTGTTCCCCGACAAGCCCATCACCAAGAAGCCCATCGAAGTTCGAATGGGTTCGGGTAAGGGCAACGTGGAATACTGGGTGGCCCAGATCCAGCCCGGCCGCATGATCTATGAAATCGAGGGTGTTACCGAAGACGTGGCACGCGAGGCATTCCGCCTGGCCGCCGCCAAGCTCTCGGTCACCACCACTTTCGTGACCCGGACGGTGCGCTGATGGAACTCAAAACTCTCCGTGAAAAGTCGGCTGACGAACTCAAGGCCCACCTGATCGACCTGCGTAAGGAACAGTTCTCTGTCCGTATGCAGCAGGTCACCGGCCAGCTGCCGAAGACACACGACATCCGCCGGGTCCGTCGCGAGATTGCTCGCGTCAAGACCCTGCTCGGCAGCACGAAGTAAGGATGGCCGCTATGAGCGACAATACTGAAAACAAGGCGCTGCGCACGGTCGAAGGCCGTGTCGTCAGCAACAAGATGGACAAGACGGTTACCGTCCTGGTTGAGCGTCAGGTCAAGCACGCGCTGTACGGCAAGTACATCAAGCGCTCGACCAAGCTGCACGCCCACGATGCCGACAACGCCTGCAAGGAAGGCGATGTCGTCCGCGTGACCGAGATTGCTCCGATGTCCAAGACCAAGAACTGGCGCGTGGTGGAAGTCATCACGCGTGCGGCTGAATAAGGAGTCTGAATCATGATCCAGATGCAGAGCTACCTTGACGTCGCGGACAATTCGGGTGCCAAGCAGGTGATGTGCTTCAAGGTGCTGGGTGGTTCCAAGCGCCGTTACGCCGGTATCGGCGACATCATCAAGGTCACCGTGAAGGATGCAATTCCGCGCGGCAAGGTCAAGAAGGGTGAAGTGTATGACGCCGTCGTGGTGCGTACCCGCAAGGGTGTGCGTCGCGCCGATGGCTCGCTGATCCGCTTCGACGGCAACGCTGCCGTTCTGCTGAACAGCAAGCAGGAGCCGATCGGTACCCGTATCTTCGGGCCGGTGACGCGTGAACTTCGTTCGGAGAAGTTCATGAAGATCGTCTCGCTCGCTCCCGAAGTGCTGTGAGCGACAGGAGATAATCATGGCTAACCGTATCAAGAAGGGCGACCAGGTTGTCGTCAACGCCGGCAAGGACAAGGGCAAGCAGGGCGAAATCGTCCGCGTCGACGGCGACCGTGTGGTCGTCGCCAACGTGAACATCGTCAAGCGCCACACCAAGCCGAACCCGCAGGCAGGTGTTGCCGGCGGCGTGGTCGAGCGTGAAGCGTCGATCCATATCTCCAACGTGAATGTGCTGAACCCGGCTTCGGGCAAGGGCGAACGCGTTGGCTTCAAGGTGCTGGAGGATGGACGCAAACTGCGTGTGTTCCGCTCCAGCGGTGAGGCGCTCGACGCCTGAGGAATGTGAAGATGACTTCCCGTCTCGAAAAGTTTTACAAGGAAGAAGTGGTGCCGGCGCTGATGAAGCAGTTCGGCTACACCAATCCGATGGAAGTGCCGAAGCTGGTCAAGGTCACCCTGAACATGGGTGTCGGCGAAGCGGCCACCAACAAGAAGATCCTGGAAAACGCCGTCGGCGACATGACCAAGATTTCCGGCCAGAAGCCGGTTGTCACCAAGTCGCGTATCTCGGTTGCGTCGTTCAAGATCCGTGATGGTTGGCCGATCGGCTGCAAGACCACGCTGCGTCGCCACAAGATGTACGAGTTCCTGGACCGCCTGATCAACATCTCGTTGCCGCGCGTGCGCGACTTCCGTGGTGTTTCCGGTCGTTCCTTCGACGGTCGCGGCAACTTCAACATGGGTGTGAAGGAACAGATCATCTTCCCGGAAATCGACTTCGACGCTGTCGACGCGATCCGCGGCATGGATATCGCCATCACCACCACTGCGAAGACCGACGCGGAAGCGAAGGCGCTGCTGGCAGCGTTCAAGTTCCCGTTCCGTAACTGATCCGTCGAGGAAACCGAAATGGCAAAGACCTCCATGGTCAACCGCGACATCAAGCGGAAGAAGCTGGCTGAAAAGTACGCTGTCAAGCGTGCGGCTCTGAAGAAGATCGTGTCCTCGCAGGACGCGACCTACGAAGAGAAGATCGAGGCCGCCACCAAGCTGTCGAAGCTGCCGCGCGATTCGTCGCCGAGCCGCCACCGCAGCCGTTGCGAACTGTCTGGCCGCCCGCGTGGCGTGTACAGCAAGTTCGGCCTGGGTCGCAACAAGCTGCGCGAAGCCACCATGCGTGGCGACGTTCCGGGCCTGCGCAAGGCCAGCTGGTAATCCCAGCCGGTCCTGCGATCAGGGGCCCCCTCGGGGGCTCCTGAACCGGGAAGGGAAGGCGTTCAGCTTTCCCTCTGCGAAAAAACCCGAAGAGCCCGACGCAAGTCGGGCTCTTTTGGCGTATACTCCCGCGTCTTGCCCTGCGCAAACGGGGATGTAGGGGTGGGCTTCCGGCCCACTGCATGAAGGGGCCTGGCCCGTTTCCAGGAGACAACAGATTTTCGCGAAAGCGGATATCGGTGCACTCAAAGGTACTCATATGAGCATGACTGATCCCATCGCCGACCTGCTGGTCCGCATCAAGAATGCGGCCGCGGTTGGCAAGCAGACGGTGAAAGCCCCGTCGTCCAAGATCAAGGTTGCGATCGCCCAGGTCCTGAAGGACGAGGGTTACATCACCGACCTGCGCGTGACCGCGCTCGAGAACAACAAGTCCGAGCTGGAAATCGTGCTGAAGTATTTCGAAGGCAAGCCGGTCATCGCGACCCTGAAGCGCTTCTCGCGTTCGGGCCTGCGCCAGTACCGCGGCAAGAGCGAGCTGCCGAAGGTCATGAACGGCCTGGGTATCTCCATCATTTCCACCTCCAAGGGCATCATGACTGATGCGCAGGCGCGCCAGCTGGGCGTCGGCGGCGAAGTCCTGTGCTTCGTGGCCTAAGGCGAAAGGAGTAGAACTATGTCCCGCGTAGCCAAGAAGCCGATCGACCTGGGTAAGGTTGAACTGAACGTCCAGAACGACAACGTCACCGCCAAGGGCCCGAAGGGCACCCTGTCGCTGGCCAAGCCGGCTGGTATTGCCATCAACGTCGAGAACGGCGTTGCCACCCTGAGCACCGAAAGCGTCGATCTGATCCCGCTGACCGGTACCGTCCGCGCCATCCTGTCCAACATGGTCAAGGGTGTTTCCGAAGGCTTCGAGCGCAAGCTGGAGCTGGTCGGCGTGGGTTACCGTGCCGCCATGCAGGGCAAGGACCTCAGCCTGTCGCTGGGCTTCTCGCACCCGATCGTGTTCGTGGCGCCGGAAGGCATCACCATCACCACCCCGACCCAGACCGAAATCCTGGTGCAGGGCGCTGACAAGCAGGTCGTCGGTGAAGTCGCCGCCAAGATCCGTGCGTTCCGCAAGCCGGAACCGTACAAGGGCAAGGGCGTGAAGTACTCCGACGAAGTCATCATCCGTAAGGAAGCCAAGAAGGCGTAAGTGCGAGTCCCTCGCAAGAGCCCGCACATCCCTGTGCGGACTCCTCAGGGAAAAGCCCATCCTTCAGCTTTCAAGGAATAATCAAAATGAACAAGAACATCGCCCGCCTGCGTCGCGCCAAGTCGACCCGCGCCCACATCCGTGAGCTCGGTGTCGCCCGCCTGTCGGTGCTGCGCACCGGTCAGCACCTGTACGCCCAGGTCTTCACCGCCGACGGCTCCAAGGTGCTGGCTGCTGCCAACACCACCCAGGCCGACATCAAGGACGGCCTGAAGAACGGCAAGAACGCTGATGCTGCTGCCAAGGTTGGCCGTATCGTTGCCGAGCGCGCCAAGGCCGCCGGCGTCGAGAAGGTTGCCTTCGATCGTTCGGGCTACCGCTACCACGGCCGCATCAAGGCCCTGGCAGAAGCCGCCCGCGAAGCCGGCCTGCAGTTCTAAGGGACAAGGGCAGGGGACCTCTGGTCTCCTGCCCGCCTGCTCGCCAGCCTGAGTGAGGCTGGACGGCGCCGCTCTTCTGCAGCGGTCCACCGGTACAACGCGCCACTCCACAACCATAAGCGGCCTCGAGCCGTACATACCCAAACAACCAAGGAATCAAGATGGCAGAAGAACGTCAGCAGCGGGGTCGCGATCGCGACCGTAACCGCGAAGAGAAAGTCGACGACGGCATGATCGAAAAGCTGGTCGCGGTCAACCGCGTCAGCAAGACCGTCAAGGGTGGCCGCCAGTTCACCTTCACCGCCCTGACTGTTGTCGGCGACGGCGAAGGCAAGGTCGGTTTCGGTTATGGCAAGGCCCGCGAAGTGCCGGTCGCCATCCAGAAGTCGATGGAGCAGGCTCGCAAGAACCTGGTCAGCGTTGACCTGAACAACGGCACCCTGTGGCACACCATCAAGGATGGTCACGGCGCAGCCCGCGTGTTCATGCAGCCGGCTTCCGAAGGTACCGGCGTCATCGCCGGCGGTGCCATGCGCGCCGTGCTGGAAGCGGTTGGCGTGAAGAACGTGCTGGCCAAGGCCACCGGTTCGCGCAACCCGATCAACCTGGTGCGTGCCACCGTGAAGGGCCTGTCTGCTGCGCAGTCGCCGGCTCGCATCGCGGCCAAGCGCGGCAAGAAGGTGGAGGAACTCAACCATGGCTAATGAGTCCAACAAGACTGTGAAGGTGCGCCTGGTGCGTGGCCTGCGTGGTGCTCAGTCGCGTCACCGCCTGTCGGTGCGTGCTCTGGGCCTGAACAAGCTGAACGATGTGCGTGAACTGAAGGACAGCCCGCAGGTTCGCGGCCTGATCAACACCGTTCACTACCTCGTCAAGGTTGAGGAGTAATCGATCATGACTCTGCGTCTCAATGAACTGAGCCCGGCACCGGGCGCCCGCACCGAGCGCACCCGCGTCGGTCGCGGTATCGGCTCGGGCCTGGGCAAGACTGCCGGCCGCGGCCACAAGGGTTCGTTCGCCCGTAAGGGTGGCGGCAAGATCAAGGCTGGCTTCGAAGGCGGCCAGACCCCCATGCAGCGTCGTCTGCCGAAGATCGGCTTCCGTTCGCCGATCGCCAAGGACACCGCTGAAGTGCTGCTGTACGCGCTGGACAAGCTGCCGGCCGGTGAGATCGACTTCGCCGCCCTGCGTGCTGCCAAGCTGGTCCCGAGCACTGCAAAGAAGGCCAAGGTCGTCGTCAAGGGCGAAGTGACCAAGGCGTTCACCCTGAAGGGTATCGCTGCCACGGCTGGTGCCAAGGCCGCGATCGAAGCTGCCGGCGGCAGCGTAACGGAGTAAGAAAATCATGGCGCAAGCTGGCATCGGTAACCTCGCGGGCGGAATGGGCAAGTTCACTGAACTTCGCCAACGTTTGCTGTTCGTCGTCGGGGCTTTGATCGTCTATCGCATCGGCTGCTATGTGCCGGTGCCGGGCGTCAATCCCGATGCCATGCTTGCCATGATGCAACAGCAGGGCGGCGGCATCGTGGACATGTTCAACATGTTCTCGGGCGGCGCCCTGCACCGTTTCAGCATCTTCGCGCTGAACGTGATGCCGTACATCTCGGCATCGATCGTGATGCAGTTGGCCGTGCACATCTTCCCCGCCCTGAAGGCGATGCAGAAGGAAGGTGAGTCCGGTCGCCGCAAGATCACCCAGTATTCGCGCATCGGCGCCGTGCTGCTGGCAGTGGTGCAGGGCGGTTCGATCGCGCTGGCCCTGCAGGGCCAGGTCTCGCCGTCGGGCGCTCCGGTCGTGTACGCACCAGGCATGGGCTTCGTGCTCACCGCCGTGGTCGCGCTGACCGCCGGCACCATGTTCCTGATGTGGGTCGGTGAGCAGGTCACCGAGCGCGGCATCGGCAACGGCGTGTCGCTGATCATCTTCGCCGGTATCGTGGCCGGCCTGCCGGGTGCGGTCATCCACACCTTCGACGCCTACCGCGACGGCAACATCCAGTTCATCCAGCTGCTGCTGATCGCCATCGTCGTGCTCGCCTTCACCTTCTTCGTGGTGTTCGTCGAGCGTGGCCAGCGCCGGATCACGGTGAACTACGCGCGCCGCCAGGGCGGTCGCAACGCGTACATGAACCAGACCTCGTTCCTGCCGCTGAAGCTCAACATGGCCGGCGTCATCCCGGCGATCTTCGCCTCGAGCCTGCTGGCCTTCCCGGCCACCCTGGCGATGTGGTCCGGCCAGGCTGCGAATCAGAGCAGCACCGGCCAGATCCTGCAGAAGGTGGCCAACGCCCTCGGTCCGGGCGAGCCGCTGCACATGATCGTGTTCGCCGCTCTGATCACAGGTTTCGCGTTCTTCTACACCGCGCTGGTGTTCAACTCGCAGGAAACCGCCGACAACCTGAAGAAGTCGGGTGCGCTGATTCCGGGCATCCGTCCGGGCAAGGCCACTGCTGATTACATCGATGGCGTGCTGACCCGCCTGACCGCGGCCGGCTCGGCTTACCTGGTGATCGTCTGCCTGCTGCCGGAACTGATGCGCACGCAGCTGAACGCCTCGTTCTACTTCGGCGGCACGTCGCTGCTGATCGTGGTGGTGGTGGTGATGGACTTCATTGCCCAGGTGCAGGCGCACCTGATGTCGCACCAGTACGAGAGCCTGTTGAAGAAGGCCAACCTGAAGGGCGGCAACCGCGGCGGTTTTGCCCGCGGCTGATTGGCCTGTTATACTTTCGTCTTCCTGACGTGATGGTCCCTCCGCTTCGCGGACTCCGGCCACACAAACGAAGGGCGGCCCCCGCAGCGGTTCCGGGTGGGGGTGTGATGAGGTGGTCCCGCGCTGGAGTAGCGCGGGCGACCCCGGGGGAAACCCCAGGATCAACCCCATCCGGCGCCGGAGCCTGGGCACACTCCCCAGGCCGGGTTCATGAAACCAATGGTTTCACGGGCTTCCATGTAAACCGGAACCTTGTTAGTATCGCTAGTTCACTTTTTTGATCCATCCTGCCGGATTGGCGTGCCCGAGGCGCGCTGTCGGCCATCACTCAGCTGGAGAACCGCGTCATGGCGCGTATTGCAGGCGTCAACCTGCCAGCCCAGAAGCACGTCTGGGTCGGGTTGCAAAGCATTTACGGCATCGGCCGTACCCGTTCGAAGAAGGTCTGCGAAGTCGCAGGCGTTGCTTCGACCACCAAGATCCGCGATCTGTCGGAGCCGGAAATCGAGCGCCTGCGCGCCGAAGTCGGCAAGTACATCGTGGAAGGCGATCTGCGCCGTGAAATCGGCATCGCGATCAAGCGCCTGATGGACCTGGGCTGCTACCGCGGCCTGCGTCACCGTCGCGGCCTGCCGCTGCGTGGCCAGCGCACCCGTACCAACGCCCGCACCCGCAAGGGCCCGCGCAAGGCGATCAGGAAGTAAGGGACCTATAAATGGCTAAGCCCGCTGCTAAAACCAAGAAGAAGATCAAGCGCGTCGTCACCGACGGCGTCGCCCACGTCCACGCTTCGTTCAACAACACCATCGTGACCATCACCGACCGCCAGGGCAATGCTCTGTCGTGGGCGACCTCCGGTGGCGCTGGCTTCCGCGGTTCGCGCAAGTCGACCCCGTTCGCTGCCCAGGTGGCTGCCGAAAAGGCCGGTCGTGCTGCGCTGGACTACGGCGTGAAGTCGCTGGAAGTCCGCATCAAGGGTCCGGGTCCGGGCCGTGAGTCGGCCGTGCGTTCGTTGAACAACGTCGGCTACAAGATCACCAACATCATCGACGTGACGCCCATCCCGCACAACGGGTGCCGTCCGCCGAAGAAGCGTCGCGTCTAAAGGGAGCGATAAGAAATGGCTCGTTATATCGGTCCTACCTGTAAGCTCGCCCGTCGCGAAGGCGCCGACCTGTCCCTGAAGAGCCCGGCGCGTGCGCTGGACTCCAAGTGCAAGCTGGAGCAGAAGCCCGGCCAGCACGGCGCCACTGCCCGCAAGGGCAAGCTGTCCGACTACGCCACCCAGCTGCGTGAAAAGCAGAAGGTCAAGCGTATCTACGGCCTGCTGGAGCGTCAGTTCCGCAACTACTACAAGAAGGCCTCGACCAAGAAGGGCAACACCGGCGAGAACCTCCTGCAGCTGCTGGAAACCCGCCTGGACAATGTCGTCTACCGCATGGGCTTCGCCGTGACCCGTCCGGCTGCCCGTCAGCTGGTGTCGCACCGCGGCGTCACCGTGAATGGCAAGTCGGTCAACCTGGCTTCGTACCAGGTCAAGGCTGGCGACGCCATCGCCCTGTCTGAAAAGGCTGCCAAGCAGCTGCGCGTCCAGGAAGCCCTGACCGTCGCCGCCCAGCATGACCTGAGCCCGTCGTGGGTTGAAGTGGATTCCGGTAAGTTCACCGGCATCTTCAAGGCTGTTCCGGATCGTTCGGATCTGCCTGCGGACATCAACGAAGCGCTGATCGTCGAGCTGTATTCGAAGTAATTCACATTGGAGAGCCCCCGGCGACGGCCGGGGGTTCACTAGGAGAACCCGCAACATGACGGTTACCGCCAACCAGGTTCTGCGTCCTCGCGGTCCGCAGATCGAACGCCTTACCGACACCCGTGCAAAGGTCGTTATCGAACCTTTGGAGCGGGGTTACGGGCATACGCTGGGTAATGCCCTGCGTCGCGTGCTGCTGTCGTCCATCCCGGGCTTCGCCATCACGGAAGTCGAAATCGACGGCGTGTTGCATGAGTACACCACGGTCGAGGGTCTGCAGGAGGACGTGCTCGAAGTCCTGCTGAACCTGAAGGACGTGGCCATCCGTATGCACTCCGGCGACAGCGCCACCCTGTCCCTGTCCAAGCAGGGCCCGGGCGTTGTCACCGCTGCCGATATCAAGGTCGACCACAATGTGGAGATCCTGAACGGCGACCATGTCATCTGCCACCTGACCAAGGACACGGCAGTCAACATGCGTCTGAAGATCGAACGTGGTTTCGGCTACCAGCCGGCTGCCGCGCGTCGTCGTCCGGACGAAGAAACCCGTGCCATCGGCCGTCTGGTCCTGGATGCCTCGTTCTCGCCGGTCCGCCGCGTCGCCTATGCCGTGGAAGCGGCCCGCGTCGAGCAGCGTACCGACCTGGACAAGCTGGTCATCGATATCGAGACCAACGGCACCATCGATGCCGAGGAAGCCGTGCGCACCGCCGCCGACATCCTCAGCGACCAGCTGTCGGTGTTCGGTGACTTCACCCACCGCGACCGCGGTGCGGCGAAGCCGGCCAACAACGGCGTGGATCCGGTGCTGCTGCGCCCGATCGACGATCTGGAGCTGACCGTGCGTTCGGCCAACTGCCTGAAGGCCGAAAGCATCTACTACATCGGCGATCTGATCCAGAAGACCGAAGTGGAGCTGCTGAAGACCCCGAACCTGGGCAAGAAGTCGCTCACCGAAATCAAGGAAGTGCTGGCCCAGCGTGGCCTGTCGCTTGGCATGAAGCTGGAGAACTGGCCGCCGGCCGGCGTCGCCAGCCACGGCATGCTGGGCTGATAACGCCTTTCTGCAAGACCGCATGGCCCCGTCGGCAACGACGGGGCCATTGCACCCAGGCAACACCGCCACGACGAACGAAGGTTCGCGGGCAGGTCGTCCAGGATGGATGGCCAGGACCAACCGCAGTCCGCGCAGCAACGCCATGAAGGCGACAACGATCCGCACAGCCACATCATTAACCAAGGAATATCACCATGCGTCACCAGAAGTCTGGCCGTAAGTTCAGCCGTACCAGCGCCCACCGCGAAGCGATGTTCAAGAACATGGCCGCCTCGCTGTTCAAGCACGAGCTGATCAAGACCACCCTGCCGAAGGCCAAGGAACTGCGCCGCGTTGCCGAGCCGCTGATCACCCTGGCCAAGGTCGACTCCGTCGCCAACCGCCGTCTGGCCTTCGCCCGTCTGCGCGACAACGAAGCCGTGGGCAACCTGTTCACCATCCTGGGCCCGCGCTACGCGAACCGTCCGGGCGGCTACCTGCGCCTGCTGAAGTGCGGCTTCCGCGCCGGCGACAACGCGCCGATGGCCTACGTCGAGCTGGTTGACCGTCCGGTCGTGGCCGAGGCAGTGGCCGAGTAATCGGACCGCTCCAACGCGACACAGCGAAAGCCCGGCCTCTGCCGGGCTTTTGCGTTTCCAGGGGTCGGATCTCTTCCAGGGGGCGGATCCCTTTCCGCAGGAAAGGGCTCTGAGCCCAGGGACCGGTGGCGCAGCAGGACTGGGGTCAGAGCCGTTTCCCGATGGGAAACAGATCCGACCCCCAACCCCGGCCCGCCCCAGCCTGTGACGGCCGTCGCTCGCAATCTGTAAAAATTTCATTAACATGCGCACCGGACGACATGAGGTCGCCACGGGCCGCCCGCTGGGCAGACCCGCCAATGGACTGAAATTCACAGGAATTCCCATGCGCAAGATCCTGATCGTGGCCGCTCTGCTGGCCGCCGCTCCGTTCTCGGCCTCCGCCGACGCCCTGAGCTACACCTACGTCGAAGGCGGCTGGACGCAGGTCAAGGTTGACGACAACGCACTGGACGACCCGAAGGTCGACGGTGGCTACCTGCGTGGCTCGGTCGCCGTGGCCGAGCAGGTCTACGTGTTCGGTGGCTGGTCGCGCACCAGCAAGACCTACCACTACAGCGATGGCTCGCTGAAGGTTGAACTGAATCAGCCGGAGCTGGGCATCGGCTACCACATGCCGTGGACCGACCGCGTCGACTTCACCGCCGACATCGCCTGGGTGCGTCAGAACGCTGAACTGACCGATCGTTACGACGGCTACAGCGACCGCTACAAGGACCACACCAACCTGGCCCGCGCCACCATGGGCATCCGCGGCAAGCCGTCGCGCATGACCGAAGCCTGGGCCAAGGCCGGCTACATGGACGGCGGCAACAACTACAAGGGCACCTGGGTCGGCACTCTCGGTGGCCAGATCAACTTCACCAAGACCTGGGGTCTGGTGGGTGAGATCTCCGGCTACCGCGACGTTACCCAGTACTCCGCCGGCGTCCGCGCCAGCTTCTGATCCAACGATCGCTCCTCGTCGTGCGATCGAACGGGCCCCGCAAGGGGCCCGTTTTTTTGTCCGCTGCGCACCGTCACCTGGCTGCTTCTCGCCATCGAAAGCGTGGGCAGATGCGCTAGTCTTGCGCGCCTCTGGAACAGGAAAACACCGTCATGAAGACCCCCACCCGTACCCTTCTGGCCAGCGTGCTGCTGTGCGCCCCGCTGGTCGCCACGGCCGCCCCGGCCACGCTGTCGCCCGAACAGGCGTTCGACCTGTATGCACGCACCCTGCTGGAGGACGACGCTGCCGCCACGCGTGCGCTCAACGACGCACTGAAGCCGGCGTTCGAGGGCCAGGATGCAGTGACACCGTCCCCGGGTGCGCTGGCCAAGGCGTTGGCCGAACCCTGGCAGACGGTGCTCGCAAGCGCCGGCGCCAAGGCCGACGCCGCCGCCACCGAAGCGCTGTATGCCAAGGCCCTGCGCGATTCGAAGTGCCGCGCGACCAAGAGCGTGATCGAAGACAACGAATACGTGGACGACCAGAAGCTGGCGCGGATCACCTTCAGCTGCCAGGTGCCCGACCTGGGCAAGGTCCGCCCGCTGTTCGCCGCCAGCCTGGCCGCCGATGCCACCCCGGCCTCGCGCAAGCAGTTCACCGACGCCTACACACAGGCACTGCAGAGTGGCGCGCGCGTGCCGGTCAGCGGCACCTTCACCCTGTACCCGGCCAAGGACAACGGCTACTGGTACAGCGGCAACTTCGATGACCTGGTGGGCACCGTCGCCGGTGCGCTGGCCCCGTTCGAGGACTGGATGCAGGACGCGCAGGCGGCCAACGCGCCGAAGGTAACCGGCGTACCTGGCTGCGACCTGTTGCTGCAGCAGCACCGCGCCTGCGTGGCGAAGATCGCGCCGGACCAGATCAGCGGCGTGGATGCGATGGCCGAGGAACTGAAGGCCAAGGCGCAGGTGAAGTCGGCCGATGAGATGACGCAGGAGTGCAAGGCGCTGCGTCCGATGGCCGAGATGATGTGGACCGATGCGTGCGCGTGAGTTCGCTGCGCTGAAGCGACTGGGGCTGGCTGCATTGCTGGCCCCGGTTGCGGCACAGGCGGCGCCGCCTGTGCCGACGTCCGGACACGTGTTCGAGCTGTACGCACAGGTGATCGTGCACGGCGATACCGCGGCCCAGGCCGAGCTGGGCCGCTATCTGGGTACAGCCAAGGGCCCGGCGATCGCGGCGGCGCTGGCGAGCGTAAGCCATCTCGAGCAAGCGCCTGAAATGGCCGATTGGCCGCAGGCCGCCGCGGCCCTGCGCAGGCGCCAGACATCGGTGCGTTGCAGTGTCGGCAGCGTGCATCATCCGCAGGCAGACGTCGCCGATGTTGACTACCGTTGCCACCTGCCGGACCTGACGGGCCTGCTGCCCGTCTATCGGCAGCACCCGGTGCCATTCAACGGACCACATCCCCCACAGATGGCGAGCGAACTGGCGACGGTGTATACGCAGATGATCGCATCGGCACCAGACCGCGAAAGGATCATCACCGTGTCATTCGAGCGCGATCATGGCAGCGGTGCTTGGCGCGTACAGAACCCGGCCCCGCTGATGGGCGAGCTGGCTGATGCGTTCCTGCCCTTCTTCGAGTGGAACGAGCACCCGCCCGGCGAGGATCGTTGAGCCCCTTTTCATGCCCGCAGCAGCAGGCGCAGGTCGTCGCCCACCTGGCGCTGGTCGATCACGCGCAGTCGGCGCTGCTGGTCCATCGCGCCGATGCCGAGGTCAGCCAGCAGCGGGCGGCCGCTGTCGCCCAGCAGTGTGGGCGCTTGGTAAAGCAGCAGTTCGTCCACCCAGCCACCACGCACCAGCGCGCCGGCCAGGGTTGCACCGGCTTCGGTATGCACCTCGTTGATACCGCGTTCGGCCAGCAGAGCCAGCACCGCACCCAGATCAAGTCGGCCGTGGCGCATGGCTACGCTGGCGAAGGCCGCGTCGGCTGCGTCAGGCGGGCTGACCATCGCATCGTGCAGGTACAGCGTCGGACCTCCACCTTCGCGCACACGGCTGCATTCCAGCGAGCGCAGGCGTGAATCGAGGACCACGCGCAGTGGCGGCAACACTTCGGTGTCGGCCAGGCGAACGGTCAGCATCGGGTCGTCGGCGATCACGGTGTCGGCACCGGTCAGGATCGCGCCCGCGCGCGCGCGCCAGTGTTGCACGTCCTCGCGAGCGGCGGGGCCGGTGATCCACTTCGAGCTGCCGTCGGCCATCGCGGTACGGCCATCGAGGCTGGCGGCCAGTTTCACCCGCAGCCACGGACGGCCGCGCTCCACGCGGGACAGGAAGCCCTTGTTGAGTTCGCGCGCCTGCGCCGCCATCAAGCCCTCGGCAACGTCGATGCCGGCGTTGCGCAGCAGGTCAAAGCCCCCGCCATCGACCTTCGGGAATGGATCGCGCATCGCCGCGACCACGCGCGACACACCAGCTTCGATCAGCGCCAACGCGCACGGCGGCGTGCGGCCGTAATGCGCGCACGGTTCCAGGGTGACGTAGGCAGTAGCTCCACGTGCTTCGCTGCCGGCTTCGCGCAATGCGAACACTTCGGCATGCGGGCCGCCAGCACGCTGGTGCCAGCCCTGCCCGACCACACGTTCGCCGTGGGCAATGACGCAGCCCACCATCGGGTTGGGGCGGGTGGTGTAGGCGGCACGCTCGGCCAGACGCAGTGCGTTGGCCATGTGCAGGTGGTCGAGGACGGAGAACAGGGTGGTCATGCGGCCATGGTAACGCCGCCGGTGTTGATCCACGCCATGCGTGGATGAAGCGTACGGCGCCAACCAAGGTTGGCATCTACCGGGGCGGTCAGCCCTTCTTCTTCTTGGTCAGGGCAATCACATCGCCCAGCAGCTGCAGCTGTTCGGTACTGGAAGGCAGGTCGCGTTCAAGCTTCTCGATCTCCTCGCGGAAATCGGCCACGTCCTCGAAGCTGCGATAGACCGAAGCGAAGCGCACATAGCCGACATGGTCGAGCTTGCGCAGTTCGTTCATCACGAACTCGCCGACCTTGATCGAGGGCACTTCGCGCTCACCGCTGATGCGCAGCTGATGGACCACGGCGCGTACCGCCGCTTCGATCTTGTCTTCGGCCACGGCACGCTTCTGCAGCGCGCGGTCGAAGCCTGCACGCACCTTGCGCTGGTCGAACGCCTCGCGGGTGCCATCGCTCTTGACGATGGCGGGCAGCTTCAGTTCGACCGTTTCCATGGTGCTGAAGCGCTCGCCGCAAGCTTCGCATTCACGCCGACGACGGATCGTCGCGCCGTCTTCGGAGACGCGCGAGTCGATGACCCGGGTATCGGCATGTTGGCAGAAGGGGCAGTGCATTGAACGCCTGGCTCAGGGAGTACCTATTGCCACGGTCATGGCAGCGTCGCAAAGGTACCTGAGAAGGGCCGCAGCAGCAAATGCTGGCTGCGCGGAAGCACCTGCATTTCAGCCAATCCAATCGTCCAGCGAGGTCTGGACTACCCACTCAACCGGGTGCGGGCTGCACCGAGGCGGCGCGAGCCCAGCGCAACCACACCAGGTGCCCCGCCATCACCAGCAGCGGTGGGCCAAAGCCAAGGAAGGCCAGGGTCGAGATCTCCCCGTGCTTGAAGGTGAAGTACAGCGTGGCGGCAACCACGCCCAATGCAGCCAGAGCCCCCAGCGCCAGCCCTACCCAGGCGACAACCGGGGAGTGACGCAGGCCGGTAACCCCGCGCCACAGGAAGAGACCGCTCAGCCACAACCAGGACAACACGCCCAGGATTCCGGCCAATGACCACAGCAGCAACAGCCTGTGCTCGTCGCCCGTCAGGTACTTGCCGTCCCATACGACCATCAACCCCAGCACGGCACCTGTGCCGCCTGCCGCCACGGTGGGCAGGCCTACCAGCAGGCCGGCGATCGCCATCCAGCGTTTGTGCAGACGCTCATCCATGCGTTCGATTTCCTTCCCTGGGCCGCGTCATGCGCGGCGTTTGATCCACACCAGCATCGCAGCCGGCACCAGCATCGACGGGCCCAACAGCAACAAGCCGATGCCTTCGCCGTGCACGGCGATGCCCCACCACAGCGCCAGCCCCAGCGGAGGCAAGGCGGCGAGACCGCCCGCCAGCAGCATCCACCACCAGAGGCGGTGCACGTGCAGCCCGGCACGCCCCTGCAGCAGAAAACCCGCGCTGAGCCACAACCAGGCCAGGCAGCCGGCAATGCCGGCCAGGCCCCACAGCGGCATCACCGTCACCGAGGCCAGCGTGCCATGGCCGAACTGGCCCAGCCCCATCAGCAGCAGCATCGTCGCCGCCGCGCCGCCCATCGCCAGGCTGGGCAGGCCAAACAGCACCGCCAGCGCGGTGTAGAGGTACTTGAGGTGGCGCTCATCCATGCGCGGTTACTCCAGTGCTGGGGTCAGAGCCCTTCCCTGCGGGAAGGGATCCGACCCCTGCTTCGATCCGGGTTTCGGGGTCGGATCCCTTTCCGTCAGGAAAGGGCTCTAACCCCTGCTTCGATCAGCCGTAGACCGGGTACTTGCGGCACTGCGCGCTGACGGCGTCGCGCACGCGGGCGATGACGGCGTCATCACTCGGCGCGTCGAGCACGTCGGCGATCCAGTTGGCCAGGTCCACGCAGTCCTGTTCGACGTAACCACGGGTGGTCACCGCCGGGGTGCCCAGGCGCAGACCCGAAGTGACGAACGGCGAACGCGGGTCGTTCGGCACCGAGTTCTTGTTGACGGTGATATGGGCCTTGCCCAGCGCAGCTTCCGCATCCTTGCCGGACACGTCCTTGCCGATCATGTCGACCAGCATCAGGTGGTTCTGGGTGCCACCGGAGACGATCTTGTAGCCGCGCGCGATGAGCGTGTTGGCCATCGCCTGGGCGTTCTTCACCACCTGCTGCTGGTAGGCCTTGAAGCCCGGCTCCAGCGCTTCCTTGAAGGCCACGGCCTTGCCGGCGATGACGTGCATCAGCGGACCGCCCTGGATACCCGGGAACACGATCGACTGCAGCTTCTTGACCAGGTCTTCGTCGGCGCCCTTGGCGACGATGATGCCGCCACGCGGGCCGCGCAGGGTCTTGTGGGTGGTCGAGGTGACCACATGGGCGTGTTCCAGCGGGCTCGGGTAGACGCCTGCGGCGACCAGGCCTGCAACGTGGGCCATGTCGACGAACAGGTAGGCACCGACCTTGTCGGCGATGGCACGGAAGCGCGCCCAGTCGATCACCTGCGAGTAGGCCGAGAAGCCGGCCACGACCATCTTCGGCTTGTGCTCCAGGGCCAGGCGCTCGACTTCGTCGTAATCGATCAGGCCCTGGTCGTTCACGCCGTACTGCACGGCGTTGAACAGCTTGCCCGAGGCGTTCACCTTGGCACCGTGGGTGAGGTGGCCGCCGTGGGCCAGGCTCATGCCAAGAATGGTGTCACCCGGCTGCAGCAGGGCGAAGTAAACGGCCTGGTTGGCCTGCGAACCACTGTGGGGCTGCACGTTGGCGTAGTCGGCATTGAACAGCTGCTTGAGGCGGTCGATCGCCAGCTGCTCGGCGATGTCCACGTATTCGCAACCACCGTAGTAGCGCTTGCCCGGATAGCCTTCGGCGTACTTGTTGGTCAGCTGGCTGCCCTGGGCTTCCATCACCGCCGGGCTGGTGTAGTTCTCGCTGGCGATCAGCTCGACGTGGTCTTCCTGGCGCTGGGTCTCAGCGGCGATGGCCTTGGCCAGTTCGGGATCGTAGGATTCGATGCGGACGTCACGCGGGAACATCGGGTACTCCAGCAGGCAGGGAAAGGGGTACGACTCAGCCCTTGATTGTAGCCCCGCACCGGCCTGCTGGGGCCGAAAAGGACGGGGCCGGCATCCCCGAAGGAATCCGGCCCCGTATGGTTTCGTCAGTGGGGTCAGAGGCCTTTCCGGTGGAAAGGGATCCGCCCCCTGCCGCGATCTTCAGCGGTTGCTGAGCACGTACTGGGCGATCACGCCGGTTGCGATGGCCACCAGCAACATGTTGCCGCGGTCATCGCGGATCCATTGGTGCCCGTACGGCGGGCGGCGCAGGTGATAGCGCGGATAGTCGTTCACCACGTAGATCGGGCCGCGGTAATAGTCGCGGTAGCGGTGGCCGACCTTCCAGCCATAGCCCGGGCCATAGGCTGGGCGATAGACCACGCGCGGCGGTGCTGGGCGGTAGTAACGGTCATGGTCGCGGTGCCATTCACGGCGGTCCTGGCGATAGTCGCGCCGGGCCTCGCGGCGATCACGTTCCCACTCACGGCGATCCTGGCGCCATTCGCGGCGATCCTCGCGCCACTCGCGGCGGTCATGGTCGCGGCGGTGATCGTTGTCGGCGAAGGCCGGGGCCACCGCGCCGAGCGCCAGCACAGAGGCCACGGCTCCGGCCATTACTCGATTGATGCGCATGTCAGACCTCTGCTTGGGTGGGTGGTGAGCCCATATTGCGCACCCGATCTGAACCGTTTCCAGCTGGAAACGCTTCCTGCCGCGGGACTGTGACGGAGTATTCAGGCCGCAGCCAGCCCGGCAGCCCTTCCCGGGCGCGGCGCGGAACCGGTTCCGGCTATAATTGGCGGTATTCCTTTTCAGTCTGTGCCCGCTGCCGCAACGGGAAGCTCCCCGTGACGGATCGGGCGCAGGGCCGCGCCTACGGAGACCTCATGTCCTCGCAATACATCTACACCATGAACCGCGTGTCCAAGGTGGTCCCGCCCAAGCGGCAGATCATCAAGGACATCTCGCTGTCGTTCTTCCCGGGCGCGAAGATCGGCCTGCTGGGCCTGAACGGCGCCGGCAAGTCCACCGTGCTGAAGATCATGGCCGGCGTGGACACCGATTTCGAGGGCGAAGCCCGCCCGCAGGCTGGCATCAAGGTCGGCTACCTGGCGCAGGAACCGGAGCTGGACCCGACCAAGACCGTGCGTGAAGCGGTCGAGGAAGGCGTGGGCGAAGTGCTGCAGGCGCAGGCTGCGCTGGAAGCGGTGTACGCGGCCTATGCCGAAGAAGGCGCCGACTTCGACGCCCTGGCCAAGGAACAGGAGCGCCTGGAGGCGATCCTCGCCGCGGGCGATGCGCACACCCTGGAAAACCAGCTGGACGTGGCCGCCGATGCGCTGCGCCTGCCGCCGTGGGATGCCATCGTCGGCAAGCTGTCCGGTGGTGAGAAGCGCCGTGTGGCGCTGTGCCGCCTGCTGCTGCAGAAGCCGGACATGCTGCTGCTGGACGAACCGACCAACCACCTCGACGCCGAGTCGGTGGAATGGCTGGAACAGTTCCTGGCGCGCTACACCGGCACCGTCGTGGCCGTTACCCATGATCGCTACTTCCTGGACAACGCCGCCGAGTGGATCCTGGAACTGGACCGCGGCCGCGGCATTCCGTGGAAGGGCAACTACACCGACTGGCTGACCCAGAAGGATGAGCGCCTGAAGCAGGAAGACAATCAGGAAAAGGCCCGCCAGAAGGCGATCCAGAAGGAGCTGGAGTGGTCGCGCCAGAACGCCAAGGGCGGCCGTACCAAGGGCAAGGCCCGTCTGGCCCGCCTTGAAGAGCTGCAGTCGGTCGATTACCAGAAGCGCAACGAGACCAATGAAATCTTCATCCCGCCGGGCGAGCGCCTGGGCCAGGCGGTGATGGAGTTCAAGAACGTCTCGAAGAAGTTCGGCGACCGCCTGCTGTTCGACAACCTGAGCTTCCTGGTGCCGGCCGGCGCTATCGTCGGCATCATCGGCCCCAACGGTGCCGGTAAGTCGACCCTGTTCAAGATGATCACCGGCCAGGAAAAGCCGGACACCGGCGAGATCGTGGTCGGCCCGACCGTGAAGCTGTCCTACGTGGACCAGAGCCGCGACGCGCTGGAAGGCAACCACAACGTCTTCCAGGAAATCGCTGGCGGCCTGGACATCCTCAACATCAACGGCATCGAGATCCAGTCGCGCGCCTACATCGGCCGCTTCAACTTCAAGGGCCAGGACCAGCAGAAGATGGTCGGTTCGCTGTCCGGTGGTGAGCGTGGCCGCCTGCACATGGCCAAGACCCTGCTGCAGGGTGGCAACGTGCTGCTGCTCGACGAACCGTCCAACGACCTGGACATCGAAACCCTGCGTGCGCTGGAAGATGCGCTGCTGGAATTCCCGGGCAACACCTTCGTCATTTCGCATGACCGCTGGTTCCTGGATCGCATCGCGACCCACATCCTGGCGTTCGAAGGCGACTCGCACGTGGAGTTCTTCCAGGGCAACTACCGCGAGTACGAAGAAGACAAGCGCCGCCGCATGGGCGACGACGCCGCGCCGAAGCGCCTGCGCTTCAAGGCGCTGAAGTAAGGCAACCGGAAAGGCCGCGCTCGCGCGGCCTTTCTCATTTCGGTAGGTCACCACCGTTGATGGTGACTGGAGGCGTACCGACCAACGGTCGGTACCCACGTTCTGCATTCGGGTAGGTCACGACCGTTGGTCGTGACACCTTATTGTCGCGAGATTCCCCATGTCACTGCTCGAACGCCTGTTCCAGCTGCAGCAACACGGCACCACCGTGCGCACCGAGCTGCTGGCCGGTGTCACCACCTTCCTGACGATGTCCTACATCGTCTTCGTCAATCCCGAGATCCTCGGCACCACCGGCATGGACGCCGGCGCGGTGTTCGTCGCCACCTGCCTGGCCGCCGCGCTGGGTTCGGCGGTGATGGCGCTGGCCGCCAATTTCCCGGTAGGCATGGCACCAGGCATGGGCCTGAACGCGTTCTTCGCCTTCACCGTGGTCGGTGCCGCCGGCCTGCCCTGGCAGCAGGCACTGGGTGCGGTGTTCATCTCCGGCCTGGTGTTCCTGGTCCTGTCACTGACCGGCGTGCGTGCGTGGCTGGTGTCGGGCATTCCATCATCGCTGCGCTCAGCCATCGTGGCCGGCATCGGCCTGTTCCTGGCGATCATCGCGCTGCAGAAGTCCGGCGTGATCGTCGGCAATGAAGACACGCTGGTGGCACTGGGCCCGTTGAACACGGCACCGCCGCTGCTGGCGCTGGCCGGCTTTCTGCTGATCGCGGTGCTGGAAGCGCGCCGCATCCGCGGTGCGATCCTGATCGGCATCCTGGCGGTGACCGGCGCTGGCTGGGCATTGGGCGATGTGCAGTACCAGGGCCTGGTCTCGCTGCCGCCGAGCCTGGCCCCCACCTTCCTGCAGCTGGACCTGCCGGGCCTGCTGCACCATGACGGCGGCGCACCGATCGCTGTGCTGCTGCAGGTGGTGCTGGTGTTCGTGCTGGTGGAAGTGTTCGATGCCACCGGCACGCTGTACGGCGTGGTCGGTCGCGCCGGCCTGCTGAAGCTGCCGGGCGCGCAGAAGCGTTTCGGGCGTGCGCTGCTGGCCGACAGCACCGCAATCGTGGCCGGTTCGATGCTCGGCACCAGCAGCACCACGGCCTTTGCCGAAAGCGCTTCGGGCGTGCAGGTGGGCGGTCGCACCGGCCTTACCGCGCTGGTGGTGTCGGCGCTGTTCCTGGCTGCGCTGCTGTTCTCGCCGCTTGCGGCGATGGTGCCCAGCTATGCCACCGCACCAGCACTACTGTTCGTGGCTGGCCTGATGCTGCGTGAGCTGGTGGAAGTGGACTGGAGCGACCTGACCGAATCGGTGCCGGCCGCGCTGTGTGCGCTGGCGATGCCGTTCACCTATTCGATCGCCAATGGCCTGGCGTTCGGCTTCATCGCCTATGCCGCGCTGAAGGCCGGTACCGGGCGCTGGCGCGAAGTGCATCCGGCGGTGTGGCTGGTGGCGGTGCTGTTTACCCTGCGCTACGCGCTGGAATAAGCGGTAGGCGATGCCGGCCAGCGGCCGGCACTACCAGAGCACGCTTCGGCCAGCGGCCGGCACTACCGGACGGTGGTTCACCTGCCGCGCACGGTGCTTTGGGATGATGCGGGCATGCCGCCGCCCGTCCTTCCTGCTGATCCGTCCTCGCCGTTGCGCCGCCGGCTGCTGCGTACGGCAGTGCTGGCACCGCTGGCCGCTGCGCTGACCACCCTGCCCGGCTGCTCGCTGCCGGTGCAGATCGATGGCACCTTCCTGCAGCCTTGGCGCAGCCACCTGCAGTGGGGCCTGGCCGACTGGCAGCGTTCCCTGAAGCTTGCACGTACGCTGGGCTGCCGGCAGCTGGTGCTGCAGTGGACCGGCATCGTCGGTGGCAGCGACGGCGACTGGTCATTGCCCGACGGCAGCCTGCAGCAGCTGTTCACCGCTGCCAGCGAGAACGACATCCGCATCCGCGTCGGCCTGCCCTTCCAGCAACGCTGGTGGCAGGCCATCGGCGCAGACGACGCAACGCTGCAGGCCTTCCTGGCCGAGAGCCTGGCGCACGCACGCAGCTGGTTGGCACAGGCGCCCTGGGCACAGCAGCCGGCCTTCGGGGGCTGGTACCTGCCCTACGAACTGGAGCAGTACCACTGGGCCGATCCGGCCCGCCAGCAATGGCTGGCGCAGTGGCTGCACGGGCTGGTGCAGGCCGCCAGCGCACGCGGCGGCGACTGCGCGATGTCCTGCTACTTCAGCCGCCTGCAGACCGACGCCAACTTGGTCACGTTGTGGCAGGCCGTGCTGGCCCAAGCGGCGGTGCGGCCCATGGTGCAGGACGGCGTGGGGGTGGCCGGTGCCGGCAACGTGCAGCAGCTGCAACCGCTGCTCGATCATTTCCATGCACACAGCATCGGTTTCGATGCGATCGTTGAGTTGTTCCGCGAACTGCCCGGCGGCCCTGCCGACGGCAGCGCGTTCAAGGGCGAAACCGCCGACGCCGCGCGCATCCAGCGCCAGCTCGCGTGGGCACGCGACAGCGGCGCACAGCACGTGCTGGTCTATGCATTGGAGCCATGGCTGACCCAGGACACGCCGCAGGCCGCAGTGCTGCGGCGACGCTGGGGCCTGCCTCAGTAGTAGAGGATGGCGGTGACGAACAGGCCCTTGGCGCGTTGCGTATCGCCACCGCCGATGGCGATGCGGTACTGCACGGTCAGATCCAGGTAGGAACGTGGTGCGTTGTAGTGGTCCTCGCGGAACCAGTAACGCACACCCACGCCCGGGCCCGCGCCAAGTGACCAGCTGCGCTGCGTATCGTTGAGCGCGAACGACTGCGCCGGGAACGGCGAGTAACGGATGTCGCGCACACGCGAGCGCTGATCCAGCCAGTCCGCTCCCACCACCACGTACGGCGTAACCACCCAGTGGGTCTGCCCTGCACCGAAGCGGAAGCTTCGCCCGGCGCGCAGTTCACCGGCAGCGAACCACTGTTCGCGATGCAGGCGGCCATTGGCCTCGCCAAGGCGCCGCACCGGCGTGCCGTTGGCATCAAGCGCGTCGAGGGTGAAGGTGGCACCGTTGTCGTCCCAGGTATATCCCCCCTGCGCGTAGCCACTGACCATCCACCACTGGTTCACATCGGTACGTAGATCGGTGCCGTGGTAGTAGCCGTAGGTGAGGTAGGACATCCATCCACCGGAGCCACTGGCCAACCGGTATCGCGCCAGCGCACTGGCTTCCAGTGGTGGGTTCAGCGCCAGCTGCAGGCGGCATTGCACGGCCGCCGATTGCGGATAGGCATCGCCCTGGCGGGTGGCACTGCCGAGGAACTGGCGGCGCTCGATGCCGGCACTCAGGCCAGTCTGGCCGAACGCATAGCGCATGCCGAAGGACGCGATGGTGGACGGCCAGCCGGTGGTCGAACGCGAATGACTGAGGCGCTCGGCGCGTGCGCGTGCATCCGGCGTTGATTCGCCGGTACACGGATCCACCGCGCGGATCGATTCGTAGGTGCCGCCTTCGTCATACAGCGTGTTGAGCAGCCGCGTGTAGAGCTCCAGCGTGCCGTGCCGGTCATTGAAGGCCGGGGGGCGCCAGAACGCCTCCAGCGTACTGAACACCGAATCGCCCGGTGTGCTGATCGCCGCACCGCCGACATTGGTTGCGGCTTGGCGTGCGCCTCGGAAACCGGCCGAGGCAATCACGCCCCACTCGCGCGAATAGTTGGCGATGGCATTGCGCACGTTGTAGCGCTGAAGCTCATCCAACGGCAGCTCGCCGGCATCGGCGCGATCAATGGCACTGCGCAGCAGCGTCACCGCCTGTGGATGGTCGCCGTTGGCGGCACTGGCGTAGGCCTGGTCGAGCACCACGGTCTTTGGCGCCTTGCCGGTGGCCTCTGCGGCGCGGAAGTCTGCCAGCGCCTGTGCCGGGTCACCCGCCTTCTGGTTGAGATAGCCACGCTGCATCAGCGAACCCGCGTCATCAGAATGCTGTGCCAGCGCCGCATCCAGGCGCTGCCGTGCTTCGACCTGCTGGACGCGGTTGCCCGCTGCCAGGGTAGTGGTCAGCAAGCCCTGCAGGTTCCCGTCCTCCGGCGCGAGTTCCACGGCCTGCCGCGCCTCAACGATGGCGTCAGCGTAGTCCCGGCGTGCGTAAGCCGCGTAGGCACGCTGCGCGGCACCGCCATCACCCTGCAGGTCGGCCGGCATCAGCTCGCACGCGTTGCCGGTGTCACTCACCTGGCAGTGCTGGAACGGAGCCGGGTAGCTCTGCGCACTCATTCGGGGAGGCTCGCGGCTGGTGCGGATCGCCTTGGCGCGTTGCTCGATGCCCTGCTGCAGCAGCTGCTGTGTCCGTGCATCGCCTTCACCTGCGGGACCTGCTGCCTGCAGCGGTGCCAGCAGTGCAGCCGCACGCTCCCGATCGCCTGCAGCCAGCGCCGCATCCACCGCCAGCAGGCGCACGTTGCGCTGCTGCTGGGTTGATTGCCCGGGGATGGCGAGTGCGGTGTCGAAGTCCTCATTGGCGAGCACCGAATTGCCCTGGCGCTGCCGCAGATAGCCCCGCATCACCTGCGCATTGAGGTCCTTGGCGTCGGTCTGCAGTGCCAGGTCCGCGCTACGTTCAGCCTCGGACAGCTGCTCACCCTGCAGCTGCGCGGTGATCAACAGCAGCCGGTAGGAAGCCATATCCGGCGCCAGTTCCACTGCCGCGCGCGCCTGTGCAATGGCGGCGGCATCGTTACGTGCGGACAGCGATCGGTAGGCCTGCTGAGCCTGCAGCAGCGCGCGCTGGCGGTCCAGCGCCGCACGCCTTTCGCGCAGCTCCTCGATGTTGGGCGCGCCCAGCCGCAGCGCGGTGCTGATCGCGGCGTCGGCCTGCTCGGGTTGCTGCTGGGCCTCCAGTGCGGCTACCCACAACAGCGCCCACGCCCCCTGCCCCGGCTGCTGGCGGAACGCCTGTTCGGCCTTGCTGGCCGCCACGCCCATCTGCTTGGCGTCATAGGCCGCGTAGGCCTCGGTGGCCAGCGAGTAGGCCCGCTGCTTGGCGCGGTCTGCGGCGCTGCCGACTGGACGCGATGGGGATGCGGTGCGCACGCCCTTGCCGTCCGTGGACGCGCTACGTGCAGCGGTAGCCGCCGCCAGCGCAGGCAAGGCAGGATCCTTCAACCCCACGTCCAGCGCACGGCGCGCTTGCTGCTGCGCTTCTGCGCCACGACCGAGCTTCTGCAGCGCATAGATCTGCAGCAGGCGCAGCCGCACCACGTCCGGGCGCAGCCGGATCGCTTCACTGGACTGCCGGTAGGCCGTGGGGTAATCGCCACGTTCATAGGCGGCAAAGGCCTGCTCGGCGATGCGGTAGGCCGCACCGGACAATGGCAGCGGCGCATCGGCCTGTGCCAGCACCGGCGTGGTGGCCGTGGCCAATGCCACGGCAATGACGGTGGAGAGCAGCGTGGTCTTCATGCCGGCAAGGCTCCGGGAGGCGGCGACTGCAGCGTGGCCGCGCGCCGGCGTTGTTCCTGCATGGCCTGGGCCACGGCCTCTTCGCTGGTGATGCCCTGCTTCACCAGGTAGTCGCCGATGCGGCCGTCGCGCTGCGGCTTGTACGCGTCCAGTGCAATCTCAAAGCGCGCGTGGTCGATCAGGCGCATCTCCACCAGCAGGTCGCCCAGCAGCGGCACGTTGTTCAGGTGCCATTGCCGGTCGCCGCCGATCAGGCGCAGGCCAGCGTTGATTTCGCTTTCGCGGGCAATGCTCTGCTCGACGTGATCACTGCGGGTTTCCTGCTTCAGCAGTGCCAACGCTTCTTCGGGTAATGGGCTGGCTACTGCCAGCCGCAGGGTTCCCTCCTGGCGTGGAGGCAGCGGCAGCATGCGCCACTGCACGCAGGCATCGGCACTGACCGGGAACTGACAGGCCCGCAGGTAGTCCACATCGATCACCGCGCGCTGCAGGTCACTCTGGAAGGCGATCGCCTCGGCCAGCGTCTCATCATCCAACCAACCCTGGGTAAGCAGGATGCGGCCGAGCGGCTGCTGCCGACCGGCATGCTGCTGGTCCAGCGCCAGCTGCAGGCGTTCGGGTTCAACGGCCTGCCAGGTGCCCAGCAGTTCACCCAGCTGCTTTCGGGTCTGCACCAGCTGCGCCGCATCCGGGAAATCGTGCATGGTCTTGTCCCAGACCATGCGCTTGCCGAACAGCAGGTAGGCCAGGAACACCTTCCAGGCGCGGGCGGTGGCCATGAAATTGATCATGTTGCCGACCACCATGCGCGGGATCGACATCAGCGCATGCTCCCAGCCATACAGCCGGTTGACGAAGTAGAAACGCTGCACGACGCGGGTCACCAATGCAGCCGTGGTCAGCAGCGCCACGTTCATCTGCCAGGTACCGGCCTGGAACACACTGGGAAACTGCATCGTCCATACCCCGGTCATCTTCAGCAGCCAGAACAGCAGCAGCTGCAGGAAGATGACGTAGGCGATGATGCTGACGAACGAAGTGATGATGCCCTTGCGGTCGCGCGCCAGCAGGTACTTGGTGGCCAGCGAGCCGCGCCAGCCCAGCGACTCCCAGCTCTGCAGGCCGATGCCCAGCACCCAGCGTGCCTTCTGCCGGTAGGAAGCGCGGAAGTTGTCGGGGAAGTATTCGCGCACGCACAGGGCCATCTGCTGGGCGCGTTCGCGCACCGGACCCCAGCCGAACCACGAGGGACGGCGCACGCGGAACTGCACCGGGAAGCGCGCGAAGATCGACTGCATGCCCATCGCCGCCAGTCGTGCACCGACGTCGTAGTCCTCGGTGAGGCTGTCGGTGTTGAAGGGCTGGTTGTCGGTCTGCGCACTCAATGCCAGCAGCGCGCGCCGCGAGAAGCAAGTACCGACGCCCGCGGAGGGCACCATGCCGGACACGCTCTCGCGCACCACCAGATCCTTGGCGTGCCATTCGGCGAATTCGTCCATGTAGACGCCCGCCACCAGCTCATACCATTCGCGATCCAGCGAGGTCACCGGCAGCTGGATCATGTCCTTGCGCGGCAGCAAGTAGTTGTAGAAGCGTAGTTCCATCGGGTGCAGCACGTCTTCGCTGTCGTGCAGGATCACGCCGGCGAACTCGATGTCGTGGCGCTTCTCGTAATCGAAGATGGCCAGGATCAGCCAGTTCAGGCAGTCGGCCTTGCTGGTCGGCCCGTCATGCGGCACTTCCACGCGGCGCAGGCGCTTGTAGCGGCGGCGCATGCGCTCGACTTCATCGATGGTCTGCTGGTCGTTGGGATAGGTGCCGACGAACACCACGTACTCGCGGTAGTCGAGTACGTTGATCATGTTCTCCACCATCTGCGCGATGACGTCGTACTCCATCCACGCCGGCACCATGATCGCCAGCGGCTGTTGCGGCCGCTGCAGCAGGTCTTCCTGGGTCAGCGGTTTATACGCTTCGCGACGCTTGATGGTGAGCGCGCGCCAGCTCTCGCGCACCCAGTACCAGACATCGATGAACAGGTCATCGAGGCTGGAGATCAGGATCAGCACGGCCACCGCCGCCGCCGTGGTTTCCAGGGCGGCGTAGTAGTTTGCCAGCTGGATGTTCCAGAACAGACCGTCCACGGTGGATCAGTGCCCTGTGTTGGCGGACTTGCGGCGGCGCACCTGGGTGACGCGGGCGGCCAGCAGCGCGAACACGATCACGCCGACCAGCAGCAGCAACCAGACCATGTGCCGTTCCCACTTCGATTGCGGATTGCCGTCCTGCGCGACACGCGTGCCATAGGGATCCTGGCGGTCGAATTCGCGCACGGCATCACTGCCGTCGAGCACGGCGAGATCACCGCGCAGCAGCCGGAACGGTGCGCCGAACGGCGGTGCCTGTGCGCCAAGGTCGCTGTACAGCACGCCGAGCTGGCCGCCGGAGGTGCCGACCTGCACCACCGCTGCGCGGTCCAGGCCGCTGACATCCAGCAGCGGCTGCGGCTTCCCGCCGATCAGCAGGTGCCCGTCCTTCAGGCCGGCCACATCGACGCCGGCCGGTGCCACGCCGAAGGCCAGCCATGGCGCACCCGGGCTGACCGCCGCACCGGCATCGACCACCTTCAGTTCCGATGCTTCCGGCGACGCACCCACTGCACTGGCCACAGCGATGACCTTGGCCAGCGATGCCGGTGCATCCTGCAGCCACGTGGCGGGCACGAACACCTGGTTGCCGCGTGACAGCTGGCTGCTGGCACCGACGAAATCACTGCCGAGCGAACGCTTGGCCAGGGTCAGGTGGCTGCTGGGCAGGATCGAGACTGGATAAGCGGTGGCCGGATCGTGGCAATAGGGGCGTGCCGGCTGGCGCAGGAAGCTGACGCGGATCTCGTTGCGCGCCGACAGCGCATAGGCCGGCACCTTGGCCACCAGCCGCTGCGGCTGGCCATTGGCCGACAGCACCTTGCCGCCCAGCAGGTAGTCATTGAAGTAGATCGTGGCTACCGCGCCCTGTCCGGCTGCGTTCGGCGCCGCCGAGACATCGATCACCACTTCCTCGGGCAGGCGGCCATCGGCCGACAGCGCGCCGAGGTCGAAGCTGGCACTGCGATCGGCGCGGGTGACCACGTCCATCGTGCCGGCGATGTTGCCGAGCCGGCTCAGCAGCACCTGGTCGCCGTCGAGCTTCGGCGTGCCGGCCGCGGTGACCTGCAGGCTGCGGCCCAGCGCATAGCTGCGCCAGTGTTCCGCAAACAATCCGGCGACCTTGCCCGCCGCCGCCGGGTCGACCACCAGCGTCGGACGGCCGGCAATGGCGACCACGCTGACCGAGGTGTTGGCCGCGGGCTTTTCCAGGCCGTCCATGCCGGTACGGCGCCACGCGGCGAACGCCGTGCCGGCATCAGCGCCAGCGCCGCCGACCTGTGCAGCGAGTGCGTCCAGCGCCGCGCGTACTCCAGCCCGCAGCGCGTTGCTGCCGATCATCACATCGGCGGCCAACGGCCCGCTGTCACGCAGCGACAGCAGCGCCCCCACTTCGGCCAGATCCTTCAGCACATACGCACGTTCGCCCGACGCCAGCGCGGCATAGGCCGGCACGCCCTGCAGGCTGGCCGGGATGCTGATGCCAGTCAGGTCGACGCTGTCACCAACCTTCGGCAGTGCGACCACCTGCACCTGCTTGCCACCGGCCTGCAACGCGGTACCGATGCGCCAGGCGGCATCATAGACAGGCGCCTGCAGAGCCTTGCCATCCACCAGCAGGCGCACCCGTGGCGGCAGCGCGCCCCAGGCCTTGGCCACGGTGTCCACGGCGCGGCCGTCGAAGCGATAGCTGAAACGCGAATCCGGCGACAGCCGCAGCACGTTGGCCGGTGCGCTCTGATCGGCGCACTGGTAATCGGAAACGATCGACCACCAGCCGACGCCGACCCGCACGAAACCGTTCTGGCGGGGTTCGCCATCGATGGCCAGCAGCTGGCTGGCATCACCCTGCGCATCGGTGATCGAACGCGCGGCGATCGGGTCGCCGTCGACCGACCACAACCCCGAGGTGCGCCCGGCATGCCCGCGCACGTAGCGCCCGTCCAGCTGCAGCTGCGCATCACGGGTGGCGACGCCGGCCGGCACCGGCAGGTAAATCTCGCGCTGGCTTTCCTGCCCGCTCAACACCAATGGCTGGCGGAAGCCGAGTTCGCGCAGGCTCATCTGCCGGTTCACCGTACTGTCGCCGCTCCATTCGGCGAACTGGCCGGCAACGCTGTCTGCGGCATGGGCACTGGCGACCACGCCCGAAAGGACGAACGCGGCAGCGGAAGCAAACAAAGGAGAGCGGCCGGTCTGGGTCATGGCATCACTTCATGGGGATGAGGGTGGATGGCCCCGCCGCTGCGGAGACCGGGCGAGAATTCGGGAAGGGGCGTGCCACGCAGGGCGGCGACGATGCGCGCGCTGGCGCGACCATCGCCATAGGGACTGGCATCGGGATCGAAGTGGGTCGGCTGCGGTGGCTGTGCCAACGCTGCGTTGACCGCCTCGACAATGCGCGAAGGCGTGGTGCCGACCAGCGTCACCACACCCGCCTCGACCGCCTCCGGACGCTCGGTGACATCGCGCATCACCAGAACGGGTTTGGCCAGCGCCGGCGCTTCTTCCTGCACGCCACCGGAATCGGTGAGGATCACGTCGGCGCGCTGCATCAGGCGCACGAAACGCAGGTAGTCCTGCGGCGGCACCAGGTGCACGTTGTCGAGATGGCCGAGGTGGGCGTTGACCGGACCCTGCACGTTCGGATTGAGGTGCACCGGGTACAAAACCTGCAGGTCCGGCCGCCGCGCCAGCTCGGCCAGTGCGCGGCAGATATCCTCGAAGCCCTGGCCGAAGCTCTCGCGGCGGTGGCCGGTGACCAGCAGCAGGCGCCGCCGCGGGTCGAGCATGTGGAAGGGCACGTCGGCCTGCGCGCGCAGGGCCGGGTCGGCATCCAACCGCTGTACGGTCTGCTGCAGGGCATCGATGACGGTGTTGCCGGTGACCAGTATCTGCCCGCCCAGATGCTCGCGGGCCAGGTTGGCGCGCGAGCTGGCGGTGGGCGCATACAGCTGGTGGCCGACCACGTCGATCACCCGCCGGTTCATTTCCTCCGGCCATGGCCGGTTGATGTCACCGGTGCGCAGGCCGGCCTCGACGTGGCCGATCGGGATGCGGTGATGGAACGCGGCCAGCGCGGCGGTCATCGCCGTGGTGGTATCGCCATGCACCAGCACGCGGTCCGGGCGAACCTGTGTGTAGAGCGCGTCAAGCCGCTCGAACAGCCTGGCGCACAGTCCGTTGAGGGTCTGGTTGGGCACCATGACATCGAGGTCATGGTCGGCGGTGATATCGAACAGCGACATCACTTGGTCGAGCATCGCCCGGTGCTGGCCCGTGATGCAGACCACCGACTCGATGTCGGCAGATTCTGCCAAGGCCCGCACCAGCGGCCCCATCTTGATCGCTTCCGGCCGTGTGCCGAACACGGACAGGACCTTCACCGCAGCGCTCCCGAAGGCTGGCGCGGGGGGATGCAGGCAGCTGTAGCCACGTCTGGATCCTTTCGGCGTTCCCGTCCAACACCCGTGGGCAGGAGACGGTCACCTCATGAGGAAACTCCAAATTCGCGACATACATCACATTCATGTGGTTGTACGTGCGTCGTGGCACCGATCTTCATCGTTGGAAGATCAAGACGCAGTCAACGCCACCTGCGAAACAGGTGACGTTGCGGTGGAACGCAGCGGTGGCGGCGGCCTGCGGCCGCCTTACTCGTACTGGATGGTGAAGGTCGCCTGGCCGTTCGCGACACCCGCACCGACGGTACCGGCCTGGGTCTGCACATAGCGGGCACGCAGCGGCAAGGTCATGGTGCTGGTACCGGTGGTGGTGGTACCGACGTTGACGGTCTGGCCGAAGCGCACTTCGCGCTCGGTGCTGCCATCGCGCTGGACCATCTGGATGCCGATGCGGGTGGCGCTGTTGGTGGCCGCGCTCAGCTTCAGCACGCCGGGCATGTTCGAGCTGTCCTGGTCGGCGTCCAGGCGGATGCCGATCTTGCTCTGGTAGGCAGCGACATTACTGCCCTGGCAGTTCAGGCGGATCTCGAAATCACGATCGACCGCACGCGAACCAACGCCGGTGAAGGTGGTGTTGGGCACGCTGCCGAAATCAACGGCGATGTTGCGGCTGCCGGCCTGCACTTCGCAGGTCGGGCTGACCACGGTGGTGCCCGAGCCCCTGAAGGTGGAGGTCAGCACCGGGCGGCTGGGGCCATCACCATCGAAGTAGTAGGTGGTGAAGCGACCGTTCGGTGCGATCACGCCCGAACCGGTCTGTGCGGCGGTCTTGATCAGCTGGATGCGGAACTGGCCGCCGATCAGCGAGATGGTGGAGTTGGCCGCGAAATTGATGGTATGTGGGTAATAGGCCTGGATCGCGCCGGAGTCGCGGAACAGGCGGATGCCCACGCCGGCCACGCCGGTCTCATAGACGTTGGCAAAGCCGGCCACCGGTCGCTTCTGCGGCGCGTTGACGTACTCGCCTGTCGAGTAGCCGCTATACCAGTAGTCGCAGCGGGCAACGTTGTTCTGCTGGTTGATCGGCACACTGATCTCTTTGATCACGCCACCCACCGGTGTACTGGGCAGGATCACGATCTGACCCATGTCCATCTGCACGTCCTGCGCAACGAAACCGTTGACCTGGATGCGGCAGGCCGCACTGGCCTGCTGCGCCAGCAGCACGCCCCCCAGCAGGGCCAACGCGGCCAATGCCTTGCGGCCACGGGAAGAAATCATCGGCATGCTGCCTCCAGCGGGATGAAGCCGGTCTTGGACGCATCGGCGCCCGCCGGTACCTGGTAATCAATGGTGCAGCGCTGGTCGGCACCTGCGCCCCACTCGACCTGCAACTGGCCCTGGTTCTTCTCGCTGCGCACGTACAGGCGGCCACCCTGGCTGACCATGCCCACTGGCTGGCCCTGCTCGTCCTTGACCTGTGCACCGAACGGCATGGTGCGGCCATCGGGGTTGCGCACCTGGATCAGCAGCGCGTTGCCCTTGCGGGTATCGAAGCGCAGGTAGCTGATGGCACCGGCGAACGGCGCGATCGACTGGCTGGTGCTTTCCAGCTCGACGTCGTGGGCCATGCCCTGCGGATCGAGGGTAACGGTGTTGAGGCGGTACGGCGACACGTACGGGACCACAGCGTAACCGCGGCCGTCGACGCGCAGGCCCGGGGCGTTGCTGACGATCGCATCGCGCGCGCCCGGTGCTTCGACCAGCACCATGGTGTCGCCACGCTGCGGGGTGAAGGTGAAGCCGCCCGGATGCACGACCACGCTGCCGTTGGCGCCGACCGAGGCCTGGCGGAAATCGCGCGAGTGGCTGTAGGTGGCGTTCAATGCGCTGTAGCGGCTGCGGTATTCGGCGCTGCCGACCGCGGTGGTGCCACCTTCGCGGGAGTCGGAAAGGGCCACGCCGTAGCTGAAGTTGTTGTCGATGCCGGTCGAACCGGTAATGCCGACACGGCTGTTGTCGTAGCCACCGCGCTCGCGCACGCCGACATCGGCGCTGAACGACACCGGGTGGCTGCCACGGCCCAGCGGCACGCTCATCGACAGCAGGTACTGGGTATCGGAACGGCCGAGCACGCCTTCTTCGGTGCGCAGTGCCGAGAAGCCGTAGTTCACGGAGCGCCAGGCGTTGTTGTAGCCCACCTGGTACTGCTTGGAAGTGCCCGGACGATCGTAGAAGTCACGCACCGAACCGGTCACGTACAGCGCACCGCCGCGACGGCCCAGCGGCTGGTTCAGCGTTACCTGGAACTGGCTGCGCTGACGACCGCGGGTGGTCGGGTCGATGCCGCGCTTGTCCGAATCACGGCCATACAGCGCGTCCTGCAGGCTGTAGAAGCCTTCAGTCGAATACCGGTAGGCGGCCAGGGTCAGGTTGGTCCCGGTCTCGCCGATCATGTTGCTGTAGCTCAAGCGCACGCTGGCACCGGTGTGGTTGCCGTAGTGGTCGAACGTCGTACGTGCATGGGTGACGTCGGCGGCGAACGCGCCGACCGGCGTGGACAGGCCGACGCCGTACAGCAGCGACAGGTAACCATCGCTCAGCGCCGTGCCGCCGTACAGAGTCAGCTGGTTGCCGATACCGCGCTGATAGGTGCCCTGCACAAGCCACGGCTCATCGGCCAGCAGCTTGTTGCGCACCTGGCCGGCGGTCAGCGCGTAACGCGACACGCCTTCGCGCAGCATCTGCGGCACCGAACCGAACGGCACCTTGAATTCGCGGCGGCGGCCATCGGCCTCGATCACGCTCACGTCCAGGTCGCCGCCATAGCCGGTCGGGTACAGATCGTCGATGACGAAGCTGCCCGGCGACACCGTCGAGGAGTAGATCAACTGCTCATTCTGGCGCACTTCGATGCGCGCGTTGGTTTCAGCAATACCACGCACGACCGGCGCGTAGCCGCGCAGCGAGTCGGGCAGCATGCGGTCGTCGCTGGCCAGGCTGGCACCGCGGTACCCGATCGAATCGAACAGTTCACCGGTGGTGTAGGCCTCACCGATGGTGAGCATGCCGCGCACCTGCGGGATGCCGCGCTGTGCGTAGGTGGCGATGCTCTGCCAATGGCGGCCGTCACCCTCGGACCAGGTCAGGTTCGAGTCGTGGCGGAACTGCCAGCCGCCCAGGTTCAGGCCGGCATTGAGGCCGAGGTAGGCACTGCGGTTGCGCTGGCCACCTTCGACGCGGCTGTCGCTGTTGATCGCATTGAAGCTGTAGCCGACGAAGCCGGCATTGATGCCGCGGTCCCACAGCGCCGGGTTGACGTAGCCGCGCGCCTCGCGGCGCAGGAACACCTGCGGAATGCTGAGGTCGTAGCGCAGGTTGCCGCTGTCATAGATGCCGTAGGCGTTGCTCATGCGCTGCTGCACCGGCACGCAGCTGGTCTTGTCGGCCGGCACGGACGGGTCCTGCTGCAGCAGCACGGCCTCGCTGTCCACGCCCATTTCTTCCAGCATCGGCAGCGGCAGGCAGGCGTCGACGCGACCCTGCGCATCGGCCTTGAACTGCAGGTCGCGACGGCCCTGCCAGGCACCGTTGACGTAGACGTCGACGCGGTAGGTGCCGGCCACCATCGGGTTGCCGTTGCTGAAGGCCGCCAGGTCGACCTGCTTGGCCTGGCCGGACAGGAAGCTGGAGTTGAACTGGGCCGATTCCGGTGCACGCGCATTGGCCGCACCACTCTGCGCCATCAGCGCCTGTTCGCCGAGATTGGCCGGGGCAGCCAGCGCCCATCCTGGGCAGGCCACGCCAGCAACCAACAGGCAAAGCGCCTGATGGATCGACAATGTCAATCTGTTTCCGATCACACTGACATTCCTTCAATTCGCCGCACGGCGGCGGTGGCGGGATGCGCAGGCCATGGGCCGGCGCGGCGCGTTCAGCCCCCGGTGCTGCCGAGGCGGATGGTGTGTTCCACCCGGCCGCCGTAGTCGTTGATGGTGATGAAGCGGACCTGGTCGGTGCCCGCCGGTGCGGCGAACTCCAGGCTCTGCTTCGGCGCGACCATCGCGCCCTTGTCCTCGACGGCCTTTTCACTGCTGCCGGTCACGGCATGCACTTCAGCCAGCGTGACGTGGAAGGGGCTCGGGTTTTCCACCCGCAGGCGGTCGCCATTGCGGGTCCAGCGCAGTGCAGCCGGCGCGTCGTTGGCGACGCCCTTCAGGCCCTGCGGCCGGTAGAAAAGCTTCAGGCGCGAACGAAACGCGACCTGCAGGTAATTCTGTTCGCCACTGTTGTCGGCGTTGTCCGGCGACGGCGGCACATCCAGCACGTTGAGCCAGAACACCGACTCGCGGTCGGTCGGCAGCTGCGCGCCGGAGAAGATCAGGCGCAGCGCCTGGCTGCGGCCCGGCTCGACGCGCGCGATCGGCGGCGTCAGCACGAACGGTGCATCGCTGGTATCGGCGGTCTGGTTGGCGTCGCCGCTGTCGATCCAGGCCTGCACCAGCGCCGGCGATTCGCCCACGTTGTCGACCTGCACGGTGACTTCGCGCGCCTGCGCCGGATAGATCACTCGCGTGCCGTTGACCACCACGCCTGCCAGTGCGTTCTGGCAGAAGGGCAGCGTGAACGCTGCCAGCAGCAGCGCCCGGGGAAAGATTGCTTTCATCGGAAGTACTACGCTCGAGGTGTGTGGCCAGAGGCCGCGGAGCATTGGCCGGCGCGTACGCCGGCCAATGCGGGTACGGCTACGATCAGTTGTAGATGATCGTGTACTTGACGCTGCTGGTGACGTCGCCCGGGGTGGCGGCGGCAGTGGCGTAGTACTCAGCGTAGTAGCTCAGGTCGGCCGAACCGTCGGTGCCGACGGTGACCCACTGCGAGTTGGTCTGGGCCAGGCCAGCGCCGGCTGCCTTGATCGGCAGGACCTGGTTGTTGGAACCCAGCAGCTGCAGCTGCACGTTGGTGGCAGCGTTGGCCGAAGCCTGGTTCAGCAGGCGGCCGGTGTTGAAGTCAACGGTCGAACCCGGCTCGAAGTAGGTCGCGACGTTGCCGGCGCTGCACTTGGTCAGGTTGATCGCGAACGGGGTACGACCCGCAACGGCACCGGCATTGGCCAGGGTGTTCTTGGACACGGTCGGCAGGTTGACGGCGAAGTCCTTGCCGCCCGGGGTCGAGATGGTGCAGGTCTTGTCGGTCACCTTGCCGTTGAAGGTGATGGTGCCGTCGGCGGCGTTGGCGGCCAGCGGAGCGGCGGCCAGCATCAGAGCGGCGATGATATTGATCTTGTGCATTCGCTTTTACCTAACCCTACTGAAGAGATGAGAAGTAGAGGAGGAAGCAAGGAGCACTGCCGGGCTATCAAGACCCATCCTTGCGTCTCACCTGTGGCCGGACTCGGACATACCTTCCCCTGAATCCGTGACGCAAGTATAGGCACAACTGTGATGAAAGTCTCATTATTTTTCTGAACGACGATTTATTGACGCTCGAAATGTGACGTGGTAGGCGGAACGCCGGAATCGGGGGCATGAGGGATTTGACGGGCGCCATGATCGGCGGTGAGCGCCACCCGCTGACGCATTTGGCTACCTGCAGCGCCAACGCGAGAACAGGCTTTTTCAGCGGGAAATCGCCTTATTTGATGCGCATCACTCTTTCTTGGTGATGGCCCTAGCAGATTCGGAAACGTCCTATTAAAGACGGATCGAACCTGTCGCTAACTAGGACACACCGAACCAGAGAACGTGTCATGAGGAACTCCATCCTGCTGTGTGTGGCCCTGATGTCCGTCAGTGCACTGGCCCAGGCCAGCAGCGGCAGCATCCGTTTCAGCGGTCGCATCGCTGAGCCGGGCTGCACGACGAACCTGTCCCAGGGCGAGTTGAGCCTGGCGGCCTGCCCGCCATCGGCCAAGGGCTCGACGGTGGCCGTGACGGCGCTGGCCGATGGCCAGGCCGCAACGCTGCGCGATGGCAAGCGCCAGGGCCAGAAGCTGTCGGTGTCGGCCAGCGCGATGCGCGCCGGTGATATCGCCTTCTCCGAGCGCTACAGCGTGCAGGCCTCGAAGCAGCAGCCGCTGCAGGGCGCCTACCTGGTGGTGGTCGACTACCTGTAAGACCCGCAGGCCGGCATTACTCCGGCTGCGGCAGCTCGAAGACCTGGCGCAGGTAAGCCAGGTAACCAGGGTCGTCGCACATGCTCTTGCCCGGCGAATCGCTGAGCTTGGCCACCGGCTGGCCGTTGCAGCGGACCATCTTGATGACGATGTTGAGCGGCGTTGGCCCCAGATCATTGGTCAGGTGGGTGCCGACGCCGAAGGCGACCTGGCAGCGACCACGGAAGTAGTCGTACAGGCGCATCACCTTGACGATGTCGAGGCCATCGCTGAACACCAGCACCTTGCTGCGTGGATCCACACGGCGCTGCTGGAAATGCGCCAGCATGCGGTCACCCCAGTCGAACGGATCGCCAGAGTCGTGGCGCACGCCGTCGAACAACTTGCAGAAGTACATGTCGAAGTCGCGCAGGAACGCGTCCAGGCCGACCACATCGGACAGCGCGATGCCGAGGTCGCCGCGATATTCGCGTGCCCATGACTCCAGTGCCGCCACCTGCGAATCACGCAGGCGCGGGCCCAGCGCCTGGAACGCCTGCAGGTACTCATGGGCCATGGTGCCGTGCGGAGTCATGCCATACAGGCGCGCGAAGTGCACGTTGCTGGTGCCAACCAGCTGCGGCCCGAGTGCATCGCGCAGCAATGGCAGCAGGCGGGCATGCCAGTCACGCGAGTAGCGGCGGCGGCTGCCGTAGTCGGCGATACGGCACTGCTCGAAGCCGGGGGTATCACGCAGCAGCGCGGCCTTGGCCTGCAGGCGGCGCTCGCCTTCGGCGAAGTCGGCGGTGGTGGTGTTGCGGAACCAGACCTCGTTGATGATCGCCAGCAGCGGCACTTCAAACAGGATGGTGTGCAGCCACGGGCCGGTGATATCCAGCTCGATCTCGCCGGGCACGGTCTTCGACGCGCGCAGTTGGATGTACTTGCGGTCGAGGTGGAACAGGCCAAGGAAGTCGGCAAAGTCGGGCTTCACGAAGCGCAGGCCACGCATGTAGTCCAGCTCCACGTCACTGAAGCGCAGGCTGCACAGGTGGTCGATCTCTTCGTCGATCTGGTCGATGTAGCGGGCCAGTTCGATGCCGGGCGTGCGGCACTTGAACCGGTACTGCACCTGGGCGCCGGGATACTGGTGGAGCACCGCCTGCATCATGGTGAACTTGTACAGGTCGGTGTCGAGCAGGGACTGGATGATAGGCATGGGGCGGATTATGCGCCCGACGGAGTGAACCGTGGGCGCGCCGGCCTTCTGTAGCAACTGTCTTGTCAGGCGGAGGCCATCTGGGCCTCCGCATCCCTTTTGCGGGCGTTGAGGATCACCAGCATCTTGCGCATCACCGCGACCAAAGCCACCTTGCCCGGCTTGCCCTGCTTGACGAGGGATTCAAAA
>JAAIGE0100551643.1_pt1 | contig 47268 bp, 42 predicted proteins | sample 6487951 | NCBI WGS metagenome assembly JAAIGE01 (sample SAMN13974128, study PRJNA590717) | phyllosphere metagenome | biome: tomato field; feature: multiple bacterial spot infested tomato fields; material: tomato leaves; isolation source: leaves from tomato fields | host: Solanum lycopersicum ...
CTCAACCAACCGGTCAGCGGCAGCGCAATGGCAGTGCTGACGGCGAACGAGGTGATCACCCAGGTAGCCTGCTGCGAACTGGCGCCGAGGTTCCCGGCGATGGTCGGCAGCGAGACGTTGGCGATGGTGGTGTCCAGCACCGGGATGCCTTCGGTGATGCAGACGATGACCTTGATGCCGGCCGCGGCCGCTTCCAGGATCGCATCGGCCGCGTACGGCGGCGGCACGTAGATTACCGACGCATCGGCGCCGGTGCTCTGCACGGCATCGGCCACGGTGTTGAACACCGGCAGGTCGATATGCGTGGTGCCGCCCTTGCCCGGCGTCACGCCGCCGACGACCTGGGTGCCGTACTCGATCATCTGAGTGGCGTGGAAGGTGCCCTGCTGGCCGGTGAAGCCCTGCACGATCACCTTGGTGTTCTTGTTAATCAAAACAGACATGGGAATTCCTTGGTGTCGGATCAGGCAGCGTTCTTGACAGCTTCAACGATCTTCTTGGCGCCATCGTTGATGTTGTCAGCCGGGATGATGGCCATGCCGCTGTCACGCAGCAGCTGCTTGCCTTCTTCCACGTTGGTGCCTTCCAGGCGCACCACGACCGGAACCTTGACGCCCACTTCCTTCACGGCGGCGATGATGCCTTCGGCAATCATGTCGCAGCGGACGATGCCGCCGAAGATGTTGACGAAGATGCCTTCGACCTTGTCCGAGGACAGGATCAGCTTGAAGGCTTCGATGACGCGCTGCTTGTTGGCACCGCCGCCCACGTCCAGGAAGTTCGCCGGCTCGCCGCCGTTGAGCTTGATGACGTCCATGGTGGCCATGGCCAGGCCTGCGCCGTTGACCATGCAGCCGATGTTGCCGTCCATGGTGACGTAGTTGATGTCCAGCTCCGAAGCGATCACTTCGGTCGGATCTTCCTGGGTCTTGTCGCGCATGGCGACCAGGGCCTTCTGGCGGAACGCGGCGTTGTCGTCGCTGTCGAACTTGCCGTCCAGCGCGTACAGGTTGCCGTCGTCCAGGATGGCCAGCGGGTTGATTTCAACCAGCGCCAGGTCCTTTTCGTTGAACAGGCGGTACAGGTTCACCATGATGCTGGCGAACTGGCCGGCCTGCTTGGCGGTCAGGCCCAGCTTGAAGCCGAAATCACGGCCGTGGTAACCCTGCACGCCTTCGACGAAATCGACGTTCAGCGAGTGGATCAGCTCCGGGGTTTCAGCAGCGACCTGCTCGATCTCCACGCCGCCTTCCGAAGAAGCGATGTAGGTGATGGTCTTGGTGCCACGGTCAACCAGCACCGACAGGTACAGTTCCTTGACGATCTCGCCGGCGGTGGTCACCAGCACCAGGTTGACCGGCAGCTCAACGCCTGCGGTCTGGTAGGTGGCCATCTTGGTGCCGAGCATCTTGGCCGCAGCGGCCTTCACGTCGTCGGTGGTCTTGCAGAACTTGACGCCGCCAGCCTTGCCGCGGCCGCCAGCGTGGATCTGCGCCTTGACCATCCAGGGGCCCTGGCCCAGGGAGTTGGCAGCGGCAACAGCTTCGTCCGGGGTCGCAGCGACCTTGCCGGCCGGGACCGGGATGCCGTACTCGGCAAGCAGTTGTTTTGACTGGTATTCGTGGAAATTCATGCGTCACCGTGGGAATAGGAACGACCGCACGCAATTCCTCAGGGCCCCGGCGGGGCGCCGGCATGGACCGCGGCGGGCCCACTATTGTGGCCGAGCCAGCGCCGGGGCGCAAAGAAGTCTGTACAAAACGCCAGACCCGGCCAGATTTCCACCATCATTCAGGCAGTTGCGCCCCGGCCGACGCTGGCTACCGGTATCCAAAGCGGGCCAAATGCGCGATCCGGGCCGCGCCGACGGCGCCCGCCCGGGGGCCCTATACTGGTCGAATCGAGCAGACTCGACGCCACATCGACGCGACGTACCGGCCGGCTTCAGGGGATGCCAGGCAGGCCCGCCGCAGATTCCAGACCCAGGCAGCCAGAAGGGGAGTTCCGGCGTGTCACCCAGTGCTTCATTGATCGACCGCATCGAATCGATTCCGCGGCGTGAGCTGTATTTCTTCGCGCTGTACCGGGTGCTGATCGCCGCGGTCATCGCCGGCCTACTGTACAGCCCGTTGTCGGCCATGGTCGGCGAAGCGCATCACCCGCGCCTGGCCGATACCGTCGCGGCGATCTATCTGCTGCTGTCGCTGCTGGCCCTGGTGATCGGCCGCAACGAGCGCTGGCTGCGCCCGATCGTGGTCAGCAGCGTGCTGGTCGACATCATCGCCGCCACCTTGCTCTCACATGCACTGCCCGGTGCCAGCGCCGGCATCTCGATGTCGCTGCTGTTCAATATCGCCGCCGCTGCCACCCTGCTGCCCCTGAGCTGGGGCCTGGGCCTGGCGATCGCCGCCAGCCTGGCCACGGGCGCGGAATACAGCTGGAAACTACTGGAAGGGGGCGACCCCACACGCACCCTCGCCGAGCTGGCGATGTTCGCCACCAGCTACCTGGCGCTGGCCTTCATCAGCTTCCAGGTAGGCAACCGCGCGCGCCACAACCAGCAACTGGCCAACCAGCGCGGCGATGAAGTGGCCAACCTGTTCCAGATCAACGAACTGATCATCCGCCGCATGCGCACCGGCGTGCTGGTGGTGGATGCCGACAGTCGCATCACCCTGGCCAACGAAGCCGCCTCGATGCTGCTGGGCGACAGCGATGGCAACGGCGAAAGCGGGCGCCTGGACCTGACCAGCGCCGCGCCGGAACTGGCCCGCCGCCTGCAGCGCTGGCGCAACGGCTGGGCGCAGGACGAGCTGCCGCTGCAGCTCAACCCCGACCAGCCCGAGGTACAGCCGCGCTTTGCCCGCCTGCTGGCCGGCAGCGAACTGGCGCTGGTGTTCCTGGACGACTCCAGCGTGGTCTCGCGCCGCGCCGAATCACTCACCCTGTCGGCGATGGGGCGCTTCTCGGCCAGCCTGGCGCACGAAATCCGCAATCCGCTGGCAGCGATCAACTACGCCGTGCAGTTGCTGGAGGAAGGCACCGGCTTCAACGAAAGCGACCGCCGCCTGCTGCAGATCATCCGACAGCAGTGCCAGCGCACCAACGGCATCGTCGAGAGCGTGCTGGGCCTGGCCCGGCGCGAGCGCGCCACCCCGGAAAACGTGGACCTGGCCGCGTTCGTGCGCCGCTTCGTGCTGGAGTACAAGCAGGGGCAGACGCTGGAGACCGACAGCATCGAGCCGATCATCAACGACAGTTCGGTGATGGCCCAGGTCGATGCGAAGCATCTCTACCAGGTGCTGACCGTGCTGGTGCACAACGCACTGAAGTACGGCCGCATCGGCCAACAACCCGCACGCGTACGGCTGCGCGTGGCGCAGCACGAGCGCAGCGCGGTGATCGACGTGATGGACCGTGGTCCGGGTATTCCAGAGAGCGTTGCCGCGCAGCTGTTCCGGCCGTTCTTCACCACCTCCGAGCATGGCACCGGCCTGGGCCTGTATATCGCCCGCGAACTGTGCCGGGCCAACCAGGCACGGCTCGACTACATTCCGGTGCCGGCGGGCGGCTCCTGCTTCCGTCTGGTGCTGCCCGGCCCGCACACGCTGTTGCCCACCTGATTCCGATTCTGTGCGTCAAACATTTGTCGCTTCCAGCCCCCTCGTTTATCTTTCACGCCCATGAACGAAACCCGCAGCGCCCTCGTCGTCGACGATGAACGCGACATCCGCGAACTGCTGGTACTGACCCTCGGCCGCATGGGGCTGCGTATCAGTACCGCCGCCAACCTGGCCGAAGCGCGCGAGCTGCTGGCCAGCAATCCGTACGACCTGTGCATCACCGACATGCGGCTGCCCGATGGCAACGGCATCGAACTGGTCAGCGAGATTGCCCAGCACTATCCGCGCACGCCGGTGGCGATGATCACCGCCTTCGGCAGCATGGACCTGGCCGTGGAAGCACTGAAGGCCGGTGCCTTCGACTTCGTCAGCAAGCCGGTGGACATCGCCGTGCTGCGTGGACTGGTCAAGCACGCACTGGAACTCAACAACGCCGAACGCCCGCTGCCCGGCCCCAATGCCGAACAGGGCGCACGCCTGCTGGGCGCTTCGCCGGCCATGGACGTGCTGCGCACCACCATCGGCAAGGTCGCGCGCAGCCAGGCGCCGGTCTACATCCTGGGAGAGTCCGGCGTTGGCAAAGAACTGGTCGCACGCACCATCCACGCCCAGGGCGCGCGCGCGGCCGGACCGTTCATTCCGGTCAACTGCGGCGCCATTCCCGGCGAGCTGATGGAAAGCGAGTTCTTCGGCCATCGCAAGGGCAGCTTCAGCGGCGCCCACGCCGACAAGCCCGGCCTGTTCCAGGCCGCGCACGGCGGCACCCTGTTCCTGGACGAAGTGGCCGAGCTGCCGCTGCAGATGCAGGTGAAACTGCTGCGCGCGATCCAGGAGAAGTCGGTGCGACCGGTCGGTGCGGCCAACGAAGAGCCGGTGGACGTGCGCATCCTCTCCGCCACCCACCGCGATCTGGCCGAGCTGGTCGAGGACGGGCGTTTCCGCCACGACCTGTACTACCGCATCAACGTGATCGAACTGAGGGTACCGCCGCTGCGCGAGCGTCGCCAGGACCTGCCGGAGCTGGCCGCGGCAGTGCTGGCACGACTGGCCCGCAGCCATGGCCGCGCCACCCCGCTGCTGGCGCCGTCGGCGCTGGAGGCACTGGCGCAGTACGCCTTCCCCGGCAACGTGCGCGAACTGGAGAACATCCTGGAACGGGCGCTGGCGCTGGCCGAGGAAGACTGCATCGGTGCAGACGACCTGCGCCTGCCGCAGCATGCCCCGCGCGTCCCCGGCGGTGCCGCTCCTGTCGAAGCCGTGGCCGACCTGCAGCCCGGCAGCGCTGCCCTGCCCTCGTACATCGAACAGCTCGAACGCAGTGCCATCCAGCGCGCGCTGGAAGAGAACCGCTGGAACAAGACCCGCACCGCCGCGCAGCTGGGGATTACCTTCCGCGCACTGCGCTACAAGCTGAAGAAGCTGGGAATGGAGTAATCAGCCGGGTCGGATCCCTTTCCGCAGGAAAGGGCTCTGACCCGATGCCGACCGACGTCATCCACGCATGGCGTGGATCGACGTCAATCCTTGGTCACGCGGTTGATCTCGGCCAGGCTGGTCACGCCTGCCGCCGCCTTCTTCAACGCCGACTGCCGCAGGTCATTCACCCCGATCTGCTGCGCCGCCTCGGCAATCTGCAATGCGTTGCCCCCCGCCAACACGATGGTGGAGATCTCATCGGTCATCGGCATCACCTGGTAGATACCGGTACGGCCCTTGTAACCCTCGGTGCACTCGTCGCAGCCCACTGCCTCGTACAACTGGATGCCCGCATCCAGCTGCGCCTGGGTGAAGCCCTCGGCCAGCAGCGCATGCTCCGGCAGAGTGGATGGGCGCTTGCAGTTGCCGCACAACCGGCGTGCCAGGCGCTGCGCGATCACCAGCGTCACCGAGCTGGTGATGTTGTACGGCGCAATGCCCATGTTCATCAGTCGCGCGATGGTCTGCGGCGCATCGTTGGTATGCAGCGTGGACAGCACCATGTGGCCGGTCTGCGCCGCCTTGATCGCGATCTCCGCCGTCTCCAGGTCGCGGATTTCGCCGACCATGATGATGTCCGGGTCCTGTCGCAGGAACGAGCGCAGCGCGGCAGCGAAGGTCATGCCGCGCTTGTTGTTCTGCTGCACCTGGTTGACGCCGGGCAGGCGGATTTCCACCGGATCTTCGGCGGTGGAGATGTTGCGCGTCTCGTCGTTGAGAATGCCCAGCGCGGTATACAGCGACACGGTCTTGCCCGAACCGGTCGGGCCGGTCACCAGCACCATGCCGTACGGCTTGTGGATGGCGTCGTGGAACAGCTTCTGCTGGTCCGGCTCGTAGCCCAGCTTGTCGATACCCAGCTTGGCCGCGCTGCCATCCAGGATACGCAGCACCACCTTCTCGCCGAACAGGGTCGGCAGCGTGCTGACGCGGAAGTCGATCTGCTTGGTCTTGGACAGGTTGAGCTTGATGCGTCCGTCCTGCGGCACGCGCTTCTCGGCGATGTCCAGCTGCGCCATCACCTTCAGGCGCGCGGCGATGCGCTGGTTCAACTTCACCGGCGCGCGCGCCACCATCTTCAACAGGCCGTCGATGCGCAGGCGCACACGGTAATCGTCTTCGTAGGGCTCGAAATGGATGTCCGACGCGCCCTTGCGGATCGCATCGACCAGCACCTTGTTGACGAACTTCACCACCGGGGTGTCGTCGCCCTTGGCGTCGATGCCGGAGTCGGTGCCCGCCCCATCTTCGTCACCGAGGCCGACATCAAGGTTGGCCATACCCTCGTCATCGCCGCTCAGCGCATCGCCAATGGTGTCGTGGCTGGCGTGCCACTGTTCCAGCGTGCGGCGGATCTGGTCCTCATCGACCAGGATCGGCTCCACCACCAAGTTGGTGTGGAACTTGATCTCGTCCAGCGCATGGGTCGGATTGCTGGTGCCGACGAACAGCTTGCCGCCGCGTTTGAACAGCGGCAGCACGTTGTGCTTGCGCAGCAGTTCCTCGCTGACCAGGCTCATCGCGTTCTGGCTGGCATCGAACGTGGATACGTCGAACAAGGGCATGCCGAACTCGACCGCGTTGGCGGCGGCGAGCTGCGAGGCACTGACCAGCTTGTTCTGCGCGAACCACGTAGGCAGCGGCTGGCGCGCGGCCGCGGCCTTGGCCATGGCGTCGCGGGCGCTGGCCTCATCCATGGCCCCATCCTGGACCAGGCGGCGGGCCAGGCCGGTGATGCCGACGAGGTTAGGGGTGGTGACTGCGCTCATACGCTTCCTTTACTGGCCCAAGACGGCCGCCGTGACGGCCATAGTGTTGTCTACAGGGGTTACATACTAACCGCGCAGCCCGTGTGAACGCTTGTCCAGACACCCAAAGTCCGCCTTCAGAACGGCTGCTCCCGATGCCAATCCCAGGCGCTTCCGACGATGGCTACCAGGTCCTTCCAGCTTCGCTCCCATCCCAGTTCCCGGTGTGCCTTTGCACTGGAGGCCACCAGCCGGGCCGGATCCCCAGCACGGCGGTCGACGATTTCAAGAGGTACTGCGCGCCCGACCACCTTCGCCGCGGCCTCAACGATATCCATGACTGAGTAGCCTTGTTCACTGCCCAGATTGAAGTCATGGGTTCCAGGACTCCGCTCCATCAGGTTCATCGCCAACCCATGGGCACGCGCGAGATCCTGCACATGCACATAGTCCCGTACGCAGGTCCCGTCAGGTGTGGGGTAGTCCGCGCCAAATACCTTCAGCGGTGGCGCCTGCCCGGCGGCGGCCCTGAGCACGTTCGGAATCAGGTGAGTCTCGCACGCATGCGCCTCACCTATACCGTGTTCAGGAAGAGCACCGGCAGCATTGAAGTAACGAAGCACCACCGATGACAAACCATATGCCTCACAAGCGTCAGCAAGCATCCGCTCGACCATCAACTTGCTGGCACCATACGGATTGATCGGCTGCATCGGCTGCTGTTCGTCGATAAGGGAAGCAGACGACTGCCCGAACACAGCCGCCGTGGATGAAAAAACCAACTTGCCTATATCCCGGCGCCGCAGCTGTGCCAGCAGATTCAGCGTGCCGGCCACATTGTTCCGATAGGTGGAGAATGGATCGACGACTGAAGACGCAACCAACGAATTCGCAGCGAAGTGCATCACCACGTCAAAGCGCCGACCGCTGAACGCACGCGCCAGCGAAGACTCGTCCAGCAGATCTGCCTGGATGAACTCCCCCCATTTCACTGCCTGCCGGTGACCGGTGGACAGGTTGTCCAGCACGGTTACGCCATGGCCCTGTTCGGCCAGCCACTGTGACATATGGCTACCAATGTAACCCGCCCCTCCACAGACAAGGACGCTCCACATCTGCATGACTCCACATCAGATCGAATATCACGCCGGACTATAGCCCTCCCCAATCCCCGGCAGACACCAGGAAGGAAGCATGAGGGCTGTCAGGGCTCAGGCGTTGGCCTCTTCGTGGTATTCATCGTCCACATTGATTGACCACAGCCGACTCTTGTCCACGTTGCCGGACAGGATCTGATCAGCAGCCTCTTTGGCTGTCAGCATCGAGTGATCCTGATTGTTGTAGCGGTGCATACCATTGCGCCCAACCAGGAACAGGTTCTGCACCTGATCCAATGCAGACCGCAATCGGTCGAACTGAGCGTAGGCGTCACCAAAGTAACCCGGATAGGCTTTGGGTACTCGGATCACAACTGCATCCTGCGCATGCTCAGCGGTGACCAGACCGATCTGGAGCATCTCGCGTTGGGCCAGTGCCTGCAGGTCGGCATCATCCATGTTCCACAGTGGATCAGTCTCTCGGCAGAAGAACTCGAGCCCCATCCATACCTTCGATGCGTCACGAACCATGTACGGGCTCCAGTTGTTGAAGACCTGTACGCGCCCAACGTTCACACCCGGCTCCTGAATGTAAATCCAGTTGTCGCCCAGTGTCCGCGGAAGATCGGCAGCATCGTAAAGCAGCCCGACGGTGATGAAATCACGGTATTGCAGCCCATCGGCGATCGCAGCCACATCCTCGGGCCAGCTTGACCGCGAGGCGGACACCAGCTCACGCACGGGCATGGTCGAGACCACGTGCGAGCACTCCAATTTGAAGGCCTCGCCAGTCCCGGACTGTACGGTGACGCTGTGCACCAGAGCTTCGCCCACTTCCAGGCCAACAGCGCGATGCTTCATCAACAACGTGCCACCACGCGCGACGAACTGCGCGGCAGCCATTTCCCACATCTCACCGGGGCCATGCTTCGGATACAGGAAGTGCTCGATCAATGAAGTCTGTTCAGCCTTCCCGTTCAAGCCCAGCGCGCTTCGCGCAGCGTGCAACACCGCCTTGGTGATCGACAGGCTCTTGATGCGTTGCGCACCCCATTCGGCACTGATCTGGTTGCAGGGCACACCCCAGACCTTCTCGGTGTACTCCTTGAAGAACTGTCGATAAAGACGCTTCCCGAAGCGGTTCACGAGGAAGTCCTCCAGGCTCACTTCCGGCTCGATCTTGCTGACCTGCGAGCGCAGGTAGCTGAAACCGAACAATACGGACTTGCCCAACCCCAGGTTGCGGAAACTGTCCGCATTCAACTTCAACGGGTAAGAGAAAAAGCGCCGATTGAAATAGATGCGCGACAAGCGGTTGCGTACCAGCATCGCCGTCGGCTGTGAGCTCTCTGCCACAGGTGCACCCGTCGGCAAGCCCTCACGCACCTGGCCCTGGTAGCGAAGGTTCAACGGAACGTCGCCTGTGTGTTCGATGGGCATCAGGTTGGCCCACCACTGCATCACCCAGTCCGATTTCGAAAAGAACCGGTGCCCACCAATATCGATGCGGTTGCCATTGTGATTGACCGTGCGCGAGATGCCACCCACGCAGTCGTCCGCCTCCAGCACCGTGACCTGCACACCCGGCTGCCCCACCAGCTCCAACGCGGCAGTCAAACCCGCCGGACCCGCACCGATGATTACTACATGCTTGCTCATGCCACCTCCCCGATGGCCCGTTCGCGCCCCCGCGACCGGAAAAGAATCAACTTGCGCAATGCGAAGTTCGACGTGAACGAAAACCCGACCGCAACGAGCCTGGCAATGCTCCCAGGCACACCAAGCCACTCAATGCAGACCCACATCACGCCCTGAACGACCAGCAGACCGAAGCAACCAATCAGCACGAATATGGCCAGCTCCGCCGAGGCAGAGCTGACCACGCGCCGCGCGAACACCCAGCGTACGCTTATTAAATAGGCCACCACGCTTCCTGCAAGGAAGCCACCTGCAGCGGCGTAGTACCAGCCGCTCCACCAGCGCGAGAGCAATGCAAACGTGCCGAGGTCCACGCACAAGGCAACGGCCGATGCCATCAGATAGCGTGTGCCTTCCGCCACGATTGCGAAGCGGGCATGCATCTGCTGCACCAAGCAGCGAACGGCACGATCAGGTTTCATTCAAACGCTCCGGGTCGAGAAGCCGATTTTCGCTCTCTGGAGTTCCCTGCCCAGCCCAGTCACTGCATCGGTAGAGATAGAACGTGCCCAGCGGCGCCCCGCTGTCTGGATGCCGGGGCGTCCAGTGTCCCAGTACATGCTCCTGCTGCCGGAACGGCAGAACGAAATAGTCCGGCGCCGGTACGTCCCTGTAGGGTGAGCACATGTATTGCAGACCTGGCTTTCCGATCCAACAGGCATGCGGATCCTTGTTGACAGCATTGACCATGTCACAGATCTCGCCTTGGCTATTGACCGGCCCGACCTGCAGCTGACGCTGGATGCCCTGCATAGAGGTGCCGCGATTGAACATCTGCCCTGACAACTGGAAGATGCTGAAGTAATTTGCGCGATTGAGCACCAGCCACGGCCCTAGCGGTGAAGGTTCGGTTGCATACCAGTAGACGCTTGCATCGCGCGGCAGTGCGGTACCAAACACATTGGCGCCAGGGGATCCCTCCATTACCCGCGTCCACGGACTTCTAGAGTCCCAGAGCAAGAACGAGCCCACCAGCCCAACAATACTCAACGCCCCGAGCAGAGCCCCCCATCGTGGGCCACGCCCATAGAGCCAGACCAGACCGAAGCTCAGCGCTCCGGCAAACAAGGGATAGCCCAGGATCACGACGTCTTGGCGAACCCGCTCGAAATCACCACCGAACACCTCGAACACCAGCCACGCACGCATCTGATAGCGGAATGCCGCCGCGACAATTACCGCAACCAGCCCTACCAAAACAATCGCCCTAGTTGGCGCACTCACTTTGCGTGTCGCATGCGGCCACAGAATGTGGAGTGGGATGAGACCGAGCACAGCCCAAGGAAGCGTGATCCGCGAGATACTGGCACCCGTCAGCGCAATAGCCACCAAGAGCACCACGGGCACCCATTCACGAGGTGTGCGCTGCCACTGCTCCCAGACTAGATAGGGAATACCTGCCATTGCCAGCCAATGCACGAGCCACAGCACGCGCCACGACTGCAGGCCAACCGGTAGTACAAGCTGCAGCAAATCTGCAAGCACAGCGCTGAACGTCATGCCGATGGCAAACGCAGCCAGAGCAGCGGTACAGAACTGCGCGAGCAGACTGTCGGCTTGCGTACGCCGGCTCAACAGGTAAAGGAAGTAGAAATCAGCTAGGACAATGCACCAGTCCCTGGGTTCCCATGTACCCAGATAGATCTGGCCACTAGACATGTAGATGAGTTCCCACCAGTCATAGTCAATCGCCGTCACTAGGCCTGCAAAAGGCCCGACACGGAATACCGCAAGGACAACGACGGGAACCAGCGTCAACAGCGACCAAAGCCAGCGGCGGTCGTGCAGAACCAGCCAGCACCATGCCAGCAACACCGCGGCAAACCCCTGCAGCGGATGAAGAATGCCGGCTGCGCCGAGCACCAAGATGCCAGACATGTGCTTGCGCCGCACCAGCAACCCCAGCCCGAGAAGCGCCATCGCCTCTGCATAGGGACGCGACGTGAGGAAGGGCTCGGCATACGCAAAAATGCTGTAGGCGCCATAGCGTGTCGGCATCACGATGAGTGCCAACAATGCCGGCCAGCGCCAAGCTGGTGGAAACAGCGCTCGAATCAGATACCAGCTGGCGCCGTAGAATGCGATACGTCCGAGCAGGCTCAGGACGAGAAAAAGGCCACCAGATTGGAAGTGGCCAAGCAAGGACGCCAGCAGCTGCGGGAACAGAGTGAAGTCGGCCTGGCTGCCGGCAACGAAGAACAAGTCACGGTTGAAGATATCCGGGTCGAGCAGGCGCAACGCCTGCGCCAGATACAAGGTGGCATCATGGCGTATTCCGGTATATGGCCGCAGATAGATAACAAGCGCCAGCGCAAAGCACCATGGCGCAAGCCTGCGCAGTGTCGACATCCCCACAACGCGTCCCCAATGTTCCCCATGAAAAGCAAACCCCGCGTTATGCGGGGCTGCTTCTGGACCGCTATAACACTGTGCTGGCAAAAGCCAGCAGACGACAGGTTACTGGCAGCTACCCGGACGATACTTAGCCGGGATCGAACCGCCGCAGGTCCAGCCCACAGTGCCATTGGTCGAGTTCAGCGAGGCGGTCAGGGTGATGGTCGAAGTATCGACGCCGGCACCAATGCCCTGCGCGGTTGCGGTGATGACCGAACCGTTCCAGCCGACGCTGCTCACGTACTTCGACGACTGGGCCTCGTAACCACTCCAGCCACTGCCCGGCAGCGAGTTGTTCGACGACGCATATTCAGCAACGGCAGTGCGCAGGGCCGAAGCCGCCAGCACGACTTCCGAGACCTTCGACTTCTTGGTGTAATCGGAGTACGCCGGCAGCGCGATAGCGGCCAGGATGGCGATGATCGCGACGACGATCATCAGTTCGATCAGGGTGAAGCCCTTCTGGTTCTTCATGGTGGTACATCCCCAAGATAAGTGGTGGTTGATGTCGGGGGTGGCGACCGACCGGCCAGATGGCCGGATGAGCAGGCTGCCCGTCCCCGCGGGTGGATCAACGCAGGTTACGTGCCAAACTGCCATGGCAGCGTCTCCCCGATTTCCCCGCGCCAATGATGGCAGCAATTTCGCGGATGGGAACCCCCCTGAGATCAATCTGCGATGGACGCGGCAATGTGACGCGGTACGTCACCTTTCGTCTCGTCAGGTCGAAAACCCTGCGCGGCGTCACGCCAGCAGGCTCCCCGGACGGCCTTGAACCGGCTACCATCGCCGGTCAGGATGCCCGCCTGGGGATGGCGGGCCTTGGGGAGCCAACATGTCTGTCAGTCGCAATGCGATCAAGAAAGAGCCCGTGGCGCGTAGCACCATGGAGCTGCAGCCGTTTGTCTGGGAGGGGACCGACAAGCGGGGTATCAAGATGAAAGGCGAGCAGTTGGCGAAGAACGCCAATCTGGTGCGCGCCGAACTACGCAAGCAGGGGATCAATCCCGGCCAGGTCAAGCCGAAGCCGAAGCCGCTGTTCGGCGCAGCTGGCAAGCCGGTGAATGCCAAGGACATCGCTTTCTTCAGCCGGCAGATGGCCACGATGATGAAATCCGGCGTGCCGATCGTCTCGGCACTGGAAATCATTGCCAGCGGGCACAAGAACCCGCGCATGAAGAAGATGGTGGATGGGATCCGGGCTGACATCGAGGGCGGTTCTTCGCTGAACGAGGCAATCAGCCGCCATCCTGTCCAGTTCGACGAGCTCTACCGCAACCTGGTGCGCGCAGGTGAAAGCGCCGGTGTGCTGGAGACGGTGCTGGACACCATCGCCTCCTATAAGGAGAACATCGAAGCGCTGAAGGGCAAGATCAAGAAGGCCCTGTTCTACCCGGCCATGGTGCTGGTAGTGGCCTTTCTGGTAAGTACCATCCTGCTCGTATGGGTCGTCCCTCAATTCGAAGAAGTCTTCACCAGCTTCGGTGCGGACCTCCCGGCCTTCACAAAGATGGTCGTGGGACTATCTCGATTCATGGTTAGCTGGTGGCTGCCCATCGTGATCGTGATCGTCGCTGCGGTCGTTGGAACGATCATGGCCTACAAGCGGTCGCCAAAGATGCAGCATGGCTTGGATCGGGCCATCCTGAAGGTGCCGGTGATCGGCCAGATCATGCACAACAGCTCGATCGCTCGTTTCGCCCGGACCACGGCGGTGACCTTCAAAGCGGGCGTGCCGCTGGTTGAGGCGCTGGGCATCGTGGCCGGCGCCACCGGCAACAAGGTCTACGAAGAAGGCGTGCTGCGCATGCGCGACGACGTCTCGGTCGGCTACCCGGTCAACATGGCCATGAAGCAGTTGAACCTGTTCCCGCACATGGTCATCCAGATGACCGGCATCGGCGAAGAGGCCGGCGCCCTGGACGCCATGTTGTTCAAGGTGGCTGAATACTACGAGCAGGAGGTCAACAATGCCGTGGATGCCTTGAGCAGCCTGCTGGAACCGATGATCATGGTGTTCATTGGTACCATTGTCGGTGGCTTGGTCATCGCGATGTACCTGCCCATCTTCAAACTCGGCGCCGTCGTCGGCTAAAGGTATCAATGGCATTTCTCGACCAGCACCCCGGCCTCGGCTACCCCGCCGCGGCCGCCCTGGGACTGCTGCTGGGCAGTTTCCTGAACGTGGTCATCCTGCGGCTGCCCAAGCGGCTGGAGTGGCAGTGGAAGCGCGATGCGCGCGAAGTCCTGGAGGAACCGGACTTCTATGAACCACCCCCACCGGGGATCGTGGTCGAGCCGTCGCACTGCCCGCACTGCAAGCACAAGCTGAGCTGGTACGAGAACATCCCGCTGTTCAGCTGGATCATCCAGGGCGGCAAGTGCCGCCACTGCAAGGCGCCGATCTCGCTGCAGTACCCGCTGGTGGAGGCGCTGACCTCGGTGTTGGTGCTGGCCTGCGTCTGGCAGTTCGGTTTCGGCTGGCAGGGCTTCGGCGCGATCGTGCTGACCTGTTTCCTGATCGCCCTGTCCGGCATCGACCTGCGAACGCAGCTGCTGCCCGACCAGTTGACCCTGCCGCTGATGTGGCTGGGGCTGATAGGCAGCATCGACAATCTGTACATGCCGGCCAAGCCCGCCCTGGTGGGCGCGGCGGTGGGTTACCTGTCGCTGTGGACGGTCTGGTGGCTGTTCAAGCAGCTGACCGGCAAGGAAGGCATGGGCCACGGCGACTTCAAGCTGCTGGCGGCCCTGGGCGCCTGGTGCGGGCTGAAGGGCATCTTGCCGATCATCCTGCTGTCGTCGGTGCTGGGCGCCATCATCGGCTCGATCTGGCTGTACAGCCGCGGCCGTGACCGCGCCACGCCCATCCCGTTCGGGCCGTACTTGGCCATCGCCGGCTGGCTGTACTTCATGTGGGGTGCGCCACTGGTGGAGCAGTACCTGGTGATGAGCGGGCTGCGCTGAGGGGAGTCCCCATGAGCCGCTATGTGGTTGGCCTGACCGGCGGCATCGCCTCGGGCAAGAGTGAGGTGACCCGGCGCTTCGAGGCGCTGGGGATCGTGGTGGCCGACGCCGATCTGGCTGCACGGGCCGTGGTGGCTGCCGGCAGCCCGGCGCTGGCCCGTATCGCCGAGCGTTTCGGCGCCGACATGCTGCTGGCCGACGGCAGCCTGGACCGGGCCCGGCTGCGCGCCCATGTGTTTGCCGACCCGGCCGAGCGGACGGCACTGGAAGCCATCACCCACCCGGCCATCCGCCTGCTGATGCAACAGCAGTGCGAGCAGGCCGCCAGCCCCTATGCAATTGCCGCCATTCCGCTGTTGACGGAGGTTGGTGGGCGGCAGGCCTATCCGTGGCTGGACCGGGTGCTGCTGGTGGATGCGCCGGAAGCCGTGCAGCATGCCCGGCTGATGCTGCGTGACGGCATCGACGCCGCGCTGGCCGACCAGATGATTGCCGCCCAGGCCAGCCGCGCGCAGCGCTTGGCGCTGGCCGACGATGTGGTGGTCAATGATGGGCAGCCGGAAGACCTGCAGGTGCAGGTGGAACGGCTGCACCTGCGGTATCTGGAGTTGGCTGGGGGTTGAGGCCGGGTTGCCGGCCAGCGGCCGGCACTACCGAAGCGCGTCCATGCATGGCGTGGATCTACTGATCGGGCGTCCATACGGGGCGTGGATCTACTGTAGAGCCGAGCCTATGCTCGGCTCCGGGAGCCCAAGGCAGCCGAGCATGGGCTCGGCTCTACACGGACGTCAGGGCCAGGGCCGACCAACGCCGGCATCTACCGTTTACAGTGGCTTCGGCGAGAACGTCAGGGTGGCGATCACGCCGCGTTCGCCGCCGGGGCGCACGCTCACCTGCCAGCCGTACAGATCGCACAGGCGGCTGACGATCGACAGGCCGATACCACCGCCCTGCGAATGGCCGGCATGGGTGCCGCGGTAGCCACGCTGGAACAGCTTGGCGGCATCTTCTTCGCTCAGGCCCGGGCCGCTGTCGGTCACCGACACCGAATTGGTGCCCACGAACACGCGCACTTCGCCATCCTGCGAATACTTCACCGCGTTGCCGATCAGGTTGCCCAGCGCCACCGACAACGCGGCTTCGGGCGCATCGATCACCAGGTTTCGCTCGCCTTCCAGCAGCAGCTCCAGCGGCTTGCCGCCCAGCTGCGCGCGGTGTGCATCGAGCAGCTGCTCGGCCACGCGGGCCACGTTGCTGGTGCCCTGCCCGCGCTCGTTGCGCGACAGCAGCAGCAGCGCGCCGATCAGGTCGCTGCACTGCTGTTCGGCGCGCTGGATGCGCTGCAGGCGCTGCAGCACCTTCTCGTCCAGGCCGGGCCGGGTCAGCAGCAGTTCGGTAGCGCCACGGATCACTGCCAGCGGCGTGCGCAGCTCATGGCTGACGTCTGCATTGAACTCGCGGTCGCGCTGCACCACCTCGGTCAGCCGCGACGAATAGTCGTCCAGCGCCTGGGCCAGCTGCCCCACTTCGTCGTCGGGGAAGCGTGGCGCCAAGGGTTCGGGATCACTGGTGCCGCCGCGATAGGCACGCAGCCGCGCGGCCAGGTCCGACACCGGTTTCATCACCTTCGACGCCGACCACCAGCCCAGCACCAGCGACAGCACGCTGAACACCAGCACCGACAGCACCAGCGCGCGGTTGAGCTGCTTGCCGCCGCGCACGCTGTCGGTCATGTCATAGGCGAGGAAGAACCAGGCGTCAGGCGTCTTGCGTACCGCCAGCTTGTAGGAATACGCCTCGCCGTGCTCATCGCCGCTGACGCTGTGGATGCCATCTGAGAAGCCCGCCCATTGCGCGCGTTCTTCGCGCACCCGGTCGAATTTGTCCTTGGAGTAGGCGTACGCCTTGATCTGCAGCACTGGGGCATCCGGGTTGTGACCCGGATGTTCGTAATAGCGCCGCGCATACTCATCGATGTTGCGGTTCATCAGCTCTTCCACCAGCTGGTTTTCCACGCGCAGGCGGGCCCAGTTGGTGGCGAACGCGAACAGTGTTGTCAGGCAGAAGCCCAACAACACGAACGACACGATGATGCGGCTGCGCAGGCGTCGCCGATACGGCGTGCGTCGGCGCTCCCCCTTGGCTGCCACGGAATCAGGCTTCCGGGGTGGCGATGCGGTATCCGATGCCATGGCGGGTCTGGATCAGCGGCACTTCAAACGGCTTGTCGACCACCGCACGCAGGCCATGGATATGCACCCGCAGCGAATCCGAATCGGGCAGTTCCTCGCCCCACACGCGGGTTTCCAGCTCCTGGCGGGTCACCACGGCCGGGGCCGCTTCCATCAGCGCCTGCAGGATCTTCAGCGCGGTCGGGTTGAGCTGCAGCAGCTTGCCCTGGCGACGGACTTCCAGCGTATCCAGGTTGTATTCCAGGTCGCCGGTTTCCAGCACGCGGGTCTGCACGCCTTTGCCGCGGCGCGACAGGGCATTCAGGCGCACTTCCACTTCCTGCAGCGCGAACGGCTTGATCAGGTAGTCATCGGCACCGGAATCGAAACCCGCCAGCTTGTTGTCCAGCGAATCCCGGGCAGTCAGCATCAGTACCGGCGTCTGCTTGCGCGCTTCATTGCGCAGCTTGCGGCACACTTCGATGCCGTCCATGCCAGGCAGGTTGAGGTCCAGCACGATCGCGTCGAACTCGTGCACGACGGCGAGGTGCAGGCCAGTGACACCATCGGCCGCGAAGTCCACGGTGTGGCCACGATCCTCAAGGTAGTCGCCCAGGTTGGCGGCGATGTCGCTGTTGTCTTCGATTACGAGAATGCGCACTGGAACCTCTGGTTCTTGAAGGGTCGTCGGGGGGCCAGGCCCACCCCTGCAGGATGGACCTGCCGGAGTGGACGCGACGTCTACCTGCTGAACGATACAGGTTCCATTCTTAACATTTCGTACCGGCGCCGCGACCGGCGCGAATGGCCTGGGCCGGGGCCGTCGGTCAGCGGCTCATCCGCTGCTGGTCGGTCATCGCGCGGCGGCTTTCTTCCTGGGCCTTGCGGCGCTGGGCCACGGTCAGGCAGACGCTCTGCGGCATGTTGCTGCCGGTCAGGCGCTCGCGGCGGCAGATCATGCGGCTGTCGGCATGGGCACGGGTCATGATCGTGTTGACGATCTCCTGCTCGTTGAAGACGTCGTTACGCTCCTGCGGCGCAAGCTCATCAACCTTCTCGCGGCCATTCATCTTGATCTTGATGCGGTTCAGTGCCTGCTGCACCCGGCTCTTGTCCTCCAGCCCGATCTCGCTGTAGTCCTCGCTGCCGATGGCCGCTTCAACGCGGCGGATCTGCTCGGCCACCGGTGCGCCGCCGTCCATCCGGACGGCCTGCTTCTCGGCCTTGGCGTGCACAGTGGCAACCAGGCCCAGCGACAGCATCAGGGCCAGCGTGGTCTTGCGGTACATAACGCACTCCAGGTTCTTCCATGAATGGGGACCAACTTTACGACTCCGCCGATGCGCCCACAAGGGACGCTCGGCAGGGTGACCGTTGGCGATGCCTTGCGATCAGGGCTTGTAGTTGTTGAAGCGCTGGGTGTCGTTGAGCGCCTTGCGGCTTTCTTCCTGCGCCTTGCGGCGTTGCGCCACGGTCAGGCAGACACTCTGCGGCATGTTGCTGCCGGTGCTGCGCTCGCGACGGCAGACCATGCGGCTGTCGGCGTGGGCGCGGGTCATGATCGTGTTGATCACTTCCTGATCGTTGAAGACCTGGGTCTGGTCGTGCGGGCTGAGCTGCTCCACGTGCTGGTGGTCACCCACCGCCAGCTTGATCCGGCCCAGCGCCTGCTGCACCCGGCTCTTGTCCTCCAGGCCGATCTCGCTGTAGTTCTCGGAGCTGATCGCCTTTTCGACGGCCTGGATCTGTTCGGCCACCGGTGCCTTGGCGTCGAACTTCACTTCACTCTTTTCTGGCTTCGCCTGCGCCGTTGCGGCCAAGCCCAGGCACACCATCAGGGCAATCGGGGTCATGCGTTGCATCACTACCTCCATGTTCGTCCATGATTGAACGGCTAGAAACGGGAATCTGTCGATGCGGCCATGCGCAGCGCAAGGCAGGTGTGGCACACGGGGATCAGCGCCCGGAAGGCGGAACGAGGTTGCTGTAGCTGCGCTGGTCGTTGATCAGGGCCTTGCCCTTCTCCTCGATACGGCGCCGCTCGGCCACGGTCAGGCAGCGCCCCTTGGGCATGTTGCTGCCGGTGGTGCGCTGGTAGGTACAGATCTGGCGGCTGTCGTCATGGCCACGGGTCAGCAGGGTGTTGATCCGCTCCTGCTCGTTGAACACGTCGGCCTGCTCCTGCGGTGGCAGCTCCTGCACGGTCTGGCGTTCGCCCATCCGCGAGCGGATCCGTTCCAGTGACTGCTGCACGCGGCTGCGGTCCTCGTTGGACAACTCGGCGTATTCAGGAGTGGCCAGGGCTGCCTCCACCTGGCGGATCTGTCCGGCCACCGGCGCCTGCCGGTCCATCTGCAGGGCGGTCTTTTCCGGCTTGGCGGCAGCCGCGCCGGACAGCCCCAGCAACAACGCGATCATCGTGATGCGGTACATCGCCAGCCTCCGATCCATCCAGGAACGATGCGCGTCACTCTACGGCCGTCACGCGGCCTCCACAAGGGGCCTTCGGCAGGCACAAAAAAGACCCAGGCGGTGCCCCCGCCTGGGCCTGAAGTTGTATCCCGATACCGATCCTGCTGAGAGGCAGAGCTGCGGTTCGCTGAAGCCTACGCCGGCACCGATTAAAGGCTCGTTAAAGCCGGCGTCATTTGCCCATGAGAATCATAATTGGTTGAAATATCAGGATTTTTTAAGCTTCTCGACGTGCTCGATGATACGCGTGGCGACATCCACTCCGCAGGCGGCTTCGATCCCTTCCAGCCCAGGCGTGGAATTGATTTCCAGCACCAGCGGCCCGCGCGCGGAGCGGATCAGGTCCACCCCGCACACGGACAGTCCCAGTGCCTTGGCCGAACGTACTGCCACCTGTTGCTCGGCGCGGCTGGCCTTGGCCGCTACCGCGGTCCCCCCGGCATGCAGGTTGGAGCGGAAATCACCTTCCGGCGCCTGCCGCTGCATCGACGCCACCACCTGGTCACCCACCACGAAGCAGCGCAGGTCGGCGCCCTTGGCCTCGCCAATGAACTCCTGCATCAGGAAGTTGGCGTACAGACCACGCAGGGCCTCGACGATGCCGCGCGAGGCACTGGCCTTCTCGGTGAGGATCACGCCCCGCCCCTGGGTGCCCTCGTTGAGCTTCACCACGTGCGGCGGCGGGCCGAGCATGGACAGCAGGTCGACGGTGTCATCGGGGTTGTCGCCGAACACGGTGACCGGCATGTCGATGCCCTTGGCCGCCAGCAGCTGGTGCGCGCGCAGCTTGTCGCGCGAACGCAGGATCGCATCGGACGGATTGGGGGTGCGTGCGCCCATCAGCTCGAACTGGCGCAGCACGGCGGTGCCATAGCGGGTGATCGAGGCGCCGATGCGCGGAATGACCATGTCCACACCGGTCATCGGCCGGCCCTTGTAGTGCATCGAGAAGCCATCGGCAGCGATGCGCATGTAGCAGCGCAGCGGGTCGAGGATGCGTACGGTGTGGCCGCGCGCGCGCGCCGCTTCGACCAGCCGGCGGGTGGAGTACAGGGTGCTGTTGCGGGACAGGATGGCGAGCTTCATCGCGGCGGGATCGGACGGCAGGCGCGCAGCATAGCGCGGGCGTGTGGCGGGTGGATGATGCTCTGCGAACGGCGGCATCTGCTCGCCTGGCAGTGCTGTGCGAAGATGCCCCTGCCGGCCAATGGACAGGACACGGCCGGCTTACACAAACCAAGGAGAACCACAGATGCGAATGGGAATTCCGCTGTTGTTGCTGTTTGGCCTGGTGGGAGGCGCCACAGACGTACAGGCTGCGCCGACCCATGCAGTCTCCCGGCTCTACTTCGATGCCAACAACACCCTGATCGGCCAGGGCCTGCGCTACTGCACAGGCAAGACACAGCACCAGGGCGTTGCCTCACACGCCAATACGCGCTGGATCGATGTTTCCTACGCCTGCCAGGGCGACTCGACCGACGTTTCCTACGGCAGCTGGGTACCTGCCCAGCTGCGGCAGGATTTCTGCACGCTGTATGACGCCTGCACGTCACTGATGCCGTGGCCCGAACCCGGCCTGCCCGGCACCCTCGGCAACGGCTTCTACTCAGACTGACGGCCCGTAGCCGCCGCACTGTCTCCGGCGAAGGCAGCACCGTCGCCGGAGACCCCAGCCACTACGCCCCGGAGGCATCATGCCGCTGACGATCCTTCCGCGCTTCTCCGAAGTGGATGTACTCGGCCACGTCACCAACACCGCCCTGCCCGTCTGGTTCGAGGAAGGCCGCCAGGAGATCTTCCGGCATTTCAGCCGCGAGGCCAGCATGCGCGACCTGACGCTGATCCTGCGCCGCTACGAGATCGACTTTCTGCAGCAGATACAACCGGGACACGAAGTGCGCATTGAGACCCGCATCGAGAACATCGGCCGCTCCTCGCTGTCGATCGTGCAGCAGGCGTTCCAGTTCGAGGCCCTGGTGGCCAGCGGGCGCTGCGTGATGGTGCATTTCGACTACACAGCCAACGCCTCGCGCGTGATCGAGCCAGAGCAGCGCCGGGCGTTGTCGGGGCTGTTTACCGAGGAGTATGCGCAGCTGATGCAATCGGCAGGCACATGAGTCATCCGGAAATCCGGTCATCCGCACCCATTTGCCGTCTCTGGCGGTGGAAGGGCCATCGCCGGGGACATCCCCATGGCTCATCCAGGGGATGCGTGCCGCTGATCAGCACGGGGCAGGCGCAACGAGAAGCACCCATCGCGGACACGCACGGCCAATGCGGTTTCCCGCCATTCCACAGGCAGCGCCAATGCCGTGTGTGGCGTGGGGATGCGTGTGATCGCCTCGAACGTCCAGTGTTCCTCATAGGCTTCGCAGCGAAGCGTTCCGTCATCGCCGACCGCGATCACATCGATCCAGGCCCCACTCCGGGTCTTGCCACTGCCGCCCATCGCACGGCGGCCGATGGCCTGCCAATGCCCCTGCCAGTGGACGAGCCACACACCCTCGATGGGACGCAGATCCCCATCAAGTACGCTGCCCGCCACCGCCACGCATCGCCCTGACGGGCTGGCGATGACCGTGTCCAGATCGCAGGCATGACGGTCACTGGCCTCGCCATCAAGGCAGAGGGCGTACGGGCAGACGCGGGTGAACAGGGACGGATGTGCGGTCAGGCGCAGGTCGTCGGGAAGCAGCGGGATGGCCTGCAGAACCCGACCGTCAGGCAGGACATGCCGCAATGCCTGCGGCGACCCGGCGGCCACTGCCGGATGTTCCTGTTCCAGCCATAGACCCCGACAGGGGCGCAGTGTGGTCAATCGACTGGGAAGATCGCGCAGCCACGCCGCAGCTTCGGCATCCCCGCCAAGCTGCCGACGCTCGTGCAGTTCCTGCCAGAACAGGCTGGGAACAATCGTCAGCAGGTGCATCACCCTCTTGTCCGCTTCGTCGTAGACGATCACCGCTTCGCTGCGATCAATGTAGCCACTGGCCACGCGCAGCGCGCTTCCTGCCAGCTGCTGCCACTCACCACTGGCATCGTGGCTGCCGCTGGTCGATACGCCTTCAACGATGGTGCCATCGCGCAGCATCTGGGTGCTGTAGGCAGGCCCGCCCATACCCAGCTCGCCCCAGTCCAGCAGCACATCGTGCGTGGGCGGCCGAGTAGCAAAGGGCAGCGTCGCCCGCGAGCGCAGCTGTGCGCCGCCTACGGCATCGCCAACCAGATCGAAGCGCTGCAGCACGCCGCCCAGGGCAAGGCATGCGGCCAGGCCAACGACCACGCCCAAGGGCGACCACCAGGCCACGCAGATGGCGACCCAAGCCAGGAACGGCAGCCATTGGGTGTATCGGCGGAGGGTGATGCGATCAACAATCATGCGGGTGTGGTGGCTGCGACTGCGCACCATTCAAACCTTCAATGCACTGCCAGGCAATGGGGTTCGAACGAGCATTGCCGCTAGACTTTCGTTGATGATGGAATCGATGACCACCATGACGGGCCAGAATCTTCTGCAGGACGTGCTGCCGCGATGGCGAACCTTGGCGAAGGCGCCGGGCCTACCGCGCCGCACGTTACGTCTGCCGGATTGGCAGGCGGACTGGAACGCGGGCATGGCCCTGCTTGCACGTCATGCGCGCAATGGCGGTGAACCGGCACAGGATCCGCTGCAGGGGCATGCGGCGCTGGAGCATGCCTACGGCTGGGAAGCAGCCGCCCAGACCGGCAGCAACCTGCTGCTGATAGGCATCGACCGCGGTTTCGCCCCCACGGCATTGCAGCAGATGCATGCCGACGTAGCAGATCTGTGGCTCGAGCATGCGCGTTTGCTGGCCATTGCCAGGGATAGCCTGCAACAGCAAGGCCACGACATCATGCTGACCGCCTCGTTGCAGCCACGCACAACGCAGCACTACGAATACGCACTGCAATTGTTGTCACTGGGCGTGCTGCTGGATGCGCAGGAGCGCCTGCCGGCGCTGGTGGAGCAGGTGCTCTGTTTCGAAACCGACCGCTTGCTGGACTACCTCAGCGCGCCGGCGCTGGGCCTGGTGGAAGCCAGTGATGAGGTCTTTCATCCGCGACCGTTCGCCGACCTGTTCGCGCCGCTACGCGACGGTGAAGCGTTCGACCCTTCACTCCTGGCCGGCTACCTGCAGGTGCAGTACCGAGACTTCTTCCTTCTGGCACCGAAGGCACAGAAGCGGACCCGGCGCCTGATCGGGCCCAACGCGTGGGGCTACTGGGCGTTTGAGGTGGCCGCGATGGTAGTGCTGTACGGCGGGGACGATGCCGCGCTGCGGTCCTGCCCACACTACCCCGCCGATCTGGCCGATTTCGCCCGGCGCTGATTCAAGTGCCAGGCACGCCGGGGATTCTGCCAAATCGATTGTCTTCCTCGCTGCCGGGTAGGAGCATGACGGGGAAGAGGACGAATACACCCAACGGGATGAAAGCGATCACGACGTACCAGCCAGACTCGTCGATGTCGTGCAGTCGTCGAACGGCCAAGGCCAGCATCGGCGGAAGGAGGATGACAGCGCAAACCCCCATGACCCCTCCGAGCGTCCGGAGCGTCTCGAAGGCCTCCCAATCGAACAGCACGGTGCCTGTCAGCCAGTATCCACCGTCCATCAAGGTGTAGCCCACTGCCACCACAAGGGCAACAGACAGGGAGTACGACCAGAACTCTTTCCGGTTGGATCGCCCTGAAAAATCAAAGCAACGCCTGAGGGGCAAAAGTGCGGGAATCATTCGCGCTCCGGGCAGCGGACGATGGGAGGCAAGGGTTAACGATCTTTTAGCATCCCCAAGCCCAGCACCAACTGAACCCTGCGGCCCGGCGGACCCGGCAGACAGCGGAGGTTGCAGGAGCCCGCCGCGGCAGCCGCGCAGCCGGAGACGCAGCGCGAACTACCGCACATTTCCATAGGCGTGGGCATTCTGAATCGGATCACTGGCTTGCAGCAGTGGCGGATTGGTCGAATTCCAGTTTTCCAGAATGGCGCCTCTGCTAACGTCACGACTCACTCATGGATTCGAGGTTTTGAATGGCTGCGATTTCTTTTCCGCTGATGCTGGCACTGCTTTCCACCCAGGCCCCGATGGCCGCAAACGCGGAAGGTGACTACACCAGAGCCGCGGGGGCTTCGATCGGGCCTGGCATCTGCGACCCCGGCATGGACATGCTGCCGAACGGCGGAGGGGTGGTGATCCGGCGCTGCGGCAAGAATGGAACGGTCGCTGGCGTTGGCAGCAATATCGATGCTGCGACGGCCAACACCAATGGCTTCCTTGCCGTCGCCGAGGAAGGTCCCGTCTGCAGTGTCTTCGCGCGCGACCCCTATGTCAGCCTCCGGGCACCGGGTGTCGGTATCAAGGCGCAGTGCAGTTCCACGCCGCTTTCCGCCTATGGCATGACGACCACCACTGCGGGACAGAACGTACTTGAGCTGGCCATCAACCTGGCGGCGACGCAGGCCTGGTGCAATGTCGACTACTACAATGGTTCGGCGCATGGCTATAAGTATCCCTACACCTGCAACCGCCCGGGCCAGTCCTGGAGCGTTGCCGGCCTTGGCTCCAGCGTCGACGATTCAAACGCAATGGCAATGCGGCTTGTGAAGAAATCTTCCAAAACCGGTACGCACTGCTATTTTGACAACGCCCAGTTGAATGGCGTCGTCTTCCGCGCATACCTGCACTGCAACGGATCGACCTATACCGGTTTCGGGAGCTCTGTGACTGCTGCGGCCAAAGACGCGGCTGCGCAAGCGGGCGCATAAGCTACGCGGGCTGTGGTTCGGAAGAGCCACAGCCCGACGCATTGAAGAATGAGGTTCCGGCGCCGTTGCCACACGCTGGACTGGGGTGTGGTTCAACCATTGCGCCGCGTCTGCCTGGGGTGAATACCCTGGAGACATGGAGCGGGCGATGGGAATCGAACCCACGTCAGTAGCTTGGGAAGCTACAGCTCTACCATTGAGCTACGCCCGCGTTGCGGTGGAAAGTCTATGCGGAGCGGCCGGTGTTGCGCAATGGTAGCCGGTCCATCCTGCCATGCAGCGGCGGGGTTGGAGCCCTTTCCCTGCGGAAAGGACCCCGACCCCGCTCTGGATCAGAAGCTGCCGCTGACGGTGGCGAAGACCGAGGCATCGCGGGCGCGCTTCTGCGCGGCCGTGGTGCTCAGGCCAACGTTGCCCTGCAGGCCGAACAGGTCCATGCGCGCACCCAGCACGGCGGTGGCGTAGTTCTTGTCGAAGTCCAGGCCCGGCACGCGGTAGCTGCCCAGTTCCGGCAGCGTCTGCAGCCAGGCGCTGGCCTGCTTGGTGTCCTCGAACTCGTGGTCGTAGGTCACCTGCACGTACGGCTTGACGGTGCCACCATCGAAGCGGGCCTGCCAGCCGATACGGCCGACGGTGGAGTCGACGTTCTGGCGGTCGTAGCCCAGGGCGGTGGCCAGCGTGCCGGCGGCGGCGCTTTCGCTGTAACCGTCGATCTTGACCTTCTGCCAGATCACCGCAGCGACCGGACCATGGCGGAAGCCACCTTCGGTGCCGAACTCATAACCGGCGTTCAGTGCAGCAGTCAGGTTGCTGCCATCCGGCGAACCACCGTGCTCGCGGGTGGCCGGGCCCAGCTGGACCTTGCGGTTCACGTCATACGACAGCCAGGTGTAGCTGACCTGGCCGTTGACCCAGACGCGGTCGCCGTACCATGCCGCAAACAGGCCGGCAGTGGTGTCCTTCTGGGTGAAGTCGCCACGGCTGTTGCCGAAGTCGGCATTCAGGCGGCCGAAGCCGGCGAAGCCGCCGAGCACCACGCCGTCGCGCGCCCAGTCGATGCCGAACAGGCCGGCCGGAGCGAGGCCGTCATACAGGTCCGCGTGGTCGTAGCGCTGCAGGTCGCCACGCACGCCACCCCACCACGACAGGCCATCGGCCGGACGGGCGCCCAGGTGATTGCTGACCTGATCGGCACGCGAGCGGCCGATGGTCTGTGCCGAGTGGCTCAGCACCTGCTGCAGGCGCGGTGCTTCCAGCACCGAAACGGCGTACTGACCCAGCAGCTGGTGGCCAGCGACGGTCGGATGCACGCCATCGGCGAACAGATAGGTCTGGTACGCATCCGGGCTGACATAGCTGGTCGGATTGCAGGTCAGGATGCTGACCGTCGAGTTGTTCGGATCGATCTTGCAGGCGGTGCTGGTGACGTTGGTGAAACCGTACATGGCCGGGTTGGCAGCCACTTCACTCAGCACGGTGAAGGTATCCAGCGGAATGAACTCGATGCCGGCCTGCTTCAGGCCACCGTACAGGGCCTTGTTGTAACCCGCGGACAGCGCAGTGGCGGTGGCCGCATTCGGGCCACGGAATGCAGGAGTCAGGCCGACGTTCGGCAGGTTCGGCACCAGCACGTACTGTGCCCCTGCCTGCTTCAGCGCGCCGACCAGGGCAATCTGATCGGTAACGGCTGCGCCGATGATGGCCTGGGCCTGCGTCGGAGCGCCAGCTGCAGCGAACAGGTCGTTGGCGCCACCCCATACGGTGTACAGGGCATTGCGATCTGCCTTGCCGCCGTTCGCAGCCAGGTAACGGTTGGCCTGCGTCTTCAGCGACGGGATGACGCCCAGCGCGCTCGGTACGTCCACGCTGACACGGGCACCGCCTGCGGCGTAATTGTCACCGTTCTGGCCATTGCCGTTGGCGCCGTTGTTGAGGCCGTAGTAGTTGGCCACCTGTTGTGACCACACCCAGCCCGGGTTGGTGGTGAACTGACCGGTGGCCCCCTGGGTGGCCGCCGGCAGCAGCGGACGGAAGTAACCGGCGTCGGTCAGGCTGTCACCGAAGAACACGGCCTTCGAGTACGGGTTTTCGCCTGCCATGGCCGGAAGCGCGGCCAGCGCGATCGCGGCCGCCATCAGGGAGCGGATCGGGTGTTTGCTGAGCTGCATGTAGAAACTCCTGTGGGGAAGATAGGTAGGAATCCGGCGCACGTACGCCGGCGCACGGTGAATGGTTTCACCGCGCCGCCTTTTGCTCACGCTGCGCCGCCGCATGGATTGTCGCCTGATCGCCTGACAGTGCGCTGTGCCAGCGTTGGCGCCCGGAGGAAGTTGCAAGCATTCCGATCCTGCCGGGCCATCAGCGACAATGAGCGGATGAACATCCAGCTCAATGGCGAACCGCGTACCCTGCCCGCTTCGGCGACCCTCCACGACCTGCTCGAGGCCGAGCAGCTGCTGCAGCGCCGGGTGGCGGTGGAGGTCAACGGCGAGATCGTCAGCCGCAGCCGCCATGGCGAGCATGTCCTGGCTGAAGGCGACGTAGTGGAGATCGTGCACGCGCTGGGCGGGGGCTGATGGCCGGGGTCGGATCCCATCGAATTGCGATGGGCTCTGCCCCAGAACCACCTCGCAGCGGGTCAGAGCCCTTTGCCCTGGCAAAGGGATCCGACCCAGCCCTCTACGTGACCCCATCTTCAGGCGGATAAGCGATAATCGCGCCATGAACGTTCAAGTCTCCCCCGATTCGCTGGTGATCGCCGGCAAGACCTATGGCTCGCGGCTGCTGACCGGCACCGGCAAGTTCAAGGATCTGGAAGAAACCCGCCTGGCCACCGAGGCTGCAGGCGCCCAGATCGTCACCGTGGCCATACGCCGCACCAACATCGGGCAGAACCCGGGCGAGCCGAACCTGCTCGACGTGCTGCCGCCGGAGCGTTTCACCATCCTGCCCAACACCGCCGGCTGCTACACCGCCGAGGATGCAGTGCGCACCTGCCGCCTGGCCCGTGAGCTGCTGGACGGCCACAACCTGACCAAACTCGAAGTGCTTGGCGACCAGAAGTCGCTGTACCCGGACGTGGTGCAGACCCTCAAGGCCGCCGAGCAGCTGGTCAAGGACGGTTTCGAGGTGATGGTCTACACCTCCGACGACCCGATCCTGGCCAAGCGCCTGGAAGAGATCGGCTGCGCTGCGGTGATGCCGCTGGCCGCGCCGATCGGTTCGGGCCTGGGCATCCAGAACAAGTACAACCTGCTGCAGATCATCGAAGACGCCAAGGTGCCGATCATCGTCGACGCCGGCGTCGGCACCGCTTCGGATGCGGCGATCGCGATGGAGCTCGGCTGCGATGGCGTGCTGATGAACACCGCCATTGCCGGCGCGCGCCACCCGGTGCTGATGGCCAGCGCCATGCGCAAGGCGGTCGAAGCCGGACGCGAGGCCTTCCTGGCCGGGCGAATCCCGCGCAAGCGCTATGCCAGTGCGTCGTCGCCGATTGACGGGTTGATCGGCTGATGACCAATCCTTTCGACAGCGCGGGTTCCAAGGCCCCGCCCAAGCCCTTCACGGTCAGTGAAGGTCGCCGCGAAGTGCGCAGTTTCGTGCTGCGTCAGGGCCGCTTCACTCCGGCCCAGCAGCGCGCGTTCGACGAACGCTGGCCACGCTTCGGCCTGGACTACAGCGGCCAGTCGCGTGACCTGGATGCGACCTTCGGCCGTCCCGCGCACAAGGTGCTGGAAATCGGCTTCGGCAATGGCGCGGCCATGCGCTTCGCCGCCCAGCACGACCCGTCGCGCGACTACATCGGCATCGAAGTGCACGCCCCGGGTGTGGGCCGCCTGCTGAACGCGCTGGCCGAGGACGAAGCCGACCACGTGCGCCTGTACCACCACGATGCGGTGGAAGTGCTGCAGAACGAGATCGCCGATGGCGCGCTGGATGAAGTGCGCATCTACTTCCCGGATCCATGGCACAAGAAGCGCCACAACAAGCGCCGCCTGCTGCAGCCGGCGTTCGCCGAACTGATCGTGCGCAAGCTGCGCCCGGGCGGCCGCCTGCACTGCGCCACCGACTGGGAGGACTACGCCGAGCAGATGTGGGACGTGCTGGACGCCACCGCTGGCCTGGTCAACCGCGCCGGTCCGCGTGGCAGCGTGCCGCGCCCGGACTGGCGGCCGCAGACCCACTTCGAGACCCGCGGCCAGAAGCTCGGCCATGGCGTCTGGGACCTGTTGTACGACCGCACCTGACGATCGCCTGAGGACGCCGCTCCCCACATGGATACCGCGCTGACGCTGACCAACGACATGAAGCTCGTGCTCGGGCTGGTCGGCTTCACGATGGCGATGTTCCTGTTCGAGCGCATCCGCGCCGACGTGGTCGCGCTGGTGGTGCTGGTGGTGCTCGGCGTCACCGGCCTGATCGCGCCGGAGGAAATCTTCGGTGGTTTCTCCGGTAACGCGGTGATGAGCATCATCGCCACCACCATCCTCGGTGCCGGCCTGGACCGCACCGGGGCGCTGAACCGGCTGGCCGCATGGCTGCTGCGGCGCGGCCATGGCGTCGAACAACGGCTGCTGATGATGACCACGGCCATCGCCGGCCTGAACTCGTCCTTCATGCAGAATCCGTCGGTGATGGCGCTGTACCTGCCGGTGGCCTCGCGGCTGGCGGCGCGCACGGGCCTGACCATGCAGCGGCTGCTGCTGCCGATCTCGGCGGCGATCGTGATGGGTGGCGCGCTGACCATGGTCGGCAACTCGCCACTGATCCTGCTGAACGATCTGCTGGCCTCGGCCAACAACAACCTGCCCTCGGGCCTGGCCACCATCGAACCGCTGCGCATGTTCGCGCCGCTGCCGATCGGCGTGGCGCTGCTGATCGCTTCGCTGCTGTACTTCCGCTACTACGGCGACCGCAAGCTGGTGGAAGAGGAAAGCCTGGTCAACGACGGGGTCACCCCGGCACGCACCGAGAGCTACTTCGCAAAGACCTATGGCATCGAAGGCGACGTGTTCGAACTGGTGGTCAGCGCTGAAAGCCCGCTGGTCGGCATGACCCTGGGCGAGGCCGAGAACCTGCATGATGCGCCGCTGCTGCTGGCCCTGAAAACCGGCAATGACACCCGCCTGGCGCCACCGGCGGAAATGCGCATCTGGGTCGGCAGCGTGCTGGGGGCGATGGGCCCGCGCGAGCAGATCCACGATTTCGCGCAGAACCAGTTCCTGCGCATGTCCTCGCGCCTGAAGCACCTCGGTGACCTGTTCAACCCCAGCCGCGCCGGCATCTCCGAGGCAGTGGTGCCACCGACCTCGAACGTGATCGGCAAGAGCGCGGCCGACCTGCGCCTGCGCAAGGAGCGCGGCATCAGCCTGCTGGCGATCAACCGCGACAAGCAGGTGATCCGCGAGGACGTGCGCGATGTGCAGCTGCGTGCCGGCGACATGCTGGTCTTCCACAGCATCTGGACCGACCTGGCACAGGCCGCCAGGAGTCGTGACTTCGTGGTGGTAACCGACTACCCGACCGGCGAGCAGCGCCCGCACAAGTTCAAGATCGCAATGGCGATCTTCGCGTTGACCATCCTGATCGCGCTGACCAGCAAGCTGCCGGTGGCGCTGACCCTGATGACCGGCGTGGCCGGCATGCTGCTGACCGGCGTGCTGCGCATGGACGAGGCCTACGCCTCGATCAACTGGAAAACAGTGTTCATGATGGCCGGGCTGATCCCGCTCGGCTGGGCGATGGACTCCAGCGGCGCGGCGGCATGGGTGGCCGGCCACACCATCGACAAGCTGCCCACCGGCATCCCGGTATGGGTGCTGGAAGTCGCACTGGCGCTGCTGACCACGGCGTTCTCGCTGGTGATCAGCCATGTGGGCGCGACCATCGTGATGGTGCCCATTGCGGTGAACCTGGCGCTGGCCGCGGGCGGCAACCCGACGGCGTTCGCGCTGATCGTGGCGCTGTCGGCGTCCAACAACCTGATGACGGCCTCCAATCCGGTGATCTCGATGATCACCGGCCCGGCCAACTACACCCCACGCGAAATGTGGCGGGTCGGCGGACCACTGTCGCTGATCTATACGTGCGTGGTGGTGTTGATGATCAACCTGATGTTCTGAGGGTTGGGATTTGTTGGCAGGGGTGCGCCCTGCACCCGCCGAGGCAACGACAACGACAACGGCAACGGCAACGGCCTGCATTCCTTGGGATGGCGGGTGGGTCCGGTTGCGGGGGACGCCGTAAACCCTTCCGTGGGGGCTTGGCCGCGGCATCTATGCCGCGGACACCCCCGCAACCGGACTCACCCCGCCTTCGACAGATTTCCGCGATCTGTCGGAACGGCATGGACCGCTGTTGGTAGGTGTCGCCCTTGGTCGACACGACTTTTGTAGAGTCGAGCCGTGCTCGACTGCTTCCGGCCTCAGGCCAGGTAGACCTGCCCGTCGCGCACGTCCACCGGCACCGCGCGCAGGCGGTCGCCCTTGCAGGGGCCGGCGATGCAGTCGCCGCTGTCCAGCGCGAACGAGGCGCCGTGCGCCGCACATACCAGGTGGCCTTCGCGGCTCTTCAGGAACTGGCCCGGTGCCCAGTCCAGGCGGCGACCGGCATGCGGGCAGATGTTCAGGAACGCCCGCACCTGAGACCCGTCGCGATACAACACCAGCGACTCGGCATCCCCATCGACCACCGCCTCGACCTCGGCGAACGCGCCATCGGCAATGGCATCAAGGGCGATCAGGGCAGCAGCGGCAGTCATGGCGAAGGCTCGGACAGTAAACGCGCATTGTCGCACGCCCACTCAGGTGACTGGCTGCAACATGAACACAAGTCATTGATTCGTAATAAGCACAGGCTATATTTAACGAGTTTTTCACTCAAAGACAGTGGCACCTCCCGATACTCTGGTTTCGCTGATTCCAGCCTATCGAGCCGCCATGTTCAATCGCGCATCCGCCTTCAACCAGTTCCGCACCCTGTTCGCGCCGCGCAAGCCGCGTCACCCGCTGGTGCGCGTTGCCGTGGGCCTGCTCGGCCTGGCGATCCTGGCCGCGATGGTGTTCATTGGCGTGTTCGTCGGTGCGGCGATGATCCTGGTCGGCCTGGCATGGAAGCTGCTGGCTTCGCGCAAGCCGGGCACTGCCCGTCCTCTCGACCCGAACGTGGTCGAGGGCGAATTCCGCGTGGTGCGCAAGCCGGTGCTGCCGGCCTCGCGTTGATCCACGCCCTCCGCGCCCGCTGACGGCGGGCGCCATGCGTTCTAGACTGCGGGCACGCCCTTCCTGGATGCCCGCATGTCCGATGTCTCCGATGTGATTCCTGCCGTAGCCCTGCCGCGTGTGCCGGTGGTGGGTGGTGGCAGCTTCCCCGTGCACCGTATCTACTGCGTCGGCCGCAATTTCGCCGACCATGCCCGCGAAATGGGCGCCGCGGTGCCGGCGGCCGACGACCGCGGCCGTCCGATGTTCTTCAGCAAGCCGGCCGATGCGATCGTGGTCGGCCACGACGATGCCATCCCCTATCCCCCGGCAACCGCCAACCTGCACCACGAAGTGGAACTGGTGGTGGCGATCGGCCGTGATGCGCCGGCCGGTGAACTAGCCGTGGCCGATGCCGATGCGCTGGTCTACGGCTATGCGGTGGGACTGGATCTGACCCGTCGCGACCTGCAGGCCGCCGCCAAGGACAAGGGCCATCCGTGGGATGCAGCCAAGGGCTTCGACGCCTCGGCGCCGATCAGCGAGATCGTGCATGCCGCTGAAGTGGGCGACCTGGCCGCGCTGAACCTGTCGCTGGAGGTCAACGGCGAGGTCCGCCAGCAGGCCCTGCTCGACCAGATGATCTGGAACGTGCCGGAGATCCTGCATGAGCTGTCCAAGCTGTGGCAGCTGCGTGCCGGCGACCTGGTGTTCATGGGTACCCCGTCCGGGGTGGCCGCGCTGAAGCCCGGCGACCGTTTCAGTGCCCGCCTGGAAAACGTGGCCGAGCGCCACGGCGTGATCGCCGGCTGACATCACCTGCGCTACCCTGCGCGCTGTCCACTTCCCCCACCGGAGAAAAACAACAATGGGAATGCTCACCGAGTTCAAGGAATTCGCGATGCGCGGCAACGTCATCGACCTCGCCGTCGGCGTGGTGATCGGCGCGGCCTTCGGCAAGATCGTGACCGCGCTGGTCGAGAAGATCATCATGCCGCCGCTGGGCATGCTGATCGGCAAGGTGGATTTCTCGCAGCTGGCGTGGACGCTGTCACCGGCCAGCATCGGTGCCGACGGCAAGGAAATCCCCGCCGTGGTGATCGGCTACGGCGACTTCATCAACACGCTGATCCAGTTCGTGATCGTGGCCTTCGCCATCTTCCTGGTGATCAAGGTGATCAACCGCCTGTCGCGCAAGCAGGAAGCCGCTCCGGCCGCACCGGCCGAGGAAGTGGTGCTGCTGCGCGAGATCCGCGACAGCCTGAAGAAATAAGGCGGCCTACCGGTAGTGCCGGCCGCTGGCCGGCAACGTCGGAACAACCGTGGTGCCGGCCAGCGGCCGGCACTACCGCGACTGCACGAAAGCCCCGCTCCGGCGGGGCTTTCGCTTTGCCGGACGTGGCGGAAAACAGCGTTCGCGCCAGCCATGACCTCCCGCCCATGCGCGGGCCTGAACGACTGTTAAGCTCCAAGGCTTGGTCCCTTCCCGGAGCTGTCCATGCGTCGCCGCATCCTTGCCATCGCATCCTCCCTCGCCCTGCTGGCCGCCCCGGCCTTCGCGGCGCCGCACACCACCACCCTGCCCCCGGCTTCGCTGGCCACCGCTGCGCAGCTGCGCGACCAGGCGCTGGCTGACGACACCGGCTGGAAGGTGGTCGAATCGCTGACCACCGAGATCGGCCCGCGCATCGCCGGCAGCGAAGCTGACGCTCGCGCCGTGGCCTGGGCCGAAGCCAAGTTCAAGGCACTCGGTTTCGACAAGGTCTGGAAAGAGCCGGTGACCTTCCCGAAATGGGAGCGCCGCAGTGAACACGCCGCCGTAACCGGCAGGAACCCGCAGCCGCTGCAGATCACCGCGCTGGGCGGCAGCCCGGGCGGTACGGTGGAAGCCGAAGTCGTGCGCTTCGCCGACCTGGCTGCGCTGCAGGCAGCACCGGCCGGTTCGTTGAAGGGCAAGATCGCCTTCGTCGATTACCAGATGCTGCCCTTCCGCGATGGACGCGACTACGGCCGTGGCGGCGCGATCCGCAGCAAGGGCCCGTCCGAGGCGATCCGCAAGGGCGCGGTCGGTTTCCTGATGCGTTCGGCCGGTACCGATTCCCACCGCGTGCCGCATACCGGCATCACCCGCTTCGACGACGGCCTGACCCCGGTGCCGTCGGCGGCACTGTCGGTGCCCGACGCCGATCAGCTGGCCCGCCTGCTGGCCCGTGGCAGCACCACGGTGAAGGTGGCGCTGGACTGCGGCTGGGATGGCACCGCCACCTCGTACAACGTGATCGGCGAGATCACCGGCCGCAGCCTGCCCAAGGAAGTGGTGGTGATCGGTGGTCACCTGGATTCCTGGGACCTGGGCACCGGCGCGGTGGATGACGGTGCAGGCGTGGGCATCACCATGGCCGCTGGTCATCTGATCGGCCAGCTGAAGCAGGCGCCGAAGCGCACCATCCGCGTGATCGCGTTCGCCAACGAAGAACAGGGCCTGTATGGCGGCAAGGCCTACGCCGAAGCGCATGCCAAGGATGTGGCCCTGCACCAGCTGGCCGCCGAGAGCGACTTCGGTGCTGGCCGCATCTACGCCTTCAACACCGGTTCGCCGAACCCGGAAGGCTCGCGCGAAGCGACGAAGCAGATTGCCGAAGTGATGAAGCCGCTGGGCATCGAGTACCAGGCCGACAAGGGTGGTCCGGGCCCGGACGTCGGCCCGCTGGCGGCCAAGGGCGGTGCATGGGCGTGGCTGGCGCAGGACGGCTCGGACTATTTCCACCTGCACCACACCGCCGACGACACGCTGGACAAGATCGACCCGAAGGCGCTGGCACAGAACGTGGCCGCCTACACCGTGTTCGCGTATCTGGCGGCGGAAGCCGATGGCAGCTTCGGCAGCGAAGCCAAGGCGACCACGCCGCCGAACGAATGACGCAGTAGCGCCGGGCCATGCCCGGCGAGCGCAGCGGCGGGAGCGGTGCGAACCAAGGTTCGCACCCACCACGGCAGATCCTGCATCGGGAACCTGACGTGGTCAGAGCCCTCGCCGTGGCGAGGGATCTGACCCCGCGCAGAGGCTCAATCGCGGCGACTGACCCACTGAGCCAACAGCACGGCCGTGGCCGAGGCCACGTTCAGGCTCTCCACCGCGCCGCTGCCGGGAATCGAGACCTGCAGGTCGCATTCGCTGGCAAGGCTGCGGTCCATGCCTTCGCCTTCGGCACCCATCACGTAGACCAGTCGTGCCGGCAGCGATGCGCGGAACACGTCCTCACCGCCCTCGACCAGGGTTGCTGCCAGCCCGAAACCGGCCGCTCGCAGCTGCGCCATCGCCTGTGCGTTGTCCGGCAACTGCACCAGCGGCACCGATTCGGCGCCACCTTCGGCAACGCGTGCCGCGGCGCCGGACAGCGCCAGCGTGCTGCCGGCCGGCAGCAGCAGCGCCTTGACGCCGAAGTGCGCGGCCGAGCGCAGGATCGCGCCGAAGTTGTGGGGATTGCCGACACCGTCCAGCCACAACGCCAGCGCCGGTGCATCAGCCGGCAGCGTCGCCAGCCATGCGTCCAGCGCCAGCACCGGCGCACGCAGCACGTCGGCCACCAGGCCTTCGTGATGGGTGGTGGCAGCCAGCTTGTTGAGGTCGCCCTCCTCCACCACGCGATAGCCCACGCGGTTGGCCACGCACCACTTCAGCACCGGCTGCATGCGCGGAATCAGCGATTCCACCAGGTACAGCTTGCGCAGTGCCTGCGGGCGCTTGTCGAACAGGGCCTGCACGGCGTTCCAGCCATACAGGCGCAGTTCGTCATTGCCACGCCCCGGCGGTGGCGGGGTGCCGCCCTCACGCGGCGGCAGCGGGGTGGCCCGCGGCGGTCGCGACGACGGACGGCGGGCATTCTTCCAGGGATCATTCACTACGGGACAACTCCAGCTTGCGTTGACGCCAGAAATCGGCGTTCTTGATGCCCAGGGCATCGGGGTCGAAAATCGGATCCAGGCCCAGCTTCTTCTGCCGTTCGTAATCGCGCAGGGCAAGCATCGCCGGCTTCTGGATGATGAGGATGGCGATGATGTTCAGCCAGGCCATCAGGCCCACGCCGATGTCACCCAGCGCCCAGGCCAGGGTCGCATTATGGAACGCGCCGAACACCACCATGCCGATGATGCCCAGGCGCAGGCACAGCACGGTCAACGGGCGCTTCTTGTTGTGGTTGACGTAGGTCAGGTTGGTTTCGGCCATGTAGTAATAGGCCATGATGGTGGTGAAGGCGAAGAAGAAGATCGCAATCGACACGAACGCCGAGCCCCAGCCCGGCAGCACCGCTTCAACACCGGCCTGCGCATAGCCCGCGCCTTCCGGAATGCCGGCCAGGCCCTGGAAGATCGGCGCGCCACCCGGCACCGGCGAGTACACGTTGTAGGTGCCGCTGGCCAGGATCAGGAATGCGGTGGCGGTGCACACCATCATGGTGTCGAAGTAGATGGCGAACGCCTGCACGTAGCCCTGCTTGGCCGGGTGCGAGACCTCGGACGCAGCGGCCGCATGCGGGCCCGAGCCCTGGCCGGCCTCGTTGGCGTAGATACCACGCTTGATGCCCCACTCCACCGCCAGGCCCATCATCGCGCCGAATGCAGCATGGGTACCGAAAGCACTCTTGAAGATGATGCCGAACATTTCCGGCACGCGGTCGTAGTTGATGATCATGATGACGATGGCCATCAGGATGAAGCCGGCGGCCATGAACGGCACCACCACTTCGGCGAAGTTGGCGATGCGCTTGACGCCGCCGAAGATCACCACGCCCAGCAACAGGGCGACCACGATGCCGATGCCCAGCTTCAGCGCCTGCGCCGATTCCATGCCGAAGGCCTGGCCATCGAGCGGGCCGCACAGCGCGGTACCACGGCAGGCATTGATGACGCTGTCGGCGATGGCATTGGCCTGCACGCCCGGCATCAGGAAACCGGCTGCGATGATCGTGGCGATGGCGAAGGCCATGGCATACCACTTCAGGCCCATGGCCTTTTCAATGTAGTAGGCCGGGCCGCCGCGGTAGCGGCCTTCGGCGTCCTTGGTCTTGTAGATCTGCGCCAGCGTGCATTCCACGTACGAGGTGGAGGCGCCGAGGAAGCCCATGACCCACATCCAGAAGATGGCGCCGGGTCCGCCAAAGGCGATGGCGGTGGCCACGCCGGCGATGTTGCCGATGCCCATGCGCCCGGCCATCGACATGGCCAGCGCCTGGAAGGAAGACACGCCGGCCTCGGACTTCTCGCCGGACACGGTCAGGCGGCACATCTCGACGAAACCACGGATCTGCATGAAGCGGGTGCGCAGGCTGAAGAACAGGCCGGCGGCCAGGCACATGAAGATCAGCGCCTTGCTCCAGATGATGCTGTTGATGAAATGTACGGTAGCTTCCACGCGCGCTCTCTCCAGTCGGCGGGTTGTGAGGACGTCCCGTCGGCTGGAAGGGACCGGTCGATTCTCCCTGATCGAAGGCCGCTGCGGTAGCGGCAGAAGGATGGGGGCGGATCCCTTGCGCAACGCGCAAGGGCTCTGACCCCCGATACCGGTGAAATGGGGTCAGAGCTCTTTTCTGCGAAAAGGGATCCGACCCCGCCCCTCAGGGCAGCTGCGTGCGCACCCGGGCAAAGCGGCGCAGGTCATGCAGCACCCCGCGCTTGTAGACCGCGCAGCGGTCCACGCCCTCTTCCTGGAAGCCGTTCTTTTCCAGCACCCGGGCCGAACCGAGGTTGAAGTCGACCACCCCGGCCTGCAGCCTGAACAGGCGCAGTTCGTCCATCACCCACGGTGCGAACAGGCCGACCACCCGGGTCATCAGGCCCTGGCCCCAGTAGGACTGGCCCAGCCAGTAGCCCAGTTCCGCCATGTGACCGCGCTCGGCAATGCCCTGCTGGGCACCGACGCTCCCGCAGGCCTGGCCGTCGATCTCGATGGCCAGGTTGAGCGTGCCCGGCGCCAGCACGCGGCCAGCCAGGAAAGCCTCGCCATCTTCGCGCGTGTACGGGTACGGGAAGCGATCGCGCAGCCCCCGCGATACCTCGGCATCGTTGGCATGGCGCAGCAGCGATTCGAGGTCTTCATTGCGCCAGGGGCGCAGGAGGAAGCCCTCGCCCTGCAGGTGTGGGGTCGGATCCCTTTCCCATTGGGAAAGGGATCCGACCCCGCCAGCCATCTCGTTGGTGGTCAGGTCAGGCATGTCCACCCACCGACGGCGACTCCGCTTCCTGCTTCTCCAGCTCGCGCTTCACCGCTTCCGGCGAGCGCGTGTACGGCGCCAGCCGCGCGTAGAACGCCGGCACCACGAACAGCGACAGGAACGTCGAGAGGGTCACGCCGAAGATGATCACGATGCCGATGGTGCCACGGCTGGCCGAACCGGGGCCACCGGCCACCACCAGCGGGACCGCACCGACCACGGTGGCGATCGAGGTCATCAGGATCGGGCGCAGGCGCACCATCGCCGATTCGATGATCGCCTCGCGTACGGTTCTCCCGTCGTCGCGCAGCTGGTTGGCGAATTCGACGATCAGGATGCCGTTCTTCGCGGCCAGGCCGACCAGCATGACGATGCCGATCTGGCTGAACAGGTTCACCGTGCCACCGCTGACCCACAGGCCAACCAGCGCACCGAGCACACCCAGCGGCACGGTCAGCATGATGGTCAGCGGGTGGATGAAGCTCTCGAACTGCGCGGCCAGCACCAGGTACACCACCAGCAGCGCCATCGCGAAGGTCAGCAGCACTGCACCGCCAGCACTCTGGTACTCGCGCGATTCCCCCTTCCAGTTCACCTGCGCATACTGCGGCAGCTCCTCGCGCGTGACCTGCTGCGCCCAGGCAATCGCCTCGCCCAGCGGATAACCCGGCGCCAGGCCGGCATTGATGGTGATCGAGCGCAGGCGGTTGAAGCGGTTCAGGGTGCCGGCCTCGGCCACTTCGCTCAGCGTGACAAGGTTGGACAGCGGCACCAGTTCGCCGGAGGTGGCACGCACACGGATCGCGGCAAGGTCGGCCGGGCTGGCACGCCCGTCGCGGCCGGCCTGGACCAGCACGTCGTACTCTTCGCCGTTGTCGACGAAGGTGGTGACGCGGCGCGAGCCCATCATGGTTTCCAGTGCCGAACCAATCGCGGTGACCGGCACGCCCAGATCGGCCGCACGCTGGCGGTCGATGTTGACCCGCATCTGCGGGCGGGTTTCCTTGTAGTCCGAGTCTGGGCCGACCAGGCCGGGGTTGTCGGCCATGCGCAGCAGGATGCTGTCGCGCCACTGCGCGATCTCGGCGTATTCCGGGCCGCCCAGCACGATCTGGAACGGCTGGCCGCCGCTGCGCACCAGGCCACCGCCCACCTGCGTACGTACGCGCACGCCGCGGATGGTGTCCAGTTCCTTCTGCAGCTCATTGGCCACTTCCGGCGTGCCCTCGCTGCGCTGGCGCCACGGCTGCAGGAAGATGCTGACGCGGCCGGTGTGCATTTCCTCGCTGGCGCCCCAGCCACCCGGCACGCGCGGGTTGGCGCGCACGATCGGTTTGTCAGGGCCGACATGCGGTGCCAGCATCGCTTCCACCTGCTGCACCTGCTGCACGGTGTAGTCGTAGCCGGCACCTTCCGGGCCGTCGATCATGATCTGGAACGAACCGCGGTCTTCGGCCGGTGCCAGTTCCGATGGCAGCAGCTTGAGCAGGCCCCAGCTGGCGGCCAGTGCAGCCACCATCACCAGCAGGTAGATCCAGGTGCGATCGACGTGGTGGTCGAGCACCCGCCCATAGGCCCCGGCCAGGCGCTCCAGGTTGCGGTTGATGAAACCATGCAGGCCACGCGGCGCCTGCCCGGTATGGGGCTTGAGCAGCTTGGAGGCCATCATCGGCGTCAGCGTCAGCGCCACGAACGCGGACAATGCCACTGCCGCAGCCAGCGCCACCGCCAGTTCACGGAACAGCCGTCCCGTGTTGCCCTCAAGGAAACCGACCGGCAGGAACACCGCCACCAGCACGGCCGTGGTGGCGATCACCGCGAACGCCACCTGCGCGGTACCGCGTTTGGACGCCACCAACGGCGGTTCACCCAGATCGATGCGGCGCTGCACGTTCTCCACCACCACGATCGCGTCGTCCACCACCAGGCCGATGCACAGCACCAGCGCCAGCAGGGTCAGCAGGTTGATCGAGAAGTCGAACGCATACAGCGCGATGAAGGCGGCGACCAGGCACACCGGCACCGTCACTGCCGGAATCAGTGCAGCACGGAAGCTGCCGAGGAACAGCCAGATCACCGCCAGCACCAGGATCATCGCTTCCACCAGCGTGGCGTAAACACGGTCCACTGCGGCTTCGATGAAGGTGGTGTTGTCGAAGGCAACGAAAATCTGCGTGCCCTTGGGCAGCGTCAGCGCGACCCGCTCCGCCTCAGCGCGCGCGGTGCGTGCCACATCCAGCGAATTGGCGGTGGAGGTCTTGACGATGCCCAGGCCGATGCCCGGTTCACCGTTGCTGCGGTAGTAGGCGCGACGCTCGGCCGAAGCCAGCTCGATCTTCGCCACGTCGCCCATGCGCACCACGTAGCCGTCGCGGCCCTTGCCCAGCGGGATGGTCGCGAAGTCTTCGGGCTTGATGTAGTTGCGCTCCACGCGCAGGGTGAAGTCGCGGTCGGTCGATTCGATGCGGCCGGCCGGCAGTTCCACGTTCTCGTTGCGCAGCGCGGTTTCCACGTCGCCGGTGGTCAGCCCGCGCGCGGCCAGCTGGTCACGGTCCAGCCAGATGCGCATCGCATAGCGCTGGCGGCCGCCGATGCGGACCTGGGCCACGCCGTCCAGGCTGGAGAAACGGTCGACCACGTAGCGGTCGGCGTAGTCGCTCAGTTCCAGCGTGTCCATGGTCGAGGAGACCATGTTGAACCAGATGATCGGGTCGGCATCGCTTTCGACCTTGGCGATTTCCGGCGGACGCGCTTCTTCCGGCATGCGGTCGGCAACGCGGCTGACCGCATCACGCACGTCGTTGGCTGCGGCCTCGATATCGCGGTTGGAGGTGAATTCGATGCTGACCTGCGAGCGGCCATTGGTGCTGCGCGCGTTGATCGTATCGATGCCTTCGATACCGGCCAGCGCGTCTTCCAGCACTTGGGTGATGCGGCTTTCGATGACCGCCGCCGAGGCACCGGTGTAATCCACCGACACCGAAACGATCGGCGGATCGATGGCAGGCAGCTCACGCAGGGTCAGGCGGGTGAAGGACATCACGCCCAGCACCAGCAGCAGCAGGCTCATCACCACGGCGAACACCGGCCGCTGGATGGATGTGTCGGACAGCTTCATCCGCCGTGGCCCTCGGCGACCACCGCCGCCGGCGCGTCAGCCGGCTTGGCGCCGCTCGCCGGTGCTGCGTCCTTGGCGGCTACCTTCAGTCCCGGGCGCAGCTTGCCGGTGCCATCGACCACGATTCGCTGGCCCGCTTCCAGGCCCTGCTTGATCTCGACCACGCCGGCACGGCGCGCACCGGTGACCACATCCACGCGCTCGACGCTGTCGTCGCTTTTGATGCGATACACGAAGGTATCGCGGCCGACCTGCACCACCGCGATTTCCGGAACCACCAGCGCCGGCCGTTCGGGATGGAACAGGCGTACGTCCAGCAGCATGCCCGGGCGCAACGCGTGGTCGCTGTTGGCGAAGTCGGCGCGCACGGTCACTGCACGGGTCGCCGGATCGATGCGCGCATCAATGGTGCTGACCACGCCTTCGAAGGTGCGGCCCGGCCAGGCCACGCTGGACGCACTGACCTTGTCGCCGACGCCGAGCGCGGCCAGTTCCACTTCCGGCACCTGGAAATCGATGTGCATGTGCTCGATGTCGTCGAGCGTGGCGATCACCGTGGTCGGCGTCAGCAGCGTGCCCGGGCTGACCTGGCGGATGCCGAGCACGCCGGCAAACGGCGCACGCACACGGCGGTCACCGATGTCCGACTGCATCTGCGCCACGCGCGCTTCGGCGGCATCGCGGATCGACTTCTGCGTATCCAGCGTGGCACTGGACACCAGCCGCTGCGTAGCCAGCTCGCGCTGGCGCTTGTACAGCTGGTCGGCCTCGTGGAAGGTGGCCTGCGCCTGCACCAGTGCCGCTTCCTGAGCCTGCCCGCGCAAGGTCACGATCGGCGCACCGGCGGCGATGTGCTGGCCGCTCTCGAAGTGCACCTTCTCGACGATTTCGCTGACCTTGGCGGTGACGCTGATCGATTCGCGCGCCTTGGCCGTGCCCAGCGCCTGCAGGGTGTCGTTCCACTGCGTGGGCTGCACGACCTGCGCGGTGACCGGCACTGCTTCGCCCTGCCGACGTGCGGCAGCCTCCTGTTTGCCTGCGCACCCGGCCAGCACGGCCAGGCTGAGGCCGAAGGCCAGGGTCGAAGCGATACGAGCCAACATGAACGGTCCTGATTGATCCACGGCCGCCGAGTGTAGGCAAGGGTCTGCATAAGCGATATGTGCCAAGCGTTTACCGGCGTGGAACCGGCACCGCGCTAGCGCCTTCAACCGGTTCCGTGCAAGGCTGGTGCTGGCGGTGTCGGCTTGTGTCGGGGTGTATCCAGCGACCCATTACCGACGTTGCCATCGTAGAGTCGAAGCTGCCCGACAGAGGGCGTCGGGCGGGGACGGATCCTGGCGGGGATCCGGCCCCGTTTTTTTGCCCGGCGCGTGACGGTAGCGCCGGGCCATGCCCGGCGGATCAATACCGGTAGTTCACCTTCATCCACACGCTGCGACCCGGCTCGTTGATGCGTACCGGGTCGGCCGGGAAGCCGAAGTCGGCGCTGCCGGCCAGGTTCAGGTGCTCGCTGTAGGTGCGATCAAACAGGTTGTCGACACCCGCGCTGAGCTGCAGCTGCGAGCTGAAGCGGTAAGCCGCATTGAGCGCGAAGGTGGCGAAGGCGGCGCTCGGTCCCAGGTCCTGGGCGACCACGTTGCCCTGGCCATCGGCGACACGGTGCTGGTGGGTCACCGCACGCAGCAGCGCACCAGCACTCCAGCGCTGGCCTTCCCAGTTCGCACTCAGGCGCGCCTCCAGCGGCGGCATCTGCGGCAGCGGTCGCTGCTGGTCGCGGTTCTCGCCCCAGGCATAGGCCAGCGTGCCGCCCAGCTTCCACTGTTCGGCCAGCGCCACTTCCACGCCCGCCTCGGCCCCGGCAATGCGGGCATCGACGTTGCGGGCCTGGCTCATGCCCATCATCCCGCTGCCGTGGTAGGTGAACAGGATGTAGTCCTGGATCTGACCGGCGTACGCCGAGAGCCAGGCCTGCACGCGCGGGCCCTTGTACTGCATGCCCACATCAAGCTGGGTGGTGCGCTCGGGTTGCACGCCGCTGAATGCATTCACCGTGCCGGCCGGTCCCTGGTTGGGCGAGAACAGCTCCCAGTAGTCAGGCATGCGCTCGCTGTGGCCGAGGCCTGCGTACCAGGTCAAGCCGTCGGCCAGATCCTGCTCGTAGCGCAGGAAACCACTGCCCAGCCATTCCTTGCGCTGCAGGCCAGCGGTCGGATTCGGCCGGTTGCCCATCATCCCGCGCACCGATTGCCTCTCATCGCGGACGCTGGCGCGATCGATGCGAAGCCCGCTGATCCAGCGCTGGTCGGTGCCGGCGCCGAGGGTCAACTCGGTGAACACGCCGTAGCGGCGGAAGTTGGCATCGGTCTCCCAGGCTGCCTGCCGGTAGGTGTCGCGGCCCATGCCCCTGCGGCCACGATGACGGCTGTCCTCGCCATCCGCACCGGCCACCAGCTGCAAATCCTGCCAGCGCCATTCGGAACTGACCCGCCCGCCCTGGGTACGGCGGTCCACGTTCGAGGCCATCGGCATCGGCATCATGCTGTGCGGGTTCGGCGTGCGCAGCGTGTAGTTGTCCATCACGTGGTCGGCATTGTTGTAGTACACGTTGGCCTGCAGCGTGTCCCACGCACCCGGCAGGTTGCGCTTCTCGAAGCGCGCCGCGTAGCTGGTGCGCTCGAACGCGGCACCGTCCATGCCACGGCCCGCGTAGCGCGCGATCGCATCACCGGCACCGGCGGAGATTTCCAGCAGCGTGTCGGCATCCGGCGTCCAGCCGATGGCCACGTCGCCATTCCACTTGCGCCACTTCGACGGCACCACGTCACCGTGGCCGTCCTTGTAGTCATCGGCTTCGGAACGGTTGCCGCTTGCACGCACGTAACCGGTCGGATTGCCCAGTGTCAGGTCCAGCACCTGGTCGTTGCGGTTGCGCGAACCGACAAGCGCACTGGCATCGGCACGCAGGCCCGGCTCGTCGAAACGCGGCGTATCGCGCTCGAAACGCACGGTGCCGGCCGAGGCACCTGCGCCCCAGCGCACGCTCTGCGGGCCCTTGATGATGGTCAACCGGTCGAAGCTCTCCGGCGCGATGTAGGACAGCGGATTGTCCATGCGCGACGGGCAGGCACCGATCAGGTTGCCATCGTTGCTGAGGATGTTCAGGCGCGAACCGAACATGCCGCGCAGCACCGGGTCGCCATTGGTGCCGCCGTTGCGCACCAGGGCGAAGCCGGGGATGGTCTTGAGGTAGTCGCCGCCATCGCTGGCGGGCACCGGTTGGCGTGGGTCTTTGGGGTTGGTGACCACGGTCAGCGGCGAGCTGGGGGCAATCGCGGTGATGACCGTGGGGCTCAGCTCATGCTCGTCGGCGTGAGCGTGGGCAGCCAATAGTGCGCCGCATAACGCGGTGAGCAGGGCAGTACTTCCCAAACGGGTGTCAGCAGAAAACCTGGACATGAAAAATTCCATCAATCAATCGTAAACAACACGGCCAGCAGCCTGCGGCTGTCTGTCTAAAGTCGGCCGGGGTGAAGTAACGCGGTGAAGGGCTTACGAAACGATGGGCGGCGCACGGCTACGGGCGCCGGGGAAGATGCTCTGCCGGGCATGGCCCAGGCGCGTGGCGGGGGTGAGGGCGTTGGCGGGCGGCGGGGTGCCGAGGGCCACGAACGACACACTGCCGGGCAGGGCCGGGCAGCTGAATAGCAGGTCGCAATAGCCGCACTTGGCCCAGAGTGCGTGGTGTTCGGCGGGGGCTTTGGTGTGATGGGATTCGCCGTGGTCGCTCGGCATCTCCATGGGCATTTCCATGGACATACCGGCGTGATGATCCATCGGCATCGCCTGGGAAATCAGCGGACCGATAAAGATCATCAGCATGGCGAACAGGCTGATCCAACTGCCGCGCTTCACGCGGTAGTGGGGAGACAACCTGGCGCGAGGGGCGCCCATCGAGGTTGGCTTACTGAGCGTGCATATGCTCGTGGCCAGCCATCGGTGGTGCTTTGTGCACCGACACTTGCACCTCGACCTTGCCGGCTTTCTCGAAGGTCAGGGTAAGCGGGAATTGCTTACCATCGGCCAGCAGGCTGCGGTCCTTGAGGCCCAGCAACATCACGTGATAGGCCATCGGTGCGAAGGTCAGCTCACCCTTGGCCGGTACGGCGACGCTGGGCACTTGTTGCATCTTCATCAAGTCGCCCTGCATTACATGTTCATGCAGCTCGGCTTTTTCGGCGACGCTGGTTTCAACGCTGAGCAGGCGATCCGGGGTAGCCCCGGTGTTATGAATCACAAAATAGGCCGCGACGGTGGGCGCATTCGGCGGCAATTCCTGGGACCAGGGATTGCTGACCTCCAGGTCGCCGGCCTTGTAGTCCTCGGCATTGGCAGCACTGAACACCGGCAGCAGCAACGCAGCCAGAAGCAGGGAAGATTTGAGCATGGCAGTTCTCCAGAACGGTTCTAAACGCAGTTCACTTGCGAAGAAAATCAGACCGTTGGAGAGGCGCGAGGGTTAAGGCTTGGCCATTGCTGGCGCGGGGTGGGATTGCGCAATAAGCGCGGCGGCAGGCTCTGCACCGCCTCGAAGCGTGTCACATACAACTGCGGCACATGCCCCGGCAACGCCACCAACGGCGCCGAACCCGAGCAACACCAGCAATGCTGCATAGCCGAGTGATCATCCGGCGGCGCCGGGATTTCCAGCTTGCCCAGGGCAATCGCCTTGAGGCTGGCACCATTGGACGAACAGAACCCGCCCCACATCAGACGCTTGATCGGGTCATCCGTCTGCTGCATCGCACTGGCCAACGGCATGGCAAACGCATTGAACAGCACTGCAAGGCAGGCGATCCAGGCAATTGCAAAGCGTTGACGGGCCATGGCGGATAATCCGTAGGGTTAAACGATCAGGCGGGTATTTAGCCTGATCGAGGGGGATAAGTAAAAAGGGCGGGTGTGGTTTGGTGTCGCAGTGGTGGGTTTGAGGATAGACGAGAACGGCCGCTTGCCAATTTTGCAAAAGGGACGCAGCGCACCAAGCGACGCTGAACACTGTGGGCTGGCTTGCCTGCGATAGCCATTGGTATCTACACAACTTTGCAGCCCGTAGCAGCCTGCGGTAACCACGATGCGAAGCGAGCCGCTCTTGATCTTGCTCTTGATCTGCTTTTGATCTTAGGCGCCCCGTTAAACCACGCTGGCCGAACGCAGGCTTGAATTCGTGGGTAACCCGGCAGGACGCCGGGTTAGCCGCCCCGCGCCATGGATGGCGCGTGGCGGCGGCCCACGGATTCA
>JAAIGE0100500717.1_pt1 | contig 47260 bp, 35 predicted proteins | sample 6487951 | NCBI WGS metagenome assembly JAAIGE01 (sample SAMN13974128, study PRJNA590717) | phyllosphere metagenome | biome: tomato field; feature: multiple bacterial spot infested tomato fields; material: tomato leaves; isolation source: leaves from tomato fields | host: Solanum lycopersicum ...
CGCCCCGCGCCACGCCCCAGGCCCTGGCCTGGGTGCGTTGGAACATGGCGCGCCTGAACCCCGTGGGTTATCGCCAGGCCATTGAATTGCTGTGCGGCGATGACCTGCTGCGCCACGGCCAACCGGCCATGGCCTGCGAGGTGCATTGCGGTGAAGCCGACAGCATCACCCCCGCCGAGGCCTGCCTGAGCGTGGCCAAGGCGCTGGGCGCCAGCTTCAACCTGATTGCCGACGCCGGCCACGCCAGCCCCATCGAGCAACCCCAAGTGGTAGCCGGGCGCCTGGCCTGCGCCATTCATCAATCCCTGACTGGTAGAACCCTATGAACGATTCCGATCTGCTCAAAGACGCTCAGGACAAATACATCGTTCCAGGCCTGGAGCGCGGCCTGCTCCTGCTCTGCGAGTTCAGCCGGCGCAACCGCACCCTGACCGCGCCAGAGCTGGCACGCCGCCTGGCACTGCCCCGCTCGACCATCTTCCGCCTGCTGACCACCCTGGAGACCATGGGCTTCGTCACCCGCAGCGGCAATGAATACCGCCTCGGCATGTCCGTGCTGCGCCTGGGCTTCGAATACCTGGCGTCGCTGGAGCTGACCGAACTGGGCCAGCCGTTGCTGGCGCGCTTGTGCGACCGCGTCAACTACCCAAGCAACCTGGTGGTGCGTGACGGTCGCTCGATTGTCTACGTGGCCAAGGTTTCACCGCCGTCGGTGTTCTCCAACGCGGTCAACGTCGGTACCCGCCTGCCCGCCCACGCCACCGTGCTGGGGCGCATCCTGCTCGAAGACCTGTCGCTGGCCGAGTTGCGCGAGTTGTACCCCGAAGAGCACCTGGAACAGCACTCACCCTGCACGCCAAAAACCGTGATGGCCCTGTTCGACCTGGTCCAGGCCGACCGCCAGCGCGGTTTTGTCAGCGGCGAAGGCTTTTTCGAATCGGCGATTTCCACCGTGGCCGCGCCCGTGCGGGACCAGAGCGGCGGCATTGTCGCAGCCCTGGGCGTGACCATCCCCACGGCGCAGATCGGCCACGTCAACTTTGAGGAACTCTTGAATCAGGTCCGGCGCAGCGCCGACGAGTTGTCACGCCTGCTCAACTACAACGGCGGCGCCCATAACGGTCAGCCGCGCGTCACCGCCTTGATGAGAGACTGACATGAGCCTTTACCAATTGCAGGGCCGCGTCGCCATTGTCACCGGGGGTTCTTCGGGCATCGGCCTGGCCTGTGTCGAACTGCTGCTGGAAGCCGGTGCGGCAGTGGCGTTCTGCGGTCGCGATCAAGAGCGCCTGCGCCGTGCTGAAGCCGGTTTGCGCGAGCGTTTCCCAAAGGCCCGCCTGCTGGCCCAAGCCTGCGATGTACTCGATGCCGAGTCGGTCAACGCGTTTGCCGCCGCCAGCCTGGCTGCGCTGGGGGCGGCCAACGTGCTGATCAACAACGCCGGGCAAGGCCGGGTCTCGACCTTTGCCGACACCACCGACAGCGCCTGGACCGAAGAGCTGAACCTGAAGTTTTTCTCGGTGATCAACCCGGTCCGCGCCTTCAAGCCTCAGCTGGACAGCCAGCCTGACGCCGCCATCGTCTGCGTCAATTCGCTGCTGGCCAGCCAGCCCGAACCGCACATGGTCGCCACCTCCGCCGCACGCGCCGGGCTCAAGAACCTGGTGCGCTCGATGGCCACTGAATTCGCCCCGCAGGGCATTCGCGTCAACGGCATCCTGATCGGCCTGGTGGAATCCGGTCAATGGCGCCGGCGTTTCGAAGCGCGCGAAGAACGCGACCTCGGCTGGGCGCAATGGACCGCACGGCTGGCACAACAAAAACACATTCCCTTGGGGCGCCTGGGCCTGCCGATTGAAGCGGCCCGCGCGATCCTGTTTCTGGCCTCGCCTCTGTCGGCTTACACCACAGGCAGCCATATCGATGTATCCGGAGGCCTGTCCCGCCATGCGTAATGAAAACAACACTGTCACCGTGGGCGCTGCCATCACCGCCTTTCTCGAGCAATGCGACGTCAAGGCTGTGTTCGGCGTGATCTCGATCCACAACATGCCGATCCTCGATGCCTTTGCAGTGCGCGGCAATATCCGCTTCGTCATGGCCCGGGGCGAAGCCGGCGCCGCCAACATGGCCGACGCCTATGCCCGCACCACCGGCGGCCTGGGTGTGTGCCTGACTTCCACCGGCACCGCCGCCGGCAATGCCGCCGGCGCGATGGTCGAAGCTCAAACTGCAGGCACCCCGCTGCTGCACATCACCGGGCAGATCGAAACGCCGTACCTGGACCAGGAACTGGCTTATATCCACGAAGCCCGCGACCAGTTGAACATGCTCAAGGCCGTGTCCAAGGCCGCCTTTCGCGTACGCAGCGTCGAGACCGCCCTGAGCACCATGAAGCTCGCGGTGCAGACCGCTCTCACCGCACCCACCGGGCCGGTGAGCGTCGAAATCCCTATCGATATCCAGTCCACCTTTATCCCGATGCCCACCGACCTGTCGCCCCTGCCGATCCCGGTGGCCGTGCCCGCGCCGGAAGCCCTGGACCTTATGGCCGACCGCCTGGCCAGCGCCAAGCGGCCGATGCTCTGGCTCGGCGGCGGCGCCCGGCATGCCGGCGCACAGGTCAAGCGCCTGCTGGCGATGGGCGTGGGCGTGATCACCTCCACGCAAGGACGCGGCGTGGTCAATGAAGACGACGAGCGTTGCCTGGGGGCGTTCTCACAAAACAAGCGCGTTGAACAGTTCCTGCAAACCTGCGATGCGCTGCTGATCGCCGGCTCGCGGCTGCGCAGTAACGAAACCTTCAAGTACGCGCTGAAACTGCCTTCGAACCTCTTGCGCATCGACGCCAACCCGGCGATCGAAGGCCGCAGTTACGCCAGCGAACTGTTTGTCTGCGGCGATGCGGCGCTGGCGCTCGAAGGCCTGGCGGATCGCCTGGAAGGTCGCTTGCACACCGACCCGAACTTTCTCGCGGAACTCAAAGCCGTGCGTGAACAATCACGTAGCCAACTGATGGCCGACCTCGGGCCGTACTCGGCCATGGTCGAGCAATTGCAGGCCGTGACCGGGCGCAACTTCTCGTGGGTACGCGATGTGACCCTGTCCAACAGCATCTGGGGCAACCGCCTGCTGACCCTGTATCACCCACGCGCAGGCGTCCATGCCTTGGGCGGCGGGATTGGTCAGGGGTTGGCCATGGGCATCGGCGCAGCGGTCGCCGCAGCGGAAACGGCGCCGGAGCGCAAAGTGTTCGCCATCGCAGGTGACGGCGGTTTCATCCTCAACCTGGGTGAGCTGGCGACTCTGGTGCAGGAGCGCGCCAACCTGGTGATCCTGCTGATGAACGACCAGCGCTACGGCGTGATCCGCAATATCCAGGACGCGGTCTACGGCAGCCGCCATTGCTACGTCGACCTGCACACCCCGGACTACACCAAGCTCGCCGACTCCCTGGGCCTGCGCCATGGCCTGGTCACTGATCTCAAGGACTTCGGCAAGGTGGTGGACAGCGCCCTGAGCCAGCCGGGCCCGTTCCTGCTGGAAGTGGACATGCTCAGCGTCGGCAACTTCGCCACCCAGTTCGCCGGCCCGCCCAACAGCGAAACCAAAGCCCAGAAGGCCACCGCCTGAGGATCGCACCATGTTGCATATCACCATGATCGGCTGCGGTGCCATTGGCGTCGGTGTGCTGGAGCTGCTGGAGAACGACCCACAGCTGTGCGTGGATTACGTCATCGCCTCCGAGGGCTCCGAAGCCTTGGTGCGCCAGCGCCTGGCCAGTTTCAAACAGCCGCCGCAGGTGCTGACCGCCTTGCCCGCCGATGCCCGCCCGGACTTGCTGGTGGAGTGCGCCGGGCACCGCGCCATTGAAGAACATGTGCTGCCGGCGCTGGAGCGTGGCATTGCCTGCCTGATTGTGTCGGTGGGCGCGCTGTCCGAGGTCGGCCTGGTGGAACGCCTGGAAGCGGCGGCCGAGCGCGGCAAGACCCGCATCGAGTTGCTGCCCGGCGCCATCGGCGGCATCGATGCACTGTCGGCGGCCAAGGTCGGCGGGCTGGACGCGGTCAATTACACCGGCCGCAAGCCGGCTCGCGCCTGGAAGAACACCCCCGGCGAACAGGCCTGTGACCTGGACACCATCGAGCAAGCCACGGTGATCTTCCAGGGCAGCGCCCGCGAAGCGGCGCGCCTGTACCCCAAGAACGCCAACGTCGCGGCCACCCTGTCGCTGGCCGGGCTGGGCCTGGACCGCACCCATGTGACGTTGATCGCCGACCCCCACAGCGATGAAAACGTCCACTACTTCGAAGCCCGTGGCGCCTTTGGCCGCTTCGAGTTGAGCCTGCGCGGCAAGCCCTTGCTGGCCAACCCGAAAACCTCGGCGCTGACCGTGTACAGCGTGGTCCGTGCCTTGGGCAACCATGCCCACGCGATTTCCATTTAGGAGCCGTCGATGAACACTGAACAGACACTACCCATCTGCATCGCCGGCGAGTGGCGCCCAGGCCGTGGCGAGCGCTACGCCAGCCGCTACCCGGCCACTGGCGAAGCCGTGGCCTGGCTGAATGCCGCCGACCTGCAGGATGTAGAAGAGGCCATCCAGGGCGCGCACCAGGCGTTCCTGCACAGTGGCTGGGCCCAGCGCAAACCCCATGAGCGCGCCGGTGTGTTGTACCGCATCGCCGAGCTGATCCGCGTGCACAGCGAAGAGCTGGCGCAACTGCAACGCCAGGACAACGGCAAGCCGATCAATGAAACCCGCGCCTTGGTAGCCAGTGCTGCCGGCACCTTCCAGTTTTTCGCCGCAGCCTGCGAAACCTTGGAAGAAACCATCACGCCGTCACGCGGTGATTTCATCAGCATGAGCGTGTATGAGCCGATGGGCGTGGTCGCCGCGATCACCCCGTGGAACTCGCCGATTGCCAGCGAGGCGCAGAAGGTTGCGCCGGCACTGGCAGCCGGCAACGCGGTGGTGATCAAGCCTGCGGAAATCACCCCGCTGCTGGCCCTGCGCCTGGCGCGTCTGTGTGAAGAAGCCGGCCTGCCCAAGGGCTTGATCAGCGTGCTGCCGGGCAAGGGTTCGTTGCTGGGGGATGCGCTGACCCGCCACCCGCTGGTCAAGCGCGTGTCGTTTACCGGTGGTACACGCACCGGCAAGCACATCGCCCATATCGCCGCCGACAAGATGATGCCGGTGTCCCTGGAGCTGGGCGGCAAGTCACCGACCATCGTCCTCGAGGACGCCGACCTTGAGCATGCGGTGGCCGGGGTGCTGTACGGCATCTTCAGTTCGTCGGGCGAAGCCTGCATCGCCGGCTCACGGTTGTTCATCGCCCGTACTTTGTACGAGCCCTTCATGCAGCGCCTGGTCGCCGCCGCCGCGAACCTGCGGGTGGGTGACCCAGCCGACGAACACACACAGATGGGCCCGTTGATCAGCGCCAGCCATCGCGAGTCCGTGGAGCGTTACGTCGCCCTCGGCCTGGCCGAAGGCGGGCGCCTGCGCCTGGGCGGGCAGCGCCCCAGCGGTGAACTGTATGACCAGGGTTACTTCTACCCGCCGACCATCCTCGAGGGCCTGAGCAACCACCAGCAAGTGTGCCAAGAGGAAATCTTCGGGCCGGTATTGGTCGCCATGCCGTTCGACGACGAAGCACAACTGCTGGAGCAGGCCAACGACAGCGTCTACGCCCTCGCCGCTGGCATCTGGACCCGCGACTACAAGCGCGCCTGGGCCCTGGGCCGGCGTTTACAGGCCGGTACGGTGTGGATCAACACCTACAAGCAGTTTTCGATCTCCACGCCGTTTGGCGGCTGGCGCGACAGCGGCCTGGGCCGGGAAAAAGGTCGCCTGGGCATCCTGCAGTACATGGAACAAAAGAGCCTCTACTGGGGCATGAACGAACAGCCACTTGCCTGGGCCGGTGTGCCACGAGAGGTAGCGCAATGAGCGTGTTAGGGATTGATGAAGTCACCTATGGCGTCGAGGACCTGGACACCTGTGTGCGTTTTTTCAGCGACTGGGGCCTGACCCAAGTCAGCGCGCAACCGGATGAAGTGGTATTCGAGACCCTCAACGGCTGCCGCGTAGTGCTTGCCGACCTGAACAAGCCGGGCCTGCCACCGGCCATCGAAGCCGGCTCCACGGTGCGCGAAGTGGTCTGGGGTGTGGCCAGCACTGCCGACCTGGCGCTGTACAGCCAACGCATCGCCAATGACCCCGGGTTTATCGAACGCGACGGGCGCATCGGCTGCACCGACCCCAACGGTTTGGCGATTCGCCTGCAAGTCACGCGCAAGCGTGAACTGGAGATTGAATGCAGCGGCCACAACACCTGGCAGACCAAGGGCCGGATCAACAAGGCGGCGCCGATCTATGAGCGCGCCACACCGATTGAGGTCGGCCATGTGGTGTTTTTCGTCAAGGACGTAAACGCCTGCGAAGCCTTCTACCACGAGCGTTTCGGCTTCCAGGCCTCGGACCGTTACCCCGACCGCGGGGCCTTCTTGCGCACCGCCGAAGAAGGTGGCCATCACGACCTGTTCATGCTGCAACTGCCGGCGCCACGGGCGGGGCTGAACCATGTGGCGTTTACCGTGCGCGATGTTCATGAGGTGTTTGGTGGTGGCATGCACGTGTCCCGCAGCGGCTGGCCGACCGAGATCGGGCCGGGCCGCCATCCGGTGTCTTCGGCGTTTTTCTGGTACTTCAAGAACCCGGCGGGCGCGCTGGTGGAGTACTACGCCGATGAAGACCAACTGACCGGCGAATGGCAGCCACGCACCTTTGAGCCCGGCCCCACAGTGTTCGCCGAATGGGCCATTGCTGGCGGTATCGACGGCAACACCCGGCGCCAGCAACACGTCGAGGCGCCGCAAGGCAAGTTCCTCACCGACAAACCCAAACCTTGAGCAGGAGTCGCCCATGCCTTCCCTGAATATTGCTATCGCCGGTGCCGGTATCGGCGGCCTGACCGCCGCCATCGCCCTGCATCGCGCCGGTCACCAGGTCACCGTGTTCGAACAGTCCAAGGCGTTTTTGCGCGTCGGTGCCGATATCAACCTCACCCCCAACGCAGTCCGTGCGCTGGATGGCCTGGGCATTGGCCCCGCCGTGCGTATCCCGGCGGCCCGGCCTACTCATCGCATCAGCCGCATGTGGGACACCGGCGAGGAGACTTCGCGCCTGGAGATGTCCGACGCCGCCGAACAGAAATACGGCGCGCCGCAATTGACCATCCACCGCGCCGACCTGCTCGCGGCCCTGGCCGAGGTGTTCCCACTGGGCAACGTGCAGTTCGCCAAACGTGCCGAACGGGTAGAGCAGGCGGACGACGGCATTACCTTGCACTTCAAGGATGGTAGCCAGCACCGCTGTGACGTGTTGATCGGCGCCGACGGTATCCATTCGGTGGTGCGCAACGCGCTGTTTGGCGAAGAGCATCCGCGCTTTACCGGCGTGGTGGCGTATCGTGCGGTGGTGCCGGCCGAGCAGGTGGCGCATGTGCCGAACATCCAGGCGTTCACCAAATGGTGGGGGCCGAACCCGCAAAGCCAGATCGTCACCTTCCCGCTGAACCAGGGCAAAGACATCTTCATCTTCGCCACCACCGCCCAGGACAGCTGGCACGAAGAGTCGTGGACCAGCGCCGGCGATGCCGATGAGCTGCGCAGCCACTACCAGGCGTTCCACCCGGACGCCCGTGCCCTGCTCAATGCCTGCACCGATGTGCTCAAGACCGCGCTGTATGAGCGTGACCCGCTGCCGTTCTGGTCCAAGGGCGCAATCACCCTGCTGGGCGATGCCTGCCACCCAATGATGCCGTTCATGGCCCAGGGTGCCGGCCAGGCCATCGAAGATGCGGTGGTGCTCGCGCGCTACCTGCAAGACCTCGACAGCCAGGCCTCGGTGGCCGGCGCCTTGCAGGCTTACCAGCAAGCGCGTCTTGAGCGTACCAGCCAGATCCAGATCGGCTCGCGGGGCAACCAGTGGCTCAAGGACGGCGGTAATGCCGATTGGGTCTACGGCTACGACGCCTGGGGCGTCTCGACAACTCACGCAGCCTGAATACGGAGGTCAACACCATGAGTACTCACGAACCCTACCTGCAACCCCATCAGGCGCGTAAACGGCCCAACACCCAGTTCGAAGAGTTGCTGGGCGACTCCATCGAGCGCGCGTTCGGCAGTGGCGTGACCGAGCTTGCGGCCCTGCTCGCGCACTTGAACCTGGCCGGCCCGCCGTGCCCGCTGACCAGCGGCGAGTGGACCGAAGACGCCTACAAAACCCTGATGGCCCGGCTGGGCGAATGACCCGGCAGAAGGAATAAAAAATGAACATGCAATTGACCGTCGACCCTGTTGAACAGCATCTGGCCAATGGCCTCAAAGACCTCTGGTTCCCGGTATTGCCGTCGGACCTTTTGGGTGAGAAGCCGCTGTCGATACGACGCCTGGGCTACAAGATCGCCCTGTGGCGCGACAACGATGGCAGCGTTCACGCGCTGGAAGACCATTGCCCCCATCGCGGCGCCCCGCTGTCCCAAGGGCCGGTGCTGGGCGATCGCCTGCAGTGCCCGTATCACGGCGTTGAAGTGCGCTGCGACGGCACCGTCACCAAAGTACCCGGCAGCCCCGGCTGCAAACTGGAAGGCAGCCGGCCCACGCGGATGTTCCACACCCGCGAAGCCGCTGGCGCGATCTTCCTGTTCAACGCCACCGACCCGCACCTTGACGTGGCGCCGGAGCTGGTGCTGCCCGAACAATTGACCTCGCCCGAATGGAGCAGCTTCGTCTGCTACACCGAGTGGAAAGGCGACTATCGCTACGTGATCGACAACGTCATGGACCCGATGCACGGCACCTACCTGCACAAGATGTCGCACTCGATGAGCGAAGGCGAAGCCACCGCCAAGTTCGTCACCCGCGACACCGACACCGGCTTTTTCTTCGAGAAGGAAGGCCAGCGCGGCGTGAACTTCGACTGGACCGAGTTCGTGGACAACGGCTGCCACTGGCTGCGCCTGGAAATCCCCTACCCGAAAACCGGCGGCCCCGGCGGCAACTTCACCATCATCGGCAGCTACACCCCCAGCAGCCGTTCGCTGGCCGCCGCGTTCCACTGGCGCTGCCGCCCGCTGACCGGCTGGCAGCGTGACACCTGGCGGTTCTTGTACAAGAACCGTCTGGAAGCGCGGCATTGGGCGGTGCTGGAACAAGACCGGGTGCTGCTGGAGTTCATGGAGCCGGATGCCAATCAACGTGAAAACCTCTACCAGCACGACCTGGGCGTAGTGCGGCTGCGGCGCTACCTGAAGAACGCCGCCAAAGCCCAGCTCGAGTTGATCGACGCGAAGCAATTGCCATGAATAAAGCCGCGCTCCTCAACGCCCGCGTCCACACCCTGCGCTATGAAGCCGAAGGCATCATCAGCGTCGAACTGCGGCCTTTGGGCGATACCGTATTCGCGCCGTTCGACGCCGGCTCGCACATCGACCTGCACCTGGCCAACGGCCTGGTGCGCAGTTATTCGCTGCTCAACTCGCCCAGCGACCGTGGGCGTTATGTGGTGGGCATCCTGCGTGACCGCAACAGCCGTGGCGGGTCGGAGTATGTACACAGCCAGTTGCGGGTCGGCATGCCGCTGTCGATCTCGCCGCCGCGCAACAACTTCGAACTGGACCTGAGCGCCAGCCACAGTGTGCTGGTGGCCGGTGGCATCGGGATCACGCCGATCTACTGCATGTTCCGCCAGTTGCTGGCGCTGGGAAAATCCGCCGAGTTGATCTACTGCGCCCGCTCACGCCAGGAGGCAGCGCTGGTGGAAGCCTTGAGCGGGCTCGATGCGCGGGTGACCTACCACTTCAACGACGAAAAAAGCGTGCCGCCTGATCTTGCCGCCTACCTCGCCGGCCAACCTGCTGATACCCATCTGTACTGCTGCGGCCCGACGCCGATGCTCGACGCTTTCGAAAGTACCTGTGAGCGCCTGGGTTATCCCCATGCCCACATCGAGCGCTTTGCCGCCGCCGAACTGCCGCCCAGCGAAGACGCCCAGAGCAGCTATAGCGTTGAACTGAAAAGGTCCGGCAAAACCCTGGCGGTGGAACCTGGCTTGAGTTTGCTGGATGTGTTGTTGGAGGCGGGCTGCGACATTGATCACAGCTGCCGCGAAGGCGTGTGTGGCTCCTGTGAGACACGGGTGGTGGAAGGCGAAATCGACCACCGCGACGGGGTGCTGACCAAGGCCGAGCGGGCGGCGAACAAATCGATGATGGTGTGCGTTTCTGGCTGCAAGAGCCGACGGTTGGTGCTCGACCTCTAACCCCCCACCCCTTGTAGGAGCGAGCTTGCTCGCGAAGAACGTCCAGGCACCGCGTTATTTCAGGGTGCACGTATTACCGTTAACGTTTTTCGCGAGCAAGCTCGCTCCTACAGGATCACCCGCAAAGTGCCCGTTTCATAGGCAGCGTGCAATAAATACGCACCTATCACGGGCAACTTTGTTACCGCACTTGCGGGTTGTTTCACGGGTTATACAAACAGCTTTGTTTCCCATATAAACAACTGTTTTTGATGATGTTTTTTATAAAAAACAAACTAACAGCCTGCCTGGCACACTTCCTGCTCTACTCCTGTGCATTCACTGATTAAACGGAGTTTCGCCGATAAAACAATAATAACCAACACTTAAACCCGGTAAGACCCGCTCCCTCCTTAGTTGCCTTTAAAGGCAAGCGGACGAGTGTTGCCGATCACCCGGTAGAGAGGTCTCTATGAAGCGCGTCTTGTGTGCAGGTTTGATGTTTGCCAGTTTCAGCAGTTTCGCCGCAGAACCCATTCCCTCCGAGCCGGTGCGGGCCAACGCCGCCAACAAACCTTTCCCGCATATCTCCTGGCGCAGCGATAGCGGCGACAGCAGCCTGGACATCGGCGGGGCGCTGCGCACCAACTATCGCGACGAGCATTGGGACACCACCGAGAATAACGGCCGGTTTCTGTTCGATACGTTCCGTCTGGATGTACAGGCCACCTACAAGAGCCTCTACAGCGATGTCGGCTACTGGTTCCAGGATGACGGCAAGCGTTCCATTGACCGCGGGTTTGTGGGCTACCGGCTCAATGCCAACGCCAACCTGCAACTGGGCGCCCCGTTCAAACCCTTCGGCCTGGAGCCTTATCCGCAATTTGGCTGGAGCTACCACCTGCCGTTTTTCATGGGCTACGCGGTGAGTGCCGGCACCGGCCTCAAATACAGCTACAAGGACCAGGACTGGGACGTGCAGCTCGGCTATTTCCCACGCATGCTGCCCAGCGACCTGCGTTACTCACCGGAAGTGGGGCGTTACGCCGACTTGAATGACAACGCGATTGCCTTCACCCAATCGCGCCAGGACAACGAGAAGCGCAACCAATTCAACGCCCGCGTGGCGCACACCTTCAACAGCGATGGCTGGAAGACCGAAGTCGGTGCTTCGCTCGCCACCGCCCAACTGTACAACGCCACTACCAAAGACAATGGCGACTACTGGGCCGCCGGCGTGCACGCCATCATCAGCAAGGGCCTGTGGACCGTCACCACCCAAGCCATCCGCTACGAATACGACCCCGAAAACCCGAGCGGCGTGAGCAACGACTCGGTGCTGATGGGCGGCAATGGCCTGACGCCTGCGTACCTGATCGCCTCCAAGGCCAGCCTGGCCTCGCTCAACGTCGGCTACGACATCCACACGCCCCGGCTGGGGCAATTGAAGAAGATCAAGCTGTACAGCGATTACAGCCGAATGATGAAAGACAAAAGCGCCTGGGACGACTCGCAGATGTTCACCGTGGGCGCGCAGTTCCTGGCGATGCCAGTGATGGCCTGGGTCGATCTCACGTGGGCGCGTAACGCCAATCCCTATGGTGGTGCGGAGAATGGCAGCGGCTTTACCAGCACCAATTCGGTGGGGAGCAACGACTGGTATTACCGCACCAACGTCAACATCGGTTACTACTTCTGACCTAGACCCCCTGTGGGAGCGGGCTTGCTCCCACAGGGGTTGTGCGCTGGCAGTTGGCTTTTTGCTGATGTCGGGTGAGGCCCGTTTGGGTTACCTGAACTTTGCCAGAATGTGTGCAACCGCCAACCAAATCAGAGCCGTAAAGATCAGCGTCGTAGTGATTATGAGAAGACGTTTTAGATAGGGTGGGAAGTTTTCAAAGTCCACCGGATCCAACTTTCCATGCCGGATATGCAACTTTGGCATCAGGATCATTCCGGCTATTTGTGACATTTCCAAAAGAGACCAAATCAAACCGCGCTTCCCAAGGCTGTCTCCCCAAAGATAGATATAACGGCTGTTTTTCAAAGCCTCTTTTATGGCATCCATGTGACGGTGAGTAAGATATAGGCTAAGCGCGAGACCCGTTAATCCAAGAAGGAATGGGCTGGCCAAAAGCCAAATTTCTAACCAGGCGTTCCAAGACTCATTCGTTGTCATGGCAAAGTTTTCTCGTACAGTTTTTCTCCTATCTGTTCTCCACGCGTACCGCCGATAGTCGTGCCCGCCCATGCGCCTGCCCCAACCAAAGTCGCGACACACACAACGCCTCCTATACCTGTCGTAACACCAAGCGCCAGACAGATCGCGCCACCAGCAACACCGCCTGCCGATCCACCAAATGCGCCGCCGGCAACCGAGCCGGCGAACTTTCCTCCTTCTGTAAACTTGATCTTTTCGCAAGCCGCCCTGGAATCGTTATTGCAAACCTGCTGTATTGCCAATGAGGCGGATACGCCGCCAAGGGCAATTCCAATGTAACCACCTGCCTTCATGTATCTGGCCGCGCGGCTGGTCGCTTCCACATGCGCCGAATAACCCGGAATCTGCCCAGGCCCACCCGCTTTGTCCCAGTGATGCACCAGACTGCGACTGGAAATGCCCAGGGCTGTTTTCAACTTGGGGTGATCGCCCAGGGTGGTTTGGCCACGTAAGCGCGTGGAGTTGAGCAGGTGGGCATCCAGCTGGTTCATGAGACGCTGGCGATCGGTGAAGAACTGCGACGATTTGAGGTGGCCGTGTTGGCGGTAATTTTCTTGATATAAACGTTCGATTGCTTGGAGGGTGTCGCGCAGGTTGTTCAGGTGCGTTTCCATCACCACAGCGCTGACGCCGAGCCAGGTTGAGGTATGGCCGATAAAGCCAGCGATCTCGGCACCGTGGCGATACAGAAAGTCGGCCTCGTCCGGCGTCAGTGAATCCAGAGATGCGCTGACGTGTTGAGCCGCCTGCATCAGTTGCGCTTCCTGATAGGTGCACGACGTGTTGTTCGGATCGCTGAGAACGATCATTGAGCCGGCTTTGACGTGGCTCGTATTCGGGTTCAGTGCCTGAAACTTGCGCATTACAGCCGGGTCGAGCGTCGGAAAAAGTGTAGCTTCCAGCGCCTCGCGGGTCATGCTCTGGGGCACGATATAGAAGCCTGGCTCTTGGCCATTCACGCCGTTGGATACAGTTGGAACTGTACGACCCGACGGCGCGAAACCAGACTGACGCGGCGCTACAGGGCTGCCATTCGCGGATGATGTGCTCGGTTGAGCGACTCGCGAGCTAATTGGCGGCTCTGAATTTTCATTTTCATAGGTGGCTGAGTACACCGAAGGAATAAGCCGAGCTCGACAGGGGCAACTGCTGAAGCTGTCCAGCGTGCCGGCCACACGTTTCCCATGACTTTCAATATGAGAAATGCCGCCTACGATGTGGTAAGTCCCTTCATGTTTTCCACAGGTAACCAGGTCGCCTTCGCGAGCATGGAGAACGCCATATATATTAACTCTAGGATCGCCCTCGATAATTTTCCCACCGCAGGTTGTATTATCACCTAGACCAACAAAGTACCCTTCACTCATTGTTTTGCCCTTTATCCATATGGTGTTTGGCCATACTTTTCTTCTCGTCTCGATAAGAAAACTGATGCATGAAGCATTTCAATCGAGGTAATCGAGTAAGCAAAAGTCAGCGGCAAGCCAAACTCTGGAGAGGGATTTACTTAGGGTAAAGTCAGACGATTCCGTGAGTTTCGTCGTATAAATCTGATGTACCTACGGCGCCCGATGCCGTGCACCGGGCGCGTATTACTTGCCACTAACGTTCCAAGCACAGTCGTCCAATGGCTGTTGTGGCTAGGGAGCAAGCTCCCTCGCAACAGGTAAGCTATTTATCGCCTCCAGCGCGCCTTTTCCGATTGACCGTTCCTCGGCCAATTACGCCCCTTGCAGACGGCTGGCGCGCACCTAGGTATAGTGCCGCCCCTCTTCGCGTCTGCGGCTGTCGGTAACGAGGCCCGGGAACCACGCGAAAGCGCATGAATAACAACACCCGCAAAAGGATGGGGATCGAGCGTCGTGCACTGCCTGGTGCCGAGCGATGCGTCGGACCGTCCTGCGTTTGCCATTAGAAAAATCAGCGAGGAACACTCCATGCTCGAAGTCATCAACGACTTCCTCTCAGGGAAAGTACTGATCGTGCTCATAGTCGGGCTCGGCGGTTATTTCACGATCCGCTCGCGTTTCGTGCAATTGCGTCACTTTTTCCACATGTTCTCGGTGTTTAAAGACAGCCTCAAGAGCAGCGCCGGTCAACTCAGCTCGTTCCAGGCGCTGATGCTCAGCCTGGCGGGCCGCGTGGGTGCCGGTAACATCGCCGGTGTCGGCATTGCCGTGACCCTGGGTGGCCCGGGTGCCGTGTTCTGGATGTGGGTCACCGCGCTGGTGGGCATGTCTTCGAGCTTTATCGAGTGCTCCCTCGGCCAGTTGTACAAGCGCACCGACGCTGAAGGCACCTACCGTGGCGGCCCGGCCTATTACATCCAGCACGGCCTGCACAAGCGCTGGCTGGGGATGGTCATGGCGTTTCTGTTGCTGGTGACCTTCGGCTTTGCCTTCAACGGCCTGCAAGCCCACGCTGTAACGCACTCGCTGAACAACGCCTTTGGCCTCGACACCACCTACACCGGCCTTGCGCTGGCGGTGTTGCTGGGCCTGGTGTTCATCGGCGGGATCAAGCGTATCGCCTCGATCGCCGACCTGCTGGTGCCGGTCAAGACCCTGGTCTACATCGCCGTGACCCTGTACGTGATCGTGCTGCAATTCGACCACGTACCGGCCATGCTCGCGACCATCGTCAAGAGCGCCTTCGGCCTCGACCAAGCCTTCGGTGGCCTGGTGGGCAGCGCGATCATAATGGGTGTGAAGCGCGGCGTGTTCGCCAACGAAGCAGGCCTGGGCAGTGCGCCTAACGTGGCGGCAGTGGCGTCGGTAGAACACCCGATCGCCCAGGGCGTGGTGCAAGCGTTCAGTGTGTTCCTCGATACGTTCGTGATCTGCACCTGCACGGCGTTGCTGATCCTGCTGTCCGGCTTCTACACCCCAGGCTTTGAAGGCGACGGCATTGCCCTGACCCAGAATTCCCTGGCGGCGGTAGTGGGTGACTGGGGCCGCATGTTCATCTCGGTGGCCCTGGCGTTGTTCGTGTTCACCTCGATCATGTACAACTACTACCTGGGCGAGAGCAACCTGCGCTTTCTGGTCGGTAACAACCGCAAGGTGCTGATGGGTTATCGCGCTCTGGTGCTGGTGCTGATTTTCTGGGGTTCCATCGAAAACCTGAGCACGGTGTTCGCCTTCGCCGACATCACCATGACCATGCTCGCGTTCGTCAACCTGTTCGCCCTGGCGTTCCTGTTCAAGATTGCCATGCGCATCCTCAACGACTACGACAACCAGCGCGCGGCGGGTATCAAGACCCCGGTGTTCGATTCCAGCCAGTTCCCTGACCTGGACCTGGACCGCAAGGCCTGGCCGGCCAACCCGGTGAAAACCGAGGCGGCCCCGGCAGCAGAACTGAGCGCTCAAGCGCAACGTTAATCACAGCCAGATGACACGCCGCCCGGCCTTGGGCATGCTCTGGGCCCGTCGGCGTTTTTCGTTCAGGAGATTTTCGATGCAATCAGCTAATAACGTGATGGTGCTCTATACCGGCGGCACCATTGGCATGCAGGCCAGCGCCAATGGCCTGGCGCCCGCGTCTGGTTTTGAAGTGCGCATGCGTGAACAGTTTGCCGACGCAGACCTGCCCGCGTGGCGCTTTCAGGAAATGTCACCACTGATCGACAGCGCCAACATGAACCCTGCCTACTGGCAACGCCTGCGCAGCGCCGTGGTCGAGGCGGTAGATGCCGGTTGCGACGCCGTGCTGATCCTGCACGGCACCGACACCCTGGCTTACAGCGCGGCGGCCATGAGCTTCCAACTACTGGGCCTGCCGGTGCCGGTGGTGTTCACCGGCTCGATGCTGCCAGCCGGTGTGCCCGACAGCGATGCCTGGGAAAATGTCAGCGGTGCGTTGACGGCCTTGGGCGAAGGGTTGAAGCCGGGTGTGCACCTGTACTTCCACGGCGCGTTGATGGCGCCGACCCGCTGCGCGAAGATTCGCAGTTTTGGGCGCAACCCGTTCGCAGCCTTGCAACGCCAGGACGACTTCGCCCGTGCCGACTCCCTGCCGGCAGCGCTGGATTACCGCCAGCCCAAAGCCTTGGCGAACGTCGGCGTACTGCCGCTGATACCCGGTTTCGAGGCTGCACAGCTGGACGCAATCATCGGCAGCGGCATTCAGGGCTTGGTGCTGGAGTGCTTCGGCAGCGGCACCGGGCCGAGCGATAACCCGCAATTCCTCGCCAGCTTGCAGCGTGCGCAGGATCAAGGGGTGGTGGTGGTCGCCATCACTCAGTGCCATGAAGGCGGTGTGGAGCTGGATGTCTACGAGGCCGGCAGCCGCTTGCGGGGCGCCGGCGTGTTGTCCGGCGGTGGGATGACCCGCGAAGCCGCGTTCGGCAAGTTGCACGCCTTGCTCGGTGCCGGCCTTACCGTGGAGCAAGTGCGGCGCCTGGTAGAGCTGGACCTGCATACCCAGCCAGCTTGAACGCATAAGACAGCCCTACATAAGCACTGCAATTCCCTGCTTGCCGATACCTAACATGGAAAACCCGAGCCTGCGCTCGGCTTTTCCATTGATCGGCAAGACAGGGATGCCCGCATGACGACCTCCAGTTCCACACCCTCGCAGCAAACGCCTCCAGACACTGAAACACACAAGCTGGCCACCCAACTGTCCGTCGGACCTTCGTTCCGGGAAGCGGCTCGCGAACTGCTGCGCCAGTCTTTGCTGGAGAAATACCCCGACCTGGACATCGACCCGGCCATGACACTAATGGGCACTTCCACCTGGGAGCTCATCGATGACCAGATCGTGCCGGGGCCAACACATTATGAAACCCTGAGCAGCATCCTGGCCCGGCAGGCCATCCTCAAAGTGCCGACGCTGTGCGTCGAGGGCAATCACTTCCTGACCCTGAAGCCGGTAACCGACCCCCCGCTTCATTTGCCAGTGCGTATTGTCGAAGTCGCCAACCTGATCAACACCCTGGCGCCGGTGGTCTACCGAGCCTTTCAGGAACAGCTGGTAACGTTCTGGAACCAAAGCAACGGCAATGGTCCTCGCTGGCAAACACTTACCCAGAGCCTGCGCGGAGCCTGGAATGTGCAACACGTCGATGCCTGGACCGACGAAGACTGCACGATGGCCCGCACGCTGTTCCATGCACCCACCCGCTCCGCTCGCCAAGACAAAAATCGTTATAGCAGCCGCGCTTACCTGATTGATGCCGACCTAGTCAAAGGTTCCAAGACGCAGCACACCGACCAAGTGTTCATGACCGTGCTGGAGGGCAAACTCGAAGACAAAACGCTGATCCTCTGTTACTCACCCTTCAAGGGATACGAGAAATACGACACCTACCAACAGCTAGGCGATTCGTTGAAGGATCACCTGGAGCAACCCGAGGCCTTTGATCGCCTGGAGTGGCGCCTTTATGAACCCGACGGCGATTTTTTCGAACACGCAGCCTGCAAGCTGATCGCCCTGCAGCTTGAGACCGTGGAAGGTCTCAAAACCAGTGATGGCAAACAGCCCAGCACCCAACAGTCGCCCCTGCTCACACTCCCGACGCCTGCCGAAAAATCGGTTGCCAAGGGCCCGGGGCCGGGCTGGTATCAAACCCTGCTGCCAGACTGGCTGACCGATGCCTCTGCCAGCGATCAATCACTCTATGCACGCCACCTCAAGGACTTGGCCGCGCTCAATAGCCTGAATGCCGGCAAGACCTATGAGGACGGTATTCCCAGCATTCATCAATTCGCCTTGGACCAGTTGAAAACCGAGCTGCTCAAGGACCACCCGACCCTGCAACACCTGAAGCTCGACAAGCTGAAAATCCAGGTCAAGAGCCTGGTGGTGTGGGGCCTTTTCACCGTGCCAGGGCAGTACGAAACCACCACGTTCAGCCTTGCCGAACTGGCCCTGCAAAACCTGATTGCACTGCCCACCGGTAATAAAACGTTGCTGAGCGACGTCGGCCACTCCATACCGAATCAGATCACCGTGGCTTACCTTGAGACACTGATCAGCCGCTGTAATATCGGTGCCACCTACCCAAAACTGATCCGCAGCAAACTGCTGGATGACTCGGCTGAGGCCTCACGTCGCAAAAAACTGTACCGCGATCACCTGCGAGTCCAGCTGCCGATGTTGGCCTTGCAGCACAAGATCCGCCGCATTGGCGGGATTGACGAGCGCGGCTACCGCTACGTCGTAGCTGTGATGCAGGACGAAAGCGGCGACCAATACGTCGACGGCAAAGCCATCGTGATACGACGCCTGAGCTTCAACCCCAAGCGCCGGCTCATCAACAGCAACGATGATGTCACCAACATGTACATCATCGGCCCAGAAAATGCGCAAGACGGCCCTTGCGTGCTGTACCGCCCGTTGTTTGAACCCGCGTTGCTGCAATATCCATCACCGGCGAACTTACTGTATGCCATCAGCCAGTCGCGCACTTTGCGAGACTCGGTGGTTACCTGGCTACCGGACTCGGTGCGTCACCACTACACCAATTATGTCTTTACCAGTCATTGGCCTTCGCCATGGCTTGTCGCCGAGTTTCTGGTCAACCCCAGCGATCTATGGACCTATAGCGGCCCCGTGAATCTTGGTGAGGAGGTGCTCAATGGGGATAGGTTCAAGACACTGTTCGATAGCAATGCCAATGCGCTGGTTGAACTGGCGGACCGCCAGTCGGTATCGAATGCCGAACGCCGCTGGGACACGTTGAAGCAAGCCGGTTGGGTGCTCTTCAACGCGGCCCTGCCCTTTATGGGGCGCGTGGCAAGCACTAGCGCATGGATCTGGCAAATCGTCGAACAACTGGATACCTTTGCCCAGGCCCATGAGGAAGGCGATAAACCCGCACAATGGTCGGCGCTGACCGACGTGCTGCTTAACCTGGGCATGGCGATCACCTTGCACAGCGCCCAGCGCAGCAGACCTAAGTTCGAACCGGCCAGGATCGAGCCCACCAAGGTCAAGACGACCGAGCTTGCGCCTGAAACGCCAGGCCCCTCCAGCACGATAAGCTTCACCGTCGAGCAACTGCCTGAGCGCACCTCTCTGGCCCCGCCTCCCGATCACGAGATCGCGCTGAACACGAGCGGCGCAATCAACCGCACGCCAGCGCTGGAAACCTCGATGCTTGAAGGCTTTAAAATAGAAAAACCCGATGACCTCGGCACCGTGATAGACCAGCCGGCTGCTGACCAATACCTGTATCAGTTGGGTGAGCAGCACTACGCTCCCGTCGGCAAAAACTGGTTCATGGTGAAAGTGGACGATGATAAAAACATCGTTGTCATTGACCCCAACCAGACCCACCGCATCGGGCCCATGCTGGTTCACAACGCCCAGGGTCAATGGTCCGTCGATCATCGGATACGCCTGCGTAAATCCAGTACCGATCGGTTGAAAAATACCGCCAAGGACCTGGCAATCAGCGAAGCCGACGCATCGCGCAGGAAATTGAAAGCGTTTGAAACCGCAAAAAAAAACCAGCAGAACCTACTGCAAGAAACCCGCAAAGCAATGGACGAGGCCCCCAGTACCAGTGCCCAAGCCAAACGCCAGGCCTACCTGGACACGCTCAATCGCCAATCAGAAGACTACGAAAAAGCACGCCAACACTTGCTGACCATGGCCGTCTTCACCTCGGAGCCTGAATTCCAGATAAAAGCCATTGGTTACCTACAGGCTCAACTGGAACTCAATGACGCGGGGGTAAACGAAGAGCTCATCACCTTTGCGCCAAAACTCTCGCCTGTCCTGGACCAGCTCCCAACCCATGCACCGTCACCTCATACCAGCGATATCGCCGACCACCAACAGGTCGTCGAGATGAGCGACAGCATGATCAAGCGCCTGGATTACGCTCAATCACGCTTCACCGAGCTGCGCAAATTCGGCCCGGCCGGATTCGACGTGATCAGAGAGCGCCAGCGCAAACTGCCCAGCTATACGAGCGACGATCTCAGGGCCCTGCAGGTGACGTTGGCCCGTCACTTGTGCCTGGCCCCTGAATCCCTCACCACCGAACCCCAGGCCTGGGAGTTGCTCAACGACACGCTCGACAGCGCCGACGTTGCAGTACAGACCCTGCGTGACACCCTGGATGAGCGAAGCGAATATCGCCTAGACGAGCGTATTGACGCCTTGAGCAACCTGGTGGAGCAATTCAAGTTCATCGATGAACGCTTGCAGGACCTTTCTCAAGAGTTCTCCGAGCAGATCCAGGCCCAACCCTTGAAACGCCTGAGCCAATCGCTGCAAGGGTTCGCCAATCGCGCCAAGGCGGCACTTGTCCCGCTGCACGAGGAACAGAACCTGAAGCGCATCAAGCCCACCCCTCCTCCTACGCCGCCCAGGCCGCTGAAGAGGTTTATCCAGACACGCTACAACGGCGTGCTGATTGGCGAACCCCGCTTGGACCCGATAGGGACCGTATCAAAGTTCGTTGATATCAAGTCCCCGATAACCGGCCAGGTCCTGGCTACCTTTCATGAGAAGACCCCTGGCATGTGGGTCGAGCACATCGAAACGTCCCCGGCACAGGCCACATCTACAGCGCTCACGCTCCACGACGCCACCACCGCGGGCGAAAAATTACTCGCCCAATTGCCGAAGTTTCAAGAACGCGCCAGCCAACAAGCCGACGATCCCACGCGCACAGCCATCGGCATCGAGCACATGTTTCACCAGCACGCCTGGTTGCTCGAACGCAGCAAGCAAGATATCGACGAGGCATTGATCAAAGCCAAAGTCACGGCGCAAACCAAGCAGTCCAGCGCAGACCTGCGCAGAAGACTCAAAGCCGCCACAAAAGCACTTTACGAACGGGCCACTGAAACCGTGGCCAAGCTCATCAAGCGACAGCCTCCGACCATTGCCCATGTCGATTGGCTCATTAACCACCGCGAAATTGCGATCAAAAAGATCATGACCCGCCAGCCCCTCAAGGGCGCCACTTGGAGCTATCAAGATGAGTATGCGGTCATTGATCTGTCTACCAGCAAACCTCTCTGGTATGCGCATTTCCAATACTCGAGCGCCCACGCTTCACTCAATAGATTTCTCTACGCACGACTCAAAACCCCAGCAGAACAACAGCTCAAAGAGGTAGCTGACACGCTCACCGGCTTAACCGCAGAGCAACAGCTCGACTACTACCGCAGTTCCATCAACCTGACCCAAGCCCAGCGCTTGTTTTTCCCGCCAGAGGTCTATTGACGGCGCACTCGCGCAACGGCACATAACTTGCTCCAGCCTGACAAACCCAGGCTGGACTCCATCATGCTGCATTCACACCTGACCACCCTCAATGCGGTCTCGCTGATCCTGGAGACGTTCAAGCCCGACGGCATACCCAGCCAGACCCTGCTGGCTGGCAGTGGCATCGCCAGTGCCGACCTGAGCCGCGCCGACACGCGTATTACCACTCATCAGGAAATGCGTGTATGCGCCAATGCCGTGGCGTTGCGTCGGGACATCGGCCTGGAACTGGGCCGGCGCATGCATGTGTCGTCCTACGGCATGCTCGGTTATGCGCTACTCACCAGTGCCACCTTCGGTGACGCTTTGCGCCTGGCCCTGCGCTACCCGGCGCTGTTGGGAACACTTTTTGAACTGAGCCTGGAAGAGGACGACCAGCGCGTCTGGTTCCGCGCCAGCGACTATCGCGAAGACCCAGCCCTGCGCGCCTTCAATGTCGAGTTCTGCCTGCTCTCGCTGAAAGTCATCTGCGACGACCTGCTCGGCCAGCCGTTGCCATTGCTCGGTGCACGCTTTGAATACCCCGCGCCCGACTATCGAGCACGCTACGCCGAACGCTTCGACTGCCCGCTGCAATTTGGCGCCCCGATTAATGCTTTTGCCTTCGACCGTGACTGGCTCAACCAGCCCCTGCCGCTGGCCGATGCCGTCACCCACTGCGCCATGGTGGAACGCTGCCGTCGGCAGAACGCCGAGTTCACCGGTCGCCAGGCCTGGCTGGGGCGCGTGCGCCTGTTACTGGCCGCGCAATTGAATGCCGCTCCGGGCCTGGATGGACTGGCAGGGCAAATGAACTGTTCGGCACGCACCCTGCGCCGGCATTTGCATGATCTGGGGTGCAGCTATCAGGAGTTGCTCGACGAGCTACGCTTCGAACGCGCCAAGCAGTTACTGGGGGAGGATGAACTGCCGATCTACCGCATCGCCGAACAACTGGGCTTCAGCGAGACCGCCAGCTTCAGGCATGCGTTCGTGCGCTGGAGCGGTGTGGCGCCGAGTCAGTTCAGGCCCTAGCAAGGGGCGAATAGCGGACAAACACATTGGCCATATCGATCCCCTTTTGGCCGCTCCTGCCGTTCTCCAAACCCCGGCGTCTGGCAACACTGCATGGCATACCCCTGAGCCTTTGGAGAACAACAACATGCTGACGATCTACTCGGACGATCATCATTTGCACCATGGCCGTTGTGAGCTGATGGACGGGCAACTGATGCCCTGCTTCGAAATGCCCTCGCGCGCTGACCATGTGCTGCAACGCGTCAAAGAGCGGGAGCTGGGGCCGGTGCAGGCGCCGCAGGATTTCGGCCTGGCGCCGCTGCAACGTATCCACAGCCGCGACTACCTCGACTTCTTCAAAGGCGCCTGGCAGCGCTGGACCGAATACGGCCAGGACGGCGACCTGTTGCCCTACACCTGGCCGGCGCGCACGTTGCGCCGCGTGTTGCCCACCAGCCTGCACGGCCAGTTGGGCTATTACAGTTTCGACGGTGGCGCGCCGATCACCGCCGGCACTTGGCAAGCGGCCTACAGCGCAGCGCAAGTGGCCCTCACGGCCCAGGCCGCCATCGCGCAAGGCGCCCACAGTGCCTTCGCCCTGTGCCGCCCACCGGGGCATCATGCCGCCAGCGATTTGATGGGCGGTTATTGCTACCTCAACAACGCGGCCATCGCGGCCCAGGCGTTCCTTGATCAGGGCTGCAAAAAGGTCGCGATCCTCGACGTGGACTACCACCACGGCAACGGCACGCAGTCGATTTTTTACCCGCGCAGCGACGTGCTGTTCACCTCGATCCACGGCCATCCGGAGGCGGAGTTTCCGTTCTTTCTCGGTTATGCCGATGAGCACGGCGAGGGCGCAGGCGTTGGTTTCAATTTCAACTATCCGTTGCCAGCAGGCTCCGGCTGGCAGGCCTGGAGCGCCGCGCTGGAACAGGCCTGCGCCGAGATCGAGCGCTACGCCGCCGACATCATCGTGGTGTCCCTGGGCGTGGACACGTTCAAGGACGACCCTATCTCGCAGTTCAAGCTCGACAGCCCGGACTACCTGGCCATGGGCGCACGCATTGCCCGCCTGGGCAAACCCACGCTGTTCGTGATGGAAGGCGGCTACGCGGTGGAAGAAATCGGCATCAATGCCGTCAACGTGCTGGAAGGTTTCGAGGAAGCAGCCCAATGAACATGCTCAAGTCGCTCGCCCTGTGCGCCGTGGTTGTCAGCGGCGCAGCCCAGGCCGAAGAAAAAACCCTGAAGGTCTACAACTGGTTCGACTACATCACGCCCAAGGCGCTGGAAGACTTCAAGGCCCAGCACCCGTCGATCAAGCTGGTGTACGACATCTTCGACACCAACGAAGCGCTGGAAGCCAAGTTGCTCACCGGCAACTCCGGCTATGACGTGGTGGTGCCGTCCAATGTGTTCCTGGCCAAGCAGATCGAGGCCGGCGTGTTCCAGCCCCTGGACCGCAGCCAACTGCCCAACTGGAACCACCTTGATCCCAAGCTGATGAAGCTGATCGAAGCCAACGACCCCGGCAACCAGTACGCCGTGCCCTACATGTACGGCACCATCCTGATCGGCTTCAACCCCGCCAAAGTCAAGGCCGCCCTGGGCGACAACGCGCCCGTGGACAGCTGGGACCTGATCTTCAAGGAAGAGAACATCAGCAAGCTCAAGCAATGTGGCGTCGCCCTGCTGGACTCGCCCTCGGAGATCCTGCCCCTGGCCTTGCAGCACCTGGGCCTGGACCCCAACAGCAGCAACCCCAAGGACTACGACAAGGCTGAAGCGCTGTTGATGAAGATCCGCCCGTACGTCACCTACTTCCATTCCTCCAAATACATGGCCGATATGGCCAACGGCGATATCTGCGTGGCGGTGGGCTACTCGGGCAGTTTTTCCCAGGCCGCCAACCGCGCCAAGGAAGCCAAGAATGGCGTGACCGTGGACATGCGCCTGCCCAAGGAAGGCGCGCCGATCTGGTTCGACATGCTCGCCATTCCCAAAGGCGCTAAAAACCCGGGCGATGCCTACACCTTTATCAACTACCTGCTGCAACCCAACGTGATCGCGCCGATCAGCGACTTTGTCGGTTACCCCAACCCCAACAAGGACGCCAGCGGGTTGGTCGACCCGGCCATTCGCAACAACCCCAACCTGTACCCGACCGACGCGGCCATGGCCACGCTCTACACCCTCAAGCCCCTGGACAGCAAAGCCGAACGCGCCAGGACGCGGGCCTGGACCAAGATCAAATCCGGGAAGTAACGCACCGGTTCTCTGGTTGGTCGTTTTTCTTTAAAACGAGGGCCGCGTGCGCCCTCGCCACCCTTGCAGCACTGAGCAGCTGCGCCTCGACGTATCTACCGCCCTCACCGCCATGGCGCTCGCTACCTTGCCCATTCCTGAAGCCCGTCCGGGCCATCGAATGCAGAGGAGCTGCGCATGCCCAATGACATCGCCAATAACCACCGCCCACCGACGACCTATGAACTGCTCACCCAACTGACCACTGGCCCCACCACCCGTGAAGCGGCCGCCACCACACTGCGCTCGGCGCTCAAAGAGCTGTATCCCACGCTGAATATCGACCCCGACCTGGCGGTGGTGGTCAGCCCTCAATGGGAGGTGATCGGCGAGGCTGTCGAACGCGCCCCAGCGCTTGTCGAATCGCTCACGTCGGTGCTCGCGCGTCAGGCGCTGTCCAACGACAGAGTCACCTACATTGACGGCCAACACTTCCTGACGCTGCAGCCCAATGCTGCGGCATCTGTCCACCTGGCCGTGAAAATCGACGCCATCGCACGCCTGATCAACGAGCTGTCCGGCCTGTTGTTCACTGCGTTCCAAGAACAGCAATTGGACTTCTGGAACGCGTCCAACGGCGGCACCGGCCCTCGTTGGCAGTCCTTCTCCAACGCCCTGCGCAAAGTATGGAACCTCACCGAAGAGCAAGGCTTGGATGAACACGAATGCGCCATGGCGCGCACGGTGTTTCAGGAACCCGACCGGGCCAAGCGTTCACGCAAAGACCCTTACAACTGTCATGCCTACCTGGTTGATGTGGATATCCTGGCAGATGGCCAATCCACCCACGTGAACTTTCTGGACATCACCGTGTTAGTGGGCCAGTACCAGAAGCGCCAGATGGTCCTCACTTACTCATTGGTCAGTGGGTATGAAACGTTCGAATCATTGGCCGCGTTCGGTGCCTCGTTGCCCGCCAGGCTGAGTGCTCCAGAACGAAACACCACCTTGCAATGGCGCCTGTATGAACCCGACGGCAACTTCTTCGATGCCCTGGCCTGCATCCTGATTTCGCTGCAAATACAGGTGATTGCCAGTTTCGGCGAGACGGATGTGCGGGAACAGCCCCGTGCCCCCGGCGTGGTGAGCATCGTGCCCAGCATTGAAGAGATGAGCGATCATCAATTGTCGAGTATCCGCGACATTCACCAACAACTTCCCAACTGGCTGGCGTCGGCATCAGACTCCGATACCGCCGCCTACAGCCGCTACCTGATCGACCTGGCCCACCTGCACACCCACTACCAAGGCGAGACGTTCCAGGACGGCATTCCAGCCATTCGTGACTATGCGCGAACCCAGTTGCAAAGCCGCATCCGTGCCCCGAAAAAGAACGCGCACCTGAACCTGGACAAGATCGAGATCGTCATCGAGAGCCCGGTCCTGTGGGGCACCTTTATCATCCCCGATGCCGTGGACGTTACCCGTCGCAGCCTGATCGACCTGGCCCTGGAGAACCTCACCGGCCTGCCCACCGGCAATACCACGGTGCACTACAACGGCAAGGACAACGGCGTACCCGACTGGCTGACCTACGGCTACCTGAAAGACGTAATCGAAGACATCGATATTGGCCAGTACTACCCTGCCCTGGTCAAACAGAAACTCCTCGAGGACCCGCAGCAATCCAGCCGACGACAGCAGCTCTACACCAGCCACTTGCAGGTGCAATTGCCGCTGCTGGCCCTGCAGATGAAGATTCGCCAACAGGGCGGTATCGATGAACGCGGTTACCGCTATGTCGCCGCGGTGATGCGTACCGAGGAACATGAGCGCCAGGTGGACGGGCAGCCTATCGTCATCCGCTGCCTGGCGTTCGTGCCCACCCTGCGCCCTGGGCATGAACAAGACGGGGTCGCCAATATGTTCGTGATCGGCCCACGACAGTCCGACGCTGGCCCCTGCGTGCTCTATCGGCCCCTGCTTGAACCGGCGCTGCTGCAATTTGCGTCACGGCAAAACCTGCTGTACGCCATCAAACATGAACGATCGTTGCGCGAATCGGTTTTGGCCTGGCTGCCCGAGGCACAACGGTTCAATTACGCCCAATACGTGTTTCCCGACACCTTGCCGTCGCCTTGGACGGTGGTGCGTGCGCTGGTCGAGCCCCTGACCGTGCTGTACATGAGCGGCCCGATCACGCTGACCGATGAAGAAGTGGGCAATGACACACTGGCCACGCTGTTCAAGGCCAATGCCAATGCCCTGGTCGAATTGGCAACCCGCCAATCGGTGTCCAACGTGCAAAAGCGCTGGGCGACCTTTCGACATGCCGGCTGGCAGATATTCAATGCCGCATTGCCGTTCATGGGCCGCACCCTTGGCGTCGCCGCCTGGATCTGGCAAATCATGGACGACCTGCAAGCCGCCGAGGAAGCGGTGAACAAGGACGACTCGCCCGCGTCCTGGACAGCGCTGGTGGACGTATTCCTCAACCTGGGCATGGCGCTGACCCTGCACATCGCTCTGCGCCACCCTAGCGCACTGGAGCATTTCGAGGCGCCCAAGGTCGAGACCGAATCCGAATCAACCGCCCTCCAAACGATAGATAAGCCTGCGGTGCCCGAGGCAACATTCAGCGCAGATCAACAAGCCAATATTCCCGACAGCCAAGTACCCGCCAAGCATCAAGGCCCGGTGCACATCAGCGGGGCCCTGAGTCATAGCCACCTGGGCCTGGCCAGCACACTCGACAGCTTCAGCGTGACCAAACCTGAGGCACTGGGCGAACAGAACAAAACCCCCGGTCGCCACCTGAATCTCTATGCGCTTGCAGACAAGTGGTATGCCCCGGTGGGCAAGCGTTGGTTCGAGGTGATGGTCGACGACAATGACAGCGTCATCGTCATCGACCCGAACACCCCATCGCGCACCGGCCCACCGCTGATCGGCAACCTGGCGGGCCAGTGGTTTGTGGATGTGCGGCTGCGACTGCGCGGTGGGGGCCTTCGAAACCGTCGACGGGCAGTCAAGGTCGATCAGCCTGCGCGCATTTCGGCGCTCAAGACTTCGCTCAACGCTTTCGATGCGGTCGCCGCCAGCAAACAACTGGACGTGCTTGAATCCAAGCCCGCGCTGGACGCCGCTGCCGGCCCTTCCACCGACCAACAGCGAAGTGCGTTCCTCGATAAAGTCGATGGCCGGCTGGTCGAATACGACGAAGCGATCAACCAGTTGAAGTCCTTGAGCATCATCGACGCGGTGCCCACCTACCAGAGCAACATGAGCGGCTACCTGAAGCAACAAGTGCAATTGACTCAGATTGCCTTGGAACAGCAACTGGTGAGCTACAAGGAGGCGCTGCTGTCGTCGTCGCCCGTCCTTGAAGCCGAGGCAGATATTAACTATCAGGACCAGGCACAAAGCGCACAGAACCTGTCCACTCTGAACCGGGGGATCATCGAGCGCCTGGCGTTCATCAACGAGCGTTTCGGCGATCTCAAAGCCCTGGGAGATGAAGGCGCAGCCGTCATTCGTAAAACCATGGAATCATTGCCCTCGTTCACGCTTATCGAACTCAAGGCGCTGGATATCAGCTTGGGCCGCTACCTGTGTATCGACGAAGCGCAAAGCCAGATCCCAGCCACACTGCGCGAGCGAATGGGCCAGGTCGTCGATACCGCCGAACTCAACGTCGAAAGTTTCGTTGAGATCGTGGAGCGCGGTAACGGTACGTCGCTGGATGAACGCATTGACGTCCTGGACAGCCTGGTTGAGCAATTTTCCAGCGCCGATCAGCGCCTGCTGGACCTGCATGCCGATTACCCGCGGTACCTGCTCAAGCCTCGCTTGGAAAGCCTACGCCAGCAGATTGGCGAATTCAGCCAGCGGGCCGTGCGCGACCTGGCTTACCTCCTGCGCCAGAAAAAAGCTCTGGAACCCAAGCCCGGCACCTCAAAGGCCGAGCCCCCGCCACGGCGCAAAGTCATCAAGACACGCCATCACGGCCTGGTGATGGGCGAACCGCGTGAAGCCGACAGCAGCCTGGTGGACATCAAGGCCGGCGTCACCGGCAAAGTGATCGCCACGTTCCATGAAAAGGCGCCCGGCGTGTGGGTCAAACGGCAAAAAACCTCGTCACAGCCACCTGCGCCGGCCTCCGTTGACCTGGACACCAGCATCAACGCCGGGCAAACGCTACTGGATGGAGAACAGACTGAAATCCGCAAAAACCAGGGGTTCTCCAGGAAGCCCTGGCACGCACCGCAGGACATTCAAGACATGTTCAATGCCTATGCCAGGAGGCTTGAAAGCGCATCCAACAACATTGAAGAGGCCCTGACTCGCCGCAACCTTACCGAGAGCGATCACACTTCCGCCGCCTCGACCAACCGCAAGCTCAACGAGGCGGCACAACGGTTTTATCGGCTCGGCAAAAAAACCTACCTGGAGATGGTCAAACATCAAGCACCCACTGCCGAGCGCGTGGAGTGGCTGCATAGCCAAGGCTTGATCCGCATCGTCAAGGTCGTGAGCCGCCGCGCACTCAAAGGGCCCAACAAGGGCTATCTGGACGAGTACGAGATTCGCGATAAAGAGAGCGGCAGGGTGTTGTGGTACGCGCACTTTCACTATGGGACGAAGGATGCCGCCCTTGAGGATTTCACCGCAGACCACCTCAAGACTCGCGAACAACAAGGGCTCGGGGGGTCCCATCAACGCACTGGCCCTAATGACTGGGACATCATCGAGATTCACCGCCGCAAGATCGGCAAGCCACTGGCCAAGTCGCTGTTCTTCAACACCTGAACGTCTTTACGGCAACCACGCCTGATGCAGACGTGCCAGCGCTTGTGCGATGTCGGCTTCGGGCACGGCGGCAAACCCCATCACCAGGCCGGCACGCTGGTCCGCAGGTGGGCTGGCGCCTGCCAACCAATAGCTGCTCAGGCCGTTGATTTCGACACCTGCGGCATGGGCCTGGGCGAGCAGTACCTGTTCACGTGCCAGGCTTTCCACCCGCACCGTCATGTGCAGCCCCGCCGCAACGCTGGGCAAGGGCCCGACGCCGGGCAAGCCACCGGGCCAACCGGCCAGCAAGGCATTGCGTCGGCTCAATGCGGCGCGGCGCATGCGGCGAATGTGGCGCTGGAAATGCCCCGCCGCCATAAACTCGGCCATCACCGCCTGGGTGCTGACTTCGGAGTGGCGCACGTCCACGGCGCGGCGCCGGGTGAAGGCTTGCACCAGGCCCGGGGGCAACACCAGGTAACCCAGGCGCAGCGCCGGGAACGCCACCTTGCCGAAGGTGCCGACGTACAGCACGCGGCCATTGCGATCCAGCGCAGCCAACGGTGACAGCGGCGCGCCGCTGTAGCGGTACTCGCCGTCGTAATCGTCCTCCACGATCCAGCCGCCTGAACGTTCGGCCCAGGCCAGCAATTCCAGGCGCCGTGCCAGGCTCATTACCACGCCCAGTGGGTACTGATGGGAAGGCGTGACATACGCCACACGGCAGTCATTGAGATTACCGAGCACTTGGCAATCCATGCCCTCGCCGTCGACCGGCACGCCATGCAGTCGCCCGCCGGCCAACGCGAATGCATGGCCGGCCGCGCGGTAACCGGGGTTTTCCACCGCCACGCCGTCCCCAGGTTCTACCAGCAACTGTGCACAAAGGCTGATGGCCTGCTGTGCGCCACTGGTGATCACAATTTGTTCAGCCGTGCATTGCATGCCGCGCGAGCTGCGCAGGTACGCGGCGATCAAACCACGCAGACGGCCGTCACCTGCCGGGTCGCCATAGCACAGCTGTTCCAGGTCGGGTTTACGCCAGAACGCCCCATTAAGCTTGGCCCAAACCTCAAACGGGAACAGATCAAAGGCCGGTACACCCACGCGAAACGCCCGAGGCGGCCCCACAGGCGGCTGGGGCAAGTGATGGTCTTTTACCCGCGCCAACCCTGCGCTGTGGATAACTTCATCGTCCAAATCTTCGGGTAAATTCGCGCATTTTGTGGATAAACCTGGGGATAAGCCTGTTGACAACCCTGTGGATACTTTTGTGGATAGTTTTTTGGCCATCGGCAACTGAGCAACGTAGGTGCCATCACCGACACGGCTTTCGATAAACCCTTCCGCATACAGCTGATCGTAGGCGCGCACCACGCTGTTGCGGGAAATAGACAAGGCCGCCGCCAGATCTCGGGTTGCGGGCAACCGCGTGCCACTGACCAGTCGCCCATCCAGCACCCGCTGGCGCAGGGCCTCATAGAGTTGGCGCGTGAGGCCCTGGCGGCGGTCCAACTCGATACCGGCAGGGTTGAAGGACAACGGCGGCGAAAGGGGCGGCATATTGGACCTATGAAAATAGCGCTAGATGGCTCTTACAACGAACCAATAGCCTGCCTAGGATGCAGGCATTCGCCAAGGAAAATCTCCATGTACACACCCCGCGCCTTTGCTCTCGATGACTTGCCCGAAATCCAGCAACTGATTCAGCACACTCGTTTGGCGCAGTTGATCACCCTGGGTGAAAACGGCCTGCAAGCCAGCCATTTGCCCCTGCTGCTCAACCCCGATGAAGGGCCCAACGGCACGCTGTACGGTCACTTGGCCAGGGCCAACCCACAATGGCGCGAGTTGCAAAATGGCAGCGAGGCGCTGGTGATCTTCGCCGGTGCCGACGCCTATATCAGCCCGGCGTTTTACCCCGCCAAGGCCGAGCACGGCAAAGTAGTGCCAACCTGGAACTACATCGCCGTGCACGCCTATGGCAAGCCCGAGGTATTCAGCGATGCCGAGCGCTTGCTCAAGGTAGTCACCGCCCTCACCGACCGCCATGAAAGCGGCCGTGCCCAACCCTGGCGTGTCAGCGACGCGCCGGCGGACTACATTGACGGCATGCTCAAAGCCATCGTCGGCTTTGCCTTGCCGATCGAACGCCTGGTGGGCAAACGCAAGCTCAGCCAGAACCGCAGCGCCGCCGACATGGCCGGTGTGCGTGACGGCCTGGCCGCCAGTGCCGATGTACGCGACCAGACCCTGGCCCGCTTTATTCCCCAAGGAGTTTCAGAATGAGCTTGATCGACATTCGCCAGGTGACAGCGGCTGACCACGCCGCCTGGCTGCCGCTGTGGCAGGCGTACTTGAAGTTCTATAACACCGAACTGCCGGACACCGTCAGCCAGAGCACCTGGCAGCGCCTGATAGACCCCAGCGAGCCGACCCATTCGGCACTGGCCTGGCAGGACGGCAAGGCGGTGGGCATGGTCAACTTCATCTACCATCGCTCCAACTGGAGCATCGAGAACTCCTGCTACCTGCAGGACTTGCTGGTAGACCCGGCCCAACGTGGCACCGGCGTGGGTCGCAAGCTGATCGAATTCGTCTACGCCACCGCCAAGGCCGATGGCTGCTGCAAGGTGCACTGGTTGACCCACGAGACCAACGCCACCGCGATCCAGCTCTACGAGCGCATCGCCGAACGCCCAGGCTTCATTCAATTTCGCAAAGGTCTCTAAGGAGCGCAGCATGACTACTTCCCTCGCCGACTGGAAAGGCGCCCCGGCGCCCACCGCGCACCTGCTTGAAGGGCGTTTTATCCACCTGGAAAAGCTCGACCCGGCGCGCCATGCCGACCAACTGTGGCAAGCCCTTGAAGGCCCTGGGGCCGACCCGAAGCTGTGGGATTATTTGCCCTACGGCCCGTTCACCGAGCGCAGTGCCTTCGATGCCTGGCTGAACAACCACGCCGCCCACAACGACCCGTACTTTTTCAGCGTGATCGACCGCGCCACGGGCCAGGTCCAGGGCATCCTCAGCCTGATGTCCATCGTCCCGGCGCAAGGGCGTATCGAAATCGGCCACGTCACCTTCGGCGCACCGATGCAGCGCTCGCCGAAAAGCACCGAAGCGGTGTACCTGCTGGCCAAGTATGCGTTCGAGCAGGGCTACCGTCGGCTGGAGTGGAAGTGCAACAACGGCAACGCACGTTCCAAGTACGCGGCCGAGCGGTTGGGGTTCAGTTTTGAAGGGGTGTTCCGCCAGCACATGGTGGTCAAGGGACAGAACCGCGATACGGCGTGGTATTCGATCCTGGATTCGGAATGGCCGAAGGTCGGTGCCGGGTTTGAGGCGTGGTTGTCGGAGGCGAACCAGAGTGGTTCGGGCCAACTGAAGACACTCACAGAGTGTCGCAATTAACACTCAACTCTGTAGGAGCGAGCTTGCTCGCGAGAAACGTCAACGATAACGCGTGCTGCCTGAATAAACGCGGCGCCTATGAGTTTTTCGCGAGCAAGCTCGCTCCTACAAAAAAGCCTTAACTCACATCTGTAGGAGCGAGCTTGCTCGCTCCTACCTAGGCAAGCCCCCTCCCACAGGTTTGACTAGCGCTGAATCAGTCGGCCAGGCGCTGGGCCAGCACCGCAATATGCTCCGGCCCGATGCCGCAGCAACCGCCCAAATGGCTGGCGCCGCGTGCCTGCCAATCTGCCGCCCAGTGCAAGTAACCCGGCGGGTCGAGGTCGTCGCGCAACGGGTCCAGGCCATCGTTGGCCGTGGCTTCCTTGGGTTGCGGTGGGAAGGCGTTGGCGTAGGCGCCGATCTGAATCGTCACACCCAATCGTTCGAAGGTTGCCCGCGCCGCATCAATGGCCGCGCCGATCACTTCCGGCTGGCTGCAGTTGAACAGCAATACCTGCACACCCAGTTGCGCCGCCGCCTCGGCTGCGTCCGCCACCGGTTCGCCGGAGCGCAGGCGCGGCACCTCGTCGGTGTCTTCGTCTTTCAAGGTAAACGACAGCCAGAACGGCTTGCCATCCTTAGGCAGCCCGGCATGGATCGCCCGAGCTTCAGCGATCGAGCTCTGGGTTTCCGCCAGCCACAGATCGACATGCGGGGCCAGACCATTCACCAGCGGGGTCAGCAACTCACTGACGCGCTCGGCCTGGAACAGATCAGGGCGATAAGAGCCAAACAGCGGCGGCAGTGAGCCGGCGACCTGCACGGCTTTACCGGAGGCTTGCACCGCCCGTCGCGCCAACTCACCGGCCAGGGCGGCCAGCGCCTGGCCTTCTTGGGCAAACCGCGCTTCGCCAATGTGGAACGGCACCACCGCGTAACTGTTGCTGGTGATCACATTGGCGCCACTGTCGATGTAGGCCGCATGCACCGCCTCCACCGCTTGTGGCGCCTCGCTCAAGGCCAGTGCCGACCATTCCGGCTGGCGGAACGGCGCGCCACGGCGTTGCAGTTCACGGCCCATGCCGCCATCGAGAATTACTGTGCTGACTGCGCCCATATGCTTTTTACTCATATGCTTATGAAAATAACTCACTATGAGAGTCGTTCTTATAACTATTTAATGCGTACCGTTCGGTTAATAACAACCTCTTTTTTATTCAGGTGTTCGATTTTGAAATTCAGACCGCTGTTGGCCCTGGGCCTGACGATGTTGGCTGCTTCAACCCAAGCCTTTGGCGGTGCCACGCTGGATCGTGTCGAGCAGAAAAAAGAACTGGTCGGCGTGCTGATGGAAAGCTACCCGCCGTTTTCATTTCTCAATGACCAGAACCAGCTCGACGGTTTCGACGTGGATGTGGCCAAGGCCGTGGCGCAAAAACTGGGCGTGAAGTTGCGCCTGGAAACCCCGTCCTGGGACGTGATCGCCGCCGGCCGCTGGAGCGGGCGCTACGACATTTGCATCTGCTCCATGACCCCAAGCAAAGCACGCGCCGAGGTGTTCGACTTCCCGGTGGAGTACTACGCTTCGCCGGCCGTGATCGTGGTCAATGCCAAGGATGATCGCATCCACGAAGCCCGGGACCTGAGCGGCAAGAAAGTCGGCCTCACCAGCGCCTCCAGCTACGAAAGCTACCTGAACAAGAACCTGGTGATCGAAGGCGCTGAAGACACGCAATTGCAGTACCCGTTCGAGGAGGTGCAGATCGCCCCGTACGACACCGACAACGTGGCATTCCAGGACCTGGGCCTGGGTGCTGGCGTGCGCCTGGATGCGATCCTCACCAACCTGGTCACCGCGCAGCCGCGCCTGACCCAGGACAAGCGCTTCAAGCTCGCCGGTGCGCCGCTGTACTCGGAGCCCAACTCGGTGGCCATCGAGAAAGGCGACCCGCAGTGGGACAGCAAAGTGCGTGAGGTCTTCGCCCAGCTCAAGCAGGACGGTACCTTGAGCGCGCTGTCGCAAAAATGGATCGGCGCCGATATCAGCCGATGAGTTTTCGCCTACGGCTTTACCTGACCTGGGCGGCACTGTTCGCCCTGTTTGCGAGTTTCTTCCTGAGCTTTGACCTGAAGTTCTCGATCATCCTCGACAAGCTGCCCAACCTGGTCGGCCTGCACCTTGCGCCCAACGGCTTCCTGCAAGGTGCGGCGCTGACACTGTTCTTGTGCCTGTGCGCCATTGTCGCCTCATCGGTGCTGGGCTTTATCACCGCGCTGGGGCGCCTGTCCAAAAGTGCGGTGGCGTTCGGCATCGCCAGTTTCTACGCCTCGTTCTTTCGCGGCACACCGCTGCTGATCCAGATCCTGTTGATCTACCTGGGCCTGCCGCAACTGGGGCTGGTGCCAGGCGCCATCGTCGCCGGGATCATCGCGCTGTCGCTGAACTACGGCGCCTACCTGAGTGAAATTTTCCGCGCCGGCATCCTCGGCGTGCCCCATGGCCAACGCGAGGCCGCGCTGGCCCTGGGCATGCGCGACAGGGCGATCTTCTGGCACGTGACCCTGCCCCAGGCCATGCGCACCATCATCCCGCCGGCCACCAACCAGTTCATCTCGATGCTCAAGGACTCCTCCCTGATCTCGGTGATGGGCGTGTGGGAAGTGATGTTTCTGGCGCAGTCCTATGGCCGCTCAAGCTACCGCTATATCGAGATGCTCACGACGGCGGCGATCATTTATTGGGTGATGTCCCTGGGGCTGGAATTGATCCAGGCGCGCATGGAGCGGCATTTCGGCAAGGGCTACGTGCGGCGCGGTTGAAGGTCAGGGCCCGTTGCGCCGCACCTTGACCACGCCCATCTGCAAACCGAAGGGCCGAAACACGGCATTCAGCGATTTCAGGGTTGGGTTGCCCTCGCCATGTTCGATATGCACCAGGGTGCGCACCGAGATCTTGCACATTCTGGCGAACTGGCTTTGGTGCAGGCCGGTCACTTCGGTGCGCAGGCGGCGCACGGCGGCGCCCAGCTCGAGCGAGCCATCGGCCAAGCCTTGTTCGACGCTGTCGATCAACAACGCACGGGCGTCCATGCTGGTAGTCATCTCAACCCCCACTGCTTGAGGCGCAGGTCCAGTTTGCCCAATGGGATGCTGGGGTGATTCAAGGTCACAGCGGGCACGCCACTGGTCACCAGAAGATCCGGTAATGCACGCAGGTGCTCGGCTGTTTGTCGCAGGCGTTCAAAGCTTTGCTCGGGGTCGACGAGGTCGGCCAGAGCCTCGCATACCGCTCGCCAATTGATATCCCCGGCGATTTCCAAGGGTTTGGGCCATTTGGTGGTTCGAGTGACGGCTTCAGCGTCCATTACCATGGGTGCCAAATCATAAATGGGGGCCAGGCGCAGCGCCTTGGGCTCGCGGATGATCGATGTATTGCGGCCGTGGTTATCGGAATTACCCAGCACTTTATTCAGCAAATCCCGGCGCAGGTACTCTGCGACCAGATCTGCGATTTGGGCCTCTTGGCCCACTGCTCGCCATTGATCGACCAACAGCCTCACCACCTCCAGATGATCCATGTAGCTGCCAGGGGTGGTTACACCGGCCAAGGAATAGATCGACTCGACGGCCAGCCGTTCAACACCGCCCTCACCCAGCCTGCGATCAAAACGATGCATCCACAGGCTGGGTTTTGTCGCCTCTTCCAGCGCCAGCCCTTGGGTGGCGACCGTTTCGATGCCAAGAGACTCAAGCGCCCGGTAATAGTGGTACTCACTTCGCAGGATATCTTGATCAGTCTGCGTGGCCTGGTTGCGCGCGAACTTGATGAACCAGTGCTGAGCGACGTCAGCGTCATTCAGGATCGCATCTGGGTACAACAAGCCATCTGTACCTTGGGTCATCAATAATTTCGGCGCCTCGCCCCCTGCTCCGGTCGCACCACCGATGGCAGCACCTTGTTCATAGGCATATTCCAGGAAGCGGCTATCGCGACTGACGACCTCATGTCGTGCAAATCCCATCGGTGTTTCACCGCCCAGGGCTTGGATGGACTCCTTGATCCGCATGTTGCCAATCGGTGCCGGCGTACTGCGCCCCAGCAAGAACAAATCGTCATCGATGGCCTGGGGTTTCTCACGACCAAGACGCTGCATCAAAAAACGCTTGGCCGCGCCGGCTGGCGCGATATCGTGCAGAAAAGCGGGGGCTGACTTGAGCACTGTCACGTCCCAATCCAGCGGGAACCGGGCACTGACAGCGGTGCAGAAAGGTTGCTGGATCTCTTCGAGGTGATCGACCAGATAATCCTGGCGGTAATGAAACCTGCAGGGCCCGGCAAAACCCTGTTGCGGTTCAGGAAATTCAAGTCGCATAGCATCACGCCAGTGCCCGGCGGTGAAAATCTGCAGCGTCAAAGAGTAAGCGGTGTCTTTCTGCAATTTAGTGCACCTGAGAGACGGAAACGGGAGCGATACATGCAATATAGTGCATATCCTACGAATGACGAGCCTTTATATACGCATTAAAATGCAGATATCGAGGGAAAATACCTGAAAATATGCAATTTAATGCAAACGGCTTAACCGTCATCACTGCGCCACATTTCTGCAACGACCTTGCGCTATACCAATCGACTCGCTTGCCATAACAAGGTCGTCCAGCATGCCCCCGTCTCCTCAACGCCTCGCACTCGCCATCACCCTGTTGGCCAGCGGCGGTTTCATTGAAGCCGCCGCAGCAAAAAACCTGCAGATCGACACACCTACTACCCAGGGGCAAACCCTGGGTGGCAGTGATACGTTGACCACGTCGGCGCCTGGCAGCATTACAACTTCCGGGGTAGCGGTGACGCTCAAGGACGGCACCCGCGGTGAGGGGGTGGTAGTCACCAACGCGGGCAAGCTGGCCTCCACTGGCGGCCGGGGTATCGACAGTTCGGGCAGTGTCAGCGGGGAGCGCAGGTACAGCATTTACAACCTTGCCGGTGGGGTGATTCAAGGCGCCAATGATGCGTTGCGCATCAACAGTAACTTCGCCAGCGGCAGCGTGCTGATCGACAACAGCGGCACCCTTCGCTCGGCCACCGGCCAAGGGCTGGACCTGGATGCGCTGCGCAGCAGTAACGTCACTACCACGATCATCAACCGTGCCGGTGGCTTGATTCGCGGGGAGGCCAGCGACGGCATGAAGACCGGCGCCAACGCTTCTATCACTAACTACGGTGAGATCTCCACCGGCGACACCTTCTCCCGCGATGACAAGTTCGATGGCGTGGACATCGACTCCGCCAGCGGCGTGACGGTCACCAATTACGGCCTGATTTCCGGTGGCCGCCATGGCATCACCACGGACGAGGGCGCCACGTTGACCAACTACGGCACGGTGATCGGTCGCAACGGCTCGGGCTTTGGTTCCGATGGCGACGGCACTGTGATCAACCACGGCACCATCACCGGCGCGTTCTCCGGGCTGCAACCGGATGGCGACGGTGACGGCGTGGACATCGACAAGATCGCCCATATCGAAAACTACGGCGTCATCCAGGGTGTCGGCGCCGGGGGTGTCGACAAGAACGGCTTTGCCAACGGCAGCGAAGGGATCGCCCTGGGCGGCGGCGCTATCTACAACGCCAAAGGCGCGCTGATCAGTGGTGCCAACAATGCCATCTTGGTGGACGACGGCAGCGATGGTCCGGGGCTCGCGGCCACCACCCTGGAGAACCACGGCACGATTGAAGGCCTGGATGGCTTTGGCGTGAAGTTCGTCGGCAACTACGCCGACACGGTCATCAACAGCGGCACCATCAGCGGCAGTAATGGCCTGGCCCTGGATTTGGGCGGCGGCGATGACAATCTGATCTTGCGCAACGGTAGCCGCTTTATCGGCGCGGTGGACGGCGGCAGCGGTTACGACCGACTGACCCTGGACGACGTCGCCGGTGGCAGTTTTGGCGACAGCCGCAACCTCGAACGGCTGAACGTCAAGCAAGGCACCTGGACGTTGACCGGCCAAGGTGATTTCAGCGACGGCGGCGAGATTTCCAGCGGTGCCAAGCTGGTCAACCAAGGCGGCATTGTCGGGGACGTGACGGTCGACGCAGGCGGTGTGTATGCCGGCGGCGGCTCGGTGGGCAGCCTGGTGGTGAACGGCACCCTGCAGACCAACACCGCGCTGGGCACCGCCAGCATCAACCGCGACTTGCGCATGGGCAGCGGCTCGACCCTGGCCTATGGCGTCAACGCCGACGGCAGCAGCGCGCCGATCAAGGTCGGCGGCACCGCTTACCTCAATGGCGCGACGCTGGCGGTCAACCCCGGCGAAGGCACCTACCCCTGGCAAAGCCATTACAGCGTGCTGCAAGCCGGCAGCATCAATGGCACGTTTGGCAAGGTCACCAGCGACTACGCCTTCCTGACCCCAACCCTGGATTACAGCCCCACCCAGGTCGGCCTTACGTACACCCGTAACGACATCGCCTTCAACCAATTCGCCAGCACCGGCAATGGCGCCAACGCCGCCAACAGCCTGGCAGGCCTGGGCACGAACAACCCGCTGTACAACGCCCTGCTCAATACCACCACCGCCACAGCCGGTGCCGCTATCGAGCAACTGGCGGGCAGCAGCACCGCTAACCTCACCAGCGCCACCCTCAATGCCAGTGCGCAAGTGGGCAACAGCATGCTCGCCGCCATGCACCAGATGGGCGGCGCTGCGGGACTGCTGGTAGGGCTCAATGACAAAGATACGCCGGTACTGGCCGCCACCGGCGTGCCCGCCGAGGTGCGCAACCTCAATGACCCGAACGCCCGTGGCCGACTGTGGCTGCAAGGCATCGGCAGCTACGGCAAGCTCGATGGCGAGCACGGCAGCAACGGCTTGACCCAACGCACCAAAGGCACAGTGCTCGGCGCCGATTGGGCGCTGGACAGCGACTGGCGCCTGGGTGTGCTGGGCGGTTACTCCAAGACCGACTTGGACACCACCGGTGTGGACGGCAGCGTCGACAGCTGGCACGCCGGCGTCTATGCCCTGCGCCAGAGCGGCCCATTGGCGTTGCGCCTGGGTGCGGCCTACAGCGGGCACCAGGGCGACAGTAAACGCACGGTAGCCTTCAACGGTTTTAACGACCGCCCCAAAGGCGACTATGACGCCAACAGCCAGCAGGCTTTTGCGGAACTGGGCTACGCCCTGGGCAGCGGTCGCTTGAGCGCAGAACCGTTTGCCAACCTCGGCTACCAGCGCTACCAGCGCGACGGCTATAACGAAAAAGGCGGCGCCGCTGCGCTGCATGTCGAGGGCCAGACCCAGGACAACTTCAGCAGCACCTTCGGCCTGCGCCTGGCGCACTTGAGCCAGCTGGACAACGGCGTCAGCCTCACGCCCCGCGCCAGCGTTGGCTGGAAGCACACCTATGGCGATGTCGACAGCACCACACGCCAGGCTTTCCTGGCCGGTGGCACCGCCTTCAATGTGCAAGGCAGCGCCCTGGACCGCGACAGCCTGTTGCTCGAAGCGGGCCTGGACGTAGGCTTATCCGCCCGTCATCGCCTGGGCTTGGGCTATACCGGCGAAGTGGGCAGCAACAGCCGCAACCATGCGCTGACCGGCCAATGGCAGATGAGTTTTTAATCGCACCGTACTAGAGACAACTCCCGCACATCAGCGGTCGATAGGCTGACAGTTATCCCCCCGCGCCTCGCCTAAATTCCCGGCCTCATTCATCAGAGGTTGGGAATTCATGCCCTTTACACTTCAAAGAATCGCAATCGTCATCAGCTTGGCAGTGGCCGCCAGTTTTCAGCCAGCCCATGCGCGCGGCGATATTGAATACAAGCCCTACGGCAGCTATCCCTATGACGCCGCCGACTATAGCGGAGTATTTATACCCCAGTTCGAAGCGCCGCCCCTTCCACCGCCCTTCAACGGGTTCCTCACTCAGCAGGCCACTTCGCACAACGGCCTGCAGGTCGCCAAGGTGCTGGAGCCGGCAGTGATTCAACTGTTGGCCTCCGGCGAGTTGGACGCGGAAGACCTCAAGGACCTGCAAAAATCGCTCGAACAATTGAGCAAACAACCCGGAGGGATCGGCGCAGCCCTTGAGCAACTGGCCGCCAGCCAAAACGCCAACCTGGCCACCGCAACCCAGGCCACCACCCAGCACCTGAGCCGCCAATTGCTCGCCACCCTGCGCACACTGCCTACTGACGACGACGGCCACTTCTGGGTGCAAGGCCTGGGCAACGGCGGCAGCCTAGACGCACAACACGGCAGCGCCGGCTTGAAACACGATACCCAAGGCCTGTTGCTGGGCGCCGACTGGGCGGTCGACCATGCCTGGCGGGTGGGTGTCATGGGCGCCAAGACCTCCAGCCGCTTCGATGCCCCGCGTTATGCCGCCGACCTGGACAGCTGGCACTTGGGCGGCTACGCCGTGCGCCAGGACGGCCCCTTCGCCCTGCGCCTGGGGGCGATCTACAGCAACCATGCCGGGCAGAACAAACGCAGCGTCAGCCTGCTCAATTACCACGACTCGCTCAAAAGCAAATACAACGCCAGCAGCCAGAACCTGTTCTCCGAACTGGGCTATCAATTGGGCAGCGGTGATTCCACTGTCGAACCCTTCGTCGGCCTCGGCTACCAACGCTATCAGCGCGACCGTTTCAAAGAGAGCGGCGGCGTAACCGCATTGAACGTCGGCCCCCAAACCCAGCGAAACCTGAACAGCACCTTTGGCCTGCGCCTGGCAACGCTGTATCGCTTCGACAACAACATGAGCCTCACGCCCCACCTCAGCACGAGCTGGAAACACCTCTACGGCGACGTCAACAGCCAGGTCCGCCAAACCTCGCGCTATGCGCCGGGTCTGATCGACGGTTACACCATCACCGGCACCGCCCTGGACCGCGATAGCTTTGACCTGCAAGCAGGCCTGGACCTTGCCTTGTCCACCCAACACAGCGTCGGCCTGACCTATACCCGCCAAGCCGGCAACCATGGCCACGACCAAGGCCTGATGGGCCAGTGGAAAATGAGCTTCTAAGCCCGTGAACGCCTGAATTGCAGGCGAAAAAAAGGGGAGCACCTGCCCCCCCGAGGATTAAACGTTAGTCTCGAAGGCTGTGATCAGCCTTCGATCTCAATCAGGATTTCGCCAGGGTTCACCCGGTCGCCCTTGGCCACATGTACAGCGCTCACCTTGCCGGCAATCGCTGCCTGCACTTCGGTTTCCATCTTCATGGCTTCGGTAATCAGCACGGCCTGGCCGGCCTTGACCACGTCGCCGACCTTGACCAGCACATCGACGATATTGCCTGGCATCGCCGTGCTGACATGGCCCGGTTCGGTCGCGTGCTTGCGCTTGCTGCCGCCGCTGCTGACAAACTCGTTGAGCGGTTCGAACACCACTTCTTCCGGCATGCCGTCGATGGACAGGTAGAAGTGGCGCTTGCCTTCGGCCTTCACGCCGACACCGGTGATATCCACGCGGTAGCTTTCGCCGTGCACGTCGATAACGAATTCGGTCGGTACGCCTTCGCCGCCAGCACGGGCCACGCCGCCCGCTTCCGGGATCGGCAACAGCACTTCAGGAGCCAAGGTGCCGGCGTCACGTTCTTCGAGGAACTTGCGCCCGATGTCCGGGAACATGGCGTAGGTCAGCACGTCTTCTTCGGACTTGGCCAGTGCGCCGATTTCGCCGCGCAGCTTGGTCATTTCCGGCTTGAGCAAATCCGCCGGGCGCACGTCGATCACGTCTTCGCTGCCGATGGCCTGGCGGCGCAGTTTTTCATTCACCGTGCCCGGCGCCTTGCCGTAACCGCCTTGCAGGTAGAGCTTCACTTCGTTGGTGATGGTCTTGTAGCGCTCACCAGCCAGCACGTTGAAGAACGCCTGGGTGCCGACGATCTGCGAGGTCGGTGTTACCAGTGGCGGGAAGCCGAGGTCTTCACGAACCCGCGGGATCTCGGCCAGCACTTCACTCATGCGGTTCAGAGCGCCTTGCTCTTTGAGCTGGTTGGCCAGGTTGGAGATCATCCCGCCCGGCACCTGGTTGACTTGCACACGGGTGTCGACGGCGGTGAATTCACTTTCGAACTGGTGGTACTTCTTGCGCACGGCGTAGAAGTACAGGCCGATCTCTTGCAGCAGTTCCAAGTCGAGGCCGGTGTCGAACTCGCTGCCTTTGAGCGCTGCAACCATCGACTCGGTACCCGGATGGCTGGTGCCCCAGGCAAAGCTGGAGATGGCCGTGTCGATATGGTCGGCACCGTTTTCGATGGCCTTGAGTTGGCACATCGCGGCCAGGCCGGCGGTGTCGTGGGAGTGGATAAAGATCGGCAGGTTCTGCTCGGCTTTGAGTGCCTTGACCAGCTCGCCAGTGGCGTAGGGCGTGAGCAAGCCAGCCATGTCCTTGATTGCGATGGAATCGCAGCCCATGGCTTCCAATTGCTTGGCCTGGGCCACGAACGCTTCCACGGTATGCACCGGGCTGGTGGTGTAGGCGATGGTGCCCTGGGCATGCTTGCCAGCGGCCTTGACCGCTTCAATGGCCACGCGCAGGTTACGCACGTCGTTCATTGCATCGAAAATGCGGAACACGTCGATACCGTTGACCGCCGCCTTGGCCACGAAGGCCTTGACCACGTCGTCGCTGTAATGGCGGTAGCCCAGCAGGTTCTGGCCGCGCAGCAGCATTTGCAGGCGCGTGTTGGGCAGCGCGGCGCGCAGTTGGCGCAGACGCTCCCACGGATCTTCCTTGAGAAAGCGCACACAGGCGTCGAAGGTCGCGCCGCCCCAGACTTCCAATGACCAGTAGCCGACTTTGTCGAGCTTGTCGCAGATCGGCAGCATGTCGTCGGTGCGCATGCGGGTGGCCAGCAACGATTGGTGAGCGTCGCGCAGGATGGTGTCGGTTACGAAGATCTTCTTGCTCATTGTTATATTCCTCACAGGCCTGCGTGGGCGGCGATGGCGGCGGCGATGGCCAGGGCCAGCTCTTCGGGTTTGCGCTTGATCGAGTAGTTCGTCAGCTCAGGGTGGCTTTCCACAAAGCTTGTATTGAACTGGCCGCTACGGAATTCCGGGTTGCGCAGGATTTCCTGGTAGTAGGCGGCGGTGGTCTTCACGCCTTGCAGGCGCATGTCGTCCAGGGCACGCAGGCCGCGGTCCATGGCTTCTTCCCAGGTCAACGCCCACACCACCAGTTTCAGGCACATGGAGTCGTAGAACGGCGGGATGGTGTAACCGGTGTAGATCGCCGTGTCGGTCCGCACGCCGGGACCGCCGGGGGCGTAGTAACGGGTGATCTTGCCGAAGCTTGGAAGAAAGTTGTTCTTCGGGTCTTCGGCGTTGATACGAAACTGCAACGCGAAACCCCGGTGCTGGATGTCTTCCTGCTTGACCGACAACGGCAGGCCGGAGGCGATGCGGATTTGCTCGCGAACGATATCGATGCCGGTGATTTCTTCGGTGATGGTGTGCTCCACCTGCACCCGCGTGTTCATCTCCATGAAGTACACCTCGCCCTCGGCGAGCAGGAACTCCACGGTGCCGGCGTTCTCGTAGCCCACAGCCTTGGCCGCGCGCACCGACAGGTCGCCGATGTAGGCGCGCTGTTCCGGGGTCAGTTGCGGGCTGGGGGCGATTTCGATCAGCTTCTGGTTGCGACGCTGGATCGAGCAATCACGCTCAAACAAGTGCACCACGTTGCCAAAGCTGTCACCGAGGATCTGCGCCTCGATGTGCTTGGGATTGACGATGCATTTTTCCAGGAACACTTCCGCCGAACCGAAGGCCTTGGTGGCTTCGGAAATCACGCGGGGGAAGGCTTGCTCGAGTTCTTCGCGACTGTTGCAACGACGAATGCCACGACCACCGCCACCGGAGGTGGCCTTGAGCATCACCGGGTAACCGATGCGGTCGCCTTCGGTGAGGGCTTCATGGATATCGGCGACGTTGCCTTCGGTACCCGGCGTGACCGGCACACCGGCCTTGATCATGCTGCGGCGCGCTTCGGTCTTGTCGCCCATGCGGCGAATCACTTCTGCCGAAGGGCCGATAAACTTGATGCCGCGCTCGGCACAGATGTCTGCCAACTCGGCGTTTTCCGACAGGAAGCCGTAGCCGGGGTGCAGCGCATCGCAACCGGTTTCCACCGCCAGGTTCACCAGCTTGCGCGGGTTCAGGTAGCCGGCCAGGGGCTCGGCACCGATGCTGTGGGCTTCGTCGGCACGCTTGACGTGCAACGCGTGGCGGTCGGCGTCCGAATAGACCGCGACCGAGCGAATGCCCATCTCGGCGCAGGCACGCACGATTCGTACGGCAATTTCACCACGGTTGGCGATCAGGATCTTTTTTATCACTTGGAAATTCCCTTGAGCCGATTTGCGTGCTTCGACCCGTTGCAGCCGGGCCGGCGCGTGACCAAATGTTTCATGACAGTCGCGAGACACACACTATGCGCACAGGAGAATTAACAAAAATCAATAATTATTGGGTTGTGTATAAGTAAAGACTTATAGTTGGCCGGAAGACCGGGGAGCTAAGGGCTTATAAAATGCGTAAGTCATTGATGCGTATGACATTGCGTCAATTGCAGATCTTCAATGAAGTGTGCGATTTGCGTTCCTACAGCCGTGCCGCCGAGGAAATGTCCCTCACCCAACCGGCGGTCAGCCTGCAAATTCGCCAGTTGGAAGAGCTGATCGGCCAGCCGCTGTTCGACTATGTTGGCAAAAAGCTCTACATGACCGAGGCCGCCGAAGCCCTGCAACGGGCCAGCCGCGATATTTTCGGGCGCCTGGAAAACCTCGATATGCAGCTATCGGACATGCAGGGTTCACTGCAAGGCCAACTGAAACTGGCGGTGGAATCCAGCGCCAAGTATTTCGTGCCGCACCTGTTCGCCGCCTTCAAGCGCCAGCATCCGGAAGTGCAATTGCAGCTCACGGTGGTCAACCGTGCCCAGGTAATCCGCAGGCTCTCGGACAACCGCGACGACTTGGTGATCATGTCCATGGTGCCCCAGGACATGGGCCTGGAGTTCCTACCGTTTCTCAACAACCCGATTGTGGCCGTGGCATTGCCGGATCATCCCCTGAGCCTGCAAGGGCCGCTGCGCCTGCAAGACCTGGAGCCTTATACCCTGCTCATCCGTGAACCGGGCTCTGGCACGCGGCTGGCCTGCGAAGAGTACTTCAAGGAAAAACGCGTGCACTTCACCCAGACGGTGGAAGTGGCCTCGGCGGAGGCACAGCGTGAGTGCGTGGCGGCAGGGTTGGGCGTGGCCCTGCTGACGCGCCACGCCTTGAACCTGGAGCTGGCCACCGGCGGGCTCAAGGAGCTGCCGGTGGAAGAACTGCCGCTGTACCGCAGTTGGTGCCTGGTGCAGGCCAAGGCTAAACGCCTGTCACCGGTGGCCCATGCGTTCCTGGGCTTTATTCGCAGCGAACGGGTGCAGATCAGCGCGCTGGCTGAGCGTTTCGCTGGGCAGCCACGGGTGCCTGCCAATGCAGTTCCGGGTAGTCGCTGATGCTCTGGAGCAACTGGCGCTCCTCACAACGGTCTTCGATGGCGCGACGGAACGCCATGCGGCGCTGGTCTTCCTGCTGACGACGGGTCTTGACGGTGCTGTTGCTGTCTTCGTAGGGCCGGGTCATTTGGAGTCTCCCAATGCGAGTACGGGGAGTACAGGATGGGCGTGGGGGATGACGGTTTGGCGGCGCGGGGGTTACAGGATGATGAATCTTGCGCATATGGCGCAAACCCATGTGGGAGAGGCTTGCCTGCGATAGCCATAGGTATCTACACAACTTTGTAGCCTGTAGCAGCCAACGGTAACTACGATGCGAAGCGAGCCGCTCTTGATCTTGATCTGCTTTTGATCTCAAGCGCCCCGTCAAACCACGCTGGCCGGAATTCGACAGGGATTTGGTGGGTAAACCGGCAGGGATGCCGGTTTAGCCGCCCCGCGCCATGGATGGCGCGTGGCGGCGGCCCCCCAAATCACTGGCGGATTACGGGCACACCGAGCCCAAGCGAGGTGCCGAGTGGTGGGGCGAGGACCTTTTGGTTAC
>JAAIGE0100213573.1_pt1 | contig 47152 bp, 44 predicted proteins | sample 6487951 | NCBI WGS metagenome assembly JAAIGE01 (sample SAMN13974128, study PRJNA590717) | phyllosphere metagenome | biome: tomato field; feature: multiple bacterial spot infested tomato fields; material: tomato leaves; isolation source: leaves from tomato fields | host: Solanum lycopersicum ...
GGCCGAGCCATCCGCAACACGGTAGCCGGCGATTTTAGCAGGCTCCGCCGGCCACCTACCGGCTTGGCAATCGCAACGATCGTGCGACAATGCCGCCCTTGGCCCCGTAGCTCAGCTGGATAGAGCGTCCCCCTCCTAAGGAAGAGGGGAAATTGAGGGGCCACCGCTATCTCGTCTAACTTGCTGTTTAGTAAGGCCTCGGGTCGCTCGTTCGGCGGGTGCGATGCAGGTCTAGATATCCCAAAGCACCTTCCAACAGCGCTTGTTCGCCACAGCATTGCCACGGCTTCCAAGGTTTCCTAGGCTGCGCTATAAGACATTTGTAATGAGTCTAGGGATGGCCCATCTCGCATGTCTGCAAGCGCGCTTCAAACGCTTCGAGAGTTGTATCCGCAGCGCTATGCACTTCGGCCCGAAGAGGTCGCACATGTGCTTCGTGGCCAAAGCACGAGAGGGGTCGTGCAACGCGTGCGCGAAGGCATGCAGTCGGGGCGCTATCCAGGTGCTCGCAAGATCGACGGATTGATCCAGATGCCCCTCGAAGCGTTGGCCGAGATTTTGGATCCAGCGCCCGCACCGCAGCCGGTCGCCCCCATCATCACTCCTTCATCCTCGCGACGCCGATCCGCCATTGGGCCGCGTCTCGGTTTCGTGCGGGCGGCAGGCTTTTGGGAGCAAGTGATGGGGGCCATTGGCGAGCAGGTATTGGCCGAGGAGCTGGGGGAGGTCGCGGCAAAAGTCTTGCACGAGCTTCGCTATGAGGAGGCTGAGGCCAGATCGCGCAATCAGCGCGATGAGCTTATGCGCTAGCGAGCGCATCATCTTTCTCACGCACATTGCGCCTGCGCCCACAGAGAAGACTGGGGTAGCACCTTCGAAGAAGAGGACGGGTCGGACAAAGACGTTAAGAGTGGATCGAGCCGGCGCGAGTTGAAGCCCCGTCCGCCGCGATCTGGGATGTCGGGATCGACGGGAATGCGGCACTGAAAGATCGAGTCTGATCAGGGGAACTGGGACGCTGGCTCCCCCCCCTTCTACGCTGCCCAGATGCTTGCTAATCTGATCGTGGGCGTGGTCGACGCCTGCTGCTCACCTTGGCAAACCCTCGCGGGACGACGTCCACCCGAACCATGTCTGATCTTCCCACTGTGGCGGATCCGGGCAGTGAGCACCTGGCCCCCGCCCACAGCGAGGAGTTCAGCCATGCGTTTCATCAAGACCACGCCTGCCCAGGTCGAAGCCCTGAAAAAGCAGGCCAAGCGTATTCAGCGCAACGGTGGCGGCAAGCACGCCGACCTACTCAACCGAGTCGCCCGCAGTGCCGGCTATGACCACTGGCACCATGTGTGCCTGTGTCTCACCGAAACCGAGCAGATCAAAGGCTCTCGGCAGCTCTTGCCCGAAGTCGAGGCGATCATTCAATCGGCCTTGGCAGGGAAGGGCAAGATCGTGGTCACGGGCCCAGAGGCCTTGGCATCCCGGCAGTTTGTCCTTTTCGCCACCGAGGATGGTGACGCCTGGCTTTTGGACCCGGAGGAGGACAAGGCCTTGTGCTTGGTCTGGCATGGGGAGCGGCAGGAGGTCGTCATCCAGGATCTGCCTATGCAGATTAAGATCCTCTGGCATGGCGACTTCGAACTCAATGGTCCCTTCTTCGCCGTTCGCACCGATCACCCTGGCGTGGGTTCTCGCTACATTGGAGGCTACCCGCTGGATACGCTGCGCGAGACGTTGGAACGAGTTCGGTCTGCCGACAAGCGCATCGAGCAGATCTTCGGCCGCGAAGACGTCGTGGCCATCACCCCCGAAATCATCCGTCAGCTTGTAGGGCAGCGTTGGGAAGAGGCGACTCTGCTGGAAGCAGTGCGGGCGGGAGCACAGTATTCGCCCTCTCGAAACACGGTGTTGTATCCGGCGGTGTTCGGAGAAGAGGAATAGGTGCGGGTCTAGCTCCTGACGCGGCTGGCCCGATTCCATTTGTGGACGCTTCGGAAAAGCAGAGCCCCCTTCGGGGGCTCTTGTGGGGCCGTTTACTTCTAAGCCGCCTCGCGGCGGCGAACGAGGGAACACCTCCGCGATCGCGGGGAATGACCCGATGCATGGAGGGTAGGGCAGTCAACTCAACTGTCAAGCTGATGAAGCAGGATGATGCCGTTCTGGTTACCCAAACCCCTTCTCGTAGCGGAACTCTCCCAGCAGCTCTCGCATGAGATCCCCATCAAGCTGTTCAAACTCGAGAACGAGTTCCTCGCCAGGTGCCCGCGGCTTCGCTGGACCATCATGGGGCGCGTTCTTGGTGTGCCCTCGAACTCGTTCACCGTTCGACTTGATATACGGCAGAACGACAATTCGGCCGAAATTCACCGAATTTATCTTGCCTTCGAACCAGATCGCCTCGTCGTCCTCGCTATCTGCGCTTCCGCTACGCTCCTTTACTTGCCAGCCAATACTGCCTTGTTCATACCAGAACACATAGCTGCCCCAAACTACGGCACGTTTTCCGCGCGCTAGTGCATCTGCCAAGAGCTGCTGCACACCACGCATCGTGAGGATGCGACTGGCCTCCGGGAGCAACATCTGCCTGATCGCCGCCTTCATCTTTCCGTAGTGATCGAACTCGTTCAGGCCGAACCCGTTTGCAATCGGGGCTCGGTGAGCACCTCTGAGGCCCTTGCGATTAGCGAGAAAAGACTTGCACCAGGAGCCATCATCACGCCGTTGAGCCATGCGTCTGCGCCGCCCATCGCCAAATGCAATTGAGCGAATATAAGGGTGCTGAGTGAGTGCCGCTTCGATTTCTATACGGTAGGTTTCGTCATCCGAATGCAGTCGAGCGGGCAGCATGGCGACAGGGATTTCGGATAACCCACGGGCTCGCCCAATTGCCAGCATCAATTCTTCTTCTTGCTGCAAGCGTTGGTGCGACTGGCGAGCTTTCTGAGCTCGAAGTTGAAGAGAGATGCGGCGCTCCGAGTCGGGCTCACTGGCGAGTTCCTGATCGAAGAAGTTGTTAAGTTCATGTTCGCGCACCTGCGCCTGCTCCCGTGTGCGAAAAGCTCTGGCAGGAATATCGGGTGTGTCGTTCGGGTGGTGTCGCCGCCAAGATGGAAGCGATCCACCTCTCGCGACAAGGACTTGGACGAACCAAAGGTTGTAGTCGGGATCGAACTCGGTTCGAGCACTGATAAATTGGGTAGTCATATAAAAAAACAACGCCTCGTCTATGAGTTGAGACGCCGCAGACACGAGCGTCAACGTCGTCGCTATCTTTCCTTTCGTGTAGCAACATGCGTGGCCCCGTCCTATTTGCGGGGCCATGGCAGTTGCCCAGTTAGGGGCGGTAATCGCTCATCGTCATCGTCCTTCTCAAAGGACTGCTCAGTTGATCTACCTAAGTGCTCGAATGTTAGAAGCGACAAAGTTTGCTTCCACGCCATCATGTGTAGTGCTTCTTCATAGCAGGTGAAGTTCTCTGCCGATGCGCTGTTGCTCCAATCTGACGCATCGAGATCTTCGGTATCGAAGCGAACTCCGTTGCGAAGCAGCCGGGATGCTGCGGAGCCGCTTGGAAGTTTGATCCCTCGTTCGATGTAAATTCCGGCCTCGCGCACAGCAGCAGATGGCAGTGCCAGCTGGATGCTGCCATCTTCGGCATAAACATAGGCGACAAGCTCGCGGGAGGCGCGCACAAAGCTCGATGCGACACATCGATGCGACGCCTGGAACAGTTCGATGAGCGTTTGAACGGTTTCAACCGTGAAGGGGAGGCTAGACGCCAGCGGTCGGATCAGATGCAGAGGCACCAAACATGCTGCCGCGAAGGCATCACAGAGCTTCTCTTCTGACGGACGACCTGTGAAGCGTTCGAGCTCGTTGGAGGGAAGCACCTCGCCATGCTTGGAAGGAAGGTCCAGGACGTGATGGGCAACTTCGTGCAGCGTGGTGAACCGTTGACGATAAGGATCGTCGTTTTGGTTGATGCAGATGATCTTTCGACCAGCTTTCGGAAACGTGTTGCCAGCCTGATTGGCAGGGAGGTCTGCAAACTTGACCTCGAAGCCCAGTCCTTGGGCGATGCCAACTGCGTCAACGGGTGCCGACGCAATGTCCTTGACTAGGGCTTGGGCTCTGCCTATTGCAGTCAGCTCGTCCATGAGGCGATCTCCTACATCGAACGCACAAGCTCGATGATCTTCATCCAGTCATCTTGGGTGGTAGGGCGAGTGCCGCGAAAGCTCATAGTGGCCGCCGGCTCGATGTCTTCAATCGGGATCTCGGGATGCCGGTTGATCAGCTCGAACAGCACATCATCGATGGGGGTCTTGGACAGGAGAGCCAATATCTCGGTGTCTCTCGAGCTGAGCTGTAAGGCCTTCGCCATCTTGGCCACCGTGTCCTCAGAAGGAGCCGTGCGATGCCCACTGGCAAGACGCCATAGGTAGACGTGGTCCAAGTCCTCCACGCGCTCACTGAGCTGGCGAAAGCTCGCGCTCTCCCTTTTCGAAGACACAAAACCCTTTAAATCCATGCACTTAATCTCTTACTTGTACAGTCCGTGCGCGTAGTATAGGCTTGTTGCCTAAGCCAGAAACACCGTAGATCAGATCAGGCCGTGAACGCGGTCATATTTTGGACATCGGTGTTGCCTGGCGAGGCAGCGCCCGCCTTGGCGGGCTTTTTTAGAACCAGGCTGTTGCCTGGAATGGAAACGAGGTGACGCACGATGAGCAAGACCAGCGGTTTGAAGCCCGGGCAGACGGCTCCTCGGTCCGGCCAGTATCAGATTACCGGTCCGCGCGGTGGTCAGGGTCCGGAGCGGACGGTTGTAAGGGGCGAGCCCCTCCCGCCTACCCCAAGTCCTCGGTCTACCTACACCTTGGTCGATCAGACCAAGTCGAAGTAGTCGCCAGTCGCGACCGGTGCGACGGCCATCACATTCAATCCGGTCGCAACTCTTCCGCTGGCCGCTCTGTCCTCTGAGGAGATCTTGATGAAGCCCTTTCGGGTGCTCTGCCTAGACGGCGGAGGAATGCGAGGCGTGTATCAGGCCGCTTACCTGCGGGCCTTTGCTGCTCGCGTGTGTGGTGAAGGCGATACCGAGCTGGACGTAGGACGGTGCTTTGATTTGATTGTCGGCACCAGCACCGGCGGTATCGTTGCTTCCGCGTTGGCGGCGGGGGAACCCCTTTCCAAGGTGGACCGGCTCTATGAGGAACACGGCAAGGAAATTTTTCCGGGTCAGTGGATCCGCCGTGTTCCGTGGGTGGGGTTGGTCGTTCCGCTCCTCGGTCTCGGCACGCGGCGCGGAGAGACTGCGCTCAGGAGTGCTCTTGAAGCGACCTTCCAGGACAAGACCTTTCGCTATGTCCAAGAGGTCCGAGGCATCAGCCTAGCGTTGACGTCGATCGATATGGCACGCCACGCGGCGGTCGTGTTCAAAACGCGCCATCTGCGTCGGCTCAATGGGCGCGACGACAACCGCACATTGGTGGATGCCTGCATGGCCACTACTGCGGCTCCAATCCTGCGCGCTTTGGCGCGCCTCACCGAGCCGGGCGGTGAAGCCCACGTGGTTTATGCCGACGGCGGTTTGTGGGCGAACAATCCCGGGGCGCTCGGTGCGATCGAAGCGGTCGAAATCCTAGGAGATCGGGAAGAGGCGCGACCGATCCACCTTTTCATGTTGGGCGCACTTCCGGCACAGGGTGGAGAGGAGCTCTCAGATCGACGCCGGTATCGTGGTGCCTTGGGATGGAAAGGCGGCTTGCATGCGATCAGCGCGAGCCTCAACTCGCAGGCGGTCGGCTACGACTATCTGAGCAAGAAGATCCTGGAATTGCGAAAGGACGAAAGCATGGCGTTCCGCTTGCCTGCTCAGTGTCCATCCGAGCAACTCCTGAAATACATCCAGAACATGGATGACGCCAGGCCGAAGGTGCTCAATGCCCTTCGCCGTCAGGCGACTTCCGATGTCGACTACGCATGGGCTCAGTCGGTCAAGCCCGGAAGCGAGATGGCGCACTTTCGCGCAGCATTGACCGATGGCCTTTGTAAGCAGAAAGGAGAAGGGTGATGGCTGTTTTTGATTGTGGCGAGGACATGGAAAAATTCCATGACAACAAGATTAACCTGAGCACGGACGAGCGCAACGAGATGCGCGAGCGACGCAATACCGGTCGCCGTCGCTTGGAGATCGGACTGGATGAAGAGGAACATCCGCAGCCGAAGATCACCTGCACGCAGGGATCCTACGAGATGCACACGATGGTCCAGGATCCGAACTGCGACTACGACATTGATGATGGGATCTACTTCGCCGAAGACGACCTCGTCGACAAACTGGGCTTGCCGCTCACGCCGCAAGAGGCCAAGGAACGGGTCTGTGCGGCGCTCTCGCGCGACAACCGCTTCGCTAACCCGGCGGAAGTGTTCCCCAAGTGTGTGCGGCAGGTTTACAGCGAGGGCTACCACATTGACATGCCGGTCTATCGCATCCGGAAGGAAGATAATGGCCAAAGCGGCAAGCGGGAAGTCTTCGAACTGGCGGGCGATGGCAGTTGGGATGCATCCGACGCACGCGCGACCACATGGTGGTTCCGGAAGGAGGTCTCGACGCGGAACGAAGCACATGAAGACGAGGGAGAGCAGATGCGCCGCATTACGCGTCTGACCAAGGGGCAGGCACGCAGTCGTGAAAACTGGAAGGATGAGACGACCAGCGGGATCGTCATTACCAAGCTTGTAGTGGATAACTTCGTGCCGTCGGCTGGTCGCGACGATGAGGCCTTATTGGAAACATGGAAAAAAATCCAAGTGCAGCTGAGCGAATCGACTGAAGTTGAGCACCCGGTTAATGCTTCCAACTTGGCTGAGTTAGGCAACGCAAAAGTCGGCTTCTTCCGCGACAAACTCGGCGAGGCGCTCGAAGAACTTGCGATCCTGGAAAAGGGTTGCACGCGGTCTGAGGCGCGCAAGGCGTGGGATGGCGTGTTCGACAGTGGCTACTTCCAGAAGCTCCCCGATCCGACCGCCAAAGAGAACGCAAAAAAGGCTTTCTTTATCGCCACGTCTGACAAGTCTGACGTTCGCAATGATGGCAACGGCCGTTTTGGCTGAGGACGAACCGTCTGGACTTCACGGTAACCCAGGTTGAGGAGATCGAGCACGGTCTGGATGAGTCCAGGCCCGGCTCGTGGCGCCGCTTACGTCCGGAAGAGGAAGGCGCATTCACGGGCTTTGGACTGGTAGCAGCATGGCGGGTAGACATCCCCGCGAATTGGCACCGCCATCCGTTGATCGACCACGTTGTAGTCGGTATCAACGCGGCATTTCCCTTCTCAGACCCGGTCGTTGTCGCGCTGCAAGGTGTTGCCAAGGATGCGCCACATTGGCCACACATCGACCCGACAGGAAATGTCTGTCTTGGTAGGCTCCGCTACTCCTCGCCTGCGGCAACGCGCATTCTGAGCACTTTGCAAGATGCTCTGACAGTCTTAGAGATGACGGAAGAAGAACGCGAAGCTGAGCATCGGCGTGAGTTCCTATCCTATTGGGCGCAGCTGGGGCAGCCCACGCGCACACCCTACCTGAGCCTGATGGGGGGTGCGAAAAATTCCAGGGATATTGCCTATTACAAAGACCCTCGCCGTGGGGTCTTCTTTGCCGAAGATGCGACGCAGCTCAATACGTGGCTGGCGCGCATCGGAAAACAGCCGCCGAAAGTCGCGTCCACTACGCACCTCATTTGGCTGGATCAGCCGCTCCTACCGGATCAATTTCCCAAGACTGGCAGGGAAGTTATTGCGTTGGCCGGAGCGCGCGCACTTGAAGCGCATGTGCGCCCCGGGAGTGTGCTTCCTGTGCTGCTTGGCTGTGAGATCGACGGCAACTCGGTGTATGTCTGCGCGGAAATCGAAGGCATCAGCATTAAAGATGCCTCGAAGGGGTTCAGGCCATCTAAGCCGCGACCGCCCGCCCTCGTCGCTGCGAGTTTCCATGCGAGACCCGCAGTGCGTAGAAGCGTTCAGCGCGCTGACTACGCGTGGGTGCATGGACGCGGCAAGAATGCCGATATCGAGGTGCTGCGCGGCAAACGTGTCGCCATTGTGGGTTGTGGTGCTCTCGGCGGCTTTCTGGCAAGGGCGCTTGCCCAAGCGGGTGTTGGCTCTCTGCTTTTGATCGATTCCGATGAGTTGGTTCCGAGCAATGTCGGGCGACACGTGCTTGGCATGGAGGCCGTAGGCCAAGACAAATCGCCAGCTCTGGCAAAAAAGCTTGGTACGGATTTTCCTCACGCGGTCGACTTCGAAGCATGGAAGGGCGCGATCCAGAACGCCACGGCGGAGCAGAAGATGGAGCTCGCCGCTTGCGATCTAGTGGTGGCCGCCGGCATCAACCTCGCTGGCGAGTTGGCCCTCAACCAATGGCGGCAGGAACTGGAAACCCCACCAACGCTCATTTGGACATGGATCGAGGAGTTCGCGGTTGCAGGGCACGCGGTTGCCCTTGTCGATGGCGCCGATTTGGCTAGCTCTCTCAATGCTGATGGAGAATTCCAAATGCGGCTTACTTCCGATTGGCCGGCGGGGCAGGGTTACGCGCTAGAAGCCGGTTGTGGTGTTGCATATCAGCCTTATAGCGCGGCCGACATGATGGGCACAATCAATTGCGCGCATCGTCTTTGCCTTGATGTCCTGCTTGGGAAGCAGCGGGGCAGTATCGTTCGGTCTTGGCTGGGTGATCGGGATATCGCCGCTGCAAGTGGGTGCAAGATTGATGGCGCGTTTGAACGCTCATTCTGTGAAATTTCACGTGCTTGGGGTTAATAGGTGATCATCGTTGCCACATTGCCAGAAAGCTCGCAGCGCATCTTGATTGAGGAGGGGGTGCTCGGCCATATGGCGCGGCATCGGCAACTATCCTGGTATTCAAGAGAGGCGGGTGGCCAACTTTTCGGATCAATCCATGCAAGTGAAGTCGTGGTTTCGGCTGCGGCAGGGCCGTATCGGGGAGATCAACGGTGGCGGTCTAGCTATCGCTCCAACGCCAACGCTGCTCAACGTGCGATCAACCAGCATGCCAAGAAGGGGCTTCTCTATCTAGGGGAGTGGCACACACACCCGGAAGAGCATCCGAAGGCGTCACCGGCTGATCGGGACGCGATAACGAGACTGCGATCTGCGTCTGAAACAAGATCAAGTGCCTTGCTGATGTTGATCCAAGGCAACGCTGATGGCGTCCCTGGCCTAGCTCTCTACTCGCTTGGTCCGGAGGTGTTCAGCAGTTGGACGATTTTTGAAGGCTACTCAATCGCTGACGGTTGAATCACTTTAGCCACCAAGAAAATGACGATAGTTGGTCTTGATCTTGACACGTGCACTGATGACCTTATGGTGCAGCTCTATCCTGAGGACATGCGCATGCAAACTCTTCCACACGCTCAACTAGCTTCCCCTGGGTATCAGATTTGGCTGAGAGCTTTCCTTCGTGCACTGGATGAGTGTGCTCCCGACGATGCGAAGGAATTCGCTGAGCGAGCAGTAGATATCTATCAGAAGCGGTGGGTTGATTCGAGCGTGGACAATCGCGAAAGATTGGATGAGTCTGAGTGGCTGATCACGCTTCAGACAAGACGGGAGAGCGAAATGCTGGATCAAGCCCTTCAAGATCAAGGCTTGGTCGAAAATGAAGAAATTAGTGCAGGAGCTTGTGGAGGCGTCGCCAATGCCATTGCTGGCGCCGGTTCCGGCTCGGGATCACTGGTCGGCTGAAGTGGGATGCCGGAAAGATATGGCGCGGAGACCTGCGGTTTTGGCGCTAACGGCGGCCCGACAAAAGACCTCAGTTCGTCGGTGCTCTCGAAGTATGCAGAGAAGCCACCGCTCTGTGACATGACAATTGCGCTGAGGGGCTGCGAATTTACACACACCGCATTTACGTATTCTTGAAAATCGTCAAGCGGAAGGCCTAAGTAATCCCAGTGCGCCGCTCCGCTAGTGCTGTCGATAATTCGAGTGCGAAGGCCAGGCAAACTATCGAGCCAAACGGACTCGCGCGCACGATATCTGATTGAGCCTATTGGATCGCCATGTTGGCTCAGTGCTACTGTCCCTAGTTCGAAATTGATTGCGCGTTTCCTGGCCATCAACTTCCAGGGAATCGTTCTACATCGAGATTTAACTGCAAGTAGGTAGGGCATCAGCATTAAGTTCGCATCGGGCGGTTGAGTGCCCACCGGCTCAGCCTCGTAGAAGACGACGTGATGGCACTGCGCGGATTGCCGAATCCTGCGGAGATTATCGATGTTTGTCTTGTCTGAACTCTTCGGTGATGAATTGCGAAGCCAGTCGCAAATCATATTGAATGAATTCTTCGTGGGCTTCGACCATTCCTCGTTGATCTTATCTCTCGTTGCCTTGACTTCGATTAACAGTAGACGATCGTCTTGCTCGGTAATGTAGTCTCCAAGTTTGTATTCCGCATACTTCGAGAGGCCGACGTAGCGAACTGGCATTGGGACTGAACCGTCTGGCGGCTTACGCTTGATTGTCTGCGTCCACTGCCAATCGCGGATTGCAACTACGACCGAGCTTTCGGAGATGTTCGTCACTTATGCGCCTCCGGTTGGATAACTTCCTGCGTGAGAGAGAAATCAAGGATCGCTAGTCCCGGGGTCGCGAAATACTGGGATGTGGTTCCCCTGAGTTTCTCTCGGGGTATGAACTCACGGAAACAGGCCGCGTGATGTTCGTCATCGAGCTCGTGCCCAACGATCTGGGCACGCATCTCGGAGGCTACGCCCTTGCCTTGGAGTTCTTGGATGATTGACTTCCGTAGTGAATAGAACCCACGCTTTGCCGGCGGCCATTGGCTGCCCATCTTCTTCAAGTAATTGCCGATGGCCTTGGTGATCCAGTTCCCACGGTCATTGATGACGTTGATCTTGCCCTTCGGAGACAGTTGCGACTCGTGGGCTTTAACTAGACTCTGCATGTGATCTAGGAAACCCGGCCGGATAAGTTCAGGGAGGATTGGAACCGCGCGGGAAGGCTGAGGTCGAACAGACCCACCAGAATCTAGCGCGCCGAGGGCGTCTTCCTGCTCCACAGGATTTAGCGGCGCGCCAGCGTGTGCGATCGCTTTAAACAAAGCGAGATGGAGGCGCTCTTCGTCGAGCGAGTGAGAGGTATGCCAAATGCTGACGCGCATCCATGGCTCGAAAGCATCGTAGAGCGAACTCGTCATGAAGCATCCTTTTCAAAAGCTGATGGTCTTAATCTTTGCGTAGGAAGCCGATGTGGTTCACGGAATTGATATCAGCGATAAAACGCCCTGAGCCTGACTCTCGGGCGTAATCGAAGAGGAGAAGATAGTGACCAACCATCTCATCAATGCTGGATAGACTATAGCGCGCGAGGATAGGAGAAACGCGATCGCGCAGAAGGGCGATACGGAAACTCTGACGTATCGCGCCAAAGTTGCAGTAATACGTGTCGTGCGCTGGCCAGAGATTCCAGGGGCGAACGATACCCCAGAACCCCAGCCATCGGCCGGTGTGCTGAGCCATAATCGCTGACTCAAAACGCACGAAGGCATCATGGACGGCCACCTCAGGTCGGTCTTGGCCTGGCATGCGAATCGTCATGGAGCTTGTCTTAAAGCTCGGCCACTCGACTAGTTGTTCAAGCAGCTTTTGAGGCCCGCGCGACACCGTGTTGGACCGACGCGTGCGATCGCCACCCGCGCGGGAACGGCTTTCATCATCCGTGGCCTCGACTTCACCAGTGCCCGCTTCTTCGCTTTCGGGCGTCAGTGACGGGATCAGCACGATCAGTTTGGTGTTGCGCTGCTCCCACTGGGCCACGGTCCGATCGGTATCATCGTCTTCCCATGGATCACCATAGCTTCGGGTGATGTCGCACTCGTCGCCGTGGGGTAGGGCGTAGAAGTGAGCAACTTTGCTGCGCCGCCCTGGGCTGGGCCTGGACGCCGACCTGAAATGAGCAGTTGCCTCGCAATAAGGGCAACGCAGATGCGGCTTCAATGCTCGGCGAGCTGACACATCCAGGTCCGCCACTTCCTGGGCCGTGTAGTCCTGGTCGCTTCGACGATCCCTTGCTTTATCCATAGACACCCCCTGTCTTGGCCCACATGCTTTCAAGGGTTGTTCCAGTAGTCAAGCTGTTCAAGTTGAGGAGGCCGACCTGCCTCATGCCCTCCCGATACCCAAAAAAGACAGAAGTCGCTGCGGAGCAATACGATAGAATAGTAGAGCTTGTTGCTAAATCGACGTGCAGCTTTACTGCAATAGATTTCTCACGAATAATTTGCTAATCAACCGCTTGGAACAGTCCTGAATGACAATCGCGTCTTTGAGTGCCCTTGCCGCTGCTAAAGAAAAATTGGCAGAAGAAATTCGGAAATTGGAAGAGCAGGAAGCTCAGCTACGCCAGCAGCAATCATCTGAATCCTATACAGAGATCGTCAAGTTGCTCGACCAATACACTGGCCATTTCAGTGCAAAGCAGAAGTCAGAGATTGCCGCTCTGATAGGTGCTGGTGTGGCTAAGCCAAAGAAAGCTACTTCCACAAAGAAAGAAGTAGCGCCGAAGTATTGGTTGCCACACAACCAAGAAACGTGGTCAGGGCGTGGACGTCCGCCTAAGGCATTCACAATTTGGCAGGGCAGTGCTTCTTACAAAGAATGGAAAGCCAAGCACCCGGATGAGAAGTTTCCTAAATATCCGGGGTGAGCTTTACAAAGCCCCGTGGTGTGATGCTTTTTTAGAAAATGTGGGGCTTGGCGGGGCTGCTTTGCGCAAACGCGCGTAGAAGGGCGCTAGGCCCTCCTGCGCCGGCTTCTCACCTAGGAGGGCGCGGCCATGTGTCTCAGACGATGGGACAGTGCTGCCGATACTTAAGTCCATGGACAGAGCCGAGCTGCGCTTTCACCTCGAACGCCTAGATGAGGCTGTGCCCGCTTTGCGGGCCTCCAGTCCTGACCGGCGCCACTTTTGGCAAGCCTTTGCCAGCATGGTCTTTGCCATCGAGAGCAAGGCGTTAACGAGCGAAGACGCGCAGTTCGTCGGCCGTCGAGTCGAGGAAATCTTGTCGTGGCACGGGCTCGAGAGCAGCGACGAAAACGCCTGCTGACATCAATCGCTGCCCGTCCATCTGCCATCCCTTTGACCCGCAAGCCTTGTTGGGCATGCATGGTGCTGTCCACCAGCGCTGGGCCTCTGAAAGGGACCTTAGCTTCGCTGTCCCGACCGCAAGGACAGGCCTCCTTCTCGACGCTGGCGCTTTGTTGCGGCCCTTCGCTGCGCGCTGCTTGCGCAGTGCTCGCTCTCGGGTGCGGTAGGGCCGGACGCTTCGCCTGTCGGTTCCCACGAGGCGCACAACGCGCTGGTGGAGAAGAACCGATGAAGCGCACCCAAGATCTGAAGGCTCAATACCAACTCCAGATGGACGAAGAGGGCATCTTGCTCGCAGCAGCCACCATCCTGGAACAACGCCTTCAACGGCAAGGCCGCATCCACAGCCCCGAGCAAGCCGGTGACTACTTGATTGCCCGCTGCGCTCACCTGCCGCACGAAGTCTTCGGGGTCGTCTTCCTCGACACCAAGCATCACATCTTGGCAACCGAACATCTCTTCTTCGGCACCATTGACGGCTGCGAGGTGCACCCTCGGGTGGTCGCCAAGCGCGCCCTCGAGTTGAACACCGCTGCCGTCATCCTTTTCCACAATCACCCGAGCGGCAATCCGGAGCCAAGCAATGCAGATCAGCAAATCACCGATCGCTTGACGCAAGCGTTGGCACTTCTCGACATCCGGGTGCTGGATCACCTGATCATTGGCGGGCGCCAGCACACCAGCCTTGCAGCAAGGGGGTGGGCATAGCCCTCCCTCTCTTGGGTCTTTGCTGCACAAACGATGAGATTGCGCAGCGTCAGACAGGCGTGTTCAATCTCGCTAGCTGTGCATTGACATCGATGATCTGTAAGTCCCGTTTGGGCTTGTCCAATCGACTGACGCTGTCACGCTGCGATCTTGACGAAAGGCGTGATGGCGTTAAGTTGAAGGGGAGGAGAGAAAATGGACCAGGCACTTAAAAGAAAGATTAGACAGGCAGTGAAGCAGGGGAGTGAGGCGTATGTGATGTCACTTTGTCAGGCTCAAAGCGATAGCGATGCTGCTGCACGCTACGCCATTGAGGTGGCAATCACTAGCGGCAAAGAAAGCTTGGTTGATCAACTGGTGCCACTGCTGTCAGAGTCATTTGAGGTCTATCCGCTTGATGTGGCTGCTAAGGCAGGATCACTGCGGGCGGTCGAGCAGCTCATGGCGTTTTGCAATGCTGAGGATGATGAGGCCTTGGTGCTTGCTGCCAAGCGCGGGCACGCCGAGTGCGTCAAACGCCTGCTCAAGGAGTGCAGTCCTCTGCAACACGACTCACTTGCGCTGTATGAGGCTGCGCGCCATGGTCACGCAGATGTGGTCTTTCAGTTGGTCCTGTTCTCAGATGCCAAGGCGCAGGGCAGTCGAGCATTGATTGCCGCATGCAAAGGAGGACATTTGGAGGTGATCAAGCATTTGTTGCCGTTTTCATCGAAGATCCAATGTGCGCTGCATGGCTTGGCAGCGGCAGCCGAGAACAACCATGTCGACGTCGTTGAGTTCTTGATCGAAGCCGGTCTTCCAGATCCGGAAGATACCTACGCGTTAGGGCTTAACGTCGCTGCTGCGAAAGGCCATGAACAACTGGTGCGCACCTTGCTCGGGGCGATCGTGACAACCCACTGTGCGCCTCGTGACTTTGGCGAAGAGGCGCTGCGATCTGCGGCACGAAATGGGCATGCAGGTATCGTCAAGTCCATCTTGGAATTTGCGCACAAGACCGCCTATCCCGAATTCGCTTTGCACGTCGCACTCGAAAATGGCCATGATGAGGTGGCCGACATCTTGGTTCGCCGAGCGAACTTAGATGATGTGCGGGACCTGATCACAGACGAAGCGATTGAAGCGAAGCTTGATGAGGCGGTTGCCAGAGTTGACGCAACTAAGCAGCACAGAGAGCTTCAATCAAACGAGCGCAAGAGAGTTGCGCAGAGCGATGCGGCAGAGCAGGTGACGATGAGTTCATCTCGTAGCGTGCGCTTGTAGCACTCTCGCTGGGCCCCGGGAGCTGTTCATCGAAGGTCAGCCGGGCGTCATAGATCTCGCTCTCTTGGTTGCTTCCCGCTAAAGTGCCTGGCCTGTCGCAGCCTGGTGCCAAGTCCAGGGCAGTCTTGAAAGGAAGTGGTGTAGGTGTTCAGAGGTTTGGTGTTTTTGGTTTTTGTGCTTGCCACATGGTCAGTGGGAGCCGCAGAGCTGGTTGGTCGTGCGACCATCACAGATGGTGACACGCTCACCTTAGCGAAGAAGCGCATCCGGCTGTGGGGCATCGACGCCCCCGAGAGCGCACAGCAGTGCACCACCCAGGATGGGCATTCTTGGCCATGTGGTCGGCGGTCCGCCGCTGCGCTGGACGGTTACCTGTGGGACAAGACTGTTCGCTGCCAACCCAAGGATACGGACCGCTATGGCCGGGTGGTCGCGGAGTGCTTCGTCCAGGGACAGTCCGTCAACCGTTGGATGGTGCGCTCGGCTGGGCGGTCGCGTATCGGCAATACACCACAGCGTTCATCGCAGACGAGGCCGACGCGCGTCAGCAGCGGCGCAACCTCTGGCAGGGGCCTTTCCAGATGCCTGCCGACTACCGGCGCGGCAAGCGGGAGGAAGCGCGCCAGGCGCGTGCCGTTGTGCCGCTCGTATCCGGCAGTTGCCGCATCAAGGGCAACATCTCCCGCCAGGGCAAGAAGATCTACCATGTGCCCGGTCAGCGGGACTACGAGCGCACCAGCATCGACCTGAGCCGTGGCGAGCGCATGTTCTGTAGGCCCGAGGAGGCGGCGCGGGCAGGATGGCACCCCGCAAAGCGCTGACGGAGCTTTGTGAAGGAGGATCACTGACCAGTTGGCGTCCAAGCCCAGCTTGTGGAACACTTGCGTATCAGTTCCCTTGGGCACCGCGCGATGTCGGCGCAGGACAACATAATTTCGTGGCGCCAAGCGGCGCAAGCTTTGACCCGCCCTGTGCTAACGCAGGCTGGACGGACAGGCGACGGTCGATTCATTCGCAAGATCCTGGCTGACGCCGGGCTGCCGGCTGACTCGGGTCAAACGGTCGCTCAGCTGCTAGACGAGGTCTTGGAAGGGCTTCGACGGAACTATCGCTGCGAATATTTCTACAAAGCGACCATTGCCGATCGCATCGTGTTTGGGAGGCATAGTCCCCGAACGGCAAGTCTGCATGTCGAACTTCCGGTGGGGCGTTCGATTGTCGATTTAGCTGTTTTTAATGGGACTTCAACGGCCTACGAGATCAAGACAGAGTTCGATAGCCATCGTCGACTGTCAACGCAAACTCCAGACTACTTGAAGGTGTTCGAGCGCGTCTATTTGGTGACCCACCCATCGATCAGTCCAAGCTATTTGCGCGTGCTAGATGAGCAAGTAGGCATTCTTACGCTTCAATCGAACGGGTCGTTGCGGGAAATTAGGCCGCCCAGTAGCTCCGGGGCCGATCTAGATAAAATATCGCTATTTGGCATGCTTCGCAGTCAGGAGTATTGCCTAGCTTTGCAGCAGCAATTTGGTGCGCAGCCAGAAGTCCCGAATGGGCTTCGCTACGAGCACTATCGCCGTTTGTGGGAAATGTTGTCGATCGAGGAGGCGCATCGCTTGTTCGTTGCGGCCATGCGGGGACGCACTACCACGGAGTCGATGGCAAAGTTTGTGCGCGCACTGCCCCGCAGTTGCCGGGTTCTCGGCTATGCCACACCTCTGTCTACCGCTCAGCAAAGGCGTGTCTTGAATGCACTTCATGATCTGAATTAGGATGGGTCGAGAACCGGCGCAGGGGGCGCTGCTTGGGGATAAGGATGTATGTTCCGTATATGTATGGCCGCCGATCTGAGCTATTGGCCATTCGCGCGTTGCTTGGCCATGCTGATCGAGATATGACGCAGTGGCTTCCTGTTGTGGAGCCGGTCATCGCCCAAGTCAACGACCTCGCAAGGTGCATCAGTCTCTGCCAAGAAGCTGGTCAAAGTATTGGTGTCATCGTCAATCCGTACAGGCATCAGCTTCGGGACGAGGATGCGCTGTCGGCTTGGCAGAACGAGATCTGGAACAAACTCAATGAGGCACCAGCAATAGTGCCGACCTTCCTAGCCGATGCGCGGGTTACACGATCTGGTCTTGAAGCATTCTTGACGCGCTTTCCTGATCGAGATTTAGCGGTGGTCGTCAGCGATGACCATTTGTCACTTGGCAATGCCCAGTGGCTCAGCAGGCAAGCCCACGTTCGTTGGTTCTTGGTATTCACCGATCATGTCGGTTCTCAAACGATAGCGGCGCTACCAGCACCACGCACCATCTGGATGAAAGATTGCTTTATCAGTCAGGTGCGGAATGCCGACTATCAAGGAGCAGACTTTTTTACCGATCGCCATACATTCTTCCGAGGACGCGCTGCCGGGATTGGCGACTACCTCTGCTTGGGTAGGGCATTTCAAGATGGAGGTGGACCGCCTGGGGCAGTTACTATTCATGCCGCTTACAAGGACCTGGCAAGTCAGCATGTTCGTATTGAACACTTCGTGTCGGATGATCAGATCCAGCTTCAAGTTGACACGGCGGTGAAGTTCTTGCAAGCGGCTGGGAAGCTTGTGAATCAGGTGCGTCGGCGGCCGAATGAATTCGGTTCAAATCCCGCGTTGAATGAGTTTGAACGACTAGTTCAAGAATCGCTTTTTCCTCAGCTTGCTGGTAATAAGAAGCTGCAAATTGTCCATCACATGTGTCTGATGATGGATGTCTTACAGGGTCGCTTATAGCGCAATTCGAAATTCGGACTTTCTTGATTTTTGGGGTAATGTTAAATGAGAATTGGGATTTTTAATAACAAGGGTGGTGTGGGAAAAACGACCTACACCTATCATGTGACGCACGTCTTGGCTGGGTTGGGAAAGCGCGTTCTTCTGGTGGATGCAGATCCACAGTGCAACTTGTCTGCATACTGCCTCGCTGACGAAGGTATTGAGCAGTCATGGGCTCCAAAAGGAAATAGCCTTTTCAAGAATATTGAACGTGTCCATGAGAGCATCGGCGATATCTATGATCGCCGTCCCTCGCAAATAAGTGAAGGTTATAATAATATCTGGCTTGTTCCCGGCGATCCAATGCTAAGCGATTTCGAAGATGTTCTTGCGGATACATGGAATAGGGCAAAAGGTGGGAGTCCGGCAGATATGCGTAAGCAAACAGCCATCCATCGCTATATCAACGCAGCAGAGCAAAAGATTGGATCGGATATAACATTTATCGATATGGGTCCGAATCTCGGTCCGCTTAATAGAACCATTCTAACTGCGTGCGATTATTTCATTGTGCCAGTCGCGCCTGATTTATTTTCCATTAGAGGAACTCAAAATTTAGGCAATAAGCTGGTTTCTTGGCGAGGAGAATGGGAGCAGGTAAAGGCTGCATCTAAGTCTCAGGATATTGAGCTTCCTGGTGGCTCCCCAGTTTTCCTGGGTTATGTTCGACAGCAGCATAACATGCGATCAAATGAGGCAGGGATGACGAGAGGCTGGGCTACCTTTGGAAATCGTCTTGAGGCTGCAATTCAGAAAAATATTGTCGAAAAATTGCAGCCACTTGGCCAAGTTCAGCAGTGGGCAGACGACGGCTGGGATTTGGGCGGGATACCCAATTTGCACAGCCTTGTCCCATATTCGCAGGAGGCACGGAAGCCGATTTTTGATTGCACCGGGCGAGACGGTCTTCGTGGCGCCCATCAGTCAAAAGCACGGGATACACGTGAACTCTACTTGCCGATGGCTGAAACGCTTGTGGGACTAATGTAAGCGCAATAACTTTTCCTGAGAATGGGCCTCCTCGGAGGAGGCTGAATTTGTTACGTCCAGACGTGCTCGGCTTAGATCCAACGTCTGGGCACGACGCGGTTCGGCAAGTGACATCTTTAGTAACAGATGGGTCAATTCACGGCAACCTCAGTCAGAGTTCCTGAGCTATCTCATCAAAGAATTTTCTCCTCTCTGATTTTTTGATCAAGTCATCTTTGGCGATACGTTAGTGGGATGAGAAAATAAAGAGAAAGTTACAGTTCTCAAAAGGCCCTGCAAAGCAGGGCTTTTTATTTGTTGAAGTAGCAGACGCTACTGCAGTTGGTTCCTAGGCTGTGGAGTGCTTTAGCTTCCAGTCCAACCATCAATGTTGATGAGTTACGGATATATTCTCGCCCCCTTCTTCAGGCGCTCTCTGAACTGTCCACGCACGTAGCTCGGCAGCGTCACAGCCGGCTGATAGTGGCCTAGTGCTTCCACTTGGATCTTCCGGGTGTTACCGGCCGATTTGTGGACATAGTTGTCCTGCAGCACGGGCGCCTTCTTGTTGAGCGCGTGACCTGTGATGAGAGCGATGTGCTCGACCCGCACGCCCTTGGCATCTAGTTCTGTGGCAAGCGTATGCCGGAAGGCGTGAGACCCGATGCCTTTGCCAAAGCCTAACCCCTTCAAGTAGGCAGCAAACTGGTTCACAAAGCCCTGGCTGTAGCGACCATTGGGTTCACCTGTCTTGCGGCAAGTGCCGGCCGACAAGTTAGGGAAGAGGCGCTTATGGCCACCTGCTTTGATGTCGGCGACGAAGTCGAGGAAGCCTGCTCGGATGAGGCTGTCGTGGATCGGCACTTTGCGGATAGCGCTCTTGCCTTTGAGGCTTTGCCGGCTGCGCTTGCCAGCGCTTTGCGCCAGGTCTTCGTCCACTGTTTTCTGGATCGAGAAGCACCACACACCCTGATCTTGGACGATGTCACTCGCTTTCAGCTGGGCGATCTCATTGATCCGGGCGCCTGTATAAAGCGCAATCAATGGGCACCACCAGCGATGGGGATACTTCTTGGCCCAAGGCAGGAAGGTCTCAGGATTGAAGATCTTCTGGATTTCCTCGGTTGAGAGTAGCCGCTCGGGCTCGTCCTGATCAGCCAGTAGTTCTTCTCTGGCCGGCTTGAACGCATCCATTGGGGAGTGTGGGATGGCGCGCGCTTTGACCAGGGTGTTGAAGAAGGATGCGAGGAAGCGCCGATGCAGTTCCAAGGTGGCGTTGGCCGGTTGGGCCCGCCCTTGGCGTTGACCTTTGGCTATCAAGGCTTCGACGCTCAACCCTTGGTGCTTGGGGTTCGTCATGAAGTCTTCGGGTGCCCATCGCAGCAGATCCCACATTTGGTAGATGTGCGTGTGGTCGATCCGAGCAACGGAGGTGTTGCCGCTCACGCGTTGAAGGATGGCAAGCGTGCGGCGATACGCATCGATCGTGGTGGTGCGAAGGTTCTGCCGTTCTTTGTCTTTGAGGAAGTCGTCGACCTCTTCAGAAAGGAGCCGCGCCGGAGTGGCCAAGGGCAAAGGCTCGGGATAGCGAGTTCCGGATCGGCGAAGCCGTCGCAGCTTTTCATGATGGTCATAGGTCGCTTGGACCAGGTCCTGAAGGTGAAGCGCGCCGGCTCGGTCTTGAACGACCATGTCAGTGAATTCGACTTTGCCGATGCGAATGCTTCGTATGAATAACTGACCTTTGGGGTGCTGCAAATACTGATGAAGTTGAGAGTGTTTAAAGTGCATCTACGATCCAATGTTGAGGAGGTAGACGTTTGATAAGGGGAGGGGATTTTCTGTCAATGATAAAATAGGACAGAAATTTTGTGCCGATGATCGCCTAAGGTGATCTCACTAATCGCCATTAAAACAGCTGTATTTTCAGTTTGACTTTCATAAAATATTTTATTGACAAGCTATATGGGGCAATGATTGCAGTGGTATAAATGAGGTTGAAACCATCAATGCGCTTGTAGTGTTTAAAAGTAACAAACTGAAGAAAAGCGAGAGATATCTCACGCAAATAAAATGAACGCAAGATAAATGTCAGGGATTTGCCTAATCTAATTACTCTTAAGAAGACAGTTAGGCAATTCGATTTTCGTCCTTCCAGGCCGATAGCGGTCAGTTTGTGGGAGTCGCAGAATTTGAGACATAATTCGGCTCATATTGTGCTGCGGTTTGCCCTGTGATGAGATCGCCCTTTCGGCACCTGCGATCTACTATGCTGCAAATCGACTACTTATGGAGCAATGAGCCGTGACCAACGACGCGGGTGATGACGGAAATTCGTTAAGTGACACGTTCAAGAGGTCTGGAGTGATTGGTTCTATGTCGAAGACGCAAGTTTTGGGCGGCACTCTGCAAAACGATGCGATCAAGAGGGCACTGAGCTTCTCTGACTCTCCGTCACCCCTTGGTAAGGCAGTCAAGCGCTCTGAGGGGATTGGGCTTGCCTTTTATCAAGAGCACGTAGCCCGGACAATGACTACCATGCCTATGTTTGGGCAGCTCCAGGAAGCCATGCTTCGGCAAGATCAGGTCCTTCGTGAACTCACCGGGATGGATAAGAGCGGGCGCATGCCTTGGGATTCCGAGATCAAGGCTCTCCGCGCATCTGAAGACACCATCGGCCGTTTCATCGCGGAGATGAATCAAACCCGCGAACTCGCAAAAAGCTGGGATCGAGATTTAAATTTTGGTGTGCCCAATATTGGCGACACTATTCGCGCCCTCAACGCACAGAGTGAGTCAGTTAACCGCATCATTGGGCAACTTGGCGAGCCTTTCGAATTAGCTAGCCGTTTGTCACGAAGCGTCCAATATCAAGCTTGGCAAGCTGCGGCCGTCGGTCAAAGTATGCAGGCACTCGTGGATCGAGCACTAGCGGACCTAGAGTCCAATGATCTCGCATCTGTTCGATACGCGGATTTTGAGAGCGAGGAGGATCTAGGCGCTCCCGAACGGGCAGTTCTGCTTGTCGCATGGGTCTCGTGGCTAACCTCTGCAGTCCGCAATACGTTCTCAGATCCGAAAGAACGTAAGGAGTTGCTTCAATTTATGCTCGGTATCTTGATGTTTGTTTACAGTGACATGAGCGGTAATCGTGACCAAGACGAACTGCTTTCGGAAATACATCAGCTCAAGGCAACGATCACCACTCAACAAGAAAAGCATAGAGCCGACGTTACCCGTTTGAAAGAAATCCTCAATGCTCAGATGGCGCTACAAGTAGTTCTCCAAAGCTTTGAAGTGGTGCCTGTACGAGCTCCGATGCGCAGATCACCTGGCGGACCATTGACGGGGGAGCTGCGGCGAGGTGACGAAGTCCAGGTATGGCAGGCTGCGGGCAAGTGGCGCTTCATCCGCACCGTGAACGACGAAGGCGAAGCGCTTGAGGGATGGGTCATGAAGAAGCATCTGCGTCACGTAAATGACTAGCTTGCTAAATGGAGCGTTGAGCTTTGTCATCCTGCCCAGCCTTTCGTAAGCTTGGGGCGGATCTTGAGATCGATCGAAGTCTTGCCTGATTCCATAACAGGCAAACTAGAATCCTCGGGAATCGGCGTTTTACGCTCTTGAGCCCTGGCAAATCTTGAGTCAGAACTGATGAACTCTGACTCAGGAAATACACATGGCCATCTATCACACCCGCATTAAAACTTACAGCCGAGCCAGAGGGCATTCGGCACTTGCCGCAGCGGCATATCGCGGTGGTTATCTGCTCACCGATCCCACCTCAGGTGCTCGTCACGACTATCGGGGTAGGGCAGGCATCATCCAGTCGCGTTGCCTGGCACCAGCTGGTTCACCGGCATGGGCAGATGACCCGCAAGCGCTTTGGGCCGCTGCAGAAGCCGCAGAGCGACGCTGCAACAGTACCGTCTGCCGAGATTTCGCCATCGCGCTGCCGCACGAACTCGATGACCCCAAGCGCTGGGAGTTGGTGCTTGATATCGCGCATCGCCTGATTGAGCGATATGGCTTTGCGTTGCAAGCGAGTCACCATCGTCCGACCAAAGATGATCCTCGCTACTTTTACGCCCATCTGCTTGCGACAACCAGGCGCATGGAAGCCTCGGGGCTGGCGACCAAGACGCGTGTGCTAGACGGGCGCATGAATGGCAAGGAGGAAGTCGAGTGGATCCGCGCCATGATCGCTGACCGGATCAATGCACACCTTGCCCAAGCCGGCGTTGGCAAATCGGTTGAGCATCGGCCCTTGACGGAACGCTTAAAGGCGATGCGAGGCAACGGGATCTCTGTCCAAGGACAAGCAAGCTTCGAGCAGCTTCTGTCTCGCTACCGCCAGGAAGGGCGACTGTTGAGCGTGCCAGATGGCCACACGGCGGAACAGGCCCACCGAGAGCGTCATGAGTCGGACATGGACACTTCTGTTGATGAGGCTTCGGTGGCGCAGATACCCATCATACTGTCACCCACTGGCGGGCTCAGTTCAAGTAGGGACGACGAAGCTCTGTCAGCAAACCAAGAAGATCGAAGCGGCCATCAAGATGCGCATTGAGGGCGTCTGCCATATGCTGGTCAACGCCAAAGCCAGCTGCGTTTTGTTGGGCGATCCAGCCTTCAACATGAGCTTGGCGGAGTTGATGTTCTTGCTGGTCGAGGGGCATAGCGGGGGAGTGGACGGCAGAAGACATAATGACGAATCCAATGTTGTGGTTCTTTGATTCGTAGCAGAGAAGCCCTCGCCGTCAAGCCCAGTCGCCTAGCGCAATTGTCGGTCGGTCAGAGCTTCAATTTTTCGTTGACGGCCTGACTGACCAGTTCATACCACCGGTTCATTTCGGTCTCGTTCCCGAACTTGATGGTCCACACCGGATGATCGATGTCTTTGACATTGAGCGTCAGCGTCCCTTCGCGATTGTAGTTGTGCCAGTGCTTTTCCCAGGACCGCACATCGCTCAGCGCATACGCCTTGATGCGACTGCCGGCTTTGAACTTGATCATGGCGCGTGCTGTTGATACCGCAATGCGCGTGTTCTTGTAGCCATAAAACCGCTGGGAGTCATGGTCAAACGTTGCGTTGTCACTTCGCGTTTTCACCGTTTTGGCAAGCACCAAGAAGATCGCGGCGCAGCCAGCGAAGAAGACCAGGGTAAGAAAAGTGCCGACCGTCATGTGAGTTCCTGAGGAAAAGATGAGATCGCCGTTGATCGCCAACGGCGGCTATTGGACGCGGGCAGTGATCTTCCAAGTGCCACCCACCTTGGTGAAGGTGTAGACCCCGTCCATTTGGTTGCCGAAGTCTTGACCCAAGGCCTTTACCTTGGCGCTGGCATCGCACGTGTAGCTGGGCGCACCTTCCGCCTTTTGGCACTGGTTGCTCTTGAAGTCTTCGATCCTGGCCTCGTCATTGCTGTTCTCTTTGACGAACTGCAAGAAGGCAAATTCCCGCTCAGACTGCGATGGGCGACCTCCCGAGCAGGCACCCAAGAAGGCGATCAACATCCCGACAACGGCAAGGCGTGCTTTGCGCATACAGATTCCTAAGAGTGCGAGGAGAGGGCGGTGCCTCGGCAATGGGAAGGCTTGAACTTGACGCGCGGCCATGTTACTGAAAAAGTAACAGACACCACAAGTGGGAGGCGCCATGCTCGTTCGTCACATTGCATGCCTGTGGTCACTTTTTGGATCCGAAAGACGCTCGCCTCATCTTTGCCAACCGCCTAAGACAGGCACGCCTGGCTGCTGGGCTGACCCAAGAGGCCTTAGGTGTGGCAGCCGGGATAGCCGCTGAGGTGGCCCGCACGCGGATCAATCGCTACGAACACGGCGTCAACGAGTGTGATTTGCGCACGGCCAAGCGCTTAGCCGAGGCTCTCGGCATACCACTGGCGGCCTTCTTCGCCGAGACCGATGAGGTGGCAGACGCGATCCGGGCGCTCGTGAAGCTCTCCGTCGAAGAGCAACGAAAGGTCGTCGCCGAATTGCAGCTCAAAGCCCAACACAGCGATCCACCTGGCTCATAGTGTATCGGGCCTCGCTGATGTCTTGGCATCGTCAGAAAATTCCTACACAGATGCCAATGTGCAACCGATCTGAGCGGGCGGTGTGATCCTGTAATCTTGCGAGCGGACGGTCGTTTTCAAACAAGCCAGGGATCACAGATGGAAGGCAGCGCTTCATGACCGGCAAGATCAAGCTCAGTGTCGCCATCGCGCTCTTGCTCCTCGCCCTCATTGCAGGGGTCTACCTCTCCGGTCAGTTGATCCTGATGCTGTTGAAAGTGGCTGGGCCGCTCAGCTTCGACACCTACTGGTCTTACGTCAAAGCGCTCGACCTCCCGCAGTTCGCTCCCTATGCCAGCAAGATCAAGCTGGCTGGCGCCATTGGCTTCGGCGTGCCGCTCCTGGCCTGGATCGCGCTGCTGATTCCGCTGTTTAAGCCAAAGGCCGCCGCCTTGCATGGCGACGCGCGCTTTGCCTCCGGCAGTGATCTGGCCAAGAAGGACATGCTCAAGCCGTCGCCAACCGGCATCGTGGTCGGCAAGCACGGCGGCAAGTTGGTGCGCTTGCCCGGCCAGCAGTTTGTGATCCTGGCCGCGCCCACGCGTTCGGGCAAGGGTGTTGGCATCGTCATTCCCAATCTGCTCGACTACCAAGGCTCGGTGGTGGTCCTGGACATCAAGCAGGAAAACTTCGATCTGACTTCCGGCTGGCGCAAGAGCCAAGGCCAAGAGGTCTTTTTGTTCAACCCCTTTGCCGAAGACGGGCGCAGCCACCGCTGGAACCCCCTGAGCTACATTTCGCCCGATCCCGCCTTTCGCGTGTCGGATCTGATGAGTATCGCGGCGATGCTCTATCCAGACGGCTCTGACGCCCAGAAGTTCTGGGTGAGCCAAGCTCGCAACGCCTTCATGGCGTTTACGCTCTATCTGTTCGATAGCTTGGACGATCAGATCAAGCGCAAGCACCCGAAAGACACCTGGATGTTCCCAACCCTTGGGATGCTCTATCGCGTGTCATCTGGCGATGGAAGCGACTTGAAGGGCTACCTCAAAAAGCTCTCGCAGCGCGACTTCCTGGGTCGCGACGCCAAGATGGCGTTCGACAATTTGCTCTCGCAAGCCGAAGAGACGTTCGCCTCGATCATGGGCACGTTCAAGGAGCCGCTCAACCAGTTCATCAACCCAATCCTGGATGCGGCCACCAGCGGCAATGACTTCTTGTTGACGGATGTGCGCAAGAAGAAGATGAGCATCTACATTGGCATCCAGCCGAACAAGCTGGCCGAAAGCCGCTTGTTGATCAACCTGCTTTTCAGCCAGCTCATCAACCTCAACACCAAAGAGCTGCCGCAGAACAATCCGGCGCTCAAACACCAGTGTTTGCTGCTGATGGATGAGTTCACGTCCATCGGCCGGGTCGACATCATTGCAAGCGCGGTGAGCTACATGGCCGGCTACAACATCCGCTTGCTGCCGATCATCCAGAGCATGGCGCAGCTGGACGCGACCTATGGCAAGGATGTCTCGCGCACCCTCATCACCAACCATGCCTTGCAAATCGTCTACGCCCCGCGCGAGCAGCAAGACGCCAACGACTACTCGGACATGCTTGGCTACACCACGGTGCGCAAGAAGAACAAGTCGCACACCAGTGGCAAGCAAAGCAGTGTGTCCTACTCCGAGACCGAGCAACGTCGCGCATTGATGCTGCCACAGGAGTTGAAGGCGATGGGCTTTGACAAGGAGGTCTTCCTCTATGAAGGCATCCCAAGCCCGGTGCTCTGCGAGAAGATTAAGTCTTACGAAGACACCTACTTCACCAAGCGCTTGTTGCCAAGGGTGAAGATTGAAGCCTTACAGATGGTCCCCGCATGAGTGATAGCACACCTTCCAATGTGCCTCAGAATCGATTGAAGGCTGATGGCAGTCACAGTCAACAGCTTCTGCGTGACCTGGCATTAATCAATGCGCGCACTGTGCAGCAGTTAGGGCCATTGCAACCGGGGGCGTCCGTAGCAACGCCTAAGCGCAAGCCCAATCTTCCACGTCCAATGCAACGCCTCAATCAGGATGCTTTTATGACTCAGACTAACGATTCTTCCCCTGATTCGGTCGGCAAAAGACCGCCAGTGCCACAAGGCTTGCGCGAAAGCTTCAAGGATTACCCCGATCACATCGCGCGGTTGGAAAGTGCGCTCCAAGAGTCGGTCGATAAGCCATCGCCGATTACCCCCCCCTTGGAGTTTGCGATCTGGGCGATCGAGGGCTGTCTTGATACCTTTATCGACGAATCACGTGAAAAGCTCAGGATTGCAGAACAAACGGGCGACCAAGAAGCAATCGCATTGGCGAAGGCAACGCATCTACTCATGCTTCATAGCGCCGCTAACGGCACATGGAAGGAGCAGAATTTAATGGACTATTTTGGTTTCCCAAGTTCGAGTCATCGTCATGGCTGATGAAAGCGATGTGCTGCCGAAAGGGATCCACGAGCAGATCCTACGCGAGCAAATACTAACCGCCCCAGATTTCATCAATTCAACAGCCCAGCAGCAGCCGAAAGCAGTCATTCTGGGCGGCCAGCCTGGTGCGGGTAAGGGCGGCCTTGTCGCTCAGGCGAAGGCCGAGCTTGATCAAAATGCGGTCACAATCGACCCCGATGAGTTGCGCCGCTACCACCCGCGCGTTGCTGACTTTCGACGCGAAAATCCTTATGAATGGTCTGGTCGAACCCACAAGGACGCGAGCTCTTGGGCCGATGAGCTGCGCATGGCAGCGACTGCCGAAAAAAAGAACCTCATCTTCGACACCACGTTAAGCGATGGAAAGTGGGCATCGGAGACGCTAATCAAGGGCTTGCAAGAGCAGGGCTATGAGGTCGAGGTGCGTGCTGTTGCTTCTCCCAAGTTGGAGAGTGAGCATGGTGTCGATGAGCGTTTTACGGCCAACACCGACCGGCAAGGCTACGGTCGCCATGTGCCTGAGGGCGCGCGTGATGCAATCTACGGAAAGCTCCCTGTCAGTTTAGATACCATCCATACGAACAGCAACGTGCCCATCCGCATCTTCAATCGTGAGGGCATCGAGCTTTACGATAGTCGCACCGACGCACGCATGCCTGGTCAAGCGATGGAGGAAGCGCGCAACGCGCGGCTTAAAGATCCCGCTTTCACCGAGCATCTTCGGGATGCCTGGCAAAAGCAAGTCGATTGGCACCGTGATCTACCGGAACACGCACAAGCGATCCCGAAATCTGATCCTGCTGTCCAAGCAAAACTGCTTGAGGAGCATGCCAAGCTCCGGGTGAGCGATGTAGTTGCTAGTCGCATGGAAGGCATCGCCACCATTGATGAACTCGTGCGGCCGGGGGCTCCGCCTGCACGCGTGCCTGTGCCCGAGCCGGAGATCCCGGGCTTGCGTCGCGCCGGGATGACGGCAGGGCTCGCGGGCTTGGGCGTTGCCGCGACCGCCTACGACGCGTCGCAAACCGGAGAGCGTGTTGGCACGCTGTTGGCACAAGACAACCTCACCGCTGCGCGCTCGGAAGCGCTGCACTTTGGTGCCCGAGGTGTGGGCGGCTGGGCGGGAGGTGCTGCTACAGCTGCCGTTGTTGGCACAACCGGTGCAGGCCCTGTCGCGTTGGTGGTGGCCGATGGTTATCTGTTCAGTGCCGCTGCCGACAAGGCCGCGACCCTGTGGGACAACCATCAGATCTATACACAAACCGACAAGCAGGGCGTGAGTTGGGAGTCCAATGGCAGCCAGTGGCTTCGCCAAGAAAAGGCAGACCTGCAAAACGATGGCGCGGATACCCCACAGAAGCAGGGCATGTTCGCGCTGCCTGAAAAAGCGCGCGAGCTGAACTATCACGCCAGTAGGGAAGCGACCGAGCAGGCGCTGGGCAAGGTGCAACCCAGTAATCCCTATGTGCAGCCATCCAGTGAGGCAGATGCTGCGCATCTTTACACACGGGATTGGCGGCATGATCCGGCAAGTGGCCAGTGGTCGCGGATGATCGCCGATGAAGTCGATCGGAACGATCGCCCTGTCTGGACGGTTGATCCGGCAAGCCCCGAGCGCAGTGCTGCGTTGGACCAGCAAGCAGCCCAGGTGGTTGACGCCAACATTGCCCGTGGTCCAGCTGCGATTGCCGCGACCTATCAAGCTGCTTATCAGCGCAATGGTTGGGACGACTTTGGCCCCGTGCCAGCGGCCGTGCAAGCCGCCTTAAACCCCGACTCACTGCAAGCATCGGACGGCAGGCAGTATCAGCGCGATACGCAAGGTCAGTGGCGCCATGACGGCGTTGTTGCCGAAGGCAATGTCTCGCTGGAACTCAATGCAACGCGTGAGCGCTTGCAACCGGCCTTGGAGCAGCATGCGCAGGCAATGGCACAGATGCCCGCGCGGCAAACGCCAACGGCGCAGCAACAAGACCAGGCCAATACTGAAGCGACGTATGCCGCCTATGGCGTTGCGCCCAATGCCCAGACTGCAGGCGCGATCCAGCTTGCGGTGCAAAAAACCCGTGAGACAAACGGGATTGATGCCGCGACCAGCTCTTTGGCATTGGAGCGTGATGCGACCGGTCAATATTCGGTGGACAGCCCAATCCAGCATTTAAGCCGTGACGCCGATGGTGTAGTGCGCGTTGCAGCAACCACCAGCACTGATGAGATCCATCAGGCACTTGGGCAGGTGCAATCAGTTCGGCAGGAGCAACCTCCTTCGACGGGTGCACCCGAGCTGCGCATTGACGCGCAATCGCCCCAAGAGCGCGATGCCTACGATCAAGCATTGCGCGAAGCCAATCGGCAGGGCGTTTCCACGCAAGAGGCGCAACAGGTCGCAAGCTTCGCAGCAACGACCGTTACAGCTCCGCATGTGGATGAAACCCAAGCGCCTCAGGCAGCCATTGATGCGCAACGGGATCGGGATGTTGCACGCGCACCCGATGTGCCTGCTGTTGCGCAGACAGCAACGCCTGCTCCGGTCGTGATGCCTTCACCCGTCAATGTGCAAGCGCAGGAAGAGCCGCGCCCGGTCGCCAAGCCTGCCGAGCCGAAGCCCGAGCCTGTCCCACAACGCGAACCCCAAGAAACCCGAACACCTGAGGTTGACGCACCTCCGACAGCCGGCGCAGTCCAGCCGAAGGCAGAGGCAGTCGCCCCATCCTCGGCAAGCGCATCTGTGCCGAGCGTTGGATCGGCAGCATCAACTCTCACGTCTCGTGAGGAAACCCCAACCCAGGCAACTGCTCCAACGCCGTCGGCATCAGGTGAGGTGGAAGGGTTGCGCCTGGGCGACCGGGGACAAGAGGTCGAGTTCTTGCAGTATCGCTTGCAGCAAGTGGATGCGCGTGGTCCAAACGGTCAGGCCGTGCCGCAAGACGGGCACTACGGTCCAGAGACCGAACATGCGGTGAGGCAGTTCCAGCAGCACCAAGGTTTGCCGGCGACGGGCGTTGCCGGGCAAGATCTGGATGCGGCGTTGTCCCAAGCACAACACGCGCGCCGAGATGCCTCGAAACCCACAGAGCCGACATCGGCGAATGCGGCGATGGAGCAGGGCGGTGAGCAGCAAGCGCAAGGAGTTGCACCACAGAACGACGCGCCATCGGCTGTTCCATTGCAGGCAACGCAGCAAGAGGCGGTGCGAGCGCCGTCGCCGGCAATCCCAACACAGAGCGAAGCGCCGGCACAGATCGTCTTGCCTGAGCGCACGCCGTCCTCCTATACGTCATCGCCGAGCTTCGGTGGGGCTGGCGGGCGTTCAAACCCAGGTATGAACGATGAGGATGGGGTCGAGCAAGCGAGACCCTCTCAAGATGTCCCTCAGCAGGGGTTTCCCTCGGATCATCGGGATTACGCCTTGTTCTCTGCCATCCAGGCGCAGCTCCCGAAAGGCACGTCCGATGGGAAAACGGCCGAAGTGCTCCATGCCGTCAAAGAGTCAGGGATCGAGCGTGCGGATGAACTCCGCAAAGTGATCATCCAAGACGATGTCGCCTTTGTCTTTGGCAAGACGCCCGGCTTTCACTCGAAAACCGCCCTCAACACGCCATCGCCTGGCATCAATGAAACCTTGCAGAAGGCAGAGGCGCTGGATCAGCAACGGACGCAGGAGATGGCGCAATTCCAGCGCGAGCGCGAAGAAATCGACAAGAACCCAACAGGCCCCGTAATGACGCTCGCTGCCCACTCTCAGCAGAAAATGATGGCAGACGCGTCCAGTGGTGATGGGGGCGGTGGCTGACGTGGTGGAATCCTAGGATCGGCGTGATAACGATTGGGAGCAGCACCTGCTCTAAGGTGATGTTGATGCGCTCTCTGCGCTCTCTGCCGTGGTCCGACTCCGCAATGTGCGGCTGCGCTTTGCGCAACGCACTTTCGCTTGACGCAAACCTTGGTTGCTGAAAAAGCAATAACGTGGGGCTTGCAACCTTAGGTTCGGCGCCAATGCCAACGCCAGATCAACAAAACGCAAATGTAATTTTAATGTCTGCGCGGGTAGCCTCAACTCACGCAAGTTGTGCAGTAGATCTCGAAGTGTAGGTGCTATGGATAGCGAGTCACGTCAGACGGATGACGCAGAACAACCGCTCTTTCGCAAGCGGAAGGGGCCAGAGACAACTTCCACACTCGGCGACTTAAAAGATGCGTTTCCCTCGTCCATCCGGATCTGGATTGGCTGTGGCTGTGCGCTTTTCCTCTTGCTGGCCGCGTTTGTTCTAACCGCGTCCTACTCCAAGCGAGAGCATGTGTCGGGCCAGATCATCTCAACGCATGGGCGAGTGGACATCCGCAGTGGAACGCCTGGGCTTATCCTGTCAACGACATTGAAGCCTAATGCCTTGGTCAAGAAGGGCCAAGTGCTCGCGGAGCTGTCAGCCGACATTACCGATGAAGCGGGCCGCTCTCTGTCCGATGAGACGATCAAGCGTGCGCTCACCCGATCAGAAGAGCTGACCAAGGAGCAATTGCAGGCGCATGACTTTTCCGGCCAGCGCGAGCGGGAACTGACGCGTCAAGTCGAAGAAACGAGCGGTGCGATGCAGGAAGTCGCTCGCAAGATCTCAATCTTGGAAAAGAAATACGCCAAGAACCAACAACTGTTGAAGACTATTGAGCCGCTGCTTGCTGAGAAGTATGTGTCCAAATACACCTACCTCACCTACGAAAATGCTCTCTTGGATGCAGAGGCGGAGATTCAGGATGCCCGCGCGCAGCAGTCCACACTTCGCAATCAACGTGCCGCATTGCTGGGTGAGATCACCGAGATAAAGACAACGGCCAGCAGACAAGCAAGTGAAATCGAGCGCGAGAAATCCACGATCGAAGATCAAGTGGCCAGAGCCAAGTCCGACCGGCTGCAAACCATCACCTCACCCTTGAGCGGCACAGTCGCAGCGATCTACGCATCCCAAGGTCAACGCATTGGCACCGACTCGATCATCGCGTCCATCACCCCAAGCGAGTCGGTGTTCGAAGCTGAAATCCTCATTCCTTCAAGGGCCATCGGACATGTGAATGTCGGCACCGAGGTGCTGCTCAACATCGCCGCATTCCCGAAAGCAAAGTATGGCGCCATCCAGGGGCGCATCGCATCGCTGTCGACGCAAACGAGTCCGCTCGGTGAGTTGGAGCGCCGCTATGGTCGCCAGTCGCCCACTGAGCCGGTTTACACCGCCAAGGTGGCTTTGCCTTCTCAAACCATCGGAGTTGCCCAAGAAGCAAAGTCTTTCCTGCCGGGGATGGAGGTGGACGCGGAGCTGATCTTGGAGGGCCGCAAGATATGGGAGTGGATGTTTGACCCCTTCCAAACCGTGGGATCGCGCTTGACGGGTGAAAAGCGATGAAGGACGTCTTGACACCATCCGCCGATGGCGCTGCCGAGCCGGATCGCTCTGCTGAACCAAGCCTGGTGTTCTCATCAAAGCGCCGTGTGCCGCATATCCGCCAGACGGAGTCGAGCGAGTGTGGTCTGGCATGCATTGCGATGCTGCTCTCCTACTACGGCCATGAAACGAGCCTCGGGGAGCTTCGCAACCGCTTTACGGTGTCGACCAGTGGGGCAACGCTCGCTTCGCTGATTGAAATCGCTGATGCCAACGGGCTTACAACGCGTCCGCTTCGCTTGGAGCTTTACGAACTGCCCAAGCTGTCGCTGCCTTGCATGGTCCACCTGCACCATGGGCACTTTGTTGTGTTGACGGCTGTGCGGGGCGGTCATGTGCATATCAGCGATCCCGCAACCGGCGTCAAGAAGATCAAGCTTGATGAGTTCGATGAACTCTTTAGCGGCATTGCGTTGGAAGCGCATCCCGGCCCGGCCTTCAAGAAGATCAAGAGTGTGCCATCGGTATCGCTTCGCGATCTTGCAGGCTCGCTTCGGTCCCTGGTGCCCGCGTTCTGGGTTGTGGGCATCTTGGCGCTTTTCTTGGAAGGCTGTGCGCTGATTGCCCCCCAATATCTGCGACTGACCATGGATCAGGTGCTCAGCGTCAAGGACGATGGCCTGGTCACCACATTGGCGATCGGCTTTTCGATCGTGCTCTTGGTCCAACTCGTCCTGACCGTTGCCAGGAAGTGGACCTTGCTGTGGATCTCTTCCACCACCGGCTTGCGGTGGAGCAGTAACTTGTTCCGTCACCTGGTGTCGCTACCCCAGTCGTATTTCGTGAAGCGGCATACCGGGGACATTTCAAGTCGCTTCCAGTCGATCTACTCCATCCAGCAGTCGCTCACGACGAAGATGCTGGAAGCGGTCATCGATGGGGTGATGTCTTTCCTCATGTTGTTGCTCTTGATGAGCTACGACGCGCCGCTTTCCTTTGCCTTGTTGGCTTTCACCATTGCCTATGTGGGTTCGCGCTACGCTTACTACGCCAAGCTGAAAGAAGCCAACCTCGACCAGATCAACATCGATGCACGCCGGCAAAGCTTGCTCTACGAAACGGTCCGAAGCATCCAGCCCATCAAGTTGTTCAACAAGTCAGCACTTTGGGCGTCGCGCTTTACGAACTACAGCGCGAAAGCGACCAACGCGACCATCGGGGCCGAGCGGATCCGCATTGGGTTCGATTCTGTCCAGCTTCTCATCCAGGGCCTGTGCCGCATCTTTGTAATTTGGGAAGGCACCCGGTTGGTGCTCAGTGGGGATATGACGATCGGGGTCCTGACGGTCTTTTTGATCTATGCGACCCAGTTCAGCCAGCGCAGCATCAACTTGGCTGACTACTTGATGCAGCTCCGGCTGCTTCGCTTGCACACGGAGCGCATTTCAGACATCACCCACAGCGAGCCTGAGTCGTTTTTGCATGGTAACGGCGCGCTGGAGGATGCTGCGCCTGCTATTGCCATTGCTAATGGCTACTTCCGCTACTCGTCCACCGACAAGTGGATCATGAGCGCCTTGCAGCTCAGGGCCCCGGCAGGCCAAGTGATTGCAATTGTCGGGAACTCAGGTGTGGGTAAGACCACACTCATCCGCGTTCTGGCGGGGCTTGAAGATCTTCAAGTCGGGGACTTCTTAGTCAATGGAGAGGATCTGCGCAAGGTCGGTAAGTCGAGCTACCGGAGCAGGGTCAGCATCGTCATGCAGGGAGACAACCTGTTGTCGGGAACGCTGTCGGAAAACATCTCTATGTTCGATGAGCACATTGACCAAGAACGTCTCGTGCAGGCTGCGAAATTGGCGTGTATCCACGACGATATTCAGCGCATGCCAATGGGCTTCAACACCAGAGTTGGCGACTTGGGAAATACGCTGTCAGGCGGTCAAAAACAACGGATCTTCTTAGCCAGAGCCTTTTACAGGCGCACCACGTTGTTGTTGATGGATGAGCCAACGACTGGCGTTGATGAGCAGATGGGCATACAGCTGATGAAGAACATCAGGAGTATCGGTGCAACCACAGTCATTGTGACGCACGACAAGAACATTTCTCGGATGTGCGACATGCACTATCTCTTCGTGGGCGGGATTCTAAGACCCTTGATGAAAGAGCAGCCAAGCAAATCGGGCGATGCAGTGGAAGCGGCTGAAAAGCCCAGGCAACTATGAGAAGTCAATGCTTGTGAATTAATTCAAAGGGAGAGGCGTTATTGAGAACTTGGTAGTGAGAATGATCGGACCAAAATTAAAAACACAGTATGGAGTGCTGTAATGAGAGAGCTGACAAATGAAGAGCTATTCTTAGTGGCAGGTGCCGCCGCCGCTGCGGATGTCGATCCAAGTGAGCCGCCCACGCTGCCGCCAGTGGTTGTCAACCCGCCCCCTTCGGGGCCACCGTCGCTTCCACCCTCTCCGCCGATTGAGTTCCCGACACCGCCTCCGGGAGGTGGGGGAGGTGGAGTGCCTAACCCATTAGACAAGAATACGACCACGGATCTTGGAGCAGAGGTCGATATTTTGGTTAACAAGTCAGCGACCTTGGAAGGACTTGTTCAGTTGGCGCAGGCGAAAGGTTTTCAAATAGCGACCACGGATACATATTCTCGGACAGATTATGCTGCTACGGGTGGCGGAACGGTTTACATCAAAACCTATGCCAACGCGAGTGATACCGCGTCTCAATTAACGCATGAATTAGGGCACTCGCTTTTTGATGGTGAGTGGAATACTGTAACAGATCGAGCATCGGCCATTAATATGGGTCTGGCAACTGAAGGTGAAGCAACAATCTACTCAGTCGCGGTCCAGAGAGAGCTTACTGCACAGGGTGTTGCTTTCAACATTGCCGCAGATCCTGCCAATGTAGCTTCTTACAACGCCACATATGATGCATATAAAGCCGGTCAGATAAACTGGGATGCTGCTTCAGCGCAAATCGGCGAGTCTTTCAGGAATGGCGAACATATTGATGTGAATGGAACCCCTGATAATAAGGCTGATGATATTACCTATGAGCAATACTACGGGAACTATTGGGACAGTAGGAATCCCGCTGGGGGCTAATGGCGCGGTGTATAGATATTAATTTCAGAGGGTGGCTAGTATGTTTTTTTCAAAAAAAATGGCGTTTCTTGTAATTCTTAACTTTGCTGCGACGATGAGTGTGCATGCTGAAAATAAGGATTCTCAATTGAATTTGGATGAGGTTGTTAGTAAATTTTATGATCCTGCTAAGCCGATCAATTATGAAACTTTCCGTGATATCGGACTCATTGAGTTTCGGCAAGTAAGTTCAAGCCGGTCCTTGAATATTGCTTTTCGTTCAGCCGCGCTGAAGACAAAGGATCAGTATGGAGTCTCCTTCGTTGAGTTCAGGGTTCCACCTGAGCTCGACAAAGGAGTGAGCTTTGCATATATGGAATTGACGCCAGGACGCTGTTATGAGGTTTCTAAGATCAAGCAGAAATTTGCGCTCACTCCATATGTCCTACCACCCAATCCCCATGCGCCACTCGCCGATGCCAGCAAGGAGGTTTTCTACAAAACCGATCTTGGTGAAACGTCTGTGTATGTGAAAGCGAGCTCGAAGAGTGAGTGCTTGCTTGGGCTCACGAGAAGTCGAAACTAAGAGGTTTGCTGGCGCTAGCCAATTAGGCATCTATCTAATTGGCTAGCGCCGAGATGAGCAACCAACACGTTTGGCGTAAAAGGATGAGTTCAGCCAATACATCGTCATAAGCAGCCGCTGTGGGCATGGGAGGCGGCAGCATGATGGGACTACGGCTCGGGCCGCTCTCTCAGGGTGTTACGAATGATGAGGGAGTAGACGAGTAGGGCAGGCACGCACGTCAGGCAGATGACAATGAAAAACGTGCCATAGCCCAGGCTTTGTCCATAGCGTGTAGTGAGATAAGCCACTGCAAGGCCTGAAAAGCCGGCAAGCACCCTGCCGAAGATCGAGTAGAAGCTTGTTAGCCAAGCATAGTGCTCTCCTGCTCGCCCGAGTGTGACTAGCTTTGACATGTAAGCAACCAACGCGATGCCGGTATAGCTACTGGCAAGGTTTTGAAGAATAACGCTAGCCCAAAGCAGTTCAGCAGACTGCTCGTTCGACGAGAGCGATGCAAGAACGAGGAGGGCAAGGGCTTGGAGAGCTGCGCCAACAAGAATGGTCGTGCTCAAGGACATGCGCTTCAAGCTTGTGCCTGCAGCCAAAATTCCCAGGAAGGCCGCAGGGATCCCAAGCCAAATGTGCAGGGATCCGACCACGCTCTTTCCAATGCCAAGGGCATAGAGGAAAGGATTGATCATGGGACCCAGAAGAATGTCCGGTAGGCGATAGCAGCCGATGAAGACGACCACCGCGATCCATCCTTTGAGCGTAGAGGGTCGAAGGGATATCAGCGGAGACCCCTGCTTCTTTGCACTCGCGCGATCTGGGGTGAGAACGCTATCGGGGGCAGATCGCAGAAAGAGCGTTCCGCAGATGGGCACCAACATCAGGGGCAGCAGAAGTGCATAAGCAACTTGCCAGGACAGCCGCGCTGCGACCAAGAACACCAGACCGTCGCTCAGCAGCAGAGCAACGCGGTAGCCAAATTGATAGGCGGTGAGGAGCTTGGCTGGCTGCTGGTGCACTGCCTCTTGTTCGATCCGAAACGCATCGACTGAGGCATCCAGCGTGGCACCGCCAAACGCGGCTGCGACGCAGCTCAGTGCAATGAGCGGAAGGCTACCTGCGACAACGCTCAGGACAAGGCCCAGGAGAGAGAACGCGACCATGACCGAAGACAAGACAATCCAGCCCTGACGGCGCGACATGCTGCTTCCAACGACCGGCGCACGGCGTTGGTCGAGATGGCGAGCCCATAGGAATTTGAGGGAGTAGGGAAGTGCGGTCCAAGCCAAGGCACCGATGACTGCGATCGAAAGCGACTTTTCGCTGAGCCAATAGCCTAAGGTGCTGCCGATCAGCGGATAAGGCAGACCAGAGCCGAAGCCCAGGAACAAAAATCCAGTCCAGGCCTTGGGAGGCCTTGATGTCACTTCATGCATGGGCTGCAACTGCCTTGTCGCTTCGGTTCGTCCATTCGTATCAAGGAAGCAACGTATCTTCCTCAGCCATCTTTCCAAAGTGTGTGAGTCTTGGTTCCAAGCATAGCGCCCGTCTTATCTCGCACCAAGCGATGCGCTTGCTTGAAGTGAGGGCGCAAGCGGTCCCGGAGTGCTCTCGCCAGGCGTCGGTGATGCCCTGGCATAGCCACGAAATCCAGGATCCAGAGTTGATCACCTTCGTTCCAGTCGCTAATCGGTAAGAACGGGGGGTCTTGCAGAATCAAATGATTGGCGGTTTCAGGCGTCAGATAAGCCCACAAGGCGTAGCCGGTCCAGACCCCATCTCCATCTTCGATCGTGACGAGCTGGCCTAGGCGAATCGCAGGCCATAGCCATACATAGGCAGCTGCGATACTGAACCTCTTGCGGTCAGTCTTGAACAGAAGTTGCATCGCCAGGCCAAGCGCCTGCGCATCAACGGAATTCGGTTGCATGGGTGTTGGTTGAGCTGAATTTCTGCGCGGCAACGGCAGCGTCCGGGAAGGTGAGCAGTGCGGCAGGAATTGTTGCACGCCCGTTCAAGCTTAGACCTACGAGGTAGCTGGTGGGTTCGCAGTCGACAAGCACGACGGTTCGATGTCCAGAATTGGTGATGCCGAGTTTGTCATCTGCGACTTGGGCACCGAAGAGCAGTGTTCCCCCATGCACGCGTGGTCCCGACAGCTGGGCTGCATAAGCCATGCGATGCGTATCAAAGAAATACAACGCGGTGGACACGTGATCGCTTGCGTAGCCTAGGACAAGCCAGTGTGGTGGTAAGCCTCTCCAAACCCGTCGCGAGACCGCGACCTCGGTAGCGATAAAGACCGAGACCCGCTCGGGTCCCGACGACCGATCGGCAAGGATCGACCGCACCACCTTGATCGCGCGGCGCTTAGAGACGCGATAGGAAAGGCGTGGTCGTGGTCCCAGCCAGCGGTTGGCCGCACAAAGATGAAGATCTGAGTTCGGAAGTGCGCGCACGAACGCTGCGATCTCCTCGCCAATCTGAGACCCCTGGGTTGCTTTGCCTCTGAGGTGGTCGGAGAGCCAATCGTGGCGTTCGTTGTGCTTTGTGGGCTGATCGAACGCATAGTCAATGCGCTGTTGCTCGCGGTAGTAGCGCGCAATGAGCGCTTTGAAATGCAACGCCTCTGGGCTTGACTCAGGCAAGGCACACGCTTCTGCACAGTGATAGAGAAACGCAGCTTCCATGTGATGCTCGATCTGGATAAGCAGCTGATCGATGTTGGCGATTGCCTTGTCAAAGCGGGAATACTTCTTGAAGAAATAGGCAAGCGAGGGAAGCGAGTGGCGAACATCACGCATCTCATCGCCGAAGAAGTGACGATGCCCATCGGTGCCATGCTTCCAGTTGGGAACTGCGCGGAAGCCGCCGAAATCCAGGAACTGCGCGTTCGATGTGATGTTGTCGCTTGTCGGGCGTCCGGTCCAGAGGCGATGCGCGCGACTTGCGGCAATCTGCTCGGCAAGGCGCAGGTAGAGCTCAGACAAGTTAACGCCTAAGCCATTGGGATTGCCGGCATCGCGCTGCGAGTGCTCGTTGGCAAAGTGGATGGCATCTTTGACCCGCAGGCTATCTTGAAATTGATCGCTGTCGGCGTTGCCTGATGTTCCGAAATACAGGCTGCGCTCGAAGTGCGCCAAGCGAAGGAAAGCGGGCCTGATCAGAATGGCGCACCGCTCCGGTTCGTCTGCATCGGTGCGTGCCAGGGAGAAGCCGGCATCAATGATGGCAACGATGGGCACTGCCCCGTGGGGGAGTTCTGCGTTGAGGATCTCGCTGGCGACTGCCTCGCGAATGGCATCGTAAAGATAGAGACAGCCATGGGAGTGTGACCAATCATGGGCCTCGGAGACCAATGGCGTGGGGCCGGTTCCTTTGGCGATGAGCATGCCATCGGAGCCACAGCGGCCACTCCCTCCATGGATTGCCCCACCGCTCCCACCATAGCGATCAGCGCCCAGTGTCCGTCCGCCGAAGCTGCCGGCAACACAGTGAGCTTCGAGGGAGGTCACGGCGAAGCGTTCAAGCAAGGACGCTGAGATGCTGGTCCGAGTGGGCTTGTCGTGGATGGCGATGCCCAAGTCATGAAACCAGCGCTCATTGAGCCAGAGCACGGAAGCATCTGGTAGCTTTCCCACTGGGAAGGGCACGAGCATCGAAGTGCTCACGCTGGCGAGGTTCAACAGGTTGGGGGCGTTCTTGTCATCCATGTCCCAGTAGTCATTGGGCATTTCGCGTCCTTCTTTCTGCAGTTGTTGCGACTTCGCGTTCGATCGGCTTTAGCGATGCTACCAACCTGACGGCAGTTCGTCCTGCTGCTGCTTGGATTTCCGAAAACCACGGGACATCACGGCTGCATAGACCATTGCCTTGAAATCGGCACAGGGCATTGCAAAATTAGATTTGTACAGGATCTATTCATCTTCTAGTATAAATATTAATCATACGTAGGGGGCGCAATTGCCGACCTAACCGTAGCGCGGAAATTCAAATAAATAATCAAACAGCAAGAGCGCACTTATGGTTTCTGCTTTGCAGAAACCGTGCGCCAACGCTACGCGTTGGTGCGGTGGCCTTCGCCACCTCGTTGCTATGCTTCGCTAGGCAACACAGCCTTTCAAAACCCCGAGATTCATGTCTCTTTGTTGTCGAGTTCGCTTAACTCTCGACACGGGATGTTATGCCGCTTCTTTGTGTGCTCCACAAACAGGAGTTTCACAAAATGGCGATTTATCACGCAACAATGAAGTCTTTCAGCCGAGGCAATGGCGACTCATCAGTCGCAGCAGCGGCTTACCGAGCAGGGTTTGATCTGCTCGATACAAGCACGGGGCTTGGTCACAATTATTCCCACCGAGGCGGTGTCGATTTTCATCAAATGCTTGCGCCAAAGGGCGCGCCCTCGTGGTGCTTCGATGCGCAGCATTTTTGGAACGCGAACGAAGCGGCCGAGACTCGCAAGAACGCGCGCGTTTGCCGAGAAGTCGAGGTGTCGCTTCCGCATCAACTCGATCCACACCAACGAAGAGTGCTTGCCTTGGCGCTGGGTCAATTGCTTGTTGAGCGCTTCCAAGTGGCCGTGCTGGTTGCGGTGCACACGCCAAGCAAGCTGGGTGATCAACGCAACCACCATGTTCACTTGCTGATGTCAGCCAGACAGGTCGGTCCGGGAGGACTGGGTGAGCGCGCCTGCGCTGAGTTTGATGCGCGACAAGGCGGTGGCACACGAGCGTTGCGGCAAATCCGCAGGGACATCGCAACGGTTATCAATGCGCATCTGGAAAATGCCGGCAACGCGGCTCGTGTGGATCATCGCAGTCTCCGAGCACAAGCGCAGGAGGCCGCGCGCAATGGGGAGTTTGAACGCGCCCGCGAACTCACGCGCCGGCCTGGCAAGCACTTGGGCAAAGCTAAAGTGGCGGTGATGCGCAAAACGAAGTTCACCGCAGAAGTCAAAGGTGCAGGTGGGAAAGCTGCGGCATTAGCGCTTTCGAAGCTAGTTGCTGAGCACATGAAAAAGAGCGGGAGCTTCGTGCACGAAGTGCCGCCGTCTCACAGTCATGCGGCCGCACTTCGGGATCGGGCCAACGCAAAAGAGTCTGGATTGGAAGGGCGCGCAGCGGGTGGGCAGGGTCGATTGTCAGGCGCAGAGCGGGTGCGGCAGATCAAAGAGCGCTTGGCGCGTGCGCCAGCGCCAAGCGCAGGACTCTACACGCCTTACAGTGGTCAGACCCGACATCTGGGCCGTGTGACGCGTCTGGCTCGTTCTTCGGGCCGAAAAGACGCGGAGGTGCTCAATGCGGAGGCGCAGCTCATCGAAGACTGGCTCGAAGCGCAACGGGAGGTCGCGCAGCAGTCTTTGGAGGTGTTGCGGCAGATCCCAGGGATCCAGATTGAGCCTGCTTTTCAGCAGGCATACGCAAGCCTGCTCTGCCGGCGAACGGATAGCTACGCTACAAAGCCCTTCTTGTTTGAAGAAACGGAAGTCTTGGCAAAGGCGGTCAGCCGTTATGTTCATGCCATGGTGAGGCCGCATCGCGCGCGTATGAGCGTGTTGAAGGCACAAGCGGAGCTTGCAGATCATGACCCTTCTTCGAACACCCAAACCGCTCACCGAGCGCGCAGACGCTTAGCGCGTGCGAAGGTGCATGTCTCACCTCGGATCGTGGCGATCCAGAACTGGCGGATCAACAAAGCTCGCCGAGAGATGACGGAGGCTTGCCAGGCGTTGGAAAAGAATTTTGCCCCACAGCCGATCGAGGTGCTGACGCCTGAGGCATCTTGCGATGATGCGCTTCCACCACAGGCCGAAGGTGATGCCGGGCATTGGGAGTTGAAGTTCCGTCCGCCCAAGCCAAGTCTATGATGGCTTAGATATTTCTGATCATTGACCGTGCAGCAGACTGCTGGTGCGCCTAGGCATTTGCCTGGAAGCTACGGTCGTCGCAGAAGGTTCCCGCCAAATGATCGGAATAACGCCGCCCGCCATTGGCACCCGGCGCCGAGATTGAGGCTACAACCCCCAGCGACACAGGAGCCCCGCACGCGGGGCTCTTTTTTCGTGACCCGGATTCTACTTCGCGCGTCTGGATAGGGTTAGGAGCGGTGTTGCACAGATATCGGCCATGGAATTAGCTTTGGCAGAACTGGGGCGCGTAGTGCATCGCCGCAGCTACCCATCGGCGCGTGCTTCGCGCCGACGGGACCGTCATAATCGCTGCTCGGACTGGCGGTGGTCAGAGGTGTTGAGGCAGAAAGACTTTGGATGATGCGAGGTGAGGGAGGTGCGTTTTATGAGCTTTTTCGCGAACGGGGTGGTTGATGTCGGCTGGCGTGATGGAGTTTGACAAGATCAAGTCAGTTATTCGGCTGGCCGAACATGCAGTCGTCCAAAGCCAACCCTTCGCAAAACGGGACGATTTGCTACGGGCGCTTTCTGATGAGCTTCTGGTTGGTCCTTGGTTGATCTTCAGCGGGCTTGGAATTCTCTGGAAGCGCTTTGTGTGGGTCTTGGGTTTGACAATCATCATCGCGACTTATCTCCGCTTGTTCGACTATGCTTTCAGTGTTTCGGCAGCGTTCGCCGCACTGATGCTTGCGACTCTCAGCGTTTATTTTGGACTCCCTAGTCGGACTGTTCTAGCAGGGGTCAACGGTAGGGCCATCGATGCGCTTGCAGTAGCTATCGGTGAGCAGGTTCGCAGCAAGGACGAGCTGGAAAGACTGTCCTCCGGCGTGCAGCTGGTCAAAGTTCAAACCACGGAGCGCTTGGCACGCTTCAATGTGTTCGCAGGCATCGCGTGGGCCGCGCTGTTTTGGTTTGCCGGTGCACGTGTGCTGTCGCCTAATGTTCCACTCCAGATAGTTGAATCGAGCATCTCCCCGCTAATTGCAGGTTCTGTGCTTTTCTTCGTGCTATTCACGGCCGCAGTGGGTTATGCCACTGCCGTACGAGTGGTGTATCAGACACTGGATTTCGCCTTGATTGAGGTGAGAGCGGCACTTGCAGGCAAAGATGACGCCTAGCGGAGGGCGGCTGGGCCTCGCTCGATCGGCCTCTTACGCCGCCCTTGGGCGGAAAAGGCCATCTTCTTGCCTCATCCATGTGCGATGTCGCTTTGGAAAATACTCAATGGGGTGGGACGATGGCTCACGTCATTGTGTAGAGCTACTAATCCATAGGCACAAAGAATGGCGCTATGGCCGGATCCATCTCGCCGAATTCGAATTTTATTAGGTCATCGTCGCCTTCCAGCTTGCTCAATGAGGCACCTTGGATCAAGCGACCCTGGGAGAGGGCAAGCGCAAAGGGATTGATGTGTTGCGCATCAAACCGATACGCCTTGCAGAAGTCTTCTTGCGACAATTGTCCAGACAGCAGTTGCAGCAGATCCCGAGAAGAAATGCTAACGCTCATGCTTCCTACTCCTTCGCTAGTCAAGTGATATCGACCTTGGGCTATGTGCCTGTTCTCTTGTTCTAGGCAGCGACGGGCTGCGTTGTAAGGGGCTAAATGCGGCCCGGGGAAGTGAATCAATGCACTTCTGATTAGTTCATCGAGTTCCGCGTAGGGCGATGTGAGGCGGTTGGGGTCGAAGGAACCACGAGCTCTGAGGTCAAAGCGCAGTTTTCTATTCGTATGGGCGGAGAATAAGTCGCGCTTTTCCTCAACGCTAATAAGGAGCACGCCATCAATGCTTGAATGCTTGGTCAAGAAATGGTCGACGATCTGTTGGTCGGTAAAGGTCCCACCCATTGATGCCATTGATGCATTGCTGCGAAACAACCCGCAGTCACCATCACAGGCTACCAATAGTTTGAACGCGCCCTCCGGGGCACGTTCTAATTGTCCTGTCTTCGCTTTGAGGGCTTTGTAAAGTGGGTTGACCTCCTTTGAAGGCGCAACATCGTAGCTGGTGTAGCTTCCCATCGTGCTCGTTTGAGCAGGATCGTAAGTGATTGAGAAGTCAAGCTTCTCGTCAAGAGGCTTGAACGTATCACTTTGGTGCGGCTTCGTGTTGATCGATCTTAGCCACGAGGCGACCTCGCTATGCAGGAGCGCAATCATCTGGCCTCTGTTCGGAAGGGCGAGCTGAACTTTGACATGGCCTCGCTTTCCCGTTCGCCTGCCATTGATCTTATAAGTGAGCTTTACAGGATCAACGCCATGCTTTCTCGCAATGATAGGCGTTAGTTCAAACAGCACGTCGACCGGATTGTTCTCATCCAAGCCCTTGTCAGAAACGGTAAGGATGTCGCCAACAACCACAAGCTTTATCCCTGCTGCTGATTGGTAATCGACGAGTAAATCCGGGCGCTTCCCCGAGGGCAGAGGAACTTCATGACGAACCGAGGCTACCTGTGTGAAAGCGTCTAAAACAACGAGTTCCCACATAGTAGGAAGGCGTTGTTCGTTGGGTGTATTGAGCTTCTTGACTAGCCCTGAGAGTTGCTCGTGAGAAAGAACGCCATGCAGGCGTTTGATGCTCATCTGCAAATCACGACGTGAGAAGACGAATTGGGTCATCAGAGTCGGTGAGACCTGGCAGTAGTGGGGTGGCCGCTCATGTCATACAAATTCGAGGTGCGCTCTGGCTTTGCTTCTGCTCCAAGGCCTGCTGCTGAGCTGGCTTAAAGCTTAGAAACGAGCACTGCTGCTGAGGTTTTACCTCATTAATATGGCGAGATCGACTTAGGAGAAAGTATGGGGCGTATCTTTTCAAGGCTATTGATGTTTTTCCTGCCTTGGGCCAATAAGCCATCGAAATTGTTAGCGAAAGTGAGGGGTTACGCAAAGGCTGATCTATGAATGGCATGCCATGTCCTATCCTATCCATAGGCCAATTGAGTGATGCGATTCAGTGAGAAGCATGGGTTGAGATGATCGATCAGGTTTGATCATTGTGCTTTTGCCCGCTCCCGGAAAGCTAGTGCCACTGCCGATGCCATGTCCTCAGTGCTCAGCCCCAGGAGTTGCTTCACGACATCGTCCACATCGGTGCTAGCGCCGCCGTGGCGTTCAAGCTGTTCCAACTTCTTGCCCAAAGCAACGGGGTCTGGGTTGAAGTAGCGCATGAAGGTTTTCAGATCCTTGTGGCCTGAGATCCTGGCCGCTTCCGCTGGATTGAGGTGGTGTCCCATTTCGGTGATGCGGGTATGGCGGAGGTCATGCATGCGCGCGGTAAGGATCTCAGGATCGCCAAGCTTCTCTGCCACTTGCTCACGGACACGATCCCAAGCTTGCGTGACGGTGTCTGCTCGAATGCGCCTCCCGCGCGAGGTCACAAAAACCGCTCCCTTCTTCGTTTCACTGGCTTCGAAGCGCGCAGCGATCAAGGCCATGGGCTCTGAGGTCAGCGGGATCACGCGCTCATTGTATTTGCCATTCTTGGCCTTGGTCTCGCGAAGTCGGGCGGTCTTTTTCTTGAAGTTGATGTCCGCCCAATCGAGCTTCACGCATTCGGAGCGGCGGGCTGCGGTCATGCGCGCAAAGCGAATGACATCGGCCGTTGCCTGATCGGTCCGCCCAGCATCAAGCTGTGCAACGATGGCGTTCCATTCCTCCTCGGTGAGCGTCCGGTCGCGCGAGTCGTCCGAGTTGAGGGATTTCAAGCTCTTGATTGGTGAGCGAAGGTCAATCTGCCAGGTCTCGTGCGCAATCCGAAAGAGGTTCCGGATCGTGGTCAGGGCTCGCTTTTTGCTCCCCTGGGCCATCGGGAGCATGGTGCCGTCTCGCTTGACCTTGATGTATGAGTTCACGAACGAGCCGGCATGGCGTCCCAGGAAGTCATCCTGAGTCAAATCCTTGGCCAGCTTGCGGGTGAGGTGGGGCATGCCGGTCTGGCTCAACCCAAGACCGTTGCCGCCTCCCAAGAAAAGGTAGGCATTGGAGTGGTCGGTTCTGACCGACGCGTGCTTGATCAGCCCATCATCGATTTCTTGGACAAACCGGCGCAGCAGATCCCCGAAGGTCCAAGCCTCGGCAGTGTGGGCATACGGGGTTTGCCGAAGCTCCAAGGAGGCGTGTTCTCGGCGGACATAGGCCTCGGCCATGAGCCGCGCAGCGTCGATGTGATGCTCAGTGTTCGGGGGCGCCTTGGGGTCGACGGGGTAGCGCACCAGCGGGAACTTCAACGCCTGCCCGTCGAGGGACCTTCGGATACGCGCCTCCCACCTCAGCTGCCCGTCCGTCCTGAGCGTGACGCCCGCCACGGAGCTAACGGCCTGGGAAGCCTTGATGCCGCGCGGAAGCATGCCATTGAAGGTCTTGGTGCGCCCCGTCTTGACAGCTGCTTTGGCTTTGCTCACTTAGCGTCTCCCTGTATCCTTAGACGGATGGCCCCGTGGCACAATTGGATAGCGCGCGTCCCTCCTAAGGACGAGGTTGCTGGTTCGAACCCAGCCGGGGTCACCACTTTTTTGGCAATCGGCGTGAGTAGGCCGGTCGTTACCACAGACTTGCCACAGTCAGGCTGGACTTCAGCGCAAAGCCTTGTCCTGCTTGGGTCTTAGTGTAGCGACGTTGTCCCTCCTAAGGGGAAGGTCGCCCGTTCGAATCGGGCCGGGGTCACCAGCAATCGATGGCTGATGCGCAAGATGGCAGCACATTCGTAGGAGCGGTCGGCTGGCATCGAGCAAGTCAATCTCGCCTCGCCCAGATGGGCCAC